>Ga0207866_1000063_pt1 | contig 170237 bp, 160 predicted proteins | sample HigsolmetaAR203D_FD_184835 | JGI IMG/M metagenome (GOLD analysis project Ga0207866, IMG submission 184835) | Ionic liquid and high solid enriched microbial communities from the Joint BioEnergy Institute, USA - AR20-3-D (SPAdes) (version 2) ...
GCGAAAGGGCTGAAAAGTCTGCTTTCTCGTTACCTGGAACTTTGTTAACCTTACGGAACCGCCGTATGCGGACCCGCATGTACGGTGGTGTGAGAGGTCGGGGGCTAGCCGCCCCCTCCTACTCGATTGATGGCATCAATGGAATTGCACGTCGATCCGTCTGCGTTGGTCGCCCTTCAGTTTCGGCATATGAATCTCGAGGATGCCGTTGCGATAGGAAGCGGAGATTCCTTCCGAAGCGACGGGCACGGGCAGCGACACCGAGCGCGTGAACTTGCCGACGAACCGTTCGCGGCGATGATACTGCTCCTCTTTGACTTGCTCCGACGCTTTCAGCCTGCCGGAGATCGTCAACGTCTGCTGATCGACCGAGATTTCAACATCCTCCCTGCTCTCAAGCCCCGGCACCTCGCATTGGGCAACAAGCTCGTTTTCCGTTTCATAGAGATCGATTCGGCCATAGCCCGCACTTTCCAGGAACCGTCCGGCAAACGGCCAGTCATCGAAGAATCGGTCCACATTTCTGCGCAGCGCGTCAATCTGGCGAATCGGATCATACGGAATGAGCGGCATTGCTATCGCTCCTTTTGATGTGGAATCAGAATGGATTTGCGGTTAATTTGTCCCGTTGCTGCCCGGAATATGCATGCGCATAACGGACAATCCGTAATTCATACACATGTGGTTCAGAGGGCAAATTACGACAAAACAAGGAGGGCTCCGCATGTTCAAACGAATAGACCGGCTCGCCATTGAACTTCCGGTTCCGGCACACCCGGATCCGAACGGGGCAAGCGCGGTCCAGGAATTGCTCGGAGGCAAGTTCGGCGAAATGTCGACGCTGAACAATTACCTGTACCAATCGTTCAATTTTCGCGGAAAATCGAAGCTGCGTCCGTTCTACGACCTGGTGGCGAGCATCACGGCGGAGGAATTCGGCCATGTGGAACTGGTGGCGAACACAATCAACCTGATGCTGACCGGCACGACGCGGCCGGGTGATCCGGATACGACGCCGCTCGGTTCGGCCAAAGACTTGCGCATGGCGATCCATTTCATTGATGGCGCCCAATCCTCGCTGCCCGTCGATTCGATGGGTCGGCCGTGGAACGGCACCTATGTCGTCTCCAGCGGCAACCTGATCTTCGATCTGATTCATAACTTCTATCTGGAGATCGGCGCCCGCACGCACAAAATGCGGGTGTACGAAATGACCGACCATCCGACGGCCCGCGCGATGATCGGCTATCTGCTCGTGCGCGGCGGTGTTCACATCCTGGCTTATGCGAAGGCGATCTCGATGATCACCGGCGTCGATGTGACCAAAATTCTCCCCGTTCCGCGGCTGGACAACAAGGCGTTCGACGCGGCCCGGCCCTGGGAAGAGCGCGGCGAGCACCGCCGGCTCTATACGTTCAGCGACAACGACTATCAGCAGATCGCCCGGATCTGGCGCGGAACGCATCCGATCGACGGAGGCCGGCTGGAGGCGTTCTCCGGCGTTCCGGGCTACGGCGGCCCCGTTCCCGATCTCGGGGAATTGCCGGAAGAATTCGCGCCCGGCATCACGCCCGAAGATCTGCAGGAGATCGCAAGGCGGCTGTCGCAGGAGGCCGGGATGTAACGGAAGCTCCGGTCAGCGCGCCTTGTCTTCCTCCCGTCCGCCGAAGGCAATCTGGATGATCGCCAGCACGCCCGTCTCGACGATGGCGGCGAGCATCGCGATGGAAAGCCAGTTGTCCGTGCCGAGGAAATAATACAGCAGCAGGTGGAACATCAGGAGCACGGCGAATGCGGCAACGAGGTTGATGCGGGCAATCCATCTGAGCATGGGGGCATTCCTCCTTGATACACGCTCATTGTGTCCCTGCCGCATCCAAATTATACCTTCACCGGAAACGGCAAAAATCCCGCGGACTGTCCGCGGGATTTCAACGTTCATATTCGATCTCACTTTCCGGCCAGCGTCTCCGTCAGAACCGGCACGATCTGCGATTTGCGCGAGACGACGCCCTTCAGCACGGTCCGGTTGTTCTCCAGCTTGACGCCGTAAGCCTGTTCAACGGCTGACGCCTGCTTGCCGAGCGCGATGCCGACCGAATCGTTGTTCAGAATGTCCGTCACGACGAACAGGAACAGATCGAGGCCCTTGGCGTCGATGATCGCGCGGATCTTGTCCTCCGCTTCGGCCTGGCGCGACAGCACGTCGTTTACGTCGACGGCGTTGACCTGCGCGATCTCGACCTTCGCGCTGCCCATCTGGAATTCCTTCGCGTCGAGCGACAGCAGTTCGTCGATCGTCTTCTTGCTCAGATCGGCGCCGGCCTTCAGCATGGCGAGCCCGTACTCTTCCGCGTTCACACCGGCAATTTCCGCCAGTTCGCGGGCGGCCGCCACGTCTTCCGGCGTGCAGGTCGGCGACTTGAACAGCAGCGAGTCGGAAATGATGGCCGACAGCATCAGCCCGGCAATGCGCGGCTCGACGGCGACGCCGTTCTCCTTGTACAGCTTGTTCAGGATCGTCGCCGTGCAGCCGACCGGTTCCGCGCGATAGTAGAGCGGACCGGCCGTCTCGAAGTTGGCGATCCGGTGATGGTCGATGACCTCCGCAACGCGCACCTGGTCGATGTCCGCGGCGCTCTGCTGCCGTTCGTTGTGGTCGACGAGGATGACCGTTTTCGTCTCATCGGCCACCTTCTCGACGAGCCGCGGCGCTTCCGTCTTGAAATAATCCAGCGCATATTGCGTCTCCGCGTTCACGGCGCCGAGGCGCACCGCTTCGACCTGCTGTCCCAGCTTCTTCTTCAGTTCGGCGTACGCGATGGCCGAGCAGATCGAGTCGGTATCCGGATTGCGATGCCCGAATATGAGTACCTTATCCATGTTTCCTGCTCCTTATTGTAGGATTTTGCCTCCGTAAGTATAACGCACCCGGACGTGCAGCCGCAAGCGTGTTCGACAGCGCCACCGCGGTGTAGTATCGTAAGAAATAACACCATACCATCCCGGAGGTGCCCGCATGGAATGCCGCGTCGGCTGCGCAGCTTGTTGCATCGCCATCTCCATCTCATCGCCGATACCCGGCATGCCGCACGGCAAGCCGGCCGGCGTTCCCTGCATTCACCTGACCACCGATCGGCGCTGCGCGCTGTTCGGGCATCCCGGGCGGCCGGAGGTGTGCCGCGCCTTCACGCCTTCCGAAGAGCACTGCGGCCGGACGAACGAAGAAGCGTTCCGGCTGCTGGAGGCGCTCGAGCAGGCGACGCGTCCCTCCGGCGAGTGAACCGGAAGAAGGCATTGGAAATAGCATTACGGAACGGAGCGATGGGATCATGATCAAACTCGGCATACTGGATCAGTCGCAGGTCGGCGAAGGCAAGACGTCGGCGGAAGCGCTAAGGGAGACGACGAGGCTCGCCATCGAAGCGGAACGGATGGGCTACAGCAGGTTCTGGATGTCGGAACATCACGGCAGCCGGTCGCTGGCCCATTCCAGCCCGGAAATCATGATTGCGCATGTGGCGGCGGCCACGCGCTCGATCCGGGTCGGCTCGGGAGGCGTCATGCTGCCCCATTACAGCGCCTATAAAGTGGCGGAAAACTTTCGCCTGCTCGAAGCGCTCCATCCGGGCCGGATCGACCTCGGCCTGGGCCGCGCGCCCGGCGGACGGCCGCTGTCCACGCGCGCGCTCCATGAGGGCAAGACGTATCATTACGACCAGTATCCGCAGCAGGTGCTCGACCTGATCGACTATTTCCAGGAGACGACGGAGGATCACCGCTTTCCCGGCCTCTTCGCCTCCCCGTCGGTCGACACGCATCCCGAGATTTGGCTGCTGGGCTCCAGCGACGAGAGCGCGCGCATCGCCGCGCAGCTCGGCACCGCGTACGGGTTCGCCCAGTTTTTCGGCACGCCGGGCGGCGCGGAGGCGATCCGCTGGTACAAAGAACATTTCCGGCCGCAGCGGCTCGGTTCCGAACCGAGGGCGCTGGCGGCGGTGCTCGCGATCTGCGCCGAGACGGAGGAAGAAGCGAATGACCTGGCGCTCAGCACCGACCTTTACTTCCTCGGCATCGAGCGGGGGTTCGAACTGCCTTATCTGCCCACCGTCGAAACGGCTCGGAATTATCCGTACACCGAGTTCGACCTGGAGCTGATTCGCCGCGCCAGAAGCCGGCGCATCATCGGAACGCCCGGGCAGGTACGCGAGGCGCTGGAACGGCTCGCGGAGGAGTATGCGGCGGACGAACTGCTGATTGTCAGCCCGATCCATGATTTCGCCAAGCGCCTCGCCTCCTTCCGTCTCATCGCGGAAGCGTTCGGACTGGCCGCGAAGGCCTGAGCGCGGAACGGAATGCCGTCGGCGGCGGCAGGAATTTCAATTCATGATGTTGAAGATTAACCCCATAAAACATTAACTTCATGAAATGGATGAACGCGATGACCACCATGCTCCACTTCATCATTAATCCCGCCGCCGGCAACGGGAAATCGCTGCGCGTCTGGAGGCGGATCCGGCCGCTGCTGGAACGAAGCGGCGTCCGGCATGCCGTCCATCTGACGGCATCGCCCGGGGAAACCGCCGAAATCTGCCGGCAGTTGGCGGAAAACAGCGTCGCGGTTCGGGACGATCGGCCGTTTCGCGACGTCGTCGTCGTGGTCGGCGGCGACGGGACGCTGCGGGAAGCCTCGCTCGGTCTGCTCAAGGCCTGTCCCGATGCTGAGGCCGCCCGCCTGCCGGCGCTCTCGTTCATTCCGGCCGGCTCCGGCAACGATTTTGCGCGCGGCCACGGCATTCCGTTAAATCCCATGAAAGCGCTGTCCAACCTGCTGGATGCGCTGCGCGAAGGCCGAAGCCGTCGCATTGATATCATTCGGTCCCAGGGCGGCGGAGCGGCGCTCAGCTCATACGGCGCGGGACTCGACGCGGCGGTGGCTGCCGCCGTCAACCGTTCCCCGCTCAAGCGGCTGCTCGGCCGGGTTCGGCTCGGCCGTCTCGCCTACGTGTTGCTGCTCGTCCGGGTACTCGCCGCCTATCGGCCTGTCGATGCGGTGCTTGAGGTGGACGGCAAGCGGCATCCTTTGACAGCCGTCTGGCTTGCATCCGTATCGAACATTCCGTCCTACGGCGGCGGCATGCGGATCAACCCGGATGCTTCGCCCGATGACGGCCTGCTCGATGTCTGCGTCGTGCAGGGCATCACCCGGATGAAACTGATCACGGCTTTTCCCCGCGTATACTCGGGAAGCCATACATCCATCGCCGGCGTCTCGTTCTTCCGCGGCCGGCGCATCCGGCTCGAATCGTCGTCGCCGCTCTCCGTCCATGCCGACGGCGAAGAAGCCGGCGCTGCGCCGTTCGACATTCACGCCCACCGAAGCGCGGTCGAAATCATCGTCTGACATGCCATAACGAAAGCCAGGCTCCGGCACAACCGGCCGCCTGGCTTTTCCTTTTGCTTCCTATTAAATAGCCGCTTGGATTACAGCTTGACCGTGCGGCCGGTCGCCTGCGACTCGAACGCCGCGAGGATGACGTTCAGCGACTTCAGCCCTTCTTCGCCGGAAATGCGCGGCGGCGTGTTCGTTACAAGGCAGTTCACAAACTCGTCGATGATGCCGCTCGTCGTCTGCTTCTCGTTCGTCGCGATTTCGCCGACGTTGTAGCGCTGCGTCGTGCCGTCCCGCAGTTCGACGATCACCTGGTCAACCGGGTCGGTGCCGATCTTCATGACGCCGTTCTCGCACCAGAGCACCGTGCTGTTGTCTTCGCCGCGATAATACGTCCAGCTTGCGACGAGCGTGCCGATGGCGCCGCTCTTCATGCGCAGGATGCACGTCGCGTTGTCGTCCACCTCGGTGCCTTCTTTGTGCAGCGTCGAAATGAACGCCGACACCTCGGCCACTTCGTCGCCGAGCAGATGCCGGATCAGGTCCGACTTGTGCACGCCGAGGTCGCCCATGGCGCCCATGATCGCCTGCGGCTTGTCGAAAAACCAGCTGTTGCGGCCGTCGACACTCCAACCTTCCGGACCCGGATGGCCGAAGGACGTGCGGAATGTCAGCACCTTGCCGAGGACGCCGGATTCGAGAATTTCCTTCGCCTTGACATGCGGCGGCATCAGACGCTGGTTGTGGGCGACCATCAGGAAGACGTTGTTCTTGCGCGCGGCTTCGATCATCGCCTCGCCTTCTTCTTTGCTGCCCGCCATCGGCTTTTCGACGAGCACGTGAGCGCCGGCTTCAGCCGCAGCGATCGACGCGGGCGCGTGCAAATGGTTGGGCAGGCAGATGCTGACCGCGTCCGGCTTCTCGGCCGCAAGCAGCTCCTTGTAATCCGCGTAAGCCCGCGCGCCGTATTTCTGCGCGTATTCCTGGGCCCGTTCAATGACGATGTCACAGAAGGCCACGAGCTCGACGTTCTCGTTCGCGGCGTATTCGGGGATGTGACGATGTTTGGCAATCGATCCGCAGCCGATGACTGCGACCTTGATTTTGGACATGTCCGACACTCCTTGTTCCTACTGGATTGCAACCGATATCATCTTAACGTTTTTCCGACTGTCAGGCTAGCGGCGATCTTGTCTTATATGCTTACGATTTTGTCATGACCGCTTCCCTTATGCAACTCATCGTCCCCGCCCTCCCCCCTTCGGCCGCCTCAATGGACTCCAGTTCGCAAAGCTGCCTCCTGCGAAGAATGGTCCCGTTCCGCGAAGGGAATAATGGCTGTGACCCGCGGAAAATTAAAGGAATGGCGCGAATCGCAGCACGATTTGTTGCATATTTCTCAGATTTCTTGTCGCTCATACAGAAAATATCAAATACGTCCACTTCATGGTCAAGATTGTCTCCTTGACGCTTATAACCGGTTATGTAACATTGGTGGTGTAACCGCTATCGCAGCCCATTCGCACGGAAGGTGGGGATACATGAGACTGAGAGAGAAAATCGTCTTCCTGACCGAAGCCGACAGTTCCGCGGGGACAGCCATCTTTCGCCGGCTGGCCGCCGAAGGCGCATCGTTCATTCTGAACAGCGCGTCAGACGGCGCCGCGATCCGGGAGGAGCTGGACCGCATCCGCGCAACCGGCTGCAAGGTGATGCTGGTGAACATCGACCTGTGCAGCAGAGACGACGTGGATCGCACGCTCGAGGCCGCGTCGCGCGAGATCGGCGAAGTGGACATTCTGGTGCACAACAACGACCTGACCGAACCGGGAACGATTGAACATGGCAGCGAGGACTGGTTTCGGCGTCTGATCCATTACAACGCCAAATCAGCCTTCATCTGCACCCAGGCGGTCGGCGGACGAATGGCCGGACGGCGCCGCGGCAAGATCGTCTTCGTCAGCTCGATCCATGCCGAGAAGCCGACCGGATCGTCGTTTCCGTACAGCGCCTCGAAAGGCGCCGTGAAGATGTTGACGCGCGAAGCCGCGCTGCGGCTCGGCCGAAGCGGCGTCTCGGTCAATTCGATCGAGTTCGGCCCCGTGGAAGGCGATGACGAACGTTTCCGGAGCGATCTGTCGCTGCTGTACGAGCATTACCGCTACAAAGTGCCGAACGCGGTGCTCGGCACCCACGACGATCTGGCCGAAACGGTTCTATTCCTCGCCTCTGACGATTCCCGTTACATCAACGGTGCGGACATCCGTGTGGATGGCGGATTTCTGATGCATTATCTTGACGGCAAAATGAAACGGACGGCCGAATGACCGTCTGATTCGCCGCAATCCATTTTCCAGACGAGAAGGAGCAACGGATTTATGGCCAATAAGAAAGAAACCTACGAAAGCACACTTGCCCACGTCAACACATTCTCCAGCCCGTCGGAACTGCGCATTACGGACATCCGGTTCGCGGACATCGTCGGCGCGCCGATGCATTGCAGCCTGATCAAAGTGTACACGAACCAGGGCCTCGTCGGCTTCGGGGAAGTGCGCGACGGCGCGGACAAAGTGTACGCCCAAATGCTCAAACCCCGCCTGCTCGGCGAAAATCCGTGCAACATCGACAAGCTGTTCCGCCGCATCAAGCAGTTCGGCGGCCATGCGCGCCAGGGCGGCGGCGTCAGCGGCATCGAGATCGCGCTGTGGGACCTCGCCGGCAAAGCGTACGGCATCCCGATCTACCAGATGCTCGGCGGCAAGTTCCGCGATAAGATCCGGATGTACTGCGACACCGACGTTGAAGGCAAAGACACCGGCACCGCCATGGGCAAAGCGCTCAAGAAGCGGATGGAGAAAGGGTTCACCTTCCTCAAGATGGACCTTGGCATCGGCCAGATCATCGATGAGCCGGGCACGCTGAGCGCGCCGCTCGGATTCCTCGAGGAATGGCGCGCCGCGAACCGCGAATATTGGCAAGCGCGCCGCAACCCGAACGTTTCGGTCGAAGAGCTGCGCAGGCTGAAAAACCGTCAATACGAATACAACAATATCGCCCATCCGTTCACGGGCATCCATGTGACCGAGAAAGGACTCGACATGCTCGAGCAGTACGTGGCGGAAGTGCGGGCCGAGATCGGCTATGAAGTCCCGCTCGCAATCGACCACTTCGGCCATATCGGCGTCGAGGACTGCATCAAGCTCGGCCGGCGGATCGACAAGTACAACCTGGCCTGGATGGAAGACATGATTCCATGGCAGTACACGAATCAATGGAAGCGTCTGGCGTCCGCCGTCTCCACCCCGCTCTGCACGGGCGAAGACATTTATCTGAAGGAAAACTTCAAGCCGCTGCTCGAATCCGGCGCCGTCTCGATCATCCACCCGGACGTCCTGACGACGGGCGGCATTCTCGAGACGAAGAAGATCGGCGACATGGCGCAGGACTACGGCGTTGCCATGGCGATCCACATGGCGGAAAGCCCGATCGCCTGCCTCGCGGCCGTGCATGTCGCCGCCGCCACGGAGAACTTCCTGGCGCTGGAGTTCCACTCGGTCGACGTGCCTTGGTGGGACGACATCATCATCGCGCCGAAGCTGCCGAAGCCGCTCGTGCAGAACGGTTTCATCCATGTACCGGATGCGCCGGGCCTCGGCATCGAAGAGCTGAACGACGAAGTAATCGCCCAGCATCTGCATCCGGAAGTGCCGGGCCTGTGGGAACCGACCGACGAATGGAACCATTATGTCGGCAACGACCGGCTCTGGAGCTGACCGCCTGAAAGGGGCCGTAACGGAATCCGGGAGCGGCCCCTTCCCTATTGAGCTTAGTCGCCGCTGCGGCGGCATGGTTCAACGGCTGTACCGACTACGAATACGGAGAGGTGCCAACCGACATGAAATTCGACAATCCCGAAGACATCATTCAGCTTACCCCGCTGTGGAAAGGCGAGCGTTTCCCGAACGGCCGCCCGAAAGTGCCGGACAACATCCTCGAGCGGATGCGCAAAATTACGCTTGAGGAAGCCTGGGCGCCGCTCTGGATGAACGGCTACAAATTCCAGTTCGAAGGCGACTTCAAAATCGTCCACCCGGACAAGATCATGGTCGGCCGCGCGGTGACGGCCGTCATGGTGCCGCTGCGTCCCGACCTGCATGAGACGCTGCTGAATTACGGCCACGAGCAGGAAGGCCGGCGCGGCTTCTTCAATCAATGGGTCATCGACCAGCTTGTCGAGGACGACGTCGTCGTCGTCGACATGTTCGACAAAGTGTTCCAGGGCACCTACATCGGCGGCAACCTCGGCACCGCCATCGCGACGCGGACAAAACGCGGCGGCGCGGTCATCTGGGGCGGCATCCGCGACCTGCAGCAGGTCGTCAACATCGAGGGCATCAATGTCTACTACCGCGGCATCGACCCGACTCCGATCGGCGATGTCACGATGGTCGGCATGAACGTGCCGACGCGGATCGGCAAGGCGATCTGCATGCCGGGCGACGTCGTCGTCGGCACGCCGGCCGGCGTCATCTTCGTGCCGCCGCACCTGGCCGAGGAGACGGTCGTCCGCGCCGAGAAATCGCAGGTGCGCGACATTTTCGGCTTCGTCCGGCTGCGCGAGAAGGTGTACACGACCGCGCAGATCGACTCCGAATGGTCGTTCGAAATGTGGGAAGATTTCATGCGCTGGTTCGAAAGCGACCCGGCTGCCGCCGAATACCGCCATCTGAACTGGGACAAGGAGCTGGAGCAAGCGCGCGCCCGCCGCGACGAAGGGCCGTCCAGCAGCGTGCGCATGTAACCCCCGAACACCCCGCATATCACCAAGAAAGGCATGCCTCAAGGCATGCCTTTTCTGATGGATGCGAGCGGATCAGGATTACCACGCGTATGCTTCCGGCGCCGAGCCGCCAGGACCCGGGAAAATCTCGTCGATTTCGCGCAGCACATCCTCCGTCAGCTCCAGCTCGACGACGCGCAGCGCGCTGTTCAATTGCTCGACCGTCCGCGGCCCGATGATCGGCGCGGTCATCGCGGGATGCGCCAGCGTCCAGGCAAGCGCCACCACCGCTTCGGATTCGCCGAGCTCGCGGCACAGCTTCGAGAACCGTTCGAGCTGCGGGCGCAGCTTCTCGATCTTGTCCATATGGTTCGCGGAGCGCGAGCCTTGCGGCGGATTGAAATTGCCGGCGAGCACGCCGCCGTCGAGCGGGCTCCACGCGATGACGCCGATGCCGTACTCCTGCGCGGCCGGCAGCACCTCAAGCTCCGGCAGACGGCACAGCAGGCTGTATTTGTGCTGCTCCGACACGAGGCCGAGGAAACCGCGCTTCTGCGCCTCGTATTGCGCCTTGACGAGGTCGCGGGCCGCGAAGTTGCTCGCCCCGACATAGCCGATCTTGCCCTGCAAGATCGCCGTCTCGAACGCGCCGTACAGTTCGTCCCATGTGACATTGCGGTCGACGTGGTGCATTTGGTACAGCTCGATGTGGTCCGTCCGGAGCCGGCGGAGAGAGTCCTCGAGATGGCGGCGGATTTTGTAGGCCGACAGCCCGCGCTCGTCGTTCGGGTTGTTCGGCTCCTCCATGCTCTGGTACACCTTCGTCGCGAGCACGACGCGTTCGCGCCTGCCGCCGCCTTGCGCGAACCAGCGGCCGATGATTTCCTCGGTCACGCCCCGGTTTCCGGGACCGCCGTACACGTTCGCGGTATCGAAGAAGTTGATGCCGGCATCGAGCGCCGCGTCCATGATGCGGAATGCTTCCTTCTCGTCCGTCGTCGGTCCGAAATTCATCGTCCCGAGACAGAGTCGGCTCACTTTCAGCCCGGATTTGCCAAGGGTGGTGTACTTCATGTCATCCTTCCTCCTTGCAGTATATATTCCATGTCCGTGTTCCCGCCCCGCCGGAAACAGGATGGAACCGGACACGTTTCCATGCTTTACCCTGCCCTGATGTTTTGATATGCTGGGTCAGGACTTGCTATAACGACTTCATTTGCAATTCATCCGGAGGGAATTGTGCTTGCAGAAACTCGTCTTCTTCGTAGGTGTCGCCGGTACCGGCAAGACGACCATCGCCCGCAAGCTGGCTGAACGGATGCCGGCGGCGTTTCTGGACCGCGATACGGTGGGCGGCCGTTTCGTCGAGCATGCGCTCGTGCAGAACGGCCTGGACCCGAATGACCGCGATTCCGAATACTACAAAAGACATCTTCGCGACCTCGAGTACGATACGACGCGCGACATCTGCATTGACAATCTGGCAGCCGGCCAGAACGTCTTCATGATCTCCCCTTTTACATCCGAACTGAAAAATCCGGACTGGATCGAGGATGTCCTCCGTTCCGCCGGGAAGACGCGCGCCGAGGTCGATGTGAAGATCATCGTCGTTACGCTGGAGAACATGGAGATGCAGAAGGAACGAATCATCGCCCGCCGGACGGAGCGCGACCGCTGGAAGCTGGACCATTGGGAAGCGTTCGCGGCGCGGGCCAGGTTCGTGCCCGACATCCGCTGGGATCTGCCCGACGGAGCCGTCAAAATCTTCGACAACAGCCCGCCGCTCACCGAAGAGCGGGTTGATGAGCTGTACCGGTTCATCCGGGCTTGACCGGAATCGACAAGCTGCCGCGCCGATCGCGGCGGCTTGTCATTTTTTTCGCGCTTCACCATGAGAAAATTCTAACGCGAATCTCATAATGCGCATCCATCCCTCCTTGACCGGGAATTGCCTTTTTCATGGCCGCGAAAGGCTTTCCGGGTGCTGTGGTATAGTAAGAAACAGCGGCCGGTCGGCCAATCGACAAGGAGGGACAACAGGTTCATGCGTCAAGGTGTCATCAAGAGAAGCCTCGCCGTCATGCTTTTGGCGGCTGTCGGTTACGGAGCAGCCGGCGCTGCGCTGGCGGACCCCGCATCCGCCGCGACCGAACAATCGAAACAATTGATCGAGGTCGGCAAGGAATACATCGGCACCCCTTACCGGATGGGCGGGCTGATCAAGAATGGCGAGCCCGTCGCCTTCGACTGCTCCCTGTTCACCAAGCACGTGTACGCCGCGCTCGGCGTCGAATTGCCGCGCACGTCGAAAGCGCAGGCGAAAGCCGGCGAGAAAGTGGAGCGCGGCAACATCAGCCAGGGCGATCTGCTGTTCTTCCGCACGAACGGCAAATCGATCAGCCACGTCGCGATCTACGTCGGGGACGGCAAAATGATCCACGCATCATCGAATCACGGCGTGACGATCTCGGACATGAATTCCTCGTACTGGAAGAAACGTTTCGTCACGGCGCGCCGCGTCCTGTGACGGACCGGTCAGGCACGCTCCAGCGGCAGCCATTCGAGCACCCGCTGAATGTGCCTGTCCCAATACCCCCACTCATGCTCCCCTTCGTCGTAAACGACGGTCAGGTCATAATTCGTCTTCTTGCACGCTTCGGTAAAATTCAGATTGTCCTGATACAGGAAATCGCTGGTGCCGCAGCACTGGTACAGCTTCGGCTTCAGCGCGTCCGCATGGCCGGTCTGCTCCAGCAGCCAGAGCAGATCGTGCTCCGTGCCGGCGATCTCCAGTTCCGGGCCGAAGATCTGCTCGAACATCGGGCGGAGGCTCGAATCGAACGGCCGGTTCAAATGGTTTGCCATGTCCAGCGCGCCGGACAAGCTGGCGGCGGCGGCGAACATTTCCGGCTTGCGAAGCGCCCACTTGAAAGCGCCGTAACCGCCCATCGACAGCCCGGCGACGAAATTGTCCTCGCGCCGGTCCGAGAGCGGGAAGAACGAGCGCGCCAGCTGCGGCAGCTCCTCGGTCAGGAAGGTCCAGTACTTCCCGCCGCTGTGCATGTCGGTATAGAAACTGCGGTGCACCTGCGGCATGACGACGGCCAGCCCGTAAGGCGCCGCATAACGTTCGATCGAGGTGCGGCGCAGCCAGATCGAGTCGTCGTCGCTCAGGCCGTGCAGCAAATACAGCGTCTTGTGGCGTCCGGAGGACGCTTCCCCCTTCATGCCGATCTGCTTTGTCGTCTGCTGCGGCAGGATCACCGTCATCGTCGTGCTCAGGCCGAGCACTTCGGAGAAGAAATGACATTGAATAAGGGCCATCTCGATACCGTCTCCTATCCCGTGTTGTGATGTCTTGATGCAGCGGCGATCAGCCGGAACACGCTCGCCGCGCGTTCCTCCGCCCACTGCTCGGCTGAAGCCAGCGCTTTTTCCAGCGGGCACGGGCCGGGCGCCAGCGGGAATGCCGCCGTCAGCCCGAGGCGTTCCGGCAGCCCGGGGTCCGGTTCGACGCTTCCGCACAGGGCGATGACCGGAACGCCTGCCTTCCGCGCCGCCTCGCATACCCGGCTGATCAATTTGCCCGATGCCGTCTGGCTGTCCAGCCGGCCTTCGCCGGTTATGATCCACGAAGCGCCGCGGATCTTGTCCGCGAATCCGGCAACTTCCATGACGAGCTCGGCTCCGGGCCGCATCTCGGCGTTCAGGAAAGCGATCAGCGCCGCGCCCGCGCCGCCCGCCGCGCCGGCTCCAGGCATGTCACGCACCTGGATGCCCGTGAATTGCGCGGCGATGGCCGCATAGCGCTCCAACGCGGCATCCAGTTCCCGAACCGCCGCGTCGTCGGCGCCTTTCTGCGGTCCGAACACGGCCGAAGCGCCGGCCGGTCCTGCAAGCGGATTCCTGACGTCGCAGGCGGCGACGAACCGGCTCTCCCGGATGCGCGGATCGAAGGACGATCCGACGATGGCCGCGAGCCGGGCCAGCGCGGCGCCGCCGCGTTCCAGCTCGCGTCCGTCTTCGTCCAGCAGCCGCATGCCGAGCGCCTGCAGCAGCCCCGCGCCGCCGTCATTCGTCGCGCTTCCGCCCAGCCCGACGATGAACGAACGAATGCCGGCATCAAGCGCCGCTTTGATGAGCAGCCCGGTGCCGTACGTCGTGGCGCGGCGAGGATCGCGCTCCCCGGCGGCCAGCCGCGTCAGTCCCGACGCCTCCGCCAGCTCGATGACAGCCGTCTTGCCGTCGCCGAGCACGCCGTAGCGGCCTTCGATCGGTCTTCCGAGCGGATCGACCGTCGGGACGAAGCGGATCTCTCCGCCGGTTGCCGCCACCAGGTTCTCCATCGTCCCTTCCCCGCCGTCCGCGAGCGGCAGCTTGACGATTTCGGCGTCCGGCAGCACCGACCGGATGCCGCTTTCCATCGCGTCGCACAATCGGGCGGCGGCTGCCGACCCTTTGAACGAGTCGGGTGCCAGTACGATTTTCATGCTGGAGCCTCCTGTCATGCCGCATGAGCGATGCAACAAGCATGGCTGAAACGGCTGAGGGCCGGCGTTATCCGCCGGCCGCAGTCCGGGCGCGCTCATGCGCCTCGATCAGCCTGTCGCATCGCGCGTTCCACTCTTCGTCCACCGCGCAACGCTCGGGCGCAGCTTCGAACCAGGCGATCGTCTTCCGGATGCCTTCGGCGAACGGCACCTTCGGCTTGAAATCCGGCACGAGCGCGCGGATCTTCGAATTGTCGAATACGGCGCTCACCGCCTTGTCGCCGAGCAGCCCGCCTTCCATATCCGGCCAATGCGAGATGATGAAATCCGAGGCGATATGGACGAGCTTCGGCTCGATGCCGGCCGCCCGGCCGATGGCCTCATAGATCTGGTTCCACGTCAGCACTTCGTCGGACGTGATGTGGTACGCTTCCCCGATCGCTTCCGGCCGGCCGAGCAAGCCGGCGAATCCGACGGCGAAGTCCGTGTTGTGCGTCATCGTCCAGAGCGACGTGCCGTCGCCGTGCACGATGACCGGCTTGCCGCGCCGCATCCGGTCGACGATCGACCACGGCTTCTCCCAGCTGTTGATCGCGGCCGGAATCATCGTGTCGCCGTATGTGTACGACGGGCGGACGATCGTCACCGGGAACCCGCTGGCCTTGTGCTCGTCCATCAGCAGCTTCTCGCAGGCGATCTTGTCCCGCGAATACTGCCAATACGGGTTCTCGAGCGGCGTCGATTCCGTGATGATATAATGCCGGAGCGGCTTCTGGTAAGCCGACGCGGAGCTGATGAAGACGTATTGTTTCGTCCTGTCCCTGAACAGCTCGATATCCGCCCTGGCTTGATCCGGCGTAAAGACGATCCAGTCGACGACGGCATCCCATTCGTGGCCGCGCAGCGCTTCCGCTGCCGATGCGGCATCCCGGATGTCGCCTTCGATGACTTTCGCCCCTTCCGGGACAAAATCCTGCCGTCTGCCGCGATTGAACAAATACAACTCGTGGCCTTGCGAGATGACAAGCCGGGACACCGCCTGGCTGATCAAGCCCGTGCCGCCGATGAACAGCAGTTTCATGCCGGTCAGCTCCTTCCATTCAGGCCTTCCGCGGCGCTCATCGGTAGAAATTGCGCACCCAGCGGTGCGGCTTCACCTTCGCAATCTTGTCCGCCGGCAGCCCCTTGCCGTCGCCGACGGCCATGTTCCGCTCGACGTTGCGGACCGTCCGCATGCCCGGAATGACGGTCGAGACGGCCGGATGGCTCAGCACATAGCGCAGCGCTGCCTCCGGCATGTCTTCGAGGCCGATGCCGAGATCGGATGCGATGCGCTGCACGCGTTCGTACACTTCCTTCTTGCGGTCGCCGGCAAAATAAGACGCGCGGAAATCGCCTTCCGGGAACGTCGTCTCCGGCGTTATGCGCCCCGTCAGGCCGCCTTCGTCGAGGGCGACGCGGACGATGACGCCCACGTTGTGCTTCTCGCAGGCCGGCAGCAGCTGATCTTCCGGGCTCTGGTCGAACATGTTGTAGATGACTTGCACGGTGTCGACAACGCCGGTCTCGATCAGTTTGAGCGCGTTGTTCGGCTCATGGTCGTTGATCGAGATGCCGAAATGGCGGATTTTGCCCTGATCTTTCAACTTCTGCACCGCTTCCAGCCAGTCGCCTTCGCCGACCCATTCGTCCGACCAGACATGGAACTGCTGCACGTCGATCGTGTCCAGACCGAGGTTGGCCAGGCTCCGCTCCGTGCAGGCGATGACATGATCCGCCGGAAACGCCTCGGACACCGGGGTGCCCGGACGAGCCGGCCATATCCGGTTCTTCGGCGGGATTTTCGTGGCGACATACACGGTCTCGTTTCGGCCGCGGACAACTTCGCCGACGAGCTTCTCGCTGTGGCCGGCGCCGTACTCGAGCGCGGTGTCGATGAAATTGCAGCCGAGATCGATCGCCCGGTTCAGCGCGCGGATCGATTCTCCATCATCCGCGCCGACCCAGCCTGTATTGCCGATCCCCCAGGCGCCGAATCCGACTTCGGATATTTGCAGTCCGGTTCTTCCCAATGCGCGGTAGAACACGCCGCTTCCCCCCTAATTCAAATCAGGCATCAAAAATCAGCGCTGGTACGTATCCTTCGGTCCCATGCCGACGGCGTCCAGGCGCCGCTTCGCTTCCTCATACACATCGGCCGGCAGCGGTCCCTTCTCGGCCGCGCGCACGTTCTCGTGGAGATGCTCCGGACGCAGCGTGCCGACGATCGTCGTGGACAGATGCGGGTTGCTGAGCGTGAAGCGCAGCATGAATGCGGTGCGGCTCTCGCCTTCGTCAAGCAGCTCGTCCAGCTTCGCCTGCTCCCAATACGCCCACCGGTTCACCGGACCGCGTCCCGCCCCGGGTTCGCCCTGTCCGACGCCGCCGCGGATGATGATGCCCGCGCCGGTCGCCGCCGCCTGGGCGATGATGTCCTCGTGTTCCCGCTCGATCGCCGAGTACGGGATCTGGAACGTGTCGAATTCGCCGGACGCGATGAACGGCTGGATGTTCGGCATGTAGGAAGAAATGCCGATCCACCGCGCCTTGCCGGCTTTCTGGATCTCTTTCAGCGTCTCGACCAGCTCGCCTTCTTCCGCCTGCTGCGGCGTCGGGCCGTGCAGCTGCAGCAAATCGACATAGTCGGTCCGCATCCGCTTCAGGCTGGTGTCGATGTTGTGCAGCAGGTTCTCGCGCGTCCATACGTGCGGCGTCTCGTCGTGATCGCCGCAGTTGACGAGCGTGCAGCCGCATTTCGTCGCCAGGATGTATTCGCTGCGGCGCTTGCTGATAAACCGCCCGATGTACTCCTCGCTCATCCCGTAGTCATAGGACGTGTCGATGAACGTGATGCCGGCATCCAGCACCGCGTTCAAAATGGTTTCCGCCTGTTCGTCCGTCACCGGTCTGCCGCTCCATACCCGCCGCCCGCGAATTTCCATGGCGCCGTAGCCCAGTTTGGTCACCTTGAGACCCGTTCTTCCGAGAATCGCCGTTTCCATCCGTTTCTCCTTTCGCTGCCCGCCAATCGCTGAATTTTCAAAATTCGTGACATCGTTTCCATTATAGCGGAAAACACGTGTTTACAACAGGACTGAAACGGATGTAAGTTGGTAAACCCGAGTTTAGCGGGTCAAGCCTGAACTGCGCGTTCGAGTCGCCGGACGTCCGTATGGACGACCCAGCGCGCTTCATCGGGCACATCGAAGAAGCCCGGCCATGCGCTGCTCACTTTCCGGTCGGGATTGAGCCATTCTTCCGCCTCCGCATCCCCGAGCAGCAGCGGCATGCGGGAACGGACGTCTCCATGTCCCCCGCGGCTGTCTGTCGTCACGATGGTGAACGCGCGATGCAGTTTGCCGCTTCCGTTCACAAACTCTTCGTACAGTCCCGCCATGCCGAACAGACCGCCTTCCTTCGGCATCATCCGCACGATGTGGCACAGCCGTCCGTCCTCCCTGAGCGTGGCCAGCGCCGTCCCGGGCACGATGCATCGCTGTTTCCGGACCAGCCGTTCGAATATCGGCTTGTCCAGCACGCCGTGCAGGTCGGCATGCACGGAATCTTTCGCCCAGAACGGGAACAATCCCCAGCGGGCATCCACCAGCCTCCGCTCGCGGCGCCGGCCGACGATGATCGGAACGGGATCGGTCGGCTCCACCGCTTCTTGCGGTTCATATTCCGCCGTAATCTTCACAATTTCGAATCGGTCGCGGATTTCATCCAGGCTGCTCGTGAGCGCAAACACTTCGCGCACCTCCGGCTTCAGGCTGCGCCGAAGCCGCCATCTGCGTTTTGTCATCATGCCGGTTCGCTCCATTCCTTCGGGATATTCGAACCTAGCATGTCCCAAAACGCACCCGATTATTTCCAATGCGCGCACAAAACGGAACGCAAAAAAGCCCTGAACCTCCTCCGGTTCAAGGCGACGGTCGATCCTGCAATGCGCCGGCTGTCACAGATCCCGGCTGGTCTCCCAGTCCAACTCCGTCCCGACTTCCACCGCATATTCAAAATCTTCGATATCAAAAACCTGTACGGGCACTTCCGCTTCGATGATGCGGTCCTGCAGTTCGAGCTGGTCGGTCAGCAGCGGCACCTGGTATTTCATGGCCGTCAAGATCTGCTCCGTCTCGATCGGGTCGAACGTCTCGCCGTATTGCGCGTTGTCGATGGCGTGGATCACGATGAACGAGACGTTGTCATTCAAGAGGAGCGGCGAGCTTTCCCGCCAGGGCACCTGCAGGGCGCGCTCGATTTTCTTCTTGTTGAGCGGCTCGGCGAAAAATTCGATCAGTTCGCCGATTTTCTGCTTGACGTGACGGTCGTCATCGGGATCGTCCATGACAGGCTCCGGCCCTTCTTTCATATCGTACAGTTCCATGATGGTTGAATAAGGGATGATATAGTCGACAGGCCGGGACGGTACAAGCAGCTGCCCGTAAGTCGCCACCATTACGGCCTCGATGACAAAGCGCCGACGCATGGATGAATCCTCCTTAACGTTGTCGATCACTGCCGGGTCGTCAGCAGGATTGAGCGGCATGCGTTTCGCCCCTATTATACACGATTCGCTCATTTGTACATAGGTCGATTCGTTGATCCCCGCCGCCTTGCGCATTACAATGAGACTATCAGCGCCGCGGCATGCGGCACGGGAGGTTTTCGTCATCATGCAAGCACAGGAAATTCACAGGGAAAACATCATCATCATCGGCGCCGGACCGTGCGGTCTCGCTGCCGCTGTCGAACTCAAGAAGATCGGGCTGAATCCGCTCGTCATCGAGAAACAGAACGTCGTCCATTCGATCTCGCGGTACCCGGTCTACCTCGAGTTTTTCAGCTCGCCGGAGAATCTGGAGATCGATGACATTCCGTTCACGACGGCCGGACCGAAGCCGACGCGGCTTGAGGCGCTGCATTATTATCGCACGGTTGCGCTTCGCAGAGGCGTCCGCATCCATACGTTCACGACCGTCGAACGGCTGTCCGCGAAGCCCGAAGGCGGTTTTGCGCTCGAGGCGCGCCGCCGGGCGACGCGCCCGGTCCGCTACGAGGCGGATATCGTCATCGTGGCGACCGGATACTTCGATCATCCGAACCTGCTGGACGTTCCCGGCGAAGATTTGCCGAAAGTGACGCATTTCTTCACCGAAGCCCATCCGTACACGAATACGGACGTCGTCATCGTCGGCGGCGCCAATTCCGCGGTGGATGCCGCGCTCGAGCTCGAACGGGTCGGCGCGCGCGTCACCGTCGTTCACCGCGGCGAGACGCTCGCGCGCGGCGTGAAGCCGTGGGTGCTGCCGGTCTTCATGGCCAAGGTTGACAAAGGCGCCGTCAAGCTCATGCTCCGTTCGAAAGTCGCCGCGATCGCGGAAGAAACGATCGACATCGAGACGCCGGACGGGATCGTGACGCTGCCGAACGACTTCGTGCTGGCGATGACCGGCTTCCACCCCGACCGCCGCTTCCTGTCCGAAGCCGGCGTCGTCATCGAGCCGGAAGGCTGGCCGCGCTACGACGACGAGACGATGGAGACGAATGTGCCGGGCCTCTATCTTGCCGGCGTCGTCGCTTCCCGCAACGAAGCGAACGAGATTTTCATCGAATCCGGCCGCTTCCACGGGCGCAAGATCGCCGCGCATCTGCTGGCGACCGGGCGGATTGCAGGCGTCCCCCGCTGATCCGCGCGGCGGCCGTTCCATCGTCAGGTGAGCGCCGGCACATGCCGCTTCAGGAAAGCGTAGACGGTCCGTCCGTGTCCCGCAGCCGTGAAGTGTCCCGCGAACGGGAACGGCACGATCGTCTTCTGTTCCGACGCAATGCCGTTGTAAGCGGCGTAGATCGTCTCCGGCCAGCACACCATGTCCTTCAGCCCGGCGGAGACGAGGATCGGACAGCGGATGCGGTCCGCACAGTTGACGGCGTCGAAATAGCTGAGCGTGGCGAGCACCCGTTCGAGATGCTCCGGATGCCGGTTCACGAACTCGGCCGCCTCCGAGAGCGAGCCCGTCGAATTGAAAATGCCGAAATCCATCTGGCACATGTTCGGAATGTCGGCCACCGCGGCCGCAATGCGCGGATGGAACGCCGCGGCAAGCAGCGTCAGCCCGCCGCCCTGGCTGACCCCCATCATCGCGATCCGGCCGGGATCGACTTCGGGCTGGGCGGCCGCCCAATCGACGGCCTGCAGCGTATCCAGCACGATCGCCTTGTAATAGCAGGTGTCCTTGTCCAGGATGCCCTGGGTGATCCAGCCTTTCACCGCGCCGTAGTCGGTGCCCGCCCGGTTGCCCGTCTCGCCGCCCTGTCCGCGCACATCAAACGCCATGACGGCGTAGCCGCGCAGCAGCCAGGCGGCATACTGCTCCGGATCACCCTTCGAACCGGTGTAGCCGTGCGCGATGACAAGGCAAGGATACGGCGCGCTGGCGGGCGGCGGCGGCAGGAACCAGGCGCGGACCGGCGTGCCGCCCCACCCGTCCAGCTTGACCCGGTACGCCCGGACGCCGGGAAGCTCCGGATCGGCCTCGGTTCTTGCCCCCTTGCCGCCGAGTTCCGCGCGGATGTCCATCATCGACGACCAGAACGCCTCGTAGTCGTCCCGCGCCGTCCGCACCGGCTGTATGGCGGCCAGCGATTCCATCTTCCGCCGAATATAGTCCGTCAAATCAGCCGTCCCGCCTTTCTTCGGCTCCGGGTTCCGGCGAGCGGCCGGTATCGTGCAGGAAGGTATGAATCCGCTGCATCCGGATCACTTCGTTCGGTTCCAATCCGGTGCGGAAATAGGCGTACATATAGGCCGCTTCCAGAAACGCAAGCGCCGGATAGACCACGATCTGTCCGTTCGTATACGGGTTGTCGAGCAGCACCTGCCATTCGCCTTCCCGATTGTCCGGAGGGATGCGGCGAAAGACGTCGCGTTTGTATGCGGCGATGGATGCGAACTCTTCCCAGATGCGGGCCCACGAAGGGCTGATCCGTCCCGGCTCGGGCAGCACGTCGCGCCCGCGCCTGATCATCCGCTCGGCTTCTTCCTGCTGCGGCTCGTCGTATTGCCGCAAGAATGTGCGGAAATCTTCCAGAAAAACGCGCACCGCGGCAAATCCGCCTTTCCGCAGTTCATCGCCGAACACCGCTTCCTGATCCGGCGCCAGTTCCCTGAACCGGGCGAACGATCCGGCCGCCTTCGTCATCGGCATCCCACAAATCCTCCTTGTGTCACGTCCTGAATTTCAGCTTGGCCGGAAGCCGGACAATTTCAAACAAACGGCGCAGCCCCCCTGACGGAAGGTGCGCCGTAGCCTATTGTTGCTTCAGGCCTCCGGATTACAGGTACGGATTCTCGTGCTTCGCTTTCAGACGCTGCCAGCGCCGCTCGACTTCGTCCTCGAACGACTTCAGCGCTTCGGCGTATTCCGGACGCGCCAGGTGGCGCGTCTTGCCCATCCGTTTCAGCCAGTCGGACACCGGAATCCGCTTGCCCTTCTCCTCGGGGTTGTACGTGATGTTCGTCACCCCGTGCTCGACCTCGTAAAGCGGGAAGAAGCAGCTGTTGACCGCGTCGTCGATGAGCTCCTGGCCGATCTTCTCTTCCGAGAGCCAGTTCAGCGGACAGGTGATCAGAATCTTCCCGTAGACGAGGCCTTCGTTCTGCGCGTAATATTGCGCCTTCGCCGCTTTGCGGACCAGGTCCAGCGGCTGGCTTTCCGCTCCCGTAAATACATACGGAATGTTCGTGGCCGCCATGATCTGCGGCGTGTCCTTGTGGTGGAACAGCTTGCCGCCCTGATGCTTGCCGACGTTCGAGGTCGACGTCCGGTGGCCGAGCGGCGTCGAGTACGACAGCTGCGCGCCCGTATTCATGTAGCCTTCGTTGTCGTATTCAAGGATGATCATCTTATGATTGCGGAGCGCCGCGCCGATCGCCGGACCCATGCCGATGTCCATGCCGCCGTCGCCCGTGATCATGACGAACGTGAAGTCGTCCTTCAGGCCGAGATGGTCAAGCTCGCCGCGCCGCTTGCGCTCCCAGAACATCTCGACGACGCCGGACAGCGTCGCGGCACCGTTCTGGAACAGGTTGTGGATATACGTCGCCTTGTGGGACGAGTACGGATAACCGGTCGTAACGACCATCGCGCAGCCGGTCTGGAAGAGCGCGACGATGTCGCCCTCGATGCCCTTGAAGAACAGCTCGAGGCCGGAGAAGATGCCGCAGCCCGGGCAGGCGCCGTGTCCCGGCGCAAGCCGCTTCGGTTTCTTCGTCAGATTGCGGAGCGGCGGAACCTTCACTTTCAGTTTGCCCGTTTCCTCGTCCTTCTCCACCGTGATGAGGCCGGTCTTCAGGTCCTCGTACTTCATCGGCTCGAGAACCCGCTTCGGCGCCTTGGCCGGGTCGCCCGGCGTATGGCCGTAATAGTCGAACGGCTTCTCGACATAGCCCTTCTCCGCCGCGTCGATCGCAAGCTCGAAGAAATGATGGCCGTCTTCGGCGTAGAAGTCCTTGCCGCCGAGGCCGTAGACCCGGCTGATCACCTTCGTCGTCGAGTTGCCGTGCGAGAACAGCGCCGCCTTCACTTCGAGCGTCATGTTGCCGCCGTAGGCGCCGTACGAATCGGCGCGGTCGCCGACCGTAACCGCCTTGACGTTCTTCAGCGCTTCGGCGATTTCCTTCTGCGGGAACGGGCGGATGATGTTCGGCGTGATCGCGCCCGCCTTGACGCCCTTCGCCCGGAGCTGGTCCACGACGTCCTTGATGATCTCCGACGCCGAGTTCAGCAGGAAGACGGCGACCTCCGCGTCTTCCATCCGGTACAGATCGAGCTTCGGATAATCGCGGCCGGTGAGCACGGCGTACTCTTTGCGGATCTCTTCAAAGACGTCCGCCGCGCGGTACATCGCTTCCGATTGCTGATAACGGTTGTTGATGAAGTCCGGTTCGTTCATGTACGGGCCGACCGTGATCGGATTGTTCCGGTCGAGCACGTGCGGGAACCCTTCCGGCGGCTGCTCGCCGATGAACTTGAGCACGTCTTCGCGGTGCGCGAACGTCTGCACGCGCCGCTTCTGGTGCGACGTGAAGTAGCCGTCCGACGCGACGATGACGGGCAGCCGGACATCCGGATGCTCGGCCAGCTTGATCGCCATGATGTTCATGTCGTAGACGGCCTGCGGATCGCGCGCGAGCAGAATCGGCCATCCCGTATTGAGCGCGTAGTACAGGTCGGAATGGTCGCCGTGGATGTTGAGCGGTCCCGACACCGAACGGCAGACCAGGTTCATCACCATCGGGAAGCGCGTGCCGGATTGCACCGGCAGCTGCTCCAGCATGTACAGGAAGCCGTTCGCGCTGGTCACGTTGAACACGCGCCCGCCGGCGACGGAAGCGCCGTAGCAGATGCCGGCCGAGCCGTGCTCGCCGTCCGCCGGAATCAGCTTGATGTCATGCTGGCCGTTCGCCTTCATGAGGTCGAGGAATTGCGCAACCTCGGTGGACGGCGAAATCGGGAAATACCCCATGACATGGTAGTTGATCTGATGCGCGGCGTAAGCCGCCATCTCGTTGCCGGATTCATAGACCATCCGCTGCTCGACCGTGCCGGCCGGGCGTTCCTTGCTGATCTCGATCGCCATGCTCTTTCACCTCGCAGATGAATTGTCGGCGGAGCCTTACCCGTTCGCGAGCGCGAAGCGGTGCGGCACGCGGTGTTCCTCGCCGTAGCCGTCCGTCTCCCGCTCGGCCGTAAGCGCTTCGGTCGGGCAGGCGACGACGCATTTCAGGCAGCCCTTGCAGTACTGATAGTCAATGCCCTGCAGGAACATCTGCGGACGGCCTTTCTTGTCGGGCTTCTCTTCCCAGACGAAGCAGAAGTCGGGGCAGGCCGTGTCGCAGGCCGCGCAGTGGATGCATTTGTCCTCATGGAAATGCGGCATCATGCCCGCGCGGGAAATGCTGAGATCCTTCAGGATGCTGTTGCCCGGATTCGTGACCGTTCCGCCGATCGGCTGCGTTTCATACCCGAGGATCGGAATGTCCCAGCGGGTCGGCTTCGGCATTTCGACGCCTTCGGCCAGACTGAACGTCTGGAATTTCACTTCGTTGTAGCCGCGCTCGAACGTCCGGATCGCCGGTTCAACGGCTTGCGGATACTTTTTCTCGAGCGACTTGCGAATGACGCCTTTCATGAATTCGGGATCGAGGAAATCGCACAGTCTGAACAGTCCGCCCAGCATCGCCATGTTGACGCGGTTCTTCTCTTCGAGCGCGATGCCCGTCGCGTCGACGACCGCGATCGTGCCGCCGAGCAGCTTCAGTTTGTCTTTGAGCTGTTCGGGCGACTTGGCCGAGTTGACCAGCACGATGCTGTCTTCGTAGATGCCGCTGATGACGTTGACCGTCTTGTACAGGTTCTCATGGAAAATGCCGACGATATGCGGCCGCTCGATCGGAGTCGTGTCCCGGATATGGACATCGGGCGCGCAGAAACGGATATGCGCCTTGACCGGCGAACCTTTCTTCTCCGAGCCGTAGGATGAGAAACTGACACCGTTGAATCCGCTTCCAACGACGCCTGCTTCGGCCAGCATCTTGCCGGCGAGATTGGCGCCGAGTCCGCCGATGGATTCCAGGCGAATCTCAAAGAAACCAAGCTCGTTCGTCTTCGGCAATACAGCCATGTCCCCACTTCCTTCTCGATTCGATTGGTCTTCCGTGTGCTCCTTCTCCTGTCGATGCGGCGACTATCGCAGCGATTTGCTTCTAGTATAACAGCATATGCCGAACTCTGAAAGAGGAGGCAGAAAATTGTGTGTTTTCACATAAATCAGGGCTCGTAGATCATTTTCTTCGTCATGCCGCCGTCGACGGTCAGGTTGATGCCGGTGACGAAGTCGTTCGCCGGATCGGTCAGATAGAAGCACGCCCGGACGATGTCGTCGGGCCTGCCGACGCGCCCCGCCGGATGCTGCGCGTGGTCGATGCCGCGCAGGGCGCCGTAATCGCCCGTCTCGATCCAGCCCGGGCTGATGCAGTTGACGCGGATGCCGTCCGGACCGAGCGACGCCGCCAGCGCGTGGGTCAGCGCGACGATCCCGCCCTTCGACGCGGCATAGGCTTCCGTATGCGGCTCCGACATGAACGCGCGCGTCGAGGCGATGTTGACGATCGAGCCGCCCTTGCCGGCGCGCCGCATCCGCATGGCGGCTTCCCTGGCGCACAGGAAAGCGGCCCGGAGGTTGACGCTCAGCACGCTGTCCCATTCTTCCCAGGTCAGCTCGTACGGGCTTTTGGTGATGCCGAACCCGGCGTTGTTGATGACAATGTCCGCGTGCAGCGACTGTTCATCCATGGATTGAAACAGCTCTTCAATCTGTTTTGGTACAGCCAGATCGGCAGGGATAAAAACGACATCCGCCTCCCCCGTGACGCCGCGAATCCGGCTTGCGATCTCCTCTCCCCTGCTGGTGTTCACATCGGTCATGACGACGGGATGCCCCGCCTTCGCGTATGCTTCGGCCAGCCGGCTGCCGATTCCGCCGGCCGCGCCGGTGATCAGCACGCGGCCTTTCGCCGCCTCATTCATCTTCCATTCACTCTCCCGCTTCGAGTTTGGCAAGTCTGCCGGCCATCATGTCCCGCCAGTCCGCCGACAGCCCGTCCGCTTCGAGCACGCGCCGGATGGCGTCCCTGTCGCGCTTGCGGTAGGCCGCGGTATGCGCCGCTTCTGCAACGGTCGGGCTGTCCGTCCGTTTTTCGATCCGTGTGATCCGGTCGCCTGCCGCAACCGCCCCTTCTTCGAGGACGCGGAAATACCACCCGGTGAAGCCCGACTTCAGCACTTCGTCCGGCAGCAGAGGCCTGCCGTGGCGCATCCCCAGCTTGAAACAGGGCATGCGCGGCTGCGTCACCTGGAACAGGGCGGTGCCGATGCGGAAGATGTCGCCGATATGGACGTCGGTCTCGCGGTATCCGCTGATGGAGAAATTTTCGCCGAACGCGCCGAAGCCGCACGGCTTCCCCCACAGATTTTCCCAATAGGAGCGGTGATCGTAGGTGTATACACATGCGGCCCGGTCAGGACCGCCGTGATTCACTTTGTCGGCCTGCCCGTCGCCCGGCAGTCCGTTCCGCAGCGCCCGCACGGGACCTTCCGCCGGAACTTTCAGGATGCCGCTCTCGACCGTTTTCGAACCATGCCTGAGTTCGGCCGGCATGCCGACGTTGACCGACAGCAGCGCGCCTTCGCCGGAATTCGTCTCTTTCACGCCCTCACCCTTCATTCATTCTATTTTTTGTCATTATACCGGCATTGCGGCGGCGCGGACAATGAAATTCATCACTGCGCATCCGGCGCATGGATATAAAAAAATCGACAGCGGCGATGCGGATGCCGCTGTCGAAATGCGAATCTTCATGCATCTTCCTGCGCTTGCCCGGGAAATGCGTTCAATCATTGACGTTCATGACCCCGAGCGGGCTGTCCTCGCGCACGATGTCCGACAGATCGAAGACCGATATCGGGAAATACGGGAAGCCGAACACGTAAGGCGTAATCTCGTATTGCTGGAAGTACAGCACGAGCGCGCGGTCGGCAATGTAGAAGTCCGTGTCCGGGGTGACGGTCACCTGCGTGTTCTCGTACACGGGGATGTCCCGCCGCCGGACCTGCTCCCGGACCATCTCCGTCAGCCGCTCGAGATACGGGCTGCCGGGCTTGAACAGATCGCCGAGCTTGTGGACGCGCCCCGTATCGGTATCATACGTTCGCGACGTCTGCAGCGTCCGGCCGTGCGCGCCGCCGGTGTAGGCGTAATTGTACAGCGATATGCTGAACACGCCCCGCTCGTTCGTCTTCACTTCGAACCAGCCGAGCATCTCGGCGCGCGGATCGTCGAGCGGTCCCTGCTGCGCTTCCAGCGAACGCTCCGCCTCCTGCAGCGACTGGCGGATGCGGCTCTGCGCCTCCAGATTCGGAAGGCCGCTGATGAACGGCGACCAGATTTCGGTCTTCGGCCGCGTCAGACGGACGGCCTGCACGATGAGGGGCAAACGGAATGCCATGCGCCAATGCACCTGCCTTGAATGGAATGGTACATTCTATGCAGGCGCCCGCCGCGTCATATCCGACCCGTCATCCCCGTTTCCGGCATGTGCCCTGTTACAGCATCGACCGTTCGCGGCCGGTCAGCCGCCGGCCGGCGACATCGAAGACGACGCGCCCTTCGCTCAAGCCGACGATGCGGTCGGCGAATTTCTCCGCCCATTCGAGATTGGACAGCACCGCGACTATGGCAATGCCGCGTTCGCACATCGCCTTCAGATCCGTCAGAATCCGCTCCGCGGAATGCGGATCGAGGCCGGTGACCGGCTCGTCGAGCAGAAGTGCGCGCGCGCCGTGCACGAGCGCCCGGGTGATGGCGACGCGCTGGCGTTCGCCGCCGCTGAGCGCGGACGCTTTCATGTGCGCCTTGTCGAGCAGGCCGACCTGTTCGAGCACATCCATGACACCCATATAGTCATCGTTGCGGACCGAGCCGATCATTCTGCGCCAGAGCGGCGTCTGATACCGCGTGCCGACGAGCGCGTTCTTCAGCGCGGTGCGGTTCGGATTGAGATCGGGCTTTTCTTCCAGATAGGCGATCTCCCGTTTCACGCGCATTTTCGCCTTCCATCCGCCCTTGAACACGTCTTCGCCGTCCAGCAGCAGCCGGCCGCTCGTCCAATTCTCGCGCAGCGCGAGACACTTCAGCAGCATCGACTTGCCGCTGCCGCTCGCCCCGGCCACCGCGGTGAACTGCCCGCGCTCCGCCGTAAAATCGACGTCCGCAAGCACCGTTTTGCCGTCGACAAGCCGTTTGGTCAATTTTCTCGCTTCGATCATGTCGCCCCTCCAACGTCCCAGCTTGCTCAAAAAATAGTCTAAGGGAATCGAGAAATACTTTCCACGCGAACAAATGTTTGCTATAATGGGAACAAGAACAAATGTTCTCCTTATGTATTCCAGGTGATCCGGAGGTGTCGATCATGAGAAGCTGCGAGCATTACCGGTTTATCGAACGCCATCGTCCCTGGCGGGACCTGACGTTCAAGTTCTATTCGGACGGCGCCCTGACCATCATTGACAACGCCTCGGATACCGTCCTCTCGCCCAAGGATCTGAAGGGAGACAGCCTGGATTTCTACGTCAGGAAGCGCATCGCCTTCATCAAGAACGACCTCGCCCGGAAGCGTGCCTTGTATGCGTAACCGGATCCTTGCCGGGACCCGCCGATTTGACTGGCGGGTTCCGATCCGTTAGATTGAGGGAGACCGCAGCTTGCAGGATAAGGCATGGAAAACTGTCAGCAGCCGGAGGCCATATGAGACAGACGATCCTGTTCGACCTTGACGATACGCTTGTTCATTGCAATCGCTATTTCTTCATGGTCATCGACCAGTTCGCGGACTGGATGGCCGACCGGTTCAGGCGGGAAGGTCTCGACCCCGCCGAAGTGCGCCGCGTGCAGGCCGAGATCGACATTGCCGGCGTCCAGATCGTCGGCTTCGACAGCGAGCATTTTCCCCACTCGTTCGTCGAGACGTACCGGCATTTCGCCGCGCAGTTCGGCGTGAAACCGTCGCGCGACGACGAGGAGACGGTGCGGCGGCTCGGCCGGAGCGTCTACGAGCTGGAGACGGAACCGTATCCGCACATGGAGGAAACGCTGGACCGGCTGAAGGAAGAAGGCCATGAGCTTCATCTGTATACCGGCGGCGATCCGGAGATTCAGCGCCGGAAGATCGACAAGTTCAATCTGCAGCGCTATTTCGGTTCGCGCATCCATATCCGCCGGCACAAGAACGCCGACGCGCTGGAGCAGATTGCCGCATCGTGCGGTTTCGACCGCGGCCGCACCTGGATGATCGGCAATTCGCTGCGCACCGATGTCATCCCCGCGCTGAAGGCCGGCATTCACGCCATCCATGTGCAGGCGGAGACGGAGTGGCAGTACAATATCGCCCGTGTCGACGTCGAGCCGAAAGGCGCGTTCATCCGCCTGAAACAGCTCAAAGATGTACCCGAGGCCATCGCCGGTTACGTCCGCTCGCGGATGGTCCGCTGACAAGGAAGGGCTTGGCGCTGCCGTATGGCGCGTCAAGCCCTTGTTGTGGTTTATTCGGGTTCCGGTGCGATTTCGCCGGTCGCCGGGTCGACCAGTCGCAGCCGGCCTTTCGCCTTCGTGCCGTCCGGGAGCGTCAGCACAAGCGGCCTCGTCCTGCCGGATGTCGCCAGCGACGCCGCCATCGCGGCGCTGATCCGCTTGCCGGCGGACTGCTTCCAGATGACGAACCGGCAGCCCTCGCGGTAGCGGGAGCAGCCGTATCCCCGCTTGCCCTCGATGAGCGTGCCGCCGCAGCCCGGGCGCGGACAGGGGGCGATGGCAGCAGGCTGACGCGCCTTGCCGCGGGCGGCGGCGGAACCCGCGGGTTGGGCCGCCGCTTGTGTCCGCCTCGCTCTTCCCTTCTTGCCGGACCGGCCGCCGCGTTCCGGTTCGGCGAATGTGCCCGGCGGCACCGGGCGCTGCATGCGGACGAGCTCGACGATCTTCACCGCGAACCGCCGCACATTGTCCATGAACGGCTCGTCGGACGCTTCGCCGCGCGAAATCTGATGCAGCCGCTGTTCCCAGCGTCCCGTCATCTCCGGCGACGTCAGCAGCTCGACGCCCGCCCCGCGGATCAGCTCGACCGCGGCGACGCCCTTCGGCGTAATCTCGATTGCCCGGCCTCTGAGCGCGGCATACCCGACCTGCTTCAGCCGCTCGATCGTCGCGGCGCGGGTCGCGGGCGTGCCAAGACCGGTCTCCTTCATCGCCTCGCGCAGGTCTTCGTCCTCGATCATCCGGCCCGCCGATTCCATCGCCTTCAGCAGCGTGCCTTCGGTGTACGGCTTGGGCGGCTTGGTCGTTTTCTCCGCGATGTCGACGGCTTCGCACCGGACCGGCGCATCGGGATTCAGCGTGAAGCCGCCGGTGACAAGCTGCGTTCCGTCTTCGTCGTCTTCTCCTTCCCGGCTGCCGTGTCTTCCCTTCTTGCCGTTCCCGCCGTCATCCGTCTCGAGCACCGCTTTCCAGCCGGCGTCAAGCTGTTCCTTGACCGTCGTCTTGAACGTCTCGTCCGCCGCTTCCGTCACGATCTCATGCACCCGGTAAACGGCCGGCGGGTAATAATGGGACAGGAACCGGCGCACGATCATATCGTAAAGCTTGCGCTCGTCGGGCGTCAGGCTGCCCGGCTTTTTCGGCGTCGGAAGTATCGCGTGGTGATCTTCCACCTTCGCCGGATTGCAGACCGCCTTGTTGCCGCGGTGGACAAGCCGCATGTCGGCTCCGGCGGCAACCCGGGTGTACGGTTCGAGCTCCCGCAGCATGGCAAGCGCCTTGTGCATGTACGGAATGTTTTCCTCCGTGACATAGCGGGAACTGGTGCGCGGGTAAGTGATGACCTGGTGCCGTTCGTACAGCGATTGGGCGAGGTCGAGCGTTTTCTTGGCGGAAAAACCGTACTTCGCGTTCGCCTCCCGCTGCAGCAGCGTCAGGTCATAAAGCCGGTATGGATATTCCTTCTGCTCGCTTACGTCATATTCGGCGATCCGGCCGGTCCGGCCCGCGGCCTTCGCGGCGATCGCCTCCGCCGCCTCGCGGCTCGTCAGCCGCTCGCCTGTCCGGATGCCGCGATAGGCCGTATTTCCGGAGAGAAACCGCCCGTGAACGGTGTAGTAGACTTCCGGCCGGAACGCTTCGATCTCCTTGTGCCGCTCATAGAGCAGGGCGAGCACGGGCGTCTGAACGCGTCCGGCGGACAGCAGCGTGCGGTGACGGATTGTAAACGCCCGCGAGGCGTTCATCCCGATCAGCCAGTCCGCCTGGCTGCGCGCCCGCGCCGCCCGCGTCAGCGCGTCGAACTCGCGGTCGCTTCGCAGCTCGGCGAAGCCGCGGCGGATCGTCTCCGGCGTCAGGTCGGATATCCAGAGCCGGTCGACGGGATGATGCAGCTTCAAATATTCCCGGATCAAATGGAAAATGAGCTGCCCTTCCCGGCCCGCGTCGCAGGCGTTCACGATGCGGTCGCACCGTTTCGCCAGCTCCGCGATGACCTTGAGCTGATCTTTCGTCTTCGGGTTCGGTTGCAGCTTGAATGCCGCGGGCAGAATCGGCAAATCTTCGTCCCGCCACTTCTTGTATTTGGCGTCGTAGCTTTCGGGTTCGGCGAGGCTGACCAGATGGCCGATCGCCCAGGTAATGATGTAGCGTTCGCCTTCCAGATAGCCTTGCCGCCGGGCGGCGCCCGGTTCGATGACGCGGGCGATCGTCCGGCCCATGTCCGGTTTCTCCGCGATGACGAGTGTCTTCACCCGCTTGTAACCGCTCCTTCCCCGCCGCCTGATATGTATCGTTCCATGGTGCTGAACAGGGCGTTCACGCCGCGATGCCAGAGCGGATCTTCGGCGTATTCCCGGTTGATCCATTCGACCGGATCGACGCCCGCCGGCCGCTCCCGGCTGAGCCGGATGATTGTGCGGGCGGCGACTTCCGCCGAATGGGCGGTCGTCGTATTGAATTCCTGCCAGCTGTGATACACGTTGAACGGATTGTTGGCGATCAGTTCGGCTTGCGGGTGATCCTCGGGCACGAATCCCTGTTCCTGGCCGGTAATCGCGAACAGGAGCAGCGGATGGATGTCGAATTCATACGCCGTATCCATGATCGTCGAAAAATAAGGTTCATGCCGCAGCAGCGAATGGCGCGTGGCGAGGTACTCCCGCAGCTTGTCCGCATCGATCTCCTTGTAGCGAAACCGTACCGGCAGCTCGTTGCCCTCGACCCGGCTTGGGCTCGGCGTCAGCGTATAGTCGTAGGACACGGATTCGGGCATCGGCGGAGGAAATGCCGACATTCCGTTCTTTTTCGAAGCGGCCGTAATACCGTATGCCGACATGCCGACGGCGAGCAGCGCCGCGAGCGCCGCATAATGCCAGCGCATGGGTCGCGCCGGCTGGTCCGGCTGTCCGGAGGCGTGGTCCGGCTGCTTCGGGAACGGCACGACGACGGCCCCGGACGAATGTTCCGCAGCCGCCGCGGAAGCCGGAGACCAGCGGCCGGCATCGGAGGCCCGGCAGGCCGCGTCTTCCGTGTGCTCCGCTGCCGCCGTCCGCAGGGCGTCCCAGGCCTGCAAGCCGTTGTCGGCGCCGGCGAGGGCCGATTCGAGCGTCTCTGCCGTGATTGCCGGGCCGAGCCGTTCGGCCGCCCAGGCTTGCAGCGCGCGCAAATGATCCGGTTCGCGCCAATCAAGCCGCATGATCTGCTCGAGCACGTCCGCGGCCGCGACCGGCCGCCGGCCGGCAAGCACGACATGGCGGATGAGCGCGTCCGTCACCCGGCGCCGCAGCGGGCCCTCGAAAGCCGGCAACTGCCGTTCGATGGCGCGCCGCACGGCGTCCGCGACGATCTCCGCATGCCGCTCGCCGGGCAGCGAAGCATATTTCGTTCGCACATAACTCCGGATTCTGCCGACGTCCCCCGGCGTCAGGATCAGCACGTCTCCGCCCGACACAAGCTACCGCTCCCTTGCGCTGCTGTTGGTACATGTTGCGAGTGTTATTGCTGCTCCTGATTCTACCATATTTCAAGGCGGCAGCGTAAGAGATTGAGAGAATGCCGGGTGCAGGATGCCGCTGCTGCGCGGCATGGCGTCCGGAGCGCCATGGTGTCGGGTCCGCCGCAGCTCATGCCCCCAAGCAAAACGGGACCGCCCGAAAGTCATCCGCAACGGTGACTCACGGGTCGGTCCCTCCGTCATGCGCCGCGCATCACGGCAGCTGCGTCGACCCCATCAGATAGCGGTCCACTTCGCGCGCCGCCTCGCGGCCTTCGTTGATCGCCCACACGACCAGGCTCTGGCCGCGGCGCATGTCGCCGGCGGCGAACACCTTCTCGATGTTCGTGCGGTACTTGCCGTATTCCGCCTTTACGTTCGAGCGGCGGTCCATCTCCAGCCCGAGCTGCTCGATCAGCGTCCGCTCCGGCCCTTCGAAGCCGACCGCGATCAACACGAGATCGGCCTTCCACACCCGCTCGGTGCCGGGAATTTCCTTGTAGATCTTGCGCCCCGTCTCGTCGACGATCCGCTCGATCCCGACCGTGTGCAGCTCCTTCACATGGCCGTTCTCATCGCCGACGAACTTCTTCGTCAGCACCGAGAACGCCCGCGGATCTTCGCCGAACAGCGCCTTTGCTTCCTCGTGCGCGTAATCGAGCGTATAGACGTTCGGAAATTGCGGCCACGGATTCGCAACCGGGTCCCGCGACAGCGGCGCCCGGGCATGGGTGCCGAACTGCGTAACCGAGCGGCAGCCGTGGCGCAGCGCCGTTGCGACGCAGTCCGTGCCGGTATCGCCGCCGCCGATGACGATGACGTCCTTATCCTTCGCGTCGATATAATTGCCGTCCTTCAGACCGCTGTCCAGGAAGCTTTTGATCGTCGCGTTCAGGAAATCCATCGCCATGTGGATGCCCTTCAGTTGCCGCCCTTCGATGTCGACGTCGCGCGCCTTCGTCGCGCCGCCGCACAGGACGACGGCGTCGTATTCCTCGACCAGTTTCTGCGCCGGAATATCGCGGCCGATCTCCGTGTTCGTGATGAACTCAATGCCTTCCGCTTTGAGCAGATTGACGCGGCGTTCGACGATCGACTTGTCGAGCTTCATCGTCGGAATGCCGTAGGTGAGCAGCCCGCCGATCCGGTCGGCCCGCTCGTACACCGTCACATCGTGTCCGGCCTTGTTCAGCTGCGCAGCCGCGGCGAGTCCGGCCGGACCCGACCCGACGACCGCCACGCGCTTGCCGGTCCGCTTCTGCGGCGGCTGCGGCACAATCCAGCCTTCCTCGAAGCCCCGGTCGACGATCGCCTGCTCGATCGTCTTGATCGCAACCGGCTCGCCGATCAGCCCGACCGTGCAAGAGCCTTCGCACGGCGCCGGGCAGACCCGGCCCGTGAACTCGGGAAAATTGTTCGTCTTGTGCAGCCGGTCAAGCGCCTCGCGCCACAGTCCGCGGTACACGAGGTTGTTCCATTCCGGAATGAGGTTGTGCAGCGGACAGCCGGATACGCCGCCGGCCAGTTCGATGCCGGTATGGCAGTAGGGCGTGCCGCAATCCATGCAGCGCGCGCCCTGCGTGCGAAGCTGCTCCTCGTCCATGTGAAGGTGAAATTCATACCAGTCGCGGACCCGCTCGAGCGGATCGCGGTCTCTCGGAATTTCGCGTTTGTATTCCATGAATCCGGTCGGCGTGGACATCGGTATTCCCCTTTCCAGCGGCCCCGCCATCGGTCTTGTCCGACCGAACGCGGTCTGGCCGCGCTTCGCGGCAGTTCTCGATAATCCTAATCGTACCATCCCGCGGCGCCGATCATAATGGATTATCCGCACAACTATTTGCACTTCATGACGAAGGCCGGGAAAAGGGGATGGGTTATTCGCCAACCGGTTTGCGCACGTAAGTGTTGAATCGGAACGAATAGACGTGGCGCTCGTCCGCCGGGTGCTGTTCACTCTCCACAAGCACCCATTCGGCCGGATTCCATTCCGGGAACCGGGCGTCGCCCTCCACTTCCGCATCGACTTCCGTCAGCAGCATCCGGTCGGCATGGGGCAGAAACCAGCGGTACACTTCCGCCCCGCCCGCCACCATCAGTTCCCCGTCTCCGTAACGCGACAGCGCCTCTTCCACCGAATGGACGACTTCGCAGCCGTCCGGCCGGTAATCCGCCTGACGCGTCAGCACGACGTTCAGACGGTTCTTCAAAGGTCCGCCCGGCAGCGACTCGAACGTCCGTCTTCCCATCAAGACGGTGCGGCCGAGCGTCGACCGCATGAAAAATTTCAAGTCATCCGGCAGCCTCCACGGCAGCCCGTTATCCCGTCCGATGACGCGGTTGCGCGCCATGGCGGCGATCAGCGTAATCGTCATGTCAACCTCCGGCAACAATCTGCATAAACCAACCGTTTCTCACACGGCGACGGGCGCCTTGATCGCGGGATGCGGGTCGTAACCTTCGACGGCGATGTCGTCCATCTCGTAGTCGAAGACCGACTTCACATCCGGATTCAGACGGAGCGTCGGCAGCGGCCGCGGATCGCGGGACAGTTGCGTCCGCACCTGATCGATATGATTGAGATAGATGTGCGCGTCGCCGATCGTATGGACGAATTCGCCGGCCGTAAGGCCGCATTCCCGGGCGATCATGTGCGTCAGCAGCGCGTAGCTCGCGATGTTGAACGGCACGCCCAGAAACAAGTCGCCGCTCCGCTGGTAGAGCTGGCACGACAGCCGCCCGTTTGCGACCCAGAACTGGAACAGGACGTGGCACGGCGGCAGCGCCGCCCGTTCCGGCACCGCGTCTTCCGGCGACCAGGCCGTCACGATCAGCCGGCGCGAATCGGGATTGCGCTTGATCTCGTCAATGACATTGCGCAGCTGATCGATCGTCTCGCCGCGCGACGTCTCCCAGCGGCGCCACTGCTTCCCGTAGACATTGCCCAGCTCGCCGTATTTCGCGGCGAACTCGTCGTCTTCGAGGATGCGGCGCTTGAAAATCGCTTCCTGCTCCTCGTACAGCTTCGCGAACGCCGGGTCTTGCTGCGCGCGCAGCCCGAAATTCGTCATGTCGGGACCGTCGTATTCCGGGCTTTCCACCCAGCGCTTGAACGCCCACTCGTTCCAGATGTTGTTGTTGTGCTGCAGCAGATAGCGGATATTCGTGTCGCCGCGGATGAACCAGAGCAGCTCATTGGCCACCAGCCGGAATGCCACCCTCTTGGTCGTCAGCAGCGGAAATCCTTCCCCGAGATCAAAACGCATCTGGCAGCCGAACACCGACAGCGTTCCCGTCCCCGTCCGGTCTTCCTTGCGCACGCCGTTCTTCATTACGTGATCCAACAGATCAAGATATGCTCTCTCGTTCTTGCTCATTGCTCGCCCTCCGCCATGACCATTGATATCCCTATTGTACCATGTTTCGGACGGGGCCGGTTGAAATGTTGCGGAACGCCGGCTATTTTCCGCTCCTTCTCCGCCTGCGCTCCTGCCGCTGCGCATGCCGTTCTTCCGCGGACTCGTGCAGCCGGCGTTCCTCCTCCGTCTCGGGGTAGACCTCCGGGACGGGCGCCGGCCTGCCGTCTTCCCCGAGCGCCACGCCGGTGAGGAACGCCGTGACGGTCGTCTGCCGCTCGCCGGTATACGGCTGTTCGGAGTCGACCTTCACATAGATTTCCATCGACGACCGGAACGTCCGGGTGACGAACGCCTCGAGCTGGATCACTTCGCCGAGCCGGATCGGCTTCAGGAAGTCCATGCTGTCGCTCGACGCGGTGACGACCGGCTTGCGCGCATGCCGCATTCCGGCAATCGCCGCCGTCTTGTCGATGTATTCCATCAGCTTGCCGCCGAACATCGTGCCGTGATGATTCGTGTCCTGCGGGAAGACGAGCTGTGTCATGATCGTTCGGGACGCGCCGCATGGCTTGCGGTCTTGCGCACTTTCCATCGGGCTCTCTCCTTTCTCCGCCAAAAAATAAAAGGAGGAACCGCCGACTGCGGCAGTCCTCCCCCATGTTCTCGATTATGGCTCTCCGTCAACGGACGATCGCGTGGATCGGATGGCCGAGCGCCACTTCGGCCGCTTCCATGACCATCTCGCCGAGCGTCGGATGCGCGTGGATCGTCAAGGCCACATCTTCCAGCGTGGCGCCCATCTCGATCGCCAGGCCCATCTCGGCGATCAGGTTGGACGCTTCATGGCCGGCAACCTGCGCGCCGAGCAGCAGGCCCGTTTCCGCGTCCGCGACAAGCTTCACGAAGCCTTCGGCGGCGCCGAGCGACACGGCGCGGCCGTTCGCGCCGTACGAGAAGCGGCCGACCTTCGTCTTGTAGCCTTGCGCCTTCGCTTCGGCGTCGGTCAGGCCGACGCTCGCGCATTCCGGATCGGAGAAGCAGACCGCCGGAATGCAGCGGTAGTCCACTTTGCTCGGCAGGCCGGCGATCGCTTCGGCCGCGACCTTCGCCTCGTACGTCGCCTTGTGCGCAAGCGCCGGACCCGGCACGATATCGCCGATCGCGTAGATGTGCGGAATGTTGGTGCGGCATTGATCGTCGACTTCGACGAGGCCGCGGTCCGTCAGCTTGATGCCGATCAGATCGAGACCGAGCTCGCCGTCGGTGTTCGGACGTCGTCCGACCGTAACCAGCAGGTAGTCGGCCGTCACTTTCTTCTCTTCGCCGCCGACCGTGAACGTCACCGTCACATCCTTGTCGGTCTGTTCGGCCGACTGCGCCTGCGCGCCGGTGTAGACGTCGACGTTCGACGACGCCAGTTTCTTCGCCACAAGCCGCGACATTTCCGGATCGAAGCCGGGCAGGATCGTGTCCGCGCCTTCGATGACCGTTACCTTCGTACCGAACTTCGCATACATTTGGCCGAGTTCGATGCCGATGTAGCCGCCGCCGATGACGACCAGGCTTTGCGGCCGCTCCGGCAGCGACAGCGCCTCGGTCGACGACAGGATGCGGCCGCCGAACGGGAATGCCTTCAGCTCGATCGGCCGGGAGCCGGTCGCGATGATGCAATGTTTGAACCGGTAGCGCGGCGATTCCTGCTCATTGAACACGCGTGCTTCGTGCTCGTTGATGAACATGACTTCGCCGCTGAAGAACTGCACTTTGTTCCCCTTGAGCAGCGCGCCCACGCCACCGGACATTTTGGACACGACAATATTCTTGTGCTCCTGCACCTTCGCCCAGTTGACGGACGGTTCGCCGGCCTCAATGCCGAACTGAGCCGCGTGCTTGACCGCTTCATACTGATGCGCGGCCGAAATGAGCGCCTTCGACGGAATGCAGCCGACGTTCAGACATACGCCGCCGACATACTGCTTGTCGACGCACAGGACGGAGAACCCGAGCTGCGCGGCGCGGATGGCGGCTGCATAGCCGCCAGGGCCGGCGCCGATGACGAGCACGTCGATATCGAGGGATGCGTCGCCCACGACCATCGGTTACACCTCCATGACCAGCAGTTCCGGATCGCCGAGGAGCTGCTTGATGTAGTTCAGGAAATTTTGCGCCGTGGCGCCGTCGATCAGCCGGTGGTCGAAGCTGAGCGAGAGTGCGAGCACCGGCGCGGCGACAATCTCCCCGCCGCGGACGATCGGTTTCTCCGCGATGCGGCCCGTGCCGAGAATCGCCACTTCCGGATAGTTGATGACCGGCGTGAAGAACATGCCGCCCGCCGAGCCGATGTTCGTGATCGTCATCGTGCTGCCGCGCAGCTCATGCGGCGCGAGCTTGCCTTCGCGGCCGCGCGCCGCCAGGTCGCGGATCTCGTCCGCGATCATCCAGATGCTCTTCCGGTCGGCGTCCGCGACGACCGGCACGATCAGGCCGGCATCCGTATCCGTCGCGATGCCGATGTTGTAGTACTTCTTGTAGACGATCTCCTGCGTCTCTTCGTCGAGCGACGCATTCATGATCGGATACTCGCGCAGCGCGGCGACGAGCGCCTTCACGATGAATGGCAGATACGTCAGCTTGACGCCCTTCTTCTCCGCGAGCGGCTTCGCCTTCGCGCGCAGTTCGACGAGCTTCGTCACGTCGACTTCGTCCATCAGCGTCACGTGCGGCGCGGTATAGACCGACTTCACCATCGCGTTCGCGATCGCCTTGCGGATGCCCTTCAGCGGCACGCGCTCCTCGACACGCGATCCCGCCGGTACTGCCGCCGCTGCTGTCGGCGCGGCCTGAGCCGCCTCCGCAGCCGGAGCTGCCGGCGCCGCACCGCCCGCCGCCGCGCGGTCTACGTCTTCGCGCGTAATGCGGCCGTTCTTGCCCGTGCCGGTTACCTGCGTCAGATCGACGCCTTTCTCGCGCGCGTATTTGCGTACGCCCGGCGTCGCGAGCACCAGGCCGCCCGCCTTGGGCGCTTCGGCCGCAGCGGGTGCCGCGGGTGCCGGTGCCGTCGGCGCACTTGCCCCCGGCGTTGCCGCCGAAGCTTCCGGGGCCGGCGCCTGCGAACCTTGCGCTTCGCCTCCGGCGGACGGCGCTTGTTCCGGCACGTCGCCTTCGGCTTCAATGACGGCGACGACTTCGCCGACATGGCAGACCTGCCCGTCCTTGACGAGCACTTCCAGCACGGTGCCGTTCACCGGGCACGGCACTTCGACGATCGCCTTGTCGTTCTGCACTTCCATGATGATGTCGTCATCGGTGACTTTGTCGCCGGGCTTGATGTTGATTTTGATAATCTCGCCTTCGTGCAGTCCTTCGCCCAGCTCCGGGAACCGGTATTCGAATCTTGCCACTGGCCTTATCCTCCTCGATTAGAACTCCAGCACTTTGCGGACCGCTTTCGCGATGCGCGCCGGCGTCGGAAGCCAGATGTCCTCGATCTGCGCGAACGGATAGACCGTATCCGGTCCCGCCACGCGGAGCACGGGCGCTTCCAGGTGAAGAAGCGCCAGCTCGTTGATCCGTGCGATAATTTCGGCAGCAGCGCCGGCCGATTTCTGCGCTTCCTGGACGACGATCGCCCGATTCGTCTTCTTGATCGATTCCACGATCGTGTCCGTATCCAGCGGAACAAGCGTCCGCAGGTCGATGACTTCGGCCGAAACGCCTTCCTTCGCCAGTTCGTCAGCCGCCTTCAGCGCCGTGTGCACCATCAGGCCGTAGGCGATGATCGTCACGTCCTTGCCCTCGCGGACGACGTTCGCCTTGCCGAGCTCGATCGTATATTCGCCTTCCGGCACTTCCTGGCGGAACGCATGGTACAGATTGAGGTGTTCCATGAAGAAGACCGGATCGTTGTCGCGGATCGCCGAGATCAGAAGGCCTTTCGCGTCATACGGGTTGGACGGCACGACGACCTTGATGCCCGGCGTCTGCAGCGCCAGACCTTCCAGCGCGTCGGTGTGCAGCTCCGCCGCCTTGACCCCGCCGCCCCACGGCGTGCGGAAGACGATCGGCGCGTTGTACCGGCCGCCGGAACGGTAGCGCATGCGCGCCGCCTGCACGAACATCTGGTCCATCGCTTCAAAAATGAATCCGATAAACTGAATCTCCGCGATCGGCCGGAAACCTTGCACGCCGAGGCCTACCGCCATGCCGGCGATGGCCGACTCGGCGAGCGGCGTGTCGAACACCCGGTCTTCTCCGAACTCGGCCTGCAGCCCTTCGGTCGCCCGGAATACGCCGCCGACCTTGCCGACGTCTTCCCCGAACACCAGCACGTTCGGATCACGTTTCAGCTCCGTGCGGATGGCGTCGCGGATCGCTTCTTTCATATTCATTTGCGCCATGGTCGCTGGTTCCTCCCCGTTTACTCGAAATCGGCTTTCTGTTCCTCAAGATGCTTCGGCGTCGTCTCGAACATCGAATCGATCAGGCCGGCGACCGTCATTTTCTCGACCGACTCCGCCTTCTTGATCTGTTCGTTCACGACCTGCTTCGCCTCTTCCTTGACGCGCGCGGTTTCCTCTTCGGACCAGAGGCCCTTCTTCTCGAGATACCGGCCGAACCGGATGAGCGGGTCTTTCTCCGCCCACTCGCCTTCTTCGTCTTTCGTGCGGTATTTCGTCGCGTCGTCGGCCATCGAGTGCGGACGGTAGCGGTACGTCAATAGCTCGAGCAGCGTCGCGCCTTCCCCGTTGCGAGCCCGTTCCGCCGCTTCGCGGACGGCGTGGATCACGGCGAACACGTCCATGCCGTCAACCTGAACGCCGCGGATGCCGGCCGCGACCGCCTTGTGCGCGATCGACAGCGCCGCCGTCTGCTTCTCGAAAGGCGTCGTGATCGCATACCGGTTGTTCTGCACGATGAACAGGGCCGGCAGGTTGAACGCGCCCGCGAAGTTCAGCGCTTCGTAGAAATCGCCTTCCGACGATCCGCCGTCGCCCGTGTACGCGACGGCGACGCGCTTCTCGCCGCGCTTCTTGAACGCCATCGCGACGCCGACGGCATGCAGCACCTGCGCGCCGATGATGATCTGCGGCATGAGCACATGCACGTCTTCCGGAATCTGACCCCCGTGCTGATGGCCGCGGGAGTACAGGAACGCCTGGTACAGCGGCAGTCCGTGCCAGACGAGCTGCGGCATGTCGCGGTAACCCGGACAGATGAAATCGTCGCGGTTCAACGCATACTCACTGCCGACCATGGACGCTTCCTGGCCGGATACCGGCGCGTAGAATCCGAGCCTTCCCTGACGGCCCAGGTTGACCGCCCGCTCGTCCCAGGTGCGCGTGAACACCATGCGGTACATGATCTCGCGAAGCTGATCATCCGTCAGTTCCGGCACAAGATCCGGCTGGAGGATTTCACCTTCGGGCGACAGGATGGAGAGCGGCGTGACCGGCTCCGTCTGCACTTCGTACGGCAGCTTGCTCATCGTATCGTTCACCTCATCGATGAATTGAAATCCGCAAGGACTCTGTTATAGAATCATTATAATACTGTTTCTATGCGAAGGTCAAAAACAAAAACGAGCTAAACCTTTATTTATCGACATTTAATTTATTTTTCATACGGTTTTGTTTATAAAACAGCATCCAAATTTCATTAGTACAGAATAATACAATCCGATCCGGCGGCAAGGATGCCGACCGCTGCCTGCTTCTTTTGTTTGCCCACCGCCCATCCAATCCATTCAGCCGCCCGCTGAAAGCAAAGGAGCCTGATCAGCCATGAGCGAACCGCACGTGAAACGAATCGTAAAAAAGGAATCCGTGCCCAGCCGTCTGCTTCCGGCCGGATCGCGGGATGTGCGCATCAGTCTGCCGCCCGGCTTCAACGAGCTGACGGAATATCCGGTCGTCTACTGCCAGGACGGCGAAGATTTCTTCAACTTCGGACGGATCGCGACGATCGCTTCCTCCCTGATCGCCGAAGGCGAGATCGAGCCGGTTCTCGTCGTCGGCGTCGACGTCGACAAATCGGTGCGCACGCGGGAGTATGCGGCGGATGGCGATCTGCACGAAGGGTACACCGCGTTTTTCGCCGAAGAGCTCGTTCCGTTCATCGCCGCCCGATACCCTGTCAGAACCGAGCCGGATTACGTGCTGCTCGCGGGCTGTTCGCTGGGCGGCGCCGTCTCGCTTCAGCTGGCGCTTGTGTTTCCGCGGAGATTCGTGAACGTCATGTCGCTGTCCGGCGCGTTCTATCCGTCGTCGCAGGCGGCCATTGCCGCAGCCGGCGACCTGTCGCATCTCAACATTTTCATGACGGTCGGCCTGCAGGAAACGGCGTTCAAGACGGACCGGGGCGTATTCGATTTCGTCGCCATGAACCGAACAGCGAGGAAGCTGCTGGAAGAGCGCGGCGCACGCGTCGAATATGCCGAACGGGACGGCGAACATCTGTGGGGATACTGGCAGAAAGATGTGCCCGACGGTCTCAAGTGGTTCGCGGGATTGTGAGAAAACAAGCAAGCTCCGGGCGCCTCGCGGCGCTGCCGGAGCTTCTTGCCTTTCATTCCATTTCCTTGCGGATGCGGCGCAGCAGTTCTTCGCATCCTTCTTCCACAAGCGCGTACACTTCTTCGAAGTTCCCCGTGTAATAGGGATCGGGAACGTCCGGAGAGCGCGCGTCCCGTACCAGTTCCATGAACGTCAAGATGCGTGCGCTGCCTCTTCCGAACCGCTCCACGTCCCGCCTGTTGCTCGTATCCATGCAGACGATGTAATCGAACGCGTCCAGATCGCGCTTCGTGAATTGCCGCGCCCGGATGCCTTCCCAGGATATTCCCCGTCGGTCCAGCGCTTCCCGGGTTCCGGCGTGCGGCGGTTTGCCGATGTGCCAGTCGCCCGTGCCGGCCGAATCGACGGTGATGCGGCCCGACAGCCCTTCCCGCTCGATCAGATGCCGCATGACCGCTTCGGCCATCGGCGAGCGGCAAATGTTGCCGAGACAGACGAACAAGATGCGGATCATGATGGATCGGCTCCTTCCGATTCGGTTTGCTTCCGGTTCCCTTCTCCGCCCGGAACCGGCCGTACGGCGTGGACGGATTCCGCGAAAGCGTGGCGCAGCGAGCGGCGCGGCAGCCGCCATTTGTAGTGCGCGGACAGCATGCGGCACGCGACGACCGCGGTGAACAGCATCAAATACTCGCCTGTGCTGTCCGCCCATCCAAGGCCGATGACGAGGCCGGCGGCCATCGCCCATACGGCATAGATCTCTTCCCGCAGGACGAGCGGCTTGCGGCCCGCGAGCAGATCACGGATCATGCCGCCGCCGATGCCGGTCAGCATGGCCGCTACGACGACGGCCGGCAGCGCGTGGCTCTGCTGCGTTGCGTAGAGCGCGCCTTGGACGGCGAACGCTGACAGCCCGATGGCGTCGAAAAACGTTTCGCTTCGCCGCCAATGCCGGATCCAGGCGACCGGCAGCACGAAAACGACCGCGATCGCGATGATCGCCGCCGTAAGCAGCGGTTTCTGGCTCCACAGCGTCGTCACCGGCACGCCGATCAGCAGGTTGCGGACAATCCCTCCGCCGAAGGCCGTCACGAGGCCGAGCACGAACACGCCGAGCACGTCGTACTCTTCCTCCATCGCCACGACCGCGCCGCTCACCGCGAACGCGACGGTTCCGACCATGCTCAAAATATCGAAGACATGCCATTCCATCGTATATGGATTCCTCCGGCCGCGCCTCACGGCGCAGCTTTGTCGATCAACCCTCACCCTATTATAGGCGGCGTGCGGTCGAACGCAATAGTATCTTGCATGATGTTGTCCTTTTTTTAGGGTAAGATTCGGCAAAGGTTCTGGGGACGGGTATGGCCTGCGGCGCTGCGCACGGTTATACTTGGCAGGGAGACGTTGCATTTACGGAGGGATATGGCGCAATGGCTGACGCGAAGCGCATCGTCATTTTCGCCGGAGGCAATCTCGGGAAAGATTCGATTCGGCTCATCCGCCCCGGCGATCTGCTGATCGGCGCGGACAGCGGAGCGGCCAGGTTGATCGAGCTCGGATTTGTACCGGATCTGGCCATCGGCGACTTCGATTCGGTCTCGCCGGATGAGCTTGCGACGATCCGCCGGATAAGCCGCCGGACGGAAATCGTCGATCCGGTGGACAAAGACTACACCGATACCGAGCTTGCTTTCAACCGCGCGCTCGAACTTGAACCCGGGGAAATCGTCATTGCCGGCGCGCTCGGCACGCGCTTCGATCATTCGCTCGCGAACGTCCATCTGCTCGCGGCCGCTCATCGGCGCGGCGTCCGGGCCGTCGTCACGGACGATCGCAATGAAATCCGTCTTGCCGCCGGAGGCGAGCGGCTGACGTTTCGCCGCACGGATCATCCGGCCGTGTCGCTCTTGCCGCTGACGCCGGTCGTAACGGGCATCACGCTCGAAGGATTCCGCTACCCGCTGAACGGCGCGCGGCTCGAGATCGGCCAGTCGCTCGGCATCAGCAACGTGCTGGAAGCCGATGAAGGCGCCGTGACGGTCGGCGAAGGCTTGCTGCTCGTCATCTTGAGCCGGGATTGAAATAACGTGCATCGTGAGAGGTGAGCAATCGTTGCATTATCCCCTGCCCGATGAAAAAATCGACGATGCCGCCCTCCGCGTCTGGCGGACGACCGGCTGGATCTCCGCCGCGGTGTACGCGGTCATCGTCGGTATCGTGCTGTGGCTGACGCTCCGCTTCGACTGGCCGGCATGGATTGTCAGCCTGCTCGCCGTCCTCGCCGCGGCCGCCGCGGCGGTTGAAATCGCCGTCGTGCCGAAAGTCCGGATGGCACGGATCCGCTATGCGATCCGGGAAGACGAAATCGATCTGCTCCACGGTATCATCGTCCGCAAGCGGACGCTCATCCCGATGGTCAAAATTCAGCATGTCGACACGAAGCAAGGCCCGATTCTGCGCCGGTACGGCCTGTTGACCGTCACGTTCTCGACCGCCGCCGGCAAGCACGAAATTCCGGCGCTCGGCGCGGCGCGGGCCGAAGAAGTCCAGTCCAGAATCGCGAAGCTCGCGAGGATCACCGATGAAGAACTCTAGCATGCCCAGGCGGCAGCACCCGATCTCCGTCCTGTTCTTCATCATGAAGATCGTCAAGGATATGATCTATCCGCTCGCCGCATTCATCCTGTCCACGACGCTCAGGGAAGACGTGCATCCGCTGTGGCTCTGGGGCGGCATCGCGCTGTTCTCCGCCGTTGCCATCGCGCTGGGCGCGCTGTCCTGGCTCCGCTACGTCTACCGGTTGGAGCCGAACGCGATGCACGTCGAGTACGGCTTGATCATCCGGAAAAAATTGTCCATCCCGCGCGACCGCGTCCAGTCGGTGGACATGTCGGCCGGCATTGTGCAGCGGCTCTTCGGCGTGCAGAAGCTGGTGATTGAAACCGCGGGCAGCCGCAAGCCGGAAGTCGTGCTGAGCGCGGTGTCGAAAGCCGAAGCCGACCGGATCCGCACCGCCATGGTGAAAGATGCGTCGGACGCCGCCGTGCCGGGCGCCGGCAGCGGTGCGCACGACGACGGGCAGGGCCCGAGCGGCGCTTCAGCCGGCTCGGCGGACGGATCTGCCGCAGCCCGGCCGCTCTATCGGGTGCCGACGGGCCGCATTCTGCTGTACAGCGCGACATCCGGACGGATCTTCCTGTCGCTGGCCATCATCGCGGCGCTGTACTCGCAGTTCGATGACTGGGTCCGGAATCTCGGCCTGTTCGATCCGGACGCATGGGAAGCCGTGATGCCGTCCGACGCCAGAGGCTGGGCGTGGTTTGCGGCGGCGGCATGCGCCGTTATCTGGCTGCTCGGTACGGCGGTCATCACGGTGAAGGAATACGGCTTCACGATCGAACGCCAGGGCGGAAAGCTGCTCATCCGCCGCGGGCTGCTCGAACGCAAACAGTTCTCCGTCGCGCTCGAGCGGATCCAGGCGGTGCAGGTGACGCAGAACACGCTGCGCCGCATGTTCGGCTGCGCCAGCGTCAACCTGGTCACCTTTGCGTCCATCAAGAACGACGGGCAGATCCATTCCCTGCTCTGCCCGCTTGTTCCGGTGCGCGATATTCCCGAACTGCTGGCCGCATTCGTTCCGGAGGCCGTCTGGCCGGAAGACTTCGAACGGCCCGGCCGGGAAGCGCTGACCGGCTACATCGCCTTCCCCCTGGCGGTTGCCGCCGCAGCCGCCGTCCCGGGACTGATCTGGATCCCGGGCGGGTACGGCTGGACGGCCCTGGCGCTGCCCGCCGCCGCCCTCCTGCACGGCGTGCTGCGCTTCCGGCATGCGGGCTGGCGTCTGAGCAATGACGGCATCGTCGTCCGGAGCGGCGGTTTCGGCGTCCAAGTGGCGTTCATCCCGCGCCGGCGCATCCAATGGCTCCGGACGAAGGTGTCGCCCTTGCAGGCGCGGCGCAAGCTTGCGACGCTGCAGGTCGTCACCGCTTCGAGCAGTTATGCCGCCGCCTGGCTGATCCGCCACATTCCGCAAGCGAAGGCGGCGGAACTGATCGAACGGCTGCGCGGACGTCAGCCGTCGCCGAGTCTGATCCTGAGCCCCGTCTCCGCGAACCGGACCGATTCCGGCAGTTCGTAACGGCGCGTCAGGTCGATGTCGTGCGACAGATGCGTGAACACCGCCGCGCGGGGCTTGAGCTCGCGCAGCAGCTCCAGCGCTTCGACCACGTCGTGGACGGACCGTCTTTCGTACGGGATCGTCTCGTGCCAGAAGCTCGTCCCCAGCACGAGCAGATCAAGCCCCGCCAGCGGGGCTTTTTCCGCCTCGCTGAGTCCGATCGCGTCCGGGCAATACGCCCAGGACCATCCGGTCTCCGCATGATCGAACCGGTAGGCGTGCGCATACCCGTTGTGGCCGTGGTTGACGCGCCAGGCGCGCACGTTCCATCCGCCGAGGCGGAAGCCGCCGTCCGCGGAACGGAACTCGATTGTCCGGCTCAACCACGGAAACCGCGCCGTCACTTCGGCGATCGTCACCTCCGGCGCATACGCGACTCCCCGCCGCTCCTGCCAACGGCACGCATCCGCCCACTCCGGCAGCCCGCCGATATGGTCGTAATGTCCGTGCGTCAGCAACATCCGCTCCGCGAAGCGCAAGCCGGCCGTCTCCATCATCCGTCCCCAATCGGGCCCGCAGTCGATCATGATGTGCCCGGCTTCCGGATCGTCGATCAGCACCGCGGAGCGGAATCTCCGGTTCACGCCGGTCGCGCGCGCTTCCGTGCAGACGGCGCAGTCGCAGTAAACGCGCGGCACCCCCATCGCATCGCCCGTCCCGAGGAAGCGCAGCGTTGCCGTCATACGTCTCCCATCCTTTCCCGTCCGATCGATCGTCAGAGCGGCAGCAGATCAACCGCTGCGCGCTTCCGGAGGCCGTCCATCATCGCGTACCAGCTGTCGGGACGGTTCGGCAATGCGGCATAGTAGCGCTCGAGATATGCCGCGACGAGCGACGCGGGCAGGAATGTCGTCCGTTCGTCGGCCGGCATGAAGCAGAGATCGAGACCGGTGACGGCGTTCCCCTCATGGTCCCAGGACGGATGCACATAATCGAGATCGAGTTTGCGGTAACCGAGATGGGACAGCACTTCGCGCCGCACGTACGGGTGCATCGGCGTCAGTTCGGAACCCGCAGTGTCCGCTTTCCGCGGATCGTAAATTTCGGCGAACATCCCGAGCGGCGACGTGCAGGATTCGGCCGCCAGCCGCTCCAGATGCTTCCGCCGGTTCTCGGCGAGGAAGCGGCCGATGCCGAGCCCCTCCCGGCCGATTGCCGTGAAATCGGTCACGGCCACGCGCATGTCCGCATAATAGCGGTACTCCGTCGCCCCGACGACTTCACCTTCGTGGACGGCGGCGTAGACGTAAATGCCTTCGTCACGAAGCGGCTCTTCCCACAATTCGAACGCCAGCACTTCCTCCTTCGGAAAAATGCGGCCCAGAAGCTCGTGCATCGACTTGAACAGCGGTTCCCGGATCGACGTCAGTCGCACATATTCCATTTGCATTCTCTCCTTAGACGTTTCAGTATGTACAAGCTCCGCTCCCGGTTCACCGGAACGGGTTGCGCCACTCCATCAGCGCCGCGCAGTTGCACGATTCTTCGTCCTCCAGGTAGCCGGCCGCCACGCCGACCGGCACCCGGCCGCAGCGGAGCAGAAAGCCGACGACCGGATCATGCAGCTCTCCGGCCACGACTTTGGCCAAATACTCCTCGGCCGTCATCCGGTCCTTCACCTTGTGATAGCCGGGCATCCGTCCGCCCCCGAGCAGCCGTCGCTTGCCGAGATGGACGACCGTCTCGTACATCGTCGACATGAGCCACTTGCCGATGCCGGCTTTCCGGTATGCGGGGATGACGCAGATGTCGACGACGTACAGCGTCTCCCCTGACGGATCGTGATTGCGGATATAGCCGCCGTCCGTCGCCGCTTCCCACGTATGCGCGCCTTCCAGCTGCTCATCGCGGACAAGCAGTCCCGTCATCGAACCGACGAGCCGGCCTTCCGCTTCCGCGCACAGCGCCCCTTCGGGAAACCGCGTGACATGCTCGCACAATTGTTCCTTGTTCCACCACAGTTCCTCCGGGAACGGCGGCGGAAAGCTTTCGCGCTGAATATCGATGAGCGCGTCGAAGTCCTTCTCTCCGTATCGCCGGATCGTCACCCGGACGGGTTTTCCGTCCAAATAGACATACAATTCCTTGCGCACGCGATTTCCTCCTCTCCAATATGAGAATTTTTTAATCGATTTTTCATGATTTTGCTGCAACCTTTGCGGGAACGGCACTTCCGTTCACCGAGGAATCATTTAGGAAATGGCGGATCTGGTAATGTAATAGCTGCACAGGTTGCATTGGGCGGCCGAACGCCCGAAAACGAAAGGAGCTGCAGCATGATGACACAACTGCGCAACACGATGAAACGGCTCTTGGGTCTGGCACTCGCCACCGCAATCGGATTTACCGCGCTCGGATTCGCCGGAGCCGGCCAGGCCGACGCGCTGTCGAAATCGACGGCGGACAAGCTGGTAAGCTATGCGGACAATTACCTCGGGACGCCGTACAAGTTCGGCGCAAGCACGAGCACGACCAAATATTTCGACTGTTCGTCCTTCACGAAACACGTATTCAAGAAATTCGGATACAATCTGCCCCGCACGGCCAAGGAACAGGCGAAGGTGGGCAAGTACGTCTCCAAATCGAATCTGAAGAAAGGCGATCTCGTCTTCTTCAAGGTGCCGAGCCGCGGCAATATCATCGGGCACGTCGGCATCTACGTCGGCAACGGCAAAATGATTCATACCTACGGTGCGGGCGGCGTCAAGTTCTCGAGCATCAACACGACTTACTGGAAGAAAAATTACGCGACCGCACGCCGACTCGGCGCATGACGCCATTCCCGTAACCCGCATTTCTGCTTCTTTGAAACGGACCGGAGCCTCTCCGGTCCGTTCGTCTTGCAAAACGGCGAGACTGCCCGCAGAGGCGGCGCCAGCCGTTTTTTATTTCTTCGGGAACTGCAGCGCGATCGTCGTGCCGACGCCGACTTTGCTGAACACGTCGATCGTTCCTTCGTGCAGGTCGACGATCCGCTTGGCGATGGACAGGCCGAGGCCGAAACCGCCCGTCTCGCGCTGGCGCGCGCCGTCCACCCGGTAGAACCGGTCGAACAGGTTCGGAATCTCTTCCTCCGGAATGCCGATGCCCTTGTCCGAGACGAGTACCCGGATCATGTTGCGCGACTGGCTCACGGTAATGTCGATGGCGTCCTTGCTGTATTTGATCGCGTTGTCAATGAGGATGACCATCAGCTGGCTGATTTTGTCCCGGTCGCCCTTCATCGGAATGCCGGACTCATCGTACGCGTGCACCCGGATGATCCGGTTGAACGTCTTGTGCAGCATGGACGCGATCTCATCGATGAGCTGCACGAGATCGAATTCGTCTTCTCTCGCCCACACTTCCTGTTCCGCTTCGGTGAGCGTCAGCATCGACTTGATGAGATTCTGCATCCGTTCCGATTCCTTCGCGATCGCCTCGATCGCCTCGTCGCGGATCGCCGAGTCTTCCCTTCCCCAGCGCTTCAGCATGCCCGCGTAGCTGCTGATGACCGTCAGCGGCGTCTTCAGTTCGTGCGAAGCGTCCGCGACGAACTGGCGCTGCCCGTCCATCCGCCGATCCAGCCGCTCGATCATCTGGTTGAACGCCCGGATGAGCTGCTGCAGCTCGGCGGACTCTTCCTTGTCCTTCAGCTCGATCGGCCGCAGCTTGCCGCTCCGCTCGATCTCGCGCATCGTCTGCACCATCGTCTGGATCGGCGCCGTCAGCCGGAGCGTGAACCAGTACGTGCCGAAAATGGCGAACAGCACCGCGCCGAGGCTGGTCACGGTGAGTGCGCCGACGAGCACCTGAAGGTAACGGTCGAGCGACGTCAGCTTGCGCAGCACTTCCACCGTCCCGATAATTTCGTATTCGCGCAGCAGCGGAACTTTCATGTACATGACGCGCATGCCGCGGATCGACGTCAAGCCTGACTGGTGAGTGGCGGAGAACGTCGTCTCCCGCTCGAGCAAATCTTCGTCGGTGCCGATCTGGTTGACGAGATTGCCGCCGCGGTCGATGATCCGGATCACTTCGTTGACGTTGTAGAAATCGGCCAGAAGCGCCGGATCCTTGAGCGGACGTTCCGGTTCGGAACGGATATGTTCGATGATCAGGTTCACCTTGTTCGCGATGAGCTGCTCTTCGCTGCCGGTCGAAATCCGGATGACGAAGAAGTAGACGAAAATGTTGAACAGAATGAGGATGAAGATGAACCAGAAGATGGTGAAAAGCGTAAATCGCTTGCGCAGCGTCATGCTTCCGGTTCCTTCAGCATGTAGCCGACCCCGCGGATCGTATGGATCAGCTTCGTCCGGAATCCGCGGTCGATCTTCTGCCGCAAATATCGGATGTAAACGTCGACAAGGTTCGTCTCGCCGACGAAATCATAGCCCCACACATCGGACAAAATTTGCTCCCGCGTCTTCTCCTGGTTCTTGTGCTCGGCCAGATAGACGAGCAGATCGAACTCGCGCGGCGTAAGCTCCACCGCAATCTCCTTGCGGTACACCTTGCGGGTGCGCAGCTCGATCGTCAGATCGGCGGCTTTCAGCACGTCGCCTTTTTCGCCTTCCGCCTGGTTCTGCTGGAAAATGCGCAGCAGATTGCGTACGCGCGCGAGCAGTTCTTCCATCGCGAACGGTTTCGTAATATAGTCGTTGGCCCCGGTCTCGAACCCGCTCACCTTGTCGGGCACGGTGTCGCGGGCCGTCAGCAGCACGACCGGAATCTGGCTGCCGCTGCTGCGGATGCGCCGCAGCACTTCGATGCCGTTCAGACCGGGCAGCATGACATCGAGGAGCACGAGATCCCATTCCCCGGAAAGCGCCATTTCAAGTCCTTTGCGTCCGTCCTCGGCGCGTCCGACGGTATATCCTTCATGTTCCAGCTCCAATTGCAAAATACGCGCGATCGATGTCTCGTCTTCAATGACCAGCAGACGTTCGTTCACACAGATCCTCCTTCCGGCTGATTCCGCATCCGTTGCTTCATGTATCGTCATATCGCGTGCCGGTTCGGCATTTCCTGCAAGATCGGTCAAGCTCGGGTCGTCAAAAAAACCCGTTTTCTATTGTATCATACGGCTTCTTGCGCTGCCTATCCGTTCAGGAGGAGATCCACGACCGGCCGCAGACTCCGCTCGGCTTCGGCCAGCTTCCCGCTGCCCGCAAGCGGCTTGCCCGACCAGACGGCGGACGGCCACTCGCCCGGGGCCAGCTGCGGCACGCACGCGGCCGGATGCTGCGGCATCAGCTTGAGCCAGGCGGAGCGCTGCGGAAAGCGGGCGTCCTGATTCGCGATCCAGACCGACGCGCGTCCCGCGGCTTCCCGCTGCCGGGCCAGTTCGCGCCAGGCGGACTGCCGCTGCGGCGTCCATCGCCAGACCGCCGGGTCGGCGACCATCAGCAGCACGTCGCAGGCGGCGGCGAGCTTGCGGGCGCCGCCCGCCGTCCATCCGGACGACAGGTCGGCGATGACGAGCGGCGGTTCGGCGGCGGACGCCGCCGGGAACGAGAACCGCTCCGGCGCGAACATCGCCGTTACTGCATCGGCCGCCCCTTCCGGGGCGCCGTACGGGTCCGGTTCAATGGCCGGAATCACAGTGTCGGGGTGCAGCGCATGCACCTGCAGCCGCGGTCCGTCCAGCCAGCAGACGTGGCGGCGGCTGACCGGCGGCGGCGCGGGCCGCCCGGACCGCCGGCCGGCCGCATCCGCGCCGGCCAGCAGCGCGAGCAGCTCCGGCTCTCCGCCCGGGGCTTCGACGAGCGCCGTCGGCCGCGAGCGCGCGAGCTGTGCGGCCAGGATGGCGGCAATTAACGTCGCCCCGGCGCCGCGGGAGAACGACGCGGCGCCGATCAGGCGCGGGCGGGGCAGCGCTCCGCCGGCCGGCGAATGCGCGCCATCGGCCCCCGCTGCCAGGCCCGGGAGCGCCGCTGCGCCGCCGGTCGCCTGCCGCAGCAGGGCTGCGGCCTGCCGGGCGGACGGACGGCAGGCCGGATCGCGGCTGAGCAGCCGCGCCATCACGTCCAGCAGCGGATCGGGAACGCCGGCCTCAAGGCCCCGGAATTGATGTTCTCCGGGCTTCGGCGCATGCCCGCCGCTGAGCAGGAAGTAGAGGAGCGCGCCGACCGCGTATACGTCCGCCGCCGGCCCGCACGGACCGCCGGCGGCCTGTTCCGGCGCCGCGAACCCCGGCGTGCCGAGGCGCAAGGCGGCGCCCCGCCCCTTGCCGAGCAGCTTGGCGATGCCGAAGTCGATCAGCCGGACGCCGAGCGCCGGGTCGAGCATGACGTTCGACGGCTTCACGTCGAAATGGACGACCGGCGGCCGCAGTTCGTGCAGATAAGCGAGCGCCTCGCAAATGCCGATTGCGATGGCCGCCGCCTGCCGCGCTTCCATCTTCCCGCCCGCGCGCGCGAAGGCGGCAGTCAGCGGCTCGCCGTGCACAAAGTCGGTCACCAGCATGAGCGGCCTTCCGCCCGCCGGCGGGATGACGTCGATCACCTGCGGCAGCCGCGGATGATCGATCCGCTGGAGCACGCGGAGTTCGCCGATGCCGCCTTCGTCCGCGTACGGCGTCCCCGGCTTCATCGCCTTCAGCGCCCGCCGCTTGCCGCCGAGTTTCAGATCGGCCGCTTCATAGACGACGCTCATGCCGCCCCGCCCGGCTTCGCGGATGATCGCATACCGTTCGGCGACGATTTCGCCGGGCGCGGGCAGCGGGCTGCGGCCTGCATCGGATGGACCACGCCAATTCATGTCCGTCTTTCTCCTCCTTCACATAAAACAAAAGCATCCCGTCCTGCCGCGGCCATGAGGCGGCTGAACGGGATGCTTTCCCGATCCGACGGAGCGTCACGCTCCCCGATAAATCAAGTATAGCGTAATTTCGTCCCGATTGTGAAACAATTGTTTCGCCCGCCGGATGTCGAACGCCTGGGCGAGCTGTTCCGTCACGTTTCGTATGGTCTGCATCGGCTTGCGGTGCAGCAGTTTCACCGTGACGACGGCCTCCGCGCCGGGCTTCAGGGAAGGCGAAAGGCGGAGCACCAGCTTCGCCATCGTCGCGGGGTCCCAGCTCATGTCGCAGACGAGCAGATCGAACGTGCCGGGAGGGAAACTGACCTCGCCGGCGTTCCGCTTGAGCCACGTCACACGGGGATGGCCGACCAGCGACGGATGCAGATCGGCCGGATCGATGGCGGTAACGTCCAGCCCTCGCTCGAGCAGCAGCGACGTCCAGCCGCCGGGTGCGGCGCCGATGTCCAGCGCCCGCTCGTGCGCATCCAGGCGCAGGCCGAACGTTCGCTCCGCTTCGAGCAGCTTGAACTTCGCCCGCGAAATCTGGCCGTCTTCCCGGCGGAAACGAATGGCGCCGCCCGGCCAGTCGGACAGCATCTCGTCCGCGGTCCCCCAGCCGATCAGCAGTTCGCTGTCCGTCGCGAAGACCGACAGGATGAGATCCGGGGACTGCTGGGCGGGCTCGGCGCCGGCTTCCCTCAGCGCGGCGTCGGCTGCCGCTTTCGCCTCCGCAGCCGGATACGCAAACGGACTTCCCTCCTTGCGCCGGATATGCACCGCTGTCCGCTTCCCCGCGAACCGGTCGGGCGTCCCTCGCACGATATCGGCCAGCGCCGCCAGGTCGCCCGGTCCTCCCGCAATCGGTCTGGCGAAGTCGACGGGCTGGATGTGGCGGAGAAAGATCGGTTCTGCCTGCCGGATTTGCGCCAAAATCTCGTCCCGGCCGTTCTCCGCGGACAGTTCGAACACTTCGCCCGGCACGACCATCCGGAAAGACGCCTGCCCAAGCAGCCGCCTGAGCTCTTCCATGGCGTACGGCGCAAAGCCGTGGTTGGCCGTGCAGATGAAGCACGTCATGTCCGGACCCCGGCCCCTTGCGTCCGGATCCACGGCCGGTCGTACACCCAGTCGACTTCGATCGGCAGTTCGTAGGCCCGGCTGAGCGTCTCGCCGGTCAGCACCTCGCGCTTCGGTCCGGCGGCGGCGATCCGTCCGTCGTGGACGATGGCCGCGTGGGTGAACAGCGGGATCGCTTCCTCGATATGGTGCGTCACGTAGAGCACCGTTTTCGCAAGGTTGCCGAGCCGGTTCAGGTCGGCCAGCAGTTTCTCCCGCTCGTACAGATCGAGCCCGGCGCAAGCTTCGTCCATGATGAGCAGCTCGGGCTCCGCCATCAGCGCCCGCGCGAGCAGCGCCTTCTTCCGCTCGCCCTGCGACAGCGTGCCGAACGGCTGGTTCGCCAGATGGGCGATGCCTAGGCGTTCGAGCATGTCATGCGCCTTGCGGACGACATCGGGATCGATCGTCTGGTAGAAGCGCAGGTACGCGTATTCGCCCGTTGCGACGACTTCCCACACGGGGTCGGAAAGGCTCATTTTCTCGACGAGCGACTGGCTGATGTATCCGATCTTCTTCCGCACTTCGCGCACGTCGACCCGGCCGTAGCGATGGCCGAGCACCTCGACCGTGCCCGAAGTCGGGAACAGGTATCCGGTGATCATTTCGAGTATGGTCGTCTTGCCGCAGCCGTTCCGGCCGAGGATGACCCAATGTTCGCCCGGGCGGACGTGCAGATCCACGCCTTTGAGAATGTCGCGGTTCTCGCGCCGCCAGGTGACTTGTTGAAGCCTGATCATATTGGGCAGTCTCCTTCCATGCTATACCCGCTTTCCGGCCGCCTCGGCCGCCACGCTGTCCGGCATCGGACAGTGCGAAAGGTGTACGCCCGGCGGCAATGCCGACCGGAGCACCTGGTACATCCGCTCCCGGCCCGAAGGGCTGGACGAATGCATGTAGATGCGGCGCGGGTAGCGGCCGTTGTCCGCGATGTACCGCACCACGTCAAGCCCGGTCGGATTTCCCCAGCCGAGGTCGTAATCGAGGGACAGAATGTCCACCTCTTCCGCTTCCAGCAGCAGGATGCACTCTTCCGCCGACTTCGCGGCGACGAATCCCGGCGGGCAGGGACGGTAATCGTCCAGAAAAACGTGAATCATTGCTTCTTCTCTCCCATCCATTCCCTGAGCAGCCGCATTTGCCGGTCCAGCGGCAGTTCGTCCGTCTCCGGCGTCTCGAGTATGACGGGCAGGCTGCTCAGCTCCGGCGCGGCCAGCAGCCGGCGGAAGCCGTCCGCTCCGATCCGGCCCGCGCCGAGCGGCGCGTGGCGGTCGATCCGCCGCCCGCTCTCGTGGAGCGAATCGTTCGCATGCACGGCGGCCAGATGATCGAAGTACCCCAGCTCCCGCGCCCGGCGGCACCATTCCGCTTCATTCCGGCCGTTCCACTGGCCGCTGGCGAACAGGTGGCAGGTGTCGAGGCAGAAACCGACGCGTTCCGGATAGGCGCACAGCCGCCGAATCTGGACAAGCTCTTCGAGCGTCGTCCCCATCGGCGCGTGGTCGCCGGCCTGGTTCTCGAGGAGCAGCTTCGCGGCGCCCTCCCACCGTCCGAGCACCGCATTCAGCGCCTCGATGATGAGCCGGTAGCCGGCAAGCGGGTCCGCGCCTTTGTAAATGCCGAAATGGACGACAACACCGATCGAGCCGTTGGCTTCGGCGATTTCCAGGTCATTCAGGAGCGATGCCGCCATGCGCGCGCGCTGCTCCGGCCGCTCCACCGCCAGATTGACCGGATACGGCGCGTGCGCGATCGAAACGATGCCGCGCTCGCGGCAATATTCGGCGCAGCGGCGGGCGTCGGCGCGGTCGAACGCCTTTAGCCCCAAGGCGCGCGGATTTTTCGGAAAATATTGGAATGCCGTGCATCCGAGCCTGGCCGCGCGGACGGCCGCTTCCGCGTAGCCGCCGCGGATGCTCACATGGCAGCCGATCCGCATGGGATCAAGGTTCCGGTTGGCAAACCGGGCAGAAGAATGTCTTCCGGCCGGACACTTCGGTCTTCACGATGGCGCCGCCGCACTTCGGGCACGGTTCCCCTTCCCGGTCGTACACCTGCAGCAGTTGGGCGGCCTTGCCTGTCTGCGTGTCCCCCGCGTACAGCGGCATCTCCATGTAGCCGCCGTGCGCCGCGGCTTCCTCCAGCACCGTCCGCATCGCGCCATGCAGCCGCTGCCAGCCGGCCGCATCGACCTGCGGCACCGGCACGTCCGGGCGGATGCCCGCCTTGTGCAGCATTTCGTCGGCGTAGCAGTTGCCGATGCCGGCGACGTTGGACTGATCGGTGAGCGCGGGTTTCAGCATGCCGCGCTTGCCCGCGAACCGCGCCGCGAAAGCCGCGGCGTCCAGCCGGCGGTCCATCGGGTCGGGGCCCAGCTCCGCGAGGCGGCCGGCTGCATCCTTCACCGAAAGCAGGTGCAGGTAGCCGAGCCGCAGCCCGATGAAATAAAGATTGCCGTTCGGAAATTGGAGCGTAATCTGCGCCGTGCGGTCCGGCCGCTCCTCTTCGCTGCCGAAGAACAGCGAGCCGCCGACCATCAGGTGCAGCAGCAGCCGTTTGCCGTTGTCGAGATGGAAGATGAGATATTTGCCCCGGCGCTCCACGTACCAGACGGCCGATCCGATCGTCTCGCGCGCGAACTCGCCGGGGTCGACATTGATCGATTGCGGACGCACGATCTCAACGCCGACAATCCGCTGTCCGCCGATCCGTTCCATGAGCAGTTTGCGATAATGTTCCATTTCCGGCCATTCCGGCATGGTCATTCCTCTTTCGTTCCGTAAGTTCTATCCATCCGCAGCTCTGCGGACGTAAGGGGTCGTCAGGCCTCGATCCGCCCCGCCTTCTTCGTCAGCCGCTCGATCCGCCTGCGGATCGCGTCCTGCTCCGCGCGCTTCTTCGCGTCGAAGCGGCCGAGGGACGCCCGCCGCGCGGCGAGCTCCAGCGCGGCCGAGGCGTAGCGGAGCGCCTGCTTATAATCTTTGGCCCGATGTTCGTAGTACATCGACAGCTCGATGTGCGCTTCGCCCGAAGCCCACCCCTGACGCTCGGCGGCAAGCGCCGCCTTCTGCCACAATAGCACAGCGCGGCGCCAATTTCCACATTTCTTGTCGCGCGCTGCCAGCGGCAGACACCAGGGGCCGGCCGTCTCCCGGCCGGCCAACCGCTCGAACAGCGCTTCCGCTTCCTCCGCGCATCCCATCCGATCGAGCCAAAGCCCGGTGCGCAGCAGTTCCTCGTCTTCCTCCGGCAGCGGCACATGCCGGCCGAGGCCGCCGGACAGCAGGCGGCCGAAGCGGATCGCGAGACACGCAAGCGACAGCATGTCCAGCTCGTTGTGCCGGAACACGCCGCCCAGCGGCTCGGGATCTTCGTCCTGCAGAAACCGGAAATAGATCGCCGGCGCCATCGAACCCGGCACGTCGCCCGAGCGGACGATGCCGAGCCGCTCTTCCTCGACATGGCTGAGGCGGAGCGAAGCGAGCGTGTTGCGCCAGATGCTGCGCGAAGGATGGAGAAAATCGAGATGCCACGGTTCGGCCGCCGCGCTGCGGCCGAATCCGTTCATGATGAACCGGCCTTTCAGGAGCGGCCAGTCGAATGTCCGGCCGTTGTAGGTGGCCAGATAAGGACGCTCCGCCAGCTTCACGCGCAGTTCTTCCAGCATCGCGCGTTCTTCCGCCGGATGGCGGATCAGCGTCTGTTCGATGACGAACCGGTCCCCTTCGACGTATCCGATGCCGGTCATGAACGGCACGTTGCCCGCGCCGACGCCCAGCCCGGTCGTCTCCAGGTCGAGGAACAGGATGCGCTCGGCCTCCGGCGCGGGCGCGGGGCCGTTGCCGCCGCTGCACAGCGCGGCCAGCGCATGGGCGCATTCATCCAGTTCATCGAGCCGGTGAAAGCCGTGCCGGTGATCGAGCGGATAGTCGACCCGGCGGACAAGGCATTCGCCGGCTTCATTGACGAGGCGCGTCACGCCGAGCGCCGTCCACGCCGGGTCGAGTGCGGGGCTGACGCTGTCCGCGTGCCGAAGATCGCCGGCCTCCGGCGCCGGTACGGCCCCGGCTGCATCCGGCTGCCGGCATTCCGGCTGCCCCCCGCCCGTTCCGTTCGGGCTCGCTCCCCCGCCGCCCGGCTGCGCGCCGGCCGAACCGCGCAGCCGGTTCATCCGCTCGCGCAGACTGCTCACGGCGCCCCCACCGCCGTTTCCTCGAGCAGCTGCAGCGCCTGGCTCTTGCCGAGCAGGCCGACCTCCTCGATCGGCCCGACACAGGCCGGGCAGCCGCTCAGGCAGGTGCAGCCGCGGATGAGCTGCCTCGCCCGTTCAAGCAGTTCGTCGTGCAATTCGAACAGCCGCTCGGAGAGGCCGATGCCGCCGGGATAGCGGTCGTAGAAATAGATCGTCGGCCGCTTCATGTGCACCGACTTCACCTGCGGATAGACGCGGATGTCGAACGGATCGCACATCAGGTAGAGCGGCGCGATGTGGATGAGCACGTTCGCAATGCCGAGCAGCGCGCTCTGCATCGCATTCGTTCCGAGGCGCGCCGCCGCCTCCTCGCTGAACGAGAACCAATAGCCGCTCGTATGCAGTTCTTCCTCGGGCAGATGAATCGGTCCGGAACCGATGTTCTCGTGGGTGCGGAGGCGGATTTTTTTGAAAATCGTCGGCCGCGCGTTCACCGTCACTTCGCCGTACTGCCGCACGATGCCGCCGCTCTCCTTTTCCCGGTCGACATGGAGCACCTTCAGTTCCACGGCCATGTTCGCATCGGTGAAATAATCGACGCTCACTTCGCGGACGTAAGCTTTTTTCTCCGGATAGTCGAGCTTCTCCACCTGGTACTGCACGCCTTCGTGGATGTAGATCGCTTCCTCGTGGATGAGCGTCGGCGCGCTGAACCGGTCGACTTCGCCGATGACGCGGCTGCCGTTCGTGATGTCGATGATGACGAAATTCTCCTGCGCCGCCGAGCGGAGCGAAATGTTGTTCGCCGGGAACGACTGCGCCATCCAGTACCAGCGGTCCTTCACCCGGTGGAGCACCTGCTCCTCGACGAGAAACTCCAGCATGTCCTCGAGCTTCTCGCCGCCGAACGTTTCGCCCTTCTCGAACGGCAGCTCGTAGGCCGCGCATTTCACGTGGTCGATCAGGATGAGCAGGTTGTCGGGATGGATGAGCGCGCGCTCCGGCGGCCGGTTGAGGAAGAATTCCGGGTTCTGGATCACATACTGGTCCAGCGGGTTGCTGCTCGCGACGAGGAACGTCACGGCGGTTCCGTGCCGGCGGCCGGCCCGGCCCGACTGCTGCCAGGTGCTCGCGATCGTGCCCGGATAGCCGTTGATGACGCACGCCTGCAGCTGGCCGATGTCGATGCCGAGCTCCAGCGCGTTCGTGCTGACGACGCCGAGGATCTCGCCATTGCGCAGGCCGCGCTCGATCTCGCGCCGCTGTTTCGGCAGATAGCCGCCGCGGTAGCCGCGGATCTGCTTGCCGCCGGGCAGCTGCTTTACCGCGTCCTGCAGGTAGGTCAGCAGAATTTCGACCCGGACGCGGCTGCGGGCGAAGACAATCGTCTGCACCCCCTGGCGGAGAAGCATCGCGGCGAGCCGCTGCGTCTCGAGCACGCTGCTGCGCCGGATGCCGAGCTGCTGGTTGACGACCGGCGGGTTGTAGAAGATGAAATGCTTCTCGCCGGACGGCGCGCCGTTGTTGTCGATGACCTGCACCTTGTCGCCGATGAGCCGCTCCGCGTGCTCGCCGGGATTGTCGATCGTCGCCGAGGCGCAGAGGAAGATCGGGTTCGAGCCGTAGAACCGGCAGATCCGTCTGAGGCGCCGGATGACGTTCGCGACGTGGCTGCCGAAGACGCCGCGGTAGGCGTGCAGCTCATCCAGCACGATATATTTCACGTTCTCGAACAGTTTGACCCATTTCGTATGGTGCGGCAGAATCGCGGCGTGGAGCATGTCCGGGTTCGTCACGACGATGTGCCCCGCGTTCCGGATCGCCTGCCGGACCGTCGGGGGCGTGTCGCCGTCGTAGGTATGCGTCTTGATGTCCGCCTCCATCAGATCGGCCAGCTGCTGCAGCTCGGCGACCTGATCCTGCGCGAGCGCCTTCGTCGGGAACAGGTAGAGCGCCCGCACGCTGTTGTCCTCCAGCAGCGCCTGCAGGACGGGCAGGTTGTAGCAGAGCGTCTTGCCGGAAGCGGTCGGCGTGACCGTCACGATGTTCCGGCCGGCAAGCACGGCCTCGAAGGCCGACGCCTGGTGGGAATAAAGCCGGTCGATCCCCTTCGCGCGGAGCGCCGCCTCCAGCTTGGGGTGCAATCCGCGCGGCAGCGGCGCGTACACCGCCTCGCGCGCCGGAATCGTCTCCCAGTGCGTGACGTTGTTCATGATCTCGGGGCGGCTGCGAAGATCGTTCAGCCATTCGTCCAGATTGTCGAATTTGCCGGTCAAGCGGTTCATGGCATCTGCTCCCATGCGATAAACACATTTACTCCATTGTACAGAATATATGTTCGCCCTGCAATGCTTCGCTTCGCCGGCATGTCCGCAGGAGGAGCCTTCTTGTTTGTGACAACGATTGGCCCGCTTTCCCGGCGATTCCGAAGCGCTTCAGGTCATAAGCGCCTCGCGTGCGATCCATCCTATTCGCGTAAAACCGCGTTCTCGGGCTTGCCCTGCCGGGAAGCGGTCAAATTCTTGACGAGGTGATGAAGCCGTGGCCAAACCGGACAATCGCGAAGACAATGTACCCCGCCTGCAGCGGGCGATCACGAACACGATCCGCAACATGCGGGAAGCGGAAGACTATCTCGACGAGCATGCGAGCGAAATCGGCGATGAAGAGCGGGGACGGATTGAAGCGAAGAACGAACGGCGGCGGGAAAGCCTCGAAAATCTTCGCGCCGAAATCCGTGACGAAGCGAACCATCAGCGTCAGTGCGATTGCTGACGCCGCTGATTGCGTCAAGTTCTCCGCTTGTGCGGCAGCTGAACGGTGAGGAAATCGCGGGCCGCGGCGGATGACGGAAAGACTTCCCGGGCTTCCGCTTCCAGCCGCGGCAGATCTTCGTCCCGGTAGCGGCCGCTGAAATGCGTGAGCAGGAGCCGCGCGGCCCGCGCATCGCGCGCGGTGCGCGCCGCTTCCGCCGTCGTGCTGTGCCCGTATTCGGCCGCCTTGTCGGCGAGCGCCGCTTCGAACGTCGCTTCGTGCACGACGAGATCGGCGCCTTCGGCCAGCCTGACCGCCGCATCGCACGGCGTCGTATCGCCGAGGATGGCGATGATCCGCCCCGGAATCGGCGGTCCGACGACGTCGGCGGCGCGGATGACGCGGCCGTCCGGCAGCGTCGCATCCTCTCCCCGCTTGAGCTGCGCATACAGGGGCCCCTGCGGCACGCCAAGTTCGGCCAGCTTCGCGGCGTCCAGCTTTCCCGGCCTCGGCCGCTCCTCGATCCGGTAGCCGTAGCAGGCGATCCGATGGTTCAGCGGCGCGGCCGTGACCGTAAATTGGTCATCTTCATGGACGACTCCGCCGTCGCCGTCGATTTCCCGGATCTCCAGTTCGTAATGCACATGGGCCCCCGTGACGGTGAACGTCGTCTCGAGCCAGTGCCGGATGCCCCGCGGGCCGTGAAGCGTGAGCGGCGTTTCGCAGCCCATCGAGGAACGGCTGCCGAGCAGCCCCGGAAGCCCGAAGACATGGTCGCCGTGCAGGTGCGTCACGAAGATGCGCTCCAGCTTGCAGAGCTTCAATCCGGCGCGGAGCAGCTGATGCTGCGTCCCTTCGCCGCAGTCGAACAGCCAGAACGTGCCGCGCTGCGGCGGCATCGCAAGCGCCGACGCCGTCACGTTCCGTCCTTCCGCGGGCCGTCCGGCCGCCGTTCCGAGCATGGTCAGTTCCATCCGACACACCTCCGTATCCAGTGTGGCCGATCGCCGTCGAGCCTACTCGGCCGCGGGTCCGGTGATCGAGAAATCCCCCGCACGCTGCCGTGCGGGGGATTGGTCCGTCATTTGTCCACGTTGAAATATTGGGCTTCCGGATGCGCGAACACCATCGCGCTGACCGACGCTTCCGGCTCCATCATATACCCTTCCGTCAGTTCCACGCCGATATCCTCCGGATGCATGAGCTTGAACAGCTTCTCCTGGTCTTCCAGGTTCGGGCAGGCCGGGTAGCCGAACGACACCCGGATGCCCTGATAGCGGGCCGCGAACCGCTGTTTCATCGTCATTTCCGGCGGGTCCGGGAATCCCCAGACGTCGCGCATCATCTGGTGGACGCGCTCCGCGAGCCCTTCCGCCGTCTCGAGGGCGAGCGCCTGCAGCGCGTGCGAGCGGAAGTAGTCGCCCCGCTCTTTCGCCTCTTCCGCCAGCCCGCGCACGCCTCGTCCGGCCGTGACGACGAGGAAGCCGACAACATCCATGACGCCGCTTTCGACCGGTTTCAGGAAATCGGCCAGGCACAGGAACGGTTCTGTCCGCTGGCGCGGGAACGAGAACCGCTCAATGATTTCCCCGCTGCCCGCCGGGTCGTAGATCAGAATGTCGTTGCCGTCCGACTGCGCCGGGAAGAAGCGATACATCGCATCGAGCCTGAGTGTCTTCTTCTCAGCTGCTTCGCGGATCAGCCCGTCCACCGCTTCCTTCAGCTGCACCGCCTTCTCGTCTCCGGCAGCGAGCAGGTCGCTGACGGTGCCGCGCAGACCGAGATGGTGGCCGAGCAGCATCTGCATGTTGATGTACGGCACGATCTGGCTGATCGGAATATCGCGCAGCACGCGCCGCTCGAAATCCGGCGGCATGAATACGGGGACGTTCTGCGAAACGTTCGAGCGTACGTTCGCCGGTGCCGCCTCCTCCCGTTCCCGTTCCCGCGATTCAGCCAAAGACGCCTTCAACTCCCGATGTTCTTCCTCCAATTCGCGCCGGGCATCGGGGTCCATCAGCTTGTTCGCCAGTTCGAGGCCGTTCATCGCGTCCTTCGCGTACAGCACCAGCCCGTCGTACTCCGGCGCGATGCGCGTCTTCGTGAACTTGCGCGTAAGCGCCGCGCCGCCGACGAGAATCGGCGTGTCGATGCCGGCCGCCTTCAGATCCTGCGCCGTCGTCACCATCTGCTGCGCCGACTTGACGAGCAGGCCGGACAGGCCGATGATGTCGGCGTTCTCCCGCCGCTGCGCCTCGATGATCGCTTCCGGCGGCACTTTGATGCCGAGGTTCACGATTTCGTAACCGTTGTTGGACAGAATGATCTCGACGAGGTTTTTGCCGATGTCATGCACGTCGCCCTTGACGGTCGCGAGCATGATTTTGCCCTTGACGCTCGTCTCGGTCTTCTCCATGTGCGGCTCGAGGTACGAGACGGACGCCTTCATCACTTCGGCGCTCTGCAGCACTTCGGCGACGATCAGCTCGTTGTTGTTGAACAGCCGGCCGACTTCCTCCATGCCGCGCATAAGCGGGCCGTTGATGATGTCGAGCGGCGCATATTTCTTGAGCGCCTCGTCGAGATCGGCGAACAGGCCGTCCTTCGAACCTTCGACCACGTAATTCGCGAGCCGCTCTTCCAGCGGGAGATCCGCCGTATTCTTCGCCTTCTTCTCGACGGTCTTGTCGCGGAAAGCGGCGACGAACGCGGCGAGCGTCTCGTCGTTCGTATCGTAGATGAGCGCCTCGGCGAGCTTGCGCTCATGCTCCGGAATCGAGGCGTAGCGTTCCAGCCGCTCCGTGTTGACGATGGCGTAGTCAAGCCCCGCCTTCGTGCATTCGTAGAGGAACACGGAGTTGAGCACTTCGCGTCCTGCCGGCGGCAGGCCGAACGAGACGTTGCTGATGCCGAGGATCGTCTGGCAGCGCGGCATCTCCTGCTTGATGAGCCGAATGCCTTCAATCGTCTCCTTCGCCGAGCCGATGTACTGCTCATCGCCGGTGCCGACCGGGAAGACAAGCGGGTCGAAAATGATGTCCTCCGGCTGCAGCCCGTATTTGTTGACCAGCAGGTCATACGACCGCCGCGCCACCTCCAGCTTCGCATCGCGCGCGATCGCCTGGCCCCGTTCGTCGATGGTGCCGACGACGACCGCCGCGCCGTATTTTTGGACGAGCGGCACGACCCGCTGGAACTTCTCTTCACCGTCTTCAAGGTTGATCGAGTTGATGATCGCCTTGCCCTGCGAGAACTTGAGCGACGCTTCGATGACCCGCGGATCGGTCGTGTCGATGACGAGCGGCACCTTCACTTTCTTTACGACTTGCTCGAGGAAACGGGTCATGTCAGCCAGCTCGTCGCGGTCCGGGTCCTGCAGGCAGACGTCGATGACGTGCGCCCCGTTCTTCACCTGGGCGCGGGCGATCTCGGCCGCTTCCTCGTACTTGCCTTCCGCAATCAGCCTTTTGAACATGCGCGAGCCGAGCACGTTGGTCCGCTCCCCGACGAGGTACGGCCGGTTTTCCGGCTCGATGTACACGGTCTCGATGCCGGAGACGGCCGGCGGATGGCTGCCGGTTTCGGTCCGCGGCTTGTAAGGCGCCAGCGCTTCGGCGAGCGCCCGGATGTGCGCCGGCGTCGTCCCGCAGCAGCCGCCTGCGATGTTGAGCCACCCTTCGCGCGCGAATTGCTCCATCTTCCGCGCGAGCGATTCGGGCGATTCGTGATAATGGCCGTTCTCGTCGGGCAGCCCGGCGTTCGGATAGCAGCTGACGGCCGTCTTGGCGATGGACGCGAGGCTGCGGATGTGATCGCGCATGAATTCCGGACCGGTCGCGCAATTGAGGCCGATCGAGATCGGTTCCAGATGTTCCAGCGAAATATAGAATGATTCAATGTTCTGTCCCGCCAGCGTCGTGCCCATCGGTTCAATCGTGCCGGAGATCATGACGGGCAGCTTCCGTCCGGCTTCCTCGAACGCGCGATGTACGCCGATGCCCGCCGCCTTGACGTTTAACGCATCCTGGCACGTCTCGATGAGCAGCGCGTCGACGCCGCCCTCGATCAAGGCCAGCGCCTGGACATAATAGCTTTCGGCGAGCTCGTCGAACGTGACGCCGCCCGTCACGGACAGCGTCTTCGTCGTCGGTCCCATCGAGCCGGCCACGTAGCGCGGCTTCTCCGGCGTCGAGAACTTCTCCGCCGCTTCGGCCGCAAGCCGGGCCGCGGCGATGTTGATCTCGCGCGCCTTGTCCGCGATGCCGTACTCGGCCAGCACGACGCTCGTCGCGCCGAACGTGTTCGTTTCAATGATATCCGCGCCGGCGTCCAGATACGCCTCGTGGATGCCGCGGATCACATCCGGACGCGTCAGGACGAGCATCTCGTTGCAGCCTTCCAGCTCTTCGCCGCCGAAATCGGCGGCGGTCAGGTTCGCCTGCTGGATCATCGTCCCCATTGCGCCGTCCAATATGAGAATGCGATGTTTCATCGCTTCCTGCAGGGTCGGTTTCGACATGGGCACACCTTCCGCCAAAAAAGTTAAGCCTTATTCTAGCAGAATGAAAAACGCCTGAAAAGCCCGGACCCATCGACAAACGCGCTGAAATCGTGTATAATTCAGGTTAATGATTGATAAATCCTATTGGAAATGAGGGATTAAGATGGCCGAGATTCGCATCCGCAACACCAACGAGAGAATCACCGGCGAGGAGAATGTGCGCGAATTTCTGAATGGACAAGGTGTCCTCTACGAGCACTGGGATACGTCCAAACTGCCGGAGCATCTGCGGGAAAAATTCGTGCTGAGCGATGAGGAGAAGAACGAAATCCTCCAAGCGTATGACGCGGAGATCCGCGATCTCGCCGGCCGGCGCGGCTATCAGACATGGGACGTCATTTCCCTGTCCGACGCGACGCCGAACCTGGATGAGCTGCTGAAGAAATTCGAACAGGTGCATACGCACACCGAGGACGAAGTCCGCGCCATCGTGGCAGGCAAAGGCATCTTCATCATCAAGGGCAAGCCGGAAGTCGGCTACTTCGACGTCGAGCTGGAAGCAGGCGATGTCATCTCCGTTCCGGAAGGCAATCCGCACTACTTCACGCTGATGGAAAACCGTCAGATCGTCGCCGTGCGTCTGTTCATCGAGCCGGCGGGCTGGGTCGCCCATCCGTACGAAGATCCGGAATTCCAAAAAGCATAAATTCGGCCTTACATGTTCGGAAGCCATCCGCCCAAGCCCCTTTCGGCAAGGAGCGGATGGCTTCTTCGCTGCTTACAGCCGCTCAAGCAGCGCCGGCAGTTCGCGCAGCGAACGGATTTCGCAGGCCGGTTCTATCTCGCCGGACCGCTTGAGACCGTGCCGGTTGATCCATACCGAATCCATGCCGACGGTGTTCGCGCCGAGAATGTCGGTTGTCAGCTTGTCGCCGACCATGACGCCGGCATCCGGCCCGATGCCGAGCAGCGACAGCGCATGACGGAAGATTGATGCCGCGGGCTTGCCTTCCCCGAATTCGCCCGAGATGACGATATGGTCGAAGTACGGCGCGAGCTCCGGTACGCCGGCCAGCTTCTCGCGCTGCAGATCGGGCGATCCGTTCGTCAAGAGCAGCAGCTTGTAGCGGCCGCGCAGCCGATCCAGCACTTCGAACGTCTCGTCGTAGACGAGCGGCCGCGCCCGGCGCTCCGCCGGGAACCGTTCGGCCAATTCTTCGCCGAGCCGCTCATCCTCGATGCCGATGCCGCGCAGGCCGCGGATCCACGATTCACGGCGATAGGCCGGCGCAAGCGCCTCGAGCTTGCGGAACTCCTCCTGCTCTCCCTCGCGAAAACGCGCCCACAGCCCTTCGAACGGATTGATGCCGATCCGTTGGGTGAACGGATAGGTTTCGTAGGATTCGTACAGCGCTCGCGCTTCCCGGCGAACCGACGCTTCCAGCTTCTCCGGATCCGCGCCGGTCCGCTCTTGCGCATACCGGCAGACCGCCTCGAACGCCTCCTTCACGCTGCGTTCGTCCCACAGCAGCGTATCATCCAGGTCGAACAGTACCGCTTGTTTTGCCATCCGGTTTCTCTCCCGTCATTACTTTTTCTTGTCTTTCTGCTGCTCGGTGTAAGGAATGCGGTTATCCTCCGCAAACCGCTGCAGCCGGTCGGCCATCTCGTCGATCGGATACCGGTTCAGCATGCGCGAGAATACCCAGTTGCCGCCCTTCTTCGGCTCGATGATGATGTATCCCGGACGGATGACGGTAATCGCCTTGATCGCGCTTGCCGTCAGCGTCTTGTCGCCGGTAAATTTGCGCGTGCCGACGAAATCCCTTCCCACGAGCAGATAGGGCCGTCGGAACCAGAACAGCGCCGCCAACGCCAGATAACACGCGACCGTCAGCCAGAAGATCGGCGTCTCGAACGGATTCGTCGTGTTCGGATCGTCCGCGGGAATCGTCATCATATAAATGTAGAAGCCGATGAACAGGATCAACAAAGCCGGCAAGACGTAATTGCGTCCCCTGTAGCGGTCCGTCACCGCTCCCGGCGAAGCGACGGCTTTGAGACCGGCTTTCTTGCGCCGTTTGTTCAGCTGTTCCGTGTTCTTGCGGACTTTCCGTTCCCAAGAGCGGGACATGCCAGCTCCCCCTTCTATACGCTAATGCTTCAACGTGCCGCCTGTTTCATCCGTCCAGCGGATCGCGTCGAGCTGCTGTTTCAGATTGCTTCGGAAACGCGCCAGATATTGCCTGCGCAGCTTGTCCCGCTCCGCCGTCTCTTCCGGCGTGAGACCGATCGTCTTGTGCTTGCGGGCAAGCTCGTTGATGCGCGCCGTCAATTCGTCCATGCGTCATGTGCCTCCCATACCCCTGACATACCACACCTTACTTTGACATCCCGGCCGGATCGTTGTCAAGCCGACAACAAAACAAAAACAACCCGGAAACGGCTTGAACCGTTCCCGGGCCAATCCATCGGCAATCGACAGGGACGCTCCCGTCTTCCGCTTCCGCACCGGATCAGCGGCCGGACCAATCCGGGATGACGAGCTGCTGTCCCGCTTGAATCACACTGCCGTCCAGACCGTTGCGCTTCCGGATTTCATAGACGGCGCGGCGCGTGTCCATCCCTTCCGCCTTCGCCGCTGCGGCGATCTCCCACAGCGTCTCGCCGGCATCCACGACAATGACCGATTCCGCGGGAGCCGGTTCGGCCGGCACCCGTTCCGACGCGCCGGTTCCCATGATCATGAAACCCGCGCTGACCAGCACGATGAACAGCATGGCTGCGGCATAACGCATGAAAGTGATCCGTTCCCCGCTCGCCGCGCGTTGCCTGCGAACCGCGGAAGTCTGTCCAACTGCGCCAGGACGGCTTTCTTGGATGGAACGATAGGACCGGCATTCACTTACATACATCATGGCCAACACCCCAAACAAACGTTCTCGTTTTGTGATCCCATCATAACACGAACATCTGTTTGCCGTCAATCATTTTTAGAACATTTGTTCCGGGAATGCATGTTCCCGCTTTGAGCCGTCCGCCGGATTTCCTGCAAAAATGCGAACCTGTGTTTTCGAGAACGAATGTTTGTGCGAACTCGGGTTCTGTGCTATAATTTGGTGTAACCAATAATTGATGGAGTGAATGCCGTGTCCAGAATATCCAACCGCCAGCAAGCCATACTGGAATTCATCAAACGGGAAGTCCGGGAGAAAGGCTATCCCCCTTCCGTTCGGGAGATCGGTGAAGCCGTCGGCCTTGCTTCCAGCTCGACCGTCCACGGCCACCTGGATCGGCTGGAGAAGAAGGGACTCATCCGCCGCGATCCGACCAAACCGCGCGCGATCGAAATATTGGATGACGACAACGAAGATCAGCTGCCGTTCCCGCTCGCCGTCACCCGCGTCCCGGTCGTCGGCAAGGTAACGGCCGGCGCGCCGATCACGGCGACGGAGAACATCGAGGAATATTTCCCCCTCCCCGCCCATTTCACCGGTGATGACGATGTGTTCATGCTTACGGTCAAGGGCGACAGCATGATCGAAGCCGGCATCCACGACGGCGACTATGTCATCGTGCGCCAGCAGCAGACGGCGCAGAACGGCGACATCGTCGTCGCGATGACGGAAGACGACGAAGCAACCGTCAAGACGTTCTACAAGGAGCGCGACCATATCCGGCTGCAGCCCGAGAACCCGGCGATGGAGCCGATCCGGCTGAAACATGTCACGATTCTCGGCAAAGTCATCGGATTGTTCCGCAGCATCCGTTGAATACGGCGCCCGAATATTGAAGCCCCGCTTGTCCGGCAGCGATGCCGAACTTGCGGGGCTTTTCCTTTGCTCTTATTCATCAATACAGCGTCAAATATTGATCGCGTTCCCACTGGTGAACCTGCATGCGGTACATGTCCCATTCGATTTCCTTCAGTTCGTAGAAATGGGACAGGGCGTGATCCCCCAGCGCCTCGCAGATCACTTCGTCGCGGATCAGCTCGTCCAGCGCTTCGCGCAGGCTCGAGGGCAGCATCTGGATGCCTTCTTCGATCCGTTCCTCCTCGGTCATGACATAGATGTTCCGGTTCGTCGGCGCCGGCAGTCTCATCCGGTTCTTGATGCCGTCAAGTCCGGCCTTGAGCATGACCGCGAGGCAAAGGTACGGATTGGCCGCCGGATCGGGGTTGCGCACCTCGATCCGCGTGCTCAGCCCCCGCGACGCCGGAATGCGCACCATCGGGCTCCGGTTGCTCGCCGACCAGGCGACATAGTTCGGCGCTTCATAGCCGGGCACAAGCCGCTTGTACGAATTGACGGTCGGATTCGTAACGGCCGCGAACCCGCGGGCGTGATGCAGCACCCCGGCCATGAACCAGCGCGCGGTATCGCTCAGACCGAGCGGATCGTCCGGATCGTAGAACGCGTTCTCGCCGTCCCGGAACAGCGAAAGATGGCAGTGCATGCCCGATCCGTTCACGCCGAACAGCGGCTTCGGCATGAACGTCGCATGCAGGCCGTGCTGCCGCGCAACCGTCTTGACGACGAGCTTGAACGTCTGAATCCGGTCCGCCGCCGTTACCGCATCGGAATACTTGAAGTCGATCTCGTGCTGGCCGGGCGCGACTTCATGGTGCGAAGCCTCGATCTCGAAGCCCATCTCTTCGAGGGTGAGCACGATTTCCCGGCGGCAGTTCTCGCCGAGGTCGGTCGGCGCGAGGTCGAAATAGCCGCCCTGGTCGTTCACTTCGTGCGTCGGATTGCCGCGCTCGTCGGTTTTGAACAGGAAGAACTCCGGTTCCGGACCGACGTTCATCGTGGAGAAGCCGAGCTCCTCCGCTTCCTTCAGCACCCGTTTCAGAATGCCGCGCGGGTCTCCCGCGAACGGCGTCCCGTCCGGCATGTACACGTCGCAAATCAGACGGGCGACCCGGTCTTCCGTCACCCACGGGAAGACGACCCATGTATCGAGATCGGGATACAGATACATGTCGGACTCCTCGATCCGGACGTAACCTTCGATCGAGGAACCGTCGAACATCATCTTGTTGTCCAGCGCCTTCTCGAGCTGGCTCAGCGGAATTTCAACGTTCTTGATCGTCCCGAGCAGATCCGTGAACTGCAGACGGATGAACCGGACGTTCTGCTCCCGCGCGATGCGCAGGATGTCCTCCTTGGTATAGCCCATCTTATCCTCTCCTTGCCGCGATTAAGGTTTATTGTTGTAGAACCTGGACAGCTGACCCTGGATGAGCGATGTCCTGCCGGGACGGCGTTCGAGCAGCTGCTGCTTGAGCAGCCGGTGGAGCTGCAGATCCGTCAGTTCGCGGCGTTTGCTTTCCGTCTGCGGCGTAATGACCGTCGCTTCTTCCGATTCCTTTGAAACCGGATTCATCACTTGCTTGATTCCGGCGATGTTGACGCCTTTCTCGATCAGGGACTTGATCTCCAGCAGCCGCTCGACATCGTTGAACGAAAACAGGCGCTGGTTGCCCGAAGTCCGCGCCGGCATGACCAGACCGTGCTGCTCGTAGTAGCGGATTTGGCGGGCGGTCAAATCCGTCAGCTTCATCACGATGCCGATCGGGAAGAGCGCCATGTTTCTGCGGATCTCGTCACCCATGCCGCATCAACCTTCCAATTTTTTGTAGTATGGGTACTCGTATCGACACGAATAAAACGTGTCAAGAAATGTTAGGTTTAATTACAATGTTAGACCGTTCGGCAAGCCGTGTCAAGGCGGAAAGCACCCCAAGTTTTGCGTGTGCGTACGTCAGCCCGCCCTGCATATACGCGATATACGGCTCCCGGATCGGCGCGTCGGCCGAAAGTTCCAGGCTTCCGCCCTGCACGAACGCGCCGGCCGCCATGATGACGGGATGCGCATATCCCGGCATGTCGCCCGGTTCCGGCACGGCGTGCGCGTCGACGGCCGCCGCCTGCTGGATGCCCTGCACGAAGGCGATGAGCGAGTCGGCCGAATCGAACCGGACGGCCTGAATCAGATCGGTTCTCGGCTCGTTCCAGCGCGGTTTCGACTCGAAGCCCAGCTCCTCGAACATGGCCGCGGCAAAAATGCTCCCTTTCACCGCCTGCCCTACCACGTGCGGCGCAAGGAAAAATCCATGGAACATCCAGCGCTGCATGCCGGCCGTCGCGCCGACTTCGCCGCCGATGCCGGGCGCGGTCAGCCGGCCGGCCGCCTTCTCCACGAGATCGGCCCGGCCGCAGATGTAGCCGCCGGACAGCGCCAGCCCGCCGCCGGGATTTTTGATCAGCGAGCCGGCCATCAGATCGACGCCGACCTCCGTCGGCTCCGTCTCCTCGGTAAATTCGCCGTAGCAATTGTCGACGAAGACGATGGCGTCGGGCTTGACCGCCTTCACCCGGCGCACCATCTCGCCGATCTCGTCCACGGTGAACGACGCGCGCCAGTCGTAGCCGCGCGACCGCTGAATGGCGACGACGCGGGTCCGCTCGCCGATCGCGTCCAGCACGGCGTCCCAGTTGACGCTGCCGCCTTCGGCCAGCGGCACCTCCCGGTAGCCGATGCCGAAATCGCGCAGCGATCCCTTGCCGTCTCCCGGCTCGCCGATCACTTTGTGCAGCGTGTCATACGGCCGCCCGGTCATGTAGAGCAGTTCGTCCCCCGGCCGGAGCACGCCGAACAGCGCGCAGCTGATCGTATGCGTGCCGGATGCGAAATGCGGCCGCACGAGCGCCGCCTCCGCGCCGAACACGTCGGCATACACCCGGTCGAGCGCCTCGCGCCCGCTGTCATTGTATCCGTATCCGGTTGAACCGTTCAGATGAAAATCGCTCACCTTGTGGCGCTGAAACGCGCGGATCACTTTCCACTGGTTCCGTTCCGCGATCCGGTCGGCCTCGCGGAGCCGCGGGGCGATCCGCTCTTCCACCGCCTCGGCGAGACGGAGCAGTTCGCTGTCAATGCCGTGAATCATCCAGTCTCCATCCCATCGCTGCAAATTTGCGGGAAGCTGCCGAATGTCCTGACGAAACGCAGACGCGGCGCCTCTCATCCATCGACGGCTTCCGCCAGCCCCATTAAAGCACATTTCCGTTTCGTTGTTCAAATCCCGGGCTGTCAAACAGAAAAACCGGGTCCGGAACGAACCGGGACCCGGCCTACAGCGCATAAGGCTGCAGCTTGTATCCGTTCAACTCATATTCCCGCTTGTTCAGCCGCACCGCAATCCGCATCGTCTCTCCGTCGTCGAGCACCGACTGGTCGACAACCTCGCCCATCCGGTGCGCAAGGGCGATCAGATCGCCTCTTGCGGCGGGAATCGCGAACGAACGGATTTCGCCGGTCAGCTTGTCCTGCACGGCTCGGCCGATCGCCTCAAGGTCGCTTGCGGAGAACGCGCTGACGAGCAGCGCGTCCCCGTCCCGCCGGAGCAGCTGCAGTTCCTCATCCGTGCACAGGTCGATCTTGTTGTACAGCACGATCCGCGGCCTGTCTCCGGCTCCGAGCTCGGTCAGAATCCGATCGACGACCGCCATCTGCTCCTCCCGGTACGGCGACGAGCTGTCCACGACATGGAGGATGAGATCGGCTTCCACCGCTTCCTCTAGCGTCGACCGGAATGCGGCCACCAGCTCATGGGGCAGGTTCTGGATAAAGCCGACCGTATCCGTCAGGACGACCTCGGTCCCGTCCGGCAGCGTCCAGGCTCGCGAAGTCGGATCGAGCGTCGCGAACAGCTGGTTCTCGACGTACACATCCGCATTCGTCAGCTCGCGGAGCAGCGTCGACTTGCCGGCGTTCGTATAGCCGACGAGCGCGACCTGCGTGACGCCCGTCTTGCGCCGGCGCTCGCGCTGCACGTTCCGGTGGCGGACCACTTCCTTGAGCTGCCGCTTCAGGTCCGCGATTCGCTCGCGGATATGGCGGCGGTCCGTTTCCAGCTTCGTCTCGCCCGGCCCCCTCGTGCCGATGCCGCCGCCGAGCCGCGACAGGTTTTTGCCGTGGCCTGCCAGGCGCGGCAGCAGATAGCTGAGCTGGGCCAGCTCGACCTGGATGATGCCTTCCCGCGTCTTCGCGCGGCCGGCGAAAATGTCGAGAATGAGCTGCGTCCGGTCGATGATTTTCAGGTCGAGCCCCTCTTCCAGATTGCGCACCTGCGCGCCGGACAACTCCTGGTCGAAAATGGCCGTCGTTGCGCCAAGCTCATGCGCAACCGCGCGCAGTTCCTCCACCTTCCCCTTGCCGATGAACCATCTGGGGTCGGGCGCCTCGCGGCTTTGCGTGACCGCGGCAAGCACTTCGACGCCGGCCGTTTCGGCCAGCGCGACAAGCTCGCGCAGCGAGTAATCCGCATCGACGCCGACGCGCTTCATCTCGTCCGTCACCAGGCTGACCAGAATCGCCCGTTCCCGAATGTCAGCCGCAGTCTCGTGCAGCGTCGTCATGCCGCCACCGCTCCTTCATTGCCTGGAATGTATGGTTCTCCGGCTTTCACGCTTCATCCGAATCCCAGCGAAAATCTTCCGGCCGGATCGTCATCAGCTCCTGCCTGCCGGGCTGGCCGCTGCCGTACAGATTGAGCAGCCGCACCGCCTGGTGGCGGATCGCCTTTTCGATTGCGTTGCGCACATAGCGCGCATTGCTGAAAGCGAACATCGAATCGCGCTTCAGCTCGGTGAGATGCTGGCGCAGCTTGGCAACCGCCTGCGGCTGCATCTCGTAATCCCGTTCCTTCACCATCAGCTCGGCGATTTTGACGAGCTGGTCCACCGTATAATCCGGAAAGTCGATCCGGATCGGGAAACGGGAAGGCAGGCCGGGGTTGGACAGCAGAAACATGTCGATCTCCTCGGGGTAGCCGGCAAGGATGAGCACGAACTGATTTTTATAGTCTTCCATCGCTTTCACAAGCGTATCGATCGCTTCCTTGCCAAAATCTTTCTCGCCGCCGCGTGCGAGACTGTACGCTTCGTCCACGAACAATACGCCGCCGAGCGCCTTGCGCACGAGATCCCGGGTCTTCTGCGCCGTATGTCCGATATATTCGCCGACAAGATCCGCACGCTCCACCTCGATGAGGTGTCCCTTCTGCAGCACGCCCATCTTCTGGAACAGCTTCGCCACGATCCGCGCGATCGTCGTCTTGCCCGTGCCCGGATTGCCGCGGAAAATCATATGATACACCTGGGGGCCGACCGACAGCCCCGCCGCCGCCCGCAGACCGGACACATGAAGGAGCGCATAGATTTCGTAGATGAGCGCCTTCACTTTCTCCATGCCGACCATCGCGTCCAGCTCGCGCTGGATTTCGGCGAAAGGCGAGCCCGGTTCAACGCCCTTCACCAATTCGCTCACCGGCTGTTCCGCGGGTGATGCGGCCGGCTCGACGGGCCGCAGGACGATGCTGATCTGCCGCGAAGGTCTGGGCGCTCCCGTGCCGCCCGCCGCTGCTGCGCGTCCGTTCATCAAGAACATCCCATCCTTCTCAGATAGATCGGACGATGTCGACGGTCCGCCTGATGCCTTATCCATCTTATTCGCGAGCGGTCCGAGATATTAGCAGAATCGGATGCGGACGCGCAAGGTTCACAAGCCGGGCCGGTCGGGAATTTGCAGGCCGATGCGCAGCAGCACGCTGTCGAGCTTCCACTTCGTGAAAGCCGCGATTTCCCGGACATGTCTCTGCGACGCGGGAAGCACGGACGATTCCGCCGCCGCGAACCCCGGCTGTTCGTAGCCGAGCCAGCGCGCGACATCCCGCGTCCGCGCCGCATGGAAATCATGCGTCACGATAAGCGCCGTGCGAAGCCCTTCCCGCTCCATGATATCCCGGCTGAACGCCAGATTCTCATAGGTGCTCCGCGCCGCGGGCTCGAGCAGAAGCCGGTCTTCCGGCACGCCGAGCGCGGCCAGATAGCGCTTCATCCCTTCGGCTTCCGTAAGCCGGGAACCCGCATGGTCATAGCCGCCGGTCAGGATAAACACGCGGAACCGGCCTTCGCGGTACAGTTCGAACGCCTTGTCCAGCCGTTCCTTCAGCCCCGGACTCGGCTCGCCGTTCCAGAGGGCCGCGCCGAGCACGATGCCGGCGTCATATTCCGGCAGTTCCATCCGCGGTTCGAACGATTCGATCTTCCAGTAAATCCAGGCGATCCAGCCCGCGCAGGCGACGGCCGCAAACAGGACCGTCTTCAGCAGTCGCGCCGGCAGTCCGGATCGGCGCTTCCGCCGGCGGACGGCCTGCGCTTCCGCCGCGTTCATGACGGATCTTTCCCGACAATCCGTTCCGCAAGCTGTTTGCGGTGCCGCAGGCTGAGCGTGAAGTAACGGAACCGGCCGTTCCGGATCATCGACAGCAGCCGTTCGGCGGTTCTGCGCGCCATCTCCGCGTCGCGCTTCGTCACCTCGCCGTTCTTCACCGCTTCTTCCAGTTCGTCCTCGTCGAGGAGATAAACTTCCCCCGTCGGCAGCACGACGATGTCCAGATACAGATCATCGAACCACGGCACCTTCTGGTCGGTCATGCCCTGATTTTTGCAAATGTCGATGTACCACTGCACCACTTTGCCCTTGTCATCGAACATCGTCGTGACAACGAAATGTTCGCCCTTCGGAAAATGCTGCATCCACAGATAGCCCCGGTTCGCCAGACAGAGCCTGCGTCCGTTGTATTCTTTCCAGAGCGGCTCGCGGAGCTCATGAATCCTATAGAACGTGACCAGGCCGCGGTAGTCGTCGCCGTCAAGCGCCAGACAGCTGTAGCTTCTGCGCAGGATGCGCCGCCAGTTGGCCCGATCCGAGAATTTTCGTTTCATGGCAAGATACCTTTCCGCATGTGATGAGACTCTTTATGAAAAAAGATTACCACATCTGTCCGCTCATCACCAGTTGGCAGCGAAATAATCCGCCTTCGCCATGCGTCAGGGAGCCGGCGCGCCGTCCGTCGAAGCCGGTTCTTCCGCCTCGTCTACATCCGTGTCTCCGTTGCCGGGGCCGGCCGGCAGCCCGGCGCCGCCGTTTCCGGAATCGCCGCCGGGCCACTCGCCGTTCTGGCTGCCGTTCGATCCTCCGCCGTCGTTCGTACCGCCGTTGTTCATTCCGCCGTTGTTCGTTCCTCCGTCGTTCCATCCTCCGTCGGGCGTGCCGACACCGCCGTTCTGCCCGTTGTTCTGACCGCCGTTGTCGCCGCCATCGGGGTCAAAGATGTCGCCGGGGAACGGCCAGCCGCCGTCAAGCTCGCCGTCCGGCCAACCGTCCGGCAGCTCCGGATCCGGCCAGATCGAATCGGGCACCGTCACGCCGCGGATCGTCGACTTGTCGCCTTCGAGCGCGTGCTCCTTGTCGTAGGCGGTCACGTAGTATTCGTACGTAACGCCGGGTTCGACCGCCATGTCGATCGCCGTCGTCTCTCCCGTCACGGTGAGCAGCTCGAATTCGTCCTCGTTTTCCGCCTTGCGGTAGACGCGATAGAGCAGTCCATCGCCCTGCCGCGACCACGACAGGCGGACGCCGAGATCCGCATCGCTCCAGACGACGGAGAACCCGCCGACGGTCGGCGGTTTGGCGACCAGTTTCACGCCTTCCGGCTTCGTGAAAGACGAAGCCGGCACATCTTTCAGCGCTTCCCCCATCACCTTCGCAAACAGCGCCGCCGCCATCGAACTGCCGCGTTTCAGCACATGCTGCTCATCCGTGCGGTCATAGCCCATCCAGACCGCGGCCGTCCATTCCGGCGTATAGCCGACGAACCAGACGTCGCGGTTGGCGCTCGACTTGAAGCCCGGAATGCCGTGCTCGGTCGTTCCGGTCTTGCCCGCGACCGGGCGGTTGATGCGCGCCTTCGTGCCGGTTCCGCCTTTCTCCAGCACCGCCTGCAGCATTTCCGTCATGTACCAGGCCGTCTCCGGCTTGATGAGCCGCTTTGCTTCCGGCGCCTTGTACTGGTAGATGACCTTGCCTTTCCGGTCCTCGATGCGCACGATGGCGTGCGGATCGACCGACACGCCTCCGCTGGCGAACACGCTGTAGGCCGTCGCCATCTCCATCGGCGTCACCCCGCGCGTCAGTCCGCCGAGGGCGATGGCCAGATTGCGGTCGTTCGCATCCAGCTCGATGCCGAGCCGCTTCGCGAATTCAAGGCCGCGGTCCACGCCGATTTCGTTGAGCAGCCAGACCGTCGAGGCGTTGCGCGACTCTTTGAGCGCCTGGCGCATCGCGATCGAGCCCGCATATTTGCCGCCCGGGTTGGTCGGACAGTAATCGCCGTAGCATTGTTTCTTGTCCTGCAGGCTGGACCAGGGGTACCAGTCGCCCGACTCGAGGGCCGGGCCGTAAACGGCGATCGGCTTGAACGCCGAACCCGGCTGCCGCGGCTGCACCGCCCGGTTCAGCCCCTTGTTCTGATACTCGCGTCCGCCGGCCATCGCTTCGATCTCGCCTGTCCGGTGATCGATGATGACCATCGCACCCTGGACGATCCGGTCATCCGCGCTCTCCTCGAAATTGTCCGGATCGGCGAACGCCTTCTCGACGATCTGCTGGGCGTTAACGTTCAACGTCGTGTAAATTCTGTATCCGCCGACGCGAAGCTCTTCTTCGGTAAGTCCGGTCACCCGTTCCGCTTCGGTGGCGACAAAGTCGACGAAAGCCGGATATTTCTGCGATGCCGCGCCCGCATACGCGTCTTCCGGCGGCTCGTATGCGGCCGCCTTCTTCTTCGCCTCTTCCACCTGCTCCGCCGTGATCAGTCCTTGCTGCTCCATGAGCGAAAGCACGACGGCCATCCGCTCCTGCGACCGCTCATGGTTGCTGATCGGGTTGTAAACGTTCGGCGCCTTCGGAATGCCGGCCAGCGTCGCAATCTCCCAGATCTCGAGCTTGTTCAGATCATCCTTGCCGAAATAAAGCTTGGACGCCGCCAGAATGCCGTGCGCACCTCTGCCGAAATAGATCCGGTTCAGATACAGCTCCAGAATCTCGTCCTTCGACAGATTCTTCTCGAGCGCCACGGCGATCGACGCTTCCGACGCCTTGCGGAAGAACGTCTTGTCATGGCTGAGAAACATGTTCTTCGCGAGCTGCTGCGTAATCGTGCTGCCGCCTTCCACCATGCTCCTCGCCATGATGTCCTTTACGATCGCGCGGCCGATGGCCCAAAAGTCGACGCCTTCATGCTCATAGAAGCGCCGGTCTTCCACCGCGACGAACGCGCGGTACACCATCTCGGGGATATCCCCGAATTCCACATATTCCCGGTTCTCCACCGTCGCAAGCGCGGCCGCTTCGCGGCCGTCCTTGTCGTAAATGATCGTCGTCTCGGCGAACTCGAACGCTTTCTGGTTCGCCGCCAGTATCCGTTCTCCGTTCAGTACGATCAGGAGATAGCCGACCACCGCGCAGACGACCGCAAGAAAACCGGTGGCCAGAAACCAGCCGAACCAGTGTCTTCCCCTTTTTCTGCCGCCGCGTTTTTTCTTCTCCGCCTTCCCGGATGTCTTCCCGCCGGACGGACGTTTCGGATTTCGATTGGTCGTCACAGCAGACTCCCCTCCTCCGTCTGATGTCTGTTCTCTCTATGTTTCCCTCAAGCGGAAACGGCTCATGAAACAAAAGAACAACCCACGGCCGGCCGCGCCGGCCATCATGCTGGCCGGCGCGGCGCAAGGGGCGGGTTGCTCCTTGTCGATCCGTTATTTGAATTAACGACGCGGGTGGTCAAAAAGTTTCGCTTTCGTCAGGATTCGGCTCCCGAATCCGGCATGAGCGAGATGCTGCGCTGCGGGGTAAAGGTCGAGATCGCGTGCTTGTAAATCATCTGTTGACGGCCTTCGCTCTCGATAACGATCGTGAAGTTGTCGAATGCCCGGACGACGCCCCGGATCTGGAAGCCGTTCGTCAGATAGACCGTTACGGGAACGCTGTCCTTGCGAAGATGATTGAGAAACGTATCCTGAATATTGATGGATTTGCTCATGGGCCGTTACCCCCGTCGAAAAGATTGGTTACATATATATTCGTGCTACGCCTCGAACTTTCCTGTTATTATAGCATGAATGGCTTCCAGATTGGCGATTAAATTTCGTTCATCCGTCACATCCACCCATTCGATTCCTTTCATCCGCCGGAACCAGGAGAGCTGCCGTTTCGCGTAACGGCGCGTGTCGCGCTTCAGCCGCTCGATTGCTTCTTCCAGCGGCAAACCTTCGGTGAGATGCGGCACGATTTCCTTGTAGCCGATCGCCTGCATCGAAGTCGCTTCCGGCGGCACGCCGCGCCGGAGCAGCCCCCGCACTTCATCGACCAGGCCTTCGCCGATCATCGCGTCGACGCGCCTGTTGATGCGATCATACAGGACGTTCCGGTCCATCGTCAACCCGATCAGGCAGAACGCGTACGGCGATTCCCGGGGCTCCCGGAAGCCGGCGACCTTCGCCGACATCGTCTCCCCCGTCTCCAGCGCGATCTCCAGGGCGCGGATGACGCGCTTCACATCGTTCGGATGAAGGCGCGCCGCGGATTCGGGGTCGACCTCCGCCAGCCGCCTGTGCAACGCTTCGGCGCCGTGCTCCTCGGCATAATGCTTCAGCTCCGAACGGACCCGACTGTCGGACGGCGCCTCCGGGAAATCGAAGCCGTACAGGAGCGACTCGATGTACAGCCCCGTTCCGCCGACGACGAACGGCAGCCGTCCGCGAGCGCCGATCGCTTCGATGCATTCGCCCGCCAGCTTCTGAAACTCGGCCGCGGTGAACGGCTCTTCGGGATCGCGGATGTCGATCAGATGGTGAGGGATGCCTTCCGTCTCATCCGGTTTGATCTTGGCGGTTCCGATGTCCATGCCGCGGTAAACCTGCATCGAGTCGCCCGAAATGATCTCGGCGTTCCATCTGCGCGCGATCTCGAGGCTGTAGCGCGTCTTGCCGACCGCCGTCGGGCCGACGAGGACGAGCAGTCGGGGTTTGCCCGTGCGGGGATCAATGATGTTCAACGCGGATCACCCCGTATGCGACGGCGGACGTTTTTTTCGGCTTCACCCAGGTGAAGCCGAGCCGCTCGAATTCGCCGCTGTCGCGGTTTTCTTTCAGCACGACGACGCGGCGCGCGACGCGCCTTGCCTCGCGCACGGCCTCATGCGAGAGCGGCGCCGGATTGGCGACGCCGCGAAGCGGCTCCATGCTCGACGATTCATACACCGGAATGCGGAACATCGGATCGAAATAGACGATATCGACGCTATTCTCCGGCAAAGATGACAAATACTCGGCATGATCGGCCCGGATCAGTTCGATCCGCCGCAGCGCGGCGTCGGCATCGACCATTCCCGTCCGGTAAGTGCGCAGGCCTTCGCGGACGATCGCGTGCAGCACCGGCTCGCTCTCGAGGGCGACGACGCGGCCCGCTGGACCCGCCGCGAAGGAGAACACGAACGAATCCCCCGCCAGTCCGGCCGTGCAATCCAGGATGCTGTCGCCCGGCCTCACCCCGCTGATCTCCACGAGCGGATCGCGCGCACCTTCGCGCAGCCGCTTGACGCGGACAAGCGCCATGCCCGGGTGGTAGCGCAGCGGCTGATCGCCGTCCGCCGTGTGCAGTCTGAGCCCGTCCGGGCCGGTGACCAGCACCTGCTTCGAATCGTATCGCCTCATGAAAGAAGCCAGCGTCGCGTTGCCGCGCGGCACGTACCGGCCGCCCAGCTCGCGCGCCAGCGCTTTCGCCTGCGCGGTTTCCTCATCCGTCGGCTTCATGCCGGTCGTCACGATCATTACATCACCCGTTTGAACATTTTCTCCAGCTGATAGGTCGAGATATGGACGACGATCGGACGTCCGTGCGGGCAGGTGTACGGCTGGCTGCAGGCGGACAGGCGGGCGATCAGCGCCTCGCCCTCCTCGCGGGTCATCCGGTCGTTCGCCTTGATCGACGCCTTGCAGGCGGTCATGGCCGCCGCCTTCTCCCGCAGCTTGCCGATGTCGATCGATTTCTTCTCCGCAAGAATCCATTCGGCCATCTCCTCGATGATTTCCCGTTCGCTGCCCTGCGGCAGCCATTCGGGATACGCCCGGACGAGGAAGGCGCTGCCGCCGAACGGTTCCAGTTCGACGCCGGCCGCGGCGAACGCGTCAAGCCGGCTGCGGATCGCTTCCGCTTCACCGGACGTGAACTCGAGCGTCATCGGCACGAGGAGCGTCTGGCTCAGTTTCGGCGGCTCGGAGAATTTGCGGAGATAGTATTCGTAATTGATCCGCTCGTGCGCCGCGTGCTGGTCGATCAGATACAGGCCGTCCTCGCTCTGGGCGAGGATGTAGGTGCCGTGAAGCTGACCGATCCAGGACATCTCGGGGAAAGCCCGGCGTTCGGAATCGTTGCGCTCGCCGTCCGGCCGGGCGGACGGCGCCCCGGCTGCCGGCCGGACGGCATCTTGCCCGGCGGCCGGATGAGGCTGAACGGCATCCGCCGGTCCGGGCTTCGCGGCCGGATTTGCGGCATCGGGGGCCGGCGCCGCCGCCGGGCCGGCCTCGCCGGAGAATCCGCCGGTATCCGCGGTCGAACGGTCCGCGCCATAGGCCAGACCGGCGGCCGTCTCGCGGATCGCGGCTTCATTCAGCCTGGCGGACGGCCGGTACAGACGATCCGCGGCGTCGCGCGGCACCGCGATTCCGCCGGCGGACGGCGGCTTGACAGCGGGCCGGTCCGGCGGTGCCGGCGGGAACGAAAGCCGTTCCTGGATGACCGCCGGCTTCATCCCGGCGGCGGGCGCCGAAGGAATGTGCGCCGTCCGCCCGAGCGCGCGGCGCAGCACCGATTCGACCAGCTCCTTCAGTTCCGCTTCCTTGCTGAAGCGCACTTCCTGCTTCGCCGGATGGACGTTGACGTCGAGCAGGCCGGGATGCATGCCGACTTCCAGCACGACGAGCGGAAAACGGCCCGTCGGAAGCAGCGTATGATATGCTTCGAGAATCGCCTGCTGGATCGCGAAACTGCGGATGTAGCGGCCGTTCACGATCGTCGTGATGCCGCTCCGGTTCGCCCGGGTCAGCTCCGGCTTCGACAGCCAGCCCTCCAGCCGGTAGTCCGGATGATCGGCGGCGGCCCGCAGCATCTGCCGGGCGGCCGCCGCGCCGTAAATCGCGGCGATCACCTGCAGCCGGTCGCCGCCGCCGGTCGTGCGGAGCAGCGTGTTTCCGTTGTGCATCAGCGTGAACGCGATGCCGGGATGGGACAGCGCCAGCCGGTTCACGCAATCGGTAATATGGCCGAGCTCGGTCTGAATCGTTTTCATGTATTTCAGTCTGGCCGGCGTGTTGAAAAACAAGTCCCGCACGACGATTTCCGTTCCCTTGGGCGATGCGGCCTGCTCGATCGACCGGACATGGCCGCCTTCGAGGACGATTTTCCACCCGAGTCCGGAGTCGTCCGCGGCGCTCAGGCAGGAGACGCGCGAGACGGCCGCGATGCTCGGCAGCGCTTCGCCGCGGAAGCCGAGCGTCGCGATGCGGAACAGATCCCGGTCCGTGCGGATTTTGCTCGTCGCATGGCGCTGGAACGCCCGTTCCAGATCGTCCGCCTCGATGCCCGAGCCGTTGTCCCGCACGCGGATGAAGGTCAGGCCCCCCTCTTCGACCGCGATATCGATCTCGGTCGCCCCCGCGTCAATCGCGTTCTCCGCCAACTCCTTCACGACGGACGCCGGACGCTCGACCACTTCGCCCGCGGCGATCCGGTTCGCAAGCTGCTCGTCCATCACCTGAATGATTCCCATTCGGCTCCCCCGCTTTCCGCTGCCTAGTCCCGTCCGATTGCTTTACTGCTCGTTCAGCTTCATTTTCATCTCATGGATCCATTGCATCGCCATGAGCGGCGTCATGTTCATCAGGTCGACCTTGCGCAGCTGCTCCAGCACGTGCGTCTCCGTGGCGCTGCGCTTCGGTTTCGGCGGCGCCGGCGGTTCGGCGAACAGCGCCAGCTGCAGCGGCTCTTCCGCGGCGGCGGCCGCTTCGGGAGCGGCGCCGGCGCTGACGGCCGTTTCGCGCACCGCATCCGCTTCACGCGCCTCCGATGAATCTTGACGTTTTGCTTCGGCGGAATGTTTTTCCAACCGTGCCTGTTCGGCTTCCGCCTGATGCAGCAGCTCGTACGCCCGTTCGATGATCGAATCCGGCAGTCCCGCCAGCTGCGCGCAATAGATGCCGTAGCTTGTCCCCGCCGCGCCCGGCACCAGCTTGCGCAGGAACGTCACGGTGCCCGCCTCTTCCGCGACGGCCATGCAGCCGTTCGACAGGCCGGCGAGCGTCTGTTCGAGTCGAGCCAGTTCGTGGAAATGCGTCGACACCAGCGCCTTGCATCCGATCCGGTCGTGCACGTATTCGATGACGGCCTGGGCGATCGCCATCCCTTCCGACGTCGACGTGCCGCGGCCCAGCTCGTCGATAATGACAAGGCTGCGGCGCGTCGCCCGTTCGGTCATGATCTGGATGTCCCGCATCTCGACCATGAACGTGCTCTGGCCGCCCGCCAGGTCGTCCGCCGCCCCGATCCGCGTGAAGATCCGATCGGTCAGCGGAATTTCGGCGCGCCGGGCCGGCACGAAGCAGCCGATCTGCGCCATGATGCAGAGGAGCGCCGCCTGGCGCATGTACGTGCTCTTGCCGGCCATGTTCGGCCCGGTGATGAGCAGCATCGGCGAATCCGAGGTCAGGCGCGTCCCGTTTGCAATGAACGGCGAATCGCCCGTCATCGTCTCGACGACCGGGTGCCGCCCGTCCTCGATGATGAGGTCGTACCCTTCGGTGATGACGGGACGGACATAGCGCCGCTCCGCGCTGACGGTCGCGAACGACTGCAGCGCGTCGATCGCGGCGATCACGCCGGCCAGCTTCTGCAGCCGTTCGATCTCCCCGGCGATCCGGTCGCGCAGCTCGACGAATTTCCGGTACTCGAGGTCGACCATTTTCTCCTCGGCTTCGAGGATGAGCTGCTCTTTCTCCTTCAGCTCCGGCGTGACAAAACGCTCCGCGTTGGCCAGCGTCTGCTTCCGCTCGTAGCGCCCTTCCGGCAGCAGCGCCAAATTCGCCTTGGACACTTCGATGTAGTAGCCGAACACTTTGTTGTAACCGACTTTAAGCGACTTGATGCCGGTCGCCTCGCGCTCGATGCGCTCGAGTTCGGCCAGCCATTGCTTGCCGTTCACGCTCGCCTCGCGGAGCCTGTCAAGATATTCGTCGCAGCCGCTCTTGATGAGTCCGCCGTCCCGCACCGAAACCGGCGGATCGTCGACGATGATGGCTTCGATCCAGTCCGCGATGTCGGCGCACGTGTCGAGGCTGTCCACCAGCCGGGCAAGCGCCGGAGAACCGGATGAAGCGCAGAGGCTTGCGATGGCCGGCGCCTGGCGGAGCGATGTCTTCAACGCAACCAGATCGCGTCCGTTCGCGCTGCCGAACGCGATCCGGCCGACCAGCCGCTCCAGGTCGTAGATTTCGCCCAGCGCGGTTCTCAGCTCTTCACGCAGCATGAGGTCGGCATGCAGCTTGTCCACCGCATCCAGCCGCTCCTCGATGGCGGCGCGGCTGAGCAGCGGCTTGTCGATCCACCGCCGGAGCATCCGCGCGCCCATCGCCGTGCATGTGCGGTCGAGCAGCCAGAGCAGCGAGCCGCGGCGGCTGCGCTCGTGCACCGTCTCGGTGAGCTCCAGATTGCGGCGCGTATGCTGGTCGAGAATCATGTATTGATTCGCTTCGTATTCGCGGAAGCGCGACAGATGGACGAGCGCCCGGCGCTGCGTCTCTTCGAGATAGCCGGTCAGCACGCCGATCGCCCGGCGTCTGACGGGCGCGAGTCTTGTGAGCGCCTCCGCGCCGAACCGCTCTGCGAGCCGGCCGTCCTCGGCCGCCTCCCGCGGAGTATAGACGATGTTCCGCCCGGCCATCGCCGGGGATTCCTTCAGCTTTGCGAGTATTTGTTCGGTGCCGACGATTTCGCGCGGCTGATACACGCCCGTCTCGTCGGCGATTGCTTCGAGCGCTGCCGGAAAAGAAGTCACGTACAGCTCGCCCGTCGACAGGTCGCAGACCGCCAGTCCGCAGATGCCGTCCTCTTCCGCGAGGCCGGCGATGAAGTTGTTGCCCCGCTCTTCGAGCGACCGGGTCTCCATGATCGTGCCGGGCGTCACGATGCGGACGATTTCGCGCCGGACGACACCCTTCGCGGCCTTCGGATCTTCGACCTGTTCGCAGATGGCCACCTTGTAGCCTTTGTCGATCAGCTTCGCGATGTAGCTTTCGGCGGAATGATACGGCACGCCGCACATCGGGATCCGTTCTTCGCCGCCGCCGTCCCGGCCGGTCAGCGTAATTTCCAGTTCCCGCGCGGCCAGTATCGCGTCATCGAAGAACATTTCGTAGAAATCGCCCAGGCGGAAGAAGAGAAATGCATCCTTCACCTGTTCCTTGATCGCCAAATATTGCTGAATCATCGGCGTATATTGAGCCGTCATGCCGCCCCTCCCATGATTACCGGTCCAATCCGGACATCATTGGTCATTATACCAGAAAGCGCCCCGATCGGGGAGCAAACGGCAGCAAGCTGTAAAAGCGCGGCGAACGCTCAGCGGCCGGGCGACGCAGCTGCGCCTGTCGACGGCGGAGGCCAGCGGCTTCCCGTCCTGTCGCCGTCGGCGCCGGTGTTTCCGCCCCCGTCACCGTTCCGCACGGACAGCCCCCATTTCGGCCGGATATCGGCCTCCTCGCGCCACACCGCTTCCCGCTCGAGCGCGGCGAAGAACGGCGCGATCCAGCGCCGATGCGAGGCGTAGCCGGGCACGCGGCGCATCGCGTCGTGCACCCGGCGGGCGATCGCGCGCAGCGCATCCCGGTCGCCTTCGTAATAGGCGCGCCGGCCCGCCTCCGTCTCGCTCGGCAGGCCGGTAAGCGCCGCCAGCAAGGCGGTGTGCCGCGCAGCCAGCAAAGCTGCGGCGAACGCCGCCTGCGCCGCGAGCGGCGAGACGAGCCAGCTCGGCGGCGTCCGGTATTCGAAGCCGTAAGGTTTCGCGCGGAAATCGCCGAGCGCGCCGTACCGCGGCCGGCGCCGCAATGCGCGCGCGTCCTCCGCCGCGGCCAGCGGCAGCGCGACGCAGCTGTCGAGCACGCGCAGCAGCCGGGCGCTCGGCGGAACGTTCAGGTGCAGATGGCCGCCGAGCGCGAAGCCGGGCACCGGCATCCCGCCCGCCAGCCAGCGGAGCGGCCGGCCGGCCTCCGCCGTCATCGCCTCCGCCCGCCGCATCAGCCCGCGGATGCCGCGCATGAGGCCGGCCGGGTCCGGCGCCGGATCGGGTCTAAGCTCCGCCACCGGGCAGCGGAGCCGGCCGCGCACGCGCAGCGCGTCGCTTCCGGCCGCCCCGTCGCGCGGGAAATAGCGCGAAGCGGAGACGACACGGCCGTCCGGGCCGACGAGCAGAAACTCGGGATCAGCGCCGATCAAGAGCTCCCGCCGGCGGCCGGCCTCCGCCTCCGCTTCCTCCGCCAATGCCGCGCGGAACGCCCTCACCGCCTCCGCCCAGAGCGGCAAATCCCGCTCCGCCGGCCCGCCGAACGGTCCGGCCACCCGCACGGCGCCGTCGTCGGCCGCCGCGAGCAGCACCGTGCCGAAGTCGCGGCCGGCCGCGTAAAGCGCCTTGACCGCCGCCGCTTCGAGCCGGCGCCTGAGCGGATGGGGCCCGTTCCAGTCGGCGGGCAGCAGGCCCGATCCCGGGCCGACGCGACGGACCGCAAGCGGCTGCAAATGAAAGACCGGCACTTCGAACAGCCGCACGCCTCCCGCAGCGCCCGCATGCCCGTCCGATCCTTCGGCAGCGGCCTCCCCGCCCGCAACAGAAGGATCGAACCTGACGCCCGCAAGCCGCATCTGCCCGATATCGTCCGGATCCAGCCCGGGACGGCCGTCCATGAGCCAGACGCCGGCGTCGAACCCGCGTTCCGCCGCCGCGCGTTCCCGCCGGGGCCGCCGGAACATGATCACCGCGTCGCCCGCCTTCGGCATGCCGTCACGCCCGCAGCGCGGCAGCTGCAGTTCGGCGGCGATCCGCGCCATGGCCCCGCTTGCCGCCGTTTGCTCATCGATCCACAATCGGCCCGTCACGCCGCATCACCCCCGACCGCCGCAAGGCAAGCACCGCCCATTCGACAAAAAAGAGGGCATACGCCCTCGAATCATTGCACCTGTTCGCATATCCTGCATATGAGAACCGGCCATTGCAGATCCGGAAAACGGCGCGACCCACACGCCAGCCGCCCGCCGGCTTACAGCTCGTCGTCCAAAAGTTCCGGATCCAGATCTTCGTAACCGCCGTCGTCGTAGCCGTCGTAAGCTTTGTCCTCGTCGCCGCAGCCGCCGGGGCACACGGCGACGCACACCTTCGTCTCCGCGATCATTTCGACGGCGAACTCGCGCTCGACGCGCACGACGACATCCGCGCCGCTCGCGGAAATGTTCGCTTCAACGCAGCTCGGCTCCTGCGTCGCGACGGCGGACACTTCCTCCGTCGAAGCCCGGTGTTTCGGGTCGATGTAGGAAAGCGGCACAAGTTCGGAATACGAAATCGTCTCTTTGGCAACGTCCGTCTCGGAGTTGCGGTTGTAGGAATACCAGATGTTGATATCGTAAGTGCCGATGACCTCGATACCGTCGCCCGACCGGACCGCTTCGTATTGATGATTGATGATCCAGGCCCCCAGAATGCTGGTCGGCCGATGGGGCGGCGTGACGGTGTGGGAGACGGTGGAGAACTTACGACCTTTTCCGCAGACAGCCTTCGTGATTATCTCTCTGCACTTCAGCTGTTTATCTGCAATTGCCATGCTGTTTAACCTCCTCCATGCAATCATTCAGTTAAAGTCTATGCAGGACATGGGCGAATGTTGATTGCGCCGCGGCAACTTCATCTTTATGTTTATGCCGCGCAAGGCTTGTGTTAGTATTCGGCTTCTCAGCAAAACGACGCAATTTTCATCCGCCCGTCCCCGCAGTTTTCGGACAAGCCCGCTTCCTCTGCAAAAAGGCCCGCCCGCATGCACAACGCTCAGCTTTCCGCTCACCGGTCTCTGTAACCCGGCGACAGCCGCGCCTCGATCAGCGAGACGAGTCCGTACATGACGGCGGCGACCGCGCCGATCACGATGAGCGATGACAGCACCAGCGTGAAATTGAACACCTGGAATCCGTAGATGATCAGATAGCCGAGTCCGCTTTTTGCCGTCAGAAACTCGCCGACGATGACGCCGACCCACGACAACCCGACATTCACCTTCAGCGTCGAAACGATCGTCGGCAGCGAGCCGGGCAGGACGGCCAGCCGGAACACCTGGCCGCGCGTGCCGCCGAACAGCCTCACCACCTTCAGATAGTTGGCGTCGATTTCCCGGAACCGGCCGTAGATCGTCAGCGTCGTAATGATGATCGTCACCGACACCGCCGTCATGATGATCGAGAGATACCCCGGACCGAAGCCGACGATGAAAATCGGACCGAGCGCCACCTTGGGCATGCTGTTCAGCACGACCAGGTACGGATCGAGCACGCGCGAGACGACCGGGAACCACCAGAGCAGCGCCGCCAGGGCGGTTCCGCCCAGCGTGCCGAGCACGAAGCCTGCGGTCGTCTCGGCCACGGTCGTCATCGTATGCGGCAGAAGCGATCCGGAAGCGGCGAGTTCCCCGAGCATCCTCGCGATTTTGCCCGGGTAGCTGAACAGCAGCTCGTCGATCCAACCGGAACGAACGGCCGTCTCCCACAGGATGATGAAGGCGGCGAACAGCGCAATCTGCAAAATCCGGACAAGCAGCGTGATTCGCGCGGCCCTCGAACGGTACTTATGCTCAAGCTCGCGAATCCAGCTGTGTTCCCGCTCCTCGGGCATGGCCCGGACCCCCTCCCTCCGAATCCTGAATCATCCCCCGCAGACGGTGGAACAGCGGCCCGAATTCCGGTTCCCACCGCGCTTCGGACGGCTGTCTCGCGCGGATCGAAGCCGGCACGTCCAGCACGGTCCGGATGCGGCCGGGCGATGCGTCCAGAATGACGACGCGGTCGCTCATCGCGGCCGCCTCTTCCAGATCGTGCGTCACCAGCACGGCCGTCACGCCGCGCGCGCGCACCGTCTCCCATACGAGATCTTCAAGCTGCAAACGAATAAGCAGATCGAGCGCCGAGAACGGTTCGTCGAGCAGCAGCACATCCGGCTCCCGCGCCAGCGTCCGCACGAGCGCGGCGCGTTGGCGCATCCCGCCGGACAGCTCATGCGGAAAGCGGCGCGCGGCCCCGGCCAGGCCGAATTCGGCAAGCAGCCGGTCGACGCGCCGCTCGGCTTCCGGACCGCGCGCGCCCGCGATTTCGAACCCGATCAGCGCGTTGTCGCGGATGTTCCGCCACGGGAACAGATAATCCTGCTGGAGCATGTAGCCGATGCGCGGGTTCGGGCCGATCACCTTCTCGCCCGCCAGTTCGACGGTTCCCCGCGAAGGCTTGATGAGGCCGGCCAACAGATTGAGGATTGTCGTCTTGCCGCAGCCGCTCGGTCCGACCAGGCTGACGAATTCGCCGGCGGCGACGTCAAGATTCAGCCCGTCCACGGCCAGCGCCGCGCCCCCGGGACCGACGTAAGCGTGCGATACGCCGGACAGTCGAAGCATGGCGTCCATCCGCATCCCTCCTCCGCTTGCGCCATGCGGCTGACGCGCTTTTCATCAGCGCAGCGCCTGCTCCGCGAACGAGTTGTCGACGATCGCGTCACGCGGCGTTCTCTCCGTGATCTCGCCGGCCTGCTCCATGATGTCCAGCAGATTGTTCCATTCTTCCTCGTCGATCACGCCGCCGACGGCGTACGATTGCTGCGCCTTGTACCGCTCGATGACGCGGGCGGCAATGTCCCGATCCGTGCCTTCGAAAAACTCGAGTACCGCGTCCGCAATTTCGCCGGCCGGATGGTCTTCGACCCACCGCTGCGCCTTCGTGACCGCGTTCGTGAACCGCTGGACGATTTCTTTGTTTTTCTCGATGTAGCTTCGCTTCGCCATGAACACCGTGTACGGCAGCCGGCCGCTCTCCACGCCGAACGACGCGATGACGTACCCTTTGCCTTCCTTCTCGAAGATCGACGCCTGCGGTTCGAACAGCTGGACGTATTCGCCCGTTCCCGAAACGAAAGCCGCCGGAATGTTGGCGAAATCGACGTTCTGGATCAGCTCCAGGTCTTCATGGGGATCGATGCCGTGTTTGCGCAGCGTGAACTCGCCCGCCATCTGCGGCATGCCGCCCTTGCGCTGGCCGAGGAACACCGATCCTTTCAGCTCGTTCCAGTCGAACGGCTCCTTCTTCTCGCGGGCGACGAGGAACGTGCCGTCAGTCTGCGTCAGCTGGGCGAAATTGATCACCGGATCATCCGCACCCTGCTGATAGACATAGATCGACGTCTCCGAACCGACCAGCGCGATGTCGATGCCGCCCGACAGCAGCGCCGTCATCGTCTTGTCGCCGCCGGCCGTCGTCTGGAGGTCGACCTGAAGTCCCTCATCTTCAAAAAAGCCCTGGCTGAGCGCGACATATAAGGGGGCGTAGAAAAGCGAGCGCGTCACCTCACCCACTTTCACCTTCGCCGCCTCTTTCGAACCGCCGCCGCAGCCCGTCAGCAGCGCAGCGATCAGCGCGGCCGCGAGCAGCCATCCGTATCGCGATCGCTTCTGCATGCACCTTCACCGCCTTTTCCTACCGGGTTGAATCGGGTGTGTTACAACCTATTCTCCGGGCAGACGGTTGGTGTATGGCGGCGGGCGCCCAAGTACGAAAAACCCGGCCGGTCCGCCTCGCATGGCGTTCCGGCCGGGTCTTGCGCCCGGGATTACAGCCGGTAGATATCGCGGTATTTTTCCTCCAGGTAATCGGTCAGGTAGGACGGATTCAGCGGTCCGCCGGTTACGCGCCGCACGATCTCGCCCGGCGTCTCCAGCTTGCCGTACCGGTAAATGCGCTCCGTCAGCCAGTCTTTGATCGGGATCAGGCGGCCGGAACCGACCAGTTCCCACATGTCCGGCATTTCCCGCTCCATGGCAGCGGCGAACTGCGCGGCGTACATGTTACCGAGCGCATACGACGGGAAATAGCCGAACGCGCCGCCGGACCAGTGGACATCCTGCAGCACCCCTTCCGCGTCATTCGGCGGTTCGATACCGAGGTATTCCTTGTATTTCGCGTTCCAGATCTCCGGCAAATCCGCCGCGGTGACGCCTTCGTCGAAAATCATTTTTTCGATTTCGTAACGGATGACGATGTGCAGGTTGTACGTCAGCTCGTCGGCTTCGATGCGGATCAGCGACGGTTCGACGATGTTGATCGCCCGGTAGAACGATTCCGCATCCGTATTCAGCCGGCCCGGAAAATGGCTTTGAAGCTCGCCGAAATAGCGCTGCCAGAACGGACGGCTGCGGCCGATGATGTTCTCCCAGAAACGCGACTGCGACTCGTGGATGCCCATCGACGTGCCGGTCTGCAGCGTCGTGCCGGCAAGCTCGCTGCCGAGGTTCTGCTCATATAGCGCATGGCCGCCCTCGTGGATCGTGCCGAACAGGGCGCTGGCCACATCGTTCGGCAGGTAGCGTGTCGTGATGCGGACGTCGCCGGGATTGAGTCCCGTCGCGAACGGGTGGACGCTTTCGTCCAGGCGGCCGGCTTCGAAATCAAAGCCCATTTCCTTCAGGATGAACAGGCTGAACCGGCGCTGCGCTTCCGGCTCGAACGTCCCGGCCAGGACCGAACGGTCTGGCTGCGCGGGCGATTCGGCGATCGCGGCCGCGAGCGGGACGAGCTTCTCCCGGAGGCCCCCGAACAGCCGGTCGAGCTCGGCGGTCGTCATGCCCGGTTCATACTGGTCGAGCAGCGTGTCGTAACGCGTCCCCTTCACGCCCCACAGTTCGATGAACCGGTTCGTATAGTCGATGATCCGCTCAAGGTACGGCCGGAAGCCGGCATAGTCGTTGTTCGCCTTCGCCTGCTCCCAGAACGCTTCCGCCTGCGACGTCAGCACGACGTATTCCTGATACAGCTCCGGCGGGATGCGCCGGTTCCGCTCGTATTCCTTCGCCGTCTCGTCGACCAGCCTCCGGTCGATCCGGGACAGGTTCCCGTACGCATCGGGCTCCCGGAGACGCGCCAGCAGTTCGCCCATCTCATCGGATACGGCCAGTCTGAACGACTCGGCCGACAGGACGCCGACCGCCTCCGAACGGGCGTCAATGCCGCTGCGCGGCGCGCCGGTCCGCATGTCCCAGTAGGCGAGTCCGATTACTTCCTCGTAGCTTTTGATCTTCTTGATCAGCTCGCGGAATTTCGCGAGCGCTTCCGCCTTCTCCATGCATCCAACCGCCTTTCCAGCAATTTGGCTCTCCACTTGATGATACGTCCGCGCGCACGGTATAATCAACTTTGACTTGCGGCGGTTTTGGGCCGGGAAAGGAGAATTGCGATGCGCATTGACATAACGCCGGAAGCTGCCGGCCGGCTTGCCGACATGCCGGGCGTCGGATGGCGGCTCAGGCTGATTTATGATGCGGAGGCTGCGGCTGCGCCGTCAGCGGCGTCCCCGCTTTGCAGGCGGCGGATGAACCGGCGCCCGGGGATGCGGAAGCGGAGACGAACGGAACGTTCGAGATCGGATACGATCCGCGGCATGAGGTGTTTTTCGAGGACCGGCTTGTGATCGACCGCGCGCCGGACGGCGGCGGTCTGATGCTGCGCGGCGCGGAACAAATCTATACGACGCATCTCAGGGTCATCACGGCCCGCCATTCGGGAGGGTGATTATGAACCGGCTGGAATCCATTCTGGAACATAACCGAAAGTTTGTCGAAGACCGCGAATATGAATTGTACATGACCGATCGTTTTCCCGACAAGAAAATGGTCGTCGTCACCTGCATGGACACGCGGCTGACGGAACTGCTGCCGCGGGCGATGAACCTGCGCAACGGCGATGCGAAGATCATCAAGAACGCCGGCGGCATCGTCACGCAGCCGTTCGGCAATATCATGCGGAGCATCCTGATCGCGCTGTATGAATTGAAGGCGACCGAAGTGTTCATCGTCGGACATCACGAATGCGGCATGACCGGTCTCAATCCGGATGTCGTGCTGGAGCACATGCGCGAGCGCGGCATCGCCGATTCGACGATCGAGATGCTGACGAACGCGGGCTTTCAGCTCGACCGGTGGCTGACCGGGTTCGACAACGTGCGCGACAGCGTCGAGAAAAGCGTCCGCATCGTCAGCCGCCACCCCCTGCTGCCGCCGGGCACCTGTGTGCATGGCCTGATCGTGCACCCCGTCACCGGCAAGCTCGACCTCGTCGTGGACGGCTACACCGGACAAGCCGTGTGAGCGCTGCGGGATTCCGGCGCTACGGATCGCGCCGCCGCGCAGCCGTCCGCTCGGCCGCTGCCCTCGCCCGCGCTTCAATGACGTCCGAGCGGTCGCGCAGCGCGTGCCGCCGGACGATGCTCTCCTCGAGCGGATCGTCCGCTCCCCAGGCAAAACCTTGCCGGCGAGCCCGTTCCTGCAGCAGCTTGAGCAGTTCGCCGTCCCGGATCGGCAGATTGACCGCCCGGTAAACGGCTTCTCTCCCCGCCGCTTCGAGCCGGCGCGCCGATTCGGCTGCGATTTCTTGCACCGCCGCGCCGTCCAGTCCGAGCCGGTCGAGCGTCTCCGGGCGGAGCCGCGCCGCCGCGCCGCGGTACATTTTCACCGCGCCCGCCGCATTGCCGCGTCGATGATGGTACAGCGCCACCGCGAGCTGGATCAGTCCGACCCAGACGTCGCGGTCCGGATCCCGGAGCGGCAGCGATTTCCAGTATTCCTCCAAAAGTTCATGGCATTCGAAGTAATCGCGCGTCGCGTGAAACTCGAACAGATAATCCACATACGGTTCCGGATACGCGGACATGCCCGTTCACCTGCCAGCCTGCCTGTTCTTGAACGGCATTTTCTTGGACAACTTTCTTGAAACCCGGGACCCGACCCGGACGTATAACTTGATGATACCAGAAGACAGAACATAGTGGGAGGCAAGTTTTATACCATGAAGTCCTCGACCTGGACGAAAGCGCTTCTGCTGCTCACCGTCTTCACCGTGTTCTTCGTGACGGTCGCCGAACCGGCCGATGCGCGCCGCGGCCGCTTTACCGCACCGAGGCAGACGTTCAAGGAGCAGCCGAAGAAAATTCAGGACAACAACGTCAGCAAAACCGATCGGACGGCTTCCGGCACCGCTTCTAGCACGAAGGCCGGCGCGAACACAACCGGCGGCACCGCCGGCACGCAGCGCGGCTTCTTCGGCGGCGGCAGCTTCATGAAGGGCCTCATGATCGGCGGTCTCGCCGGCCTTCTGTTCGGCAGCCTGTTCGCCGGCATGGGATTCTTCGGCGAACTGCTCGGCCTGATGATCAATGTGCTCGCCATCTATTTCCTGTTCGTGCTGATCCGCGCCGCATACCGGTACTTCCGCGACCGGAGACCGCCGCGTGAATCGAGGAGACCGTACTGAGCATGCGGCTGTCAATGGATGAGATCGTCAACGCGGTCTGCCTTCATTTCGCCGAACGGAAAGGCGTGAAGCCGACCGACGTTGAAGTGCAGCTTCAATGGGATGAGGATTACGGCTATACGGCCGAGGTCTGGGTGCTCGGCCGCAGCCAGTACATCGTCGAAGCGAATCTGCTCGAAGCAATCGAGCGGTATATGTTCACCGAATACGGCAGACGGGTGTTCCGCGAACAGATCCGGCTCGGGCTGGATGACGAGATCTGGGCGGACATTGCGGATTAAAGGCGGGTTCAGCCTGCTTATGCAGGGCGGCCGTCCGGCTCATCAGCGAATGGGCCGGGCGGTTTTTATTTTGAGTACGGGGCTCCGGAAGTGCCGGTATGTTTTTACGTTTATTTTTTTGGGCGCCATGGAAACTTTGCCAAGCAACCTTCCTCCATCTTCTGCGTTAAACTAATAGATTCACAGATTGCCAGAGGAAGGATGTTGAGCCTCGAATGGAACTTCGGGCCCTACGGGCGGTTCTCGCGCTGCTGATCATTTTCGCGCTCAGCCTGCAGGCGGCATCCGCGGCGAACGCCGCGGCGGATCTCGCCCGCATCACGAAGTACCGCGTCTATCAGAACGACAAACCGCTCAAAGAATTTGCCACGGAATCGCAGGCGATCGCCTACGCGAAGCAGTTCGCGTACAGCCGCGTCGAGAAGATTGCCGACCGCGCCTGGGTCTGGCACAATTATCCTCGCTATGCGGTGTATGTCGACGGCGTGCTGGCACCGAACATGCTGTTCCGTACATATGCCGAAGCGAAAAAGGCGGCGGCCGGCAAAATCAACGTCGCGATCCGCGATCTCGAACAGCCCGGCTGGGCCTACGCGAAATTCGCGCGTTACCGGTTGTACCAGGGGCACAAAACCCTCCCCGCCTGGTCGTTCACCACGCTGGCGGAGGCGAAAGCCGTCGCGAAATATTATCGGAACATGCATGTCATCGATCTGGCGACGAATTCATGGATCTGGGACAACCTTACGGATGAAGAGGAAGCGGCGGAACGGGAAAAAGCGCCCGCCTATGCCGTCCTCGTTAATGGGGAACCCGGCGAGAAGCGCTACGGCTATCTGCGCGACGCCATTCAGGCCGCGGCCGGCATCGCGGGCAGCGAAGTCATCCACCTGGACACGGGAACGGTCGTCCACTCGAACGTCCCGCCGTTCGCCGTCTTCCAGAACGGCAAGGAACGGAAAAGGTTCTTCGGCCTCGACAACGCCGTCGCCTACGCGAAAGGATTGGCCGGAGCGGAGATTATCCGGGACGGCAAGGTGCTCTGGACGAACATCCCGTATTACCGCGTCTACCAGGGCGACCGCGAAGTCCGGCAGTTCCATGCGCTGAAAAGCGCGATCACCGCCGCATCGGGCCTCGCGAACGCCTCCATCCGCACGGAGGACGGACGGGTGCTCTGGAGCAACGCGAGCCGGCTGCTCTACCTCGGCTGGAACGGTTCATCGAGCACGGGCACGATTCTGAGCCAGATTGCGAACACGCAGGGGCTCGACATCGACTCGCCCACCTGGTTCCAGCTCGCGTCGGCGGACGGCACGCTGGAGGACAAGTCGGATCCGGCGCTTGCGAAGGAATTGAAGGCCCGCGGCATCAAGGTCATGCCGCTCGTGAACAACCAGTTCGACCGGCGGATGACCAGCGCGTTTCTCGCCGACGAAGCGGCGCAGAAGCGGTTCATTGACGCCCTCGTGAACCGGCTGGCCGAGCTCGGCGTCTACGGCGTCAATCTCGATTTCGAGGAAGTGGCCGGAACGGACCGGAACCGCTATACCGCCTTCGTGCGGAAGCTGGCGGACGCCGTCCATGCCCGCGGCATGAAAATATCCATCGACCTGATCCGCGGCGACAAAGCCTGGAATCACCAGACCGCTTACGATCATGAGAAAATTGCGGAAGCCGTCGACTACATCATGATTATGGCCTACGACCAGTACTGGAGCGGCAGCACGAAGCCCGGCTCCGTATCCGGTCTGGCCTGGACGGAGCAAGGCATCATCGATTTTCTGTCCTACGGCATTCCCCGCTCGAAACTGTTCCTCGGCGTGCCGTTTTATGTGCGGGAATGGAAAGTCGACGCTTCCGGCAATGTGCTCGGCTCGCGGGCGGTGCTGATGAAGGACATCCCCGCCCTGCTGAATGAGGTCGAGGAGACGGCGGTTTACGACCCGACGTTCGGTCAGACGAAAGTGACGTATGTCAAGGACGGTCAGACCTATGTGTTCTGGATGGAGACGGAGCAGACGATCAAGGCGAGGATCGAACTGGCGAAGAAGTACGATCTGGCCGGCGTCGCCGTCTGGCGGCTCGGCTACGAACCGGCGGATTTGTGGACCATGATGCTCAGAATGAAATAACGGAAAGGCGGACGCCGCGGGTTGCGGCGTCCGCCTTCTTCTTCCCCGGCTTTCAGCTGCCCGGCTCCGCCAGCCGGGTGCGCCGCACGACCGCGGCAGCCCATTCCGGCGCGGCATGCCCGATTGCAAGCAGCAGCCGGGCGGCGCCCGGACGGCCGAGCACCGTCTGCAGCAGACGTCCGAGCCGCAGCGCGCCGGCGCATTCCCGGCGGAAGAACCGCTCGTATTCGCGGCGCCACGCATCATCCGTCATGTCGCCGCGCAATCGGCGATCGGCCAGCCGCGCGCAGACCAGGCCGGAGCGCAGCGCGATCGACATGCCGTCGCCGCAGAGCGGCGGAATGCGGAGCGCCGCGTCGCCGACGAGCGGGCAGCCGGACCAGGCGAGCGGCCTGCGGTCGAGCATGACCGGCGAGACCGCGGCCTCCGTGCCGGGCACGGGCCTGGCGCCTTCGAGTCTGCGCGCCAGTTCGGGATGGCGGCGCGCCGCTGCGGCGATCCAGGCCAGGGCGGAAGACTCCCCGCCGCCGAACGCCCGCGGATCGAGCAGCGCCGCGGCGTTGACCCGCCCGCCGGGCACGGGCGACAGGCCGAGGTATCCGCCGCGGAACGCGTAGAGCTCCGTCACCGGAATGACGGGGATTCCCTCGAAATGGACCTTTACGCCAAGCAGCCGGGATGCGCCCGTCCGGGCGGCGCGCGGGTCCGCGAACGCCTTGCGCGCTCCCGCTCCCCAGGCGCCGACGACGACGCGCGCGTGAACCGTCCCCGCCGCTCCGTTCCCCTGCGTGTCGACGGCGTAGATGCCGCCTTCCCGGCGGATGCCCGCCGCCCGGATTCCTTCGCGCACTTCCGCTCCCGCCCGCCGGGCGCCGTCCAGCAGCGCCGCGTCCAGTTCACGGCGGCTGATGCCGAGCGCGGCGCCGGGAAGCGGCACGTCGAGCGGCCTGCCGCCGGCCGCCGACAGGCGGACGCGCTCGATCCGGACGGGCGACAGGCCGTTCACCGCGTCTTCGAGCCCGAGCTCGCGCAGCGTCGTCTTCGCTTCCGGCGACAGAAATTCGCCGCATACCTTGTGCCGGGGAAAGGCGCGCCGCTCCAGGACGATCGTCTCCCATCCCGCCGCGGCCAGCGCGCGGGCCGCGGCGCTGCCGCCCGGGCCTCCGCCGATCACGACCGCGTCAACCGTCTTGTCCGCCAGACGCATCACCGCCTTTTTCCGTTCCGCTTTTCCGGATGACGACGACGTAGCGGTACGGTGCCTTGCGCGCATACCACATCTCCCGGATGCCGCCGTCAATGGCCAGCTTGTCCCAATCCTCGTCGCGGAATCCGCGCGCCACGGACAGCGGCGCGTCGACCCGGATGCAGCGGTTCCCCGTCAAGAGCCGCGCCGTCAGCCACACCGCGGCCCAGGGGACGATGTGGCGGCGAAGATCGCTCAGGACGACGCCGATCCGGGAGACGCCGAGCATGCGGCGGATGACGCGGGGCAGCTCGTCCGGTCCGAAATGGTGGACGAACTGCGTCGCCGTGACGATATCCGCCGCCTGATCCGGCAGGTCGAACAGATTGCCGCGCGCCACTTCGATCCGCGCATCCCCGCGAAACAGCCGCCTCGCCTCGCGGCAAGCTTCTTCCCTGACGTCGACCAGCCGGATCGCGATCCCGATCCCGTTCCGTTCCGCCCAGCGGAGCAGCGAACGGTTCACATCGCCGGAACCGGCGCCGATATCGAGCACCGACAGCCGCGCGGGCCTGCCCGCTTCGATCCAGAGACGCTCGACGCCGGTGCGGATCGGCGCCGCGGCCGCGAACAGCCGGTTGAGCGTCCGCAGCCGGCGGTAGGCGCCCGCGAGCTCCGCTTCCGGCACGCCGCTGCCGTCCATTCGCTCAGGCTGCGAAGCGCGCATCCGAAGCAGGTCAAGCATGGACGGCAACCTGCCCGCTCTCCCCGGGAACCGGGGCATGCGCGAAGCCGAACGGCAAGAGCTCGGCCGTCAGCCCCGGACCGAAGGCGACAGCGATGCCGTCAAGCGGTCCGGTCCATGCCGGCCGCCGCTGAAGCTCCCGCCGCAGCTCCTGCATCACGAACAGAATGGCCGCGGAGGACATGTTGCCGTACTGCCGCAGCACTTCCCGGCTCGGACGCGTCTGCTCCGCCGACAGCCCGCACGTCTCCTCCACCGCGTCGATGATGCCGCGTCCGCCGGGATGGATCGCCCACAGCCCGGGAGCCGTTCCCCCCGCCATGAACGGACGGATCTCCGCGGGCAGATGGGTGCGGATCAGCCTGGGCACATTCGCCGAAAGCATCAGTTCGAATCCGTACGGCCCGATGTTCCAGGTCATGTCCGCTTCCCCGCCCGGCAGCAGGACAGACCTGGGCTGCCCGAGCCTGAACACGGCAGTCCGCCCGTCCGCCGGCGCGCCGACGACGCAGGCGGAAGCGCCGTCTCCGAACAGCGATGCGGCAAACAGATCTTCCCTGGCGCCCGAAGGCTGGAAATGCAGTGTGCAGAGCTCGACGCAGACGACGAGCACGCGGACGTCCCCGTTTCGGGAAGCGGCCGCGAACTGCCGGGCAAGTCCGATCGCTTTGAGCCCCGCCGCGCAGCCGACGAACGTGAGCGGCAGCCGATTGACGCTCGCCGGCAGGCCGAGCGCCCGGATAAGCTCCGCGTCCAGTCCGGGCAAATATTGCCCCGTGCAGCTTGTCGTGATCAGGTGGGTCACGGCCCCGGGCGGCGTGCCGCTGTCCGCGAGCGCCCGCTCCGCCGCAAGACGCGCGAGCGGCAGCGCCTCATGGCGATAGACGCCCATCCGTTCGGCGGTGGCGGGAGCCGCCTCCCGGCTCCGCGGAAAATAGCGGCACGCGCCGGCTTCCTCCAGCAGATTCGGCTCGCACGTGTAGCGCGCCTCGATGCCCTGTTGGCGGAAGATGCGCCGTGCCCAGCGCGCCGCGCCGGGATCGTCCCGCAGCGCTTCCGCCACCCGCAGCGCCGTATCCGCCTGATCCAGCCGCCAGGCCGGAACGGCGGTGCCGATGCCGAGCAGCGCGATATCCGGCGTATGGTCCATCCCGCACTCACCCTTTCCTGTCGCATCAGCCGCCGCTTGCCCGCAATCGGACAAGCGATGCCGCTACACGATTGTATTCGGGAACGGGCCGAAGTTATGCACGCCGTGCCGGATGCCGGCCGCATGAAAAGCGCCCGCGGCTTACCGCGGGCGCTCGGCGCTTCGTAAGGGTCAGGATTTGAAAAATTCGATCCGTTTTCTCAGATTGGACGAATGCTGCTGAAGCTGTTCGGACGTCGACGTAATTTCCTGCATGAGCGCATATTGTTCCTGCGTCGACGCGAACACTTGCTGCGTCCCTTCCCGGATCTGTTCCGCAATTTCGACGACCGCCCGCGCCTCGGCCAGCGTGCTGTTCATTTGCTCCGCCTGCATCATGACCCGGTTCGACGCTTCCACCACGATCTTGTGCACATTGTCCGCCTCTCCGGCGATCAGGCGCAGCGCTTCCGCGGACTTCTCGCCGTGCTCGGACTCCTGTTCCGCCACTTCGTACTGCTCGGAAATCTGTTCCACCACTTTTTTGATCTCCTGTTGGATCTGTTCGATCAGCTGCCGGATATCCTGCACCGATTCGGCGCTCTGCTGGGCCAGCTTGCGGACGGATTCCGCGACGACCGCGAATCCGCGTCCTTCCTCCCCGGCCCGTGCCGCCTCGATCGACGCGTTGAGCGACAGCATGTGCGTCTGGTCGGCGATGCCGGCGACGACTTCGGAGATATTCCCGATCAGGCCGGCGTGCTCGTCCAGCCGCCGCACGGTTTCGATCGATTCCCGGTTGAGGTCGGCCATTTTCCGCATGCCTTCCACCAGCGACGCAATCGCTTCGCCGTTTTCGCGGATCGTCTGATCCATCTTGACCGCCGATCTCCGCGCGACTTCGGCCAGTTCGCTGATTTCGTTCGCGGCGCTTGAAGCCATCTCCAGCGACTGGAACATGACGGCCGTCGATTTGGACTGATGTTCCGCCCCGTCGGACATTTTGTCGACGCGATCCGTAATGTTCCGGATGTGCCGGGTGGCCTGTTCAATCGCGTTCCCCAATTCGCCGACATGAAGGTGGGTAGCCTTGTAGTTGTCCGCAATGCCGTCGACGATCGTGCGCAGCTGCCGGATCATCGCGTCGAACGACACGGCAAGCGCGCGCAGTTCATCGTCGGAACGCGGCGGAACGACCTCGACGTTCAGGTAGCCTTCGGACACCCTGTTGGCCGTCTGCATGAGCTGCTTGAGCGGCTTGATCAACCGGTTCGCCGCCAGCATCCCCAGCAATCCGGTCCAGAAAATGCCGAGCAGCAATGTGCCGACAGTAAACCAGACTTCGGATATATGTTCATCAAAATAATCCTTTAGCACCAGAATGAAGAACGCGCTTGTTCCGTACGTTACCGCCGATACTGCCGTGATGCCGAGTACGACTTTTTTCATGATGCTGAATTTGAATTTCATGTCGATTCCTCCCGAGGATGCTTTTCCCTTCCTATTCCATTCGTCGGATGTGCGCAAAACCCTTTTGATAGTTCTGCGGCAAATCAAAATATTTGTCCGGACGCCGGCCGCGGCTTGCGCCATATACAAGTCAGCCATCCTGTGATATTCTTTATAACGAACTTTAATGTTTTTTATAATGAATTGGAGGTGATCATCTTGTCACGGGTCAAATATCTCACGCTGGCAATCCTTCTGGTCTTGACAGCTTCCCTCTCGCAAGCCGTCCCCGCTTCCGCTGCCGGAGCCGTCTCGCCCGCCGCCGCAAGGGCGCCCGCATTCGGAGGACTGCTTGATGATCTGCTCGCGTTTCTCTCCGATCTCAACGAATGGATCAGCTCGCTGTTCGGCGGCGGGTCCAAAGGCGGAAACGGCGGCGGCCATCCGGGAGGAGGACATTCCGGCGGCGGTTCGCAACATCCCGATCCCCCGGGACACCAGGCCCCCTGGCCGCCCTGGCTTTGGGACAACGACTGGGACGGCAAAGGCCACAAAAGTTCTTACGACCTGTGGAAGAAATGGTACTGCTGAAGCTTGCTCCGGATCAGCGGCCGGGACGCTTCGCCTTCCCGGCCCCCCTCTCCTTCCGAAGCGCCGCCCGTCCCGAAAGCGGCGGCGCCGGTCCGCAATTGTCCTCGCTTCCGCCTTCCGCTATAATAGTTCCATTGTCAGGCGCGGGTGCGGTCAGGCGATTTTTCTTTCTCGTCCCGAATCGACATCCCGGCGCCAATTACGCGAAGTCAAGGAAGGTCTGTCCGATGTACCTAGCAGATCAATGGGTCGATTATGAAGTGATTGACGCCGGAGGCGGCGAGAAGCTCGAGCGCTGGGGAACGGTCGTCCTCCGCCGGCCGGATCCGCAGATCATCTGGCCGATCGGGCGGGAGACGGACGAATGGCTCACCGCCCATGCCCATTACCACCGCAGTTCGTCCGGCGGCGGACATTGGGAATACCGGCGCAAGCTGCCGGAACATTGGAACATCCGGTACGGCGAGCTTACGTTTCTCATCCGGCCGACCAATTTCAAGCATACGGGACTGTTTCCCGAACAGGCGGTGAACTGGAGCTGGATCATGGACAAGATCCGCGGTGCCGGCCGGCCGATCCGGCTGCTGAACCTGTTCGCCTACACGGGCGGCGCAACGGTGGCCGCGGCTTCGGCGGGAGCCGAGGTCGTCCATGTGGATGCGGCGAAGGGCATGGTGCAGTGGGCGAAGGAGAACGCCGCCCTTTCAGGGCTCTCGGACCGTCCGATCCGCTACATTACGGACGACGTGTTCAAGTTCGTCCAGCGGGAGCACCGGCGCGACCGCAAATACGACGCCATCGTGATGGACCCGCCCTCTTACGGGCGCGGTCCGAACGGCGAAATGTGGAAACTGGAGACGAGCCTGTACCCGTTCCTTGAGTCGTGTCTGCCGATCCTGTCGGACGAACCGCTGTTCGTCCTGATCAACGCCTATACGACCGGCTTGTCCCCCGCCGTGCTGAACAATCTGCTCAAAATGACGATCGGCCGGAAGTTCGGCGGCACGATCCGCTGCGGCGAAATCGGTCTGCCGATCACCCGCTCCGGCCTGGTGCTGCCGTGCGGCATTCTCGGCCGCTGGGAGGCGTCATGACGGGCCATGACGGCGGCGCGCCCGCGGTGCAGGTGCTGTACGAGGACAACCACCTGATCGCGGTCGTCAAGCCGCCCGGCATGCTGTCGCAGGCGGACGAGACCGGTGCGCCGGACATCCTGACGGTCGTCAAGGCCGATCTGAAGGCGCGCTACAATAAACCGGGCAACGTCTTCCTGGGGCTTGTTCATCGTCTCGACCGGCCGGCCGGCGGCGCGATGCTGCTGGCGAAGACGTCGAAAGCCGCGTCGCGGCTGTCCGACGCGGTGCGGAGCCGCTCGTTCGCCAAAGGCTATATCGCCTGCACGGAAGGCGTGCCGTCCCCCTGCGAAGCGACGCTCGTCCACTTCTTGCGCAAAGACGCGAAGACCAACACCGTAACCGCCCATCCCAAGCCCGTTCCGGACGCGAAGGAAGCGGTGCTGTCGTACAGGGTCGTCGCCGAGGCGGAAGGCCGGGCGCTCGTCGCCGTCCGCCTGCACACCGGCCGGCCCCACCAGATCCGGGTGCAGATGGCCGCCATCGGCTGCCCCCTCGCCGGCGACCGGAAATACGGCGCGGGCGAAGGCGTCCGGTCCCATGACACCGCGGCGCTCTGGTCGGCCTATATCGGCGTTGCCCATCCGGTGACGAAGGAATGGCTTGAGATCCGCTCCCTGCCGCCGCGCGAAGGCGTCTGGGCATCCTGGCCCGATTCGGCATGGTCGCTTGCGGAAGGATCGTTCACTGCCGAAGGGACGGACGGCTGATGAAACGGCGCTTCGCGATCCTCCTCATGCTCGCCGTCTCGCTTGCCGGACTCGCGCTGATCTATGCGCTGACCGAATGGAACGGAACGTCCGGCGTGCCTGACGGCAAGAACGCGGCGGATCATGCGGGATCGGGCGGCGATGCCGGCGGCGGATCTGCCGGCACCGAACCGGACGAGACGCCTGAAGAGCTGCCTGCCGAACCGGAGCCGGAACCGGCCGTCCCCGGCGAGCCGGGCTCCGGCGTGCCGGCGGAAGGCCTGCTCGCCGCGGTCGGCGACATCATGATGCACATGCCGCAGCTTCCGGCTTACTACGACAAGGACAGCAAGCGGTATGACTTCTCGCCGTATTTCACCGAGGTCAAACCGCTCCTATCGGAAGCCGACTGGGCGATGGCCAATCTCGAGACGACGCTGTCGGCCGAAGGCGACTATTCGGGCTTCCCCCGCTTCAGCTCGCCGCATGAGCTGGCGGCCGCGCTGAAAGACACCGGATTCAACATCGTCACAACCGCGAACAACCATTCGCTGGACCGCGGCGCGCGGGGCGTCGAGCGGACGCTCGGCTTTCTGGAAGAACAGGGCTTCGTCACCCGCGGCACCGCCCGCTCCGCGGACGAAGCGGCCGAGCTGACCATCGTCGAGCGGAATCACATCCGCATCGGACTGCTCGCCTACACGTACGGCACAAACGGCATTCCGGTGCCGGAAGACAAACCGTGGCTCGTCGCGCTGATCGATGAGGAACGCATCATCCGGGACATTGCGGCGCTGCGGGAAGCCGGCGCCGACTATATCGTCATCGCGCTGCATTTCGGCGTGGAGTACCAGACAATGCCGAACAACGACCAGAAAGCGCTCGCGCGCAGGCTGATCGCCGCCGGCGCCGATCTGATCGCCGGTTCGCACCCGCATGTCATCCAGCCGTATGAAGTTGTGGAGACACAGGACGAAAGCGGCGCCGCACGCCAGGGCGTCATCATCTATTCGATGGGCAACTTCATCTCGAACCAGCGCGGCGACACGAAGGACTACGGCGTGCTGTACCGGATCAGGCTGCGCAAAGAAGAAGGCGTGACGCGGATGACGGACGTGGAGCCGATCATCACATGGGTTCACCGCTACAAAGCGAACGGCCGCAATCATTACCGGATCCTCCCCGTCGAGCGCGTGCTCGAAGAGCGCAACGATCCGCTGTTGACTGCGGCCGATTATGAGCAAATGAAGAAAAACCTGGATGCCCTCCGGAAGCGGCTGGCTGCCATGGGCGCCCCGGCCGGGCGATGAGCGCTACCGCTCGTCTCCTGCGGCAGCCGGCCGTACAATCGGCTCATCGGCGATCTTGCCCAGCAGATAGATGAGCAGCTGCTGATTGTGGGCCGAAATCCGTTCCAGGGCCTGTCCGATGTAGCGTTCACGGATTTCCACCCCGCGCCGCGCTTCGCGCATCCCCCGGTCCGTCGCGGTCACCCACACAATGCGGCGGTCGGCTACGTCCCGGGTGCGCGCAATGAGTCCGCCCCGCTCCATCCGGTCGAGCAGCGTCGTAATTGCGGCGGGCGTGGTGGACAGATAGTGAAGCATATCCGACGGTTTCATCGGCTGATGTTCAAGGAGCAGTTCCAGCACGTTCAGCTGGCTTTCGGTCAGGGCGGGAGCCAGCGCTTCATCGAGATGCATTTTCCAGTCTTTCGTGATTTTCATCCACAGACGGGCAAATTCCGCGGCAAACATCCCAATCCCTCCCAATATCCGCCTTATGTTCATTATATCAGCCGCTCTTGTCGAAAAAAAGGTTAATGCACTTAATAATTTACGCCGCGAATCGATACGTCCCCCTTCCAGCCGACAACCGATGACAATTTCGCCGCACGGCCGGACGTCGAAACAAGTAAAACCGCGTGAAGCGCCGGGAGAGCGTCCGTCCTGCAAACAACGAAAACCCGCGGCCCCCGGAAAATCATTTCCGGTTGCGCGCGGGTTCAGCGATGCGTCAGATCAGGTTCAGGCTTCCCCTTCCCGGGATTCAAGATCCGGCCGGCGGAAGCAGCAGACCGCCGCGTCCTGCTTGTCGATCGCGGCAACGCGCTTGCCGCCCGACCGCAGCAGCTCGACCGGCGCAGCTTCCGAACTGAACGTGAAGGAAGCGCCCGACGATGCCGCCAGCGTATAGTGCGCTTCTTCCTTGCAATGGAACGCGCCGATCAGCCGGCTGCCGTTCGATTTCACCCGTTTGCCTTCATTGAAAATGAACGTCGTGAGGCCTCTTCCACCCCTGCCCTGCACCGGGTAATCGAGCAGCAGCGAGCGCTTCGCCCAGCCCAGATCGGTGACGACGAGCACCTCGCCTTCTTCGCCTTCCACGAGCAGGGCGGCCGCGACTTCATCGTTCTCTTTCAGCATGATGCCGCGCACGCCGGCGGCGACGCGTCCCATCGAACTGACTTCCGACTCTTCGAAGCGGATGCTCATCCCGAGCTTCGTGACAAGCAGGAGCTGCTGCGTGCCGGTGCTCGGGAGCACCTGCACCACTTCGTCGCCGTCCGCCAGCTTCACCGCGGCGATCGGCCCCGTGCGGGTCGTCTGATACTCTTTCAGCGCGGTCCGCTTCACCTGGCCGCGCTTCGTCACGAACAGGAGCGACAGATCCTCCCGCTCGAAATCCCGAACCGGAACGATGCCGACGATGCCGTCGTCCTTCGGGATCGGCACGACGTTGACCAGCGCCGTTCCGTTGTCCTTCCATTTGAACTCCGGAATCTGGTGCACCGGCAGGAGGAAATACGAGCCCTTCCGCGTGAACAGCAGCAGCTGATCCAGCGTGTTCACTTCCAGCACGTGGCGGATGATATCGCCTTCCTTGACGCCGGAATTGTCGAGATCGCCGCCGGACCGGGTGAAGGACAGCCGGCTCGTCCGCTTGATGTAGCCTTCCTGCGACAGCGTCACCAGCACGTCTTCGGACGCGACCATCACTTCGAGGCCGACCTTCAGCTCCTCCACTTCGCCGCGAATGTCCGAACGCCGGTCGACGCCGTACGTGTCGCGAATTTCCGAAAGCTCCTCCTTGATGACGCCGAGCAGCTTCTTCTCGCTCGCCAGGATGGACTTCAGGTACGCGATGCGCTTCTCGGTCTCGCGCAGCTCCTTCGTGAGCTGCGTAATCTCGAGATTCGTCAGCCGGTACAATTGGAGTGTCAGAATCGCATCCGCCTGCCGCTCGGTGAACCCGAACTTCGCCACCAGGTTCTGCTGCGCGTCCTGGCGGTTCTTCGACGCCTTGATCGTCGCGATGACATCGTCGAGAATGTTCAGCGCCTTCACGAGCCCTTCGAGCACGTGGGCGCGGTCCTCCGCCTTCTCCAGTTCGTAACGGCTGCGGCCCGAGACGACTTCCTTCTGGTGGTTGATGTACGCCGTCAGCATCTCCTTGAGGCCGAGCTGGCGCGGCGCCTTGTTGACGATCGCCACCATATTGAAGTTGTATGTAATTTGCAGGTCCGTCTTCTTGAGCAGATAGGCCAGGATGCCTTCAGCGTCCGCGTCCTTCTTCAGCTCGACGACGATGCGCTGCCCGTTCCGGCCGCTCTCGTCGCGCACTTCCGCGATGCCGTCCACTTTCTTCTCCAGACGGATCGTCTCCATCGCCGTCACGAGCCGGGATTTGACAACCTGATACGGAATCTCGGTGATGACGATCTGCTTGCGGCCGCCGCGCAGATCCTCAATATCCGTCTTCGCCCGGATATAGATGCGCCCTTTGCCCGTCCTGTAGGCCTCGCGGATGCCTTCTTCGCCCATGATGATGCCGCCCGTCGGGAAATCCGGGCCTTTCACAATGCCCAGCAGTTTCTCGAGCGGCATGTCCGGATCGTCCATCAGGGCGATGCAGGCGTCGATCACTTCGCGCAGGTTGTGCGGCGGAATTTCGGTCGCAAAACCGGACGAAATGCCGCTGACGCCGTTGACCAGCAGATTCGGGAAACGCGAAGGCAGCACGACGGGCTCCTTCGCCGTATTGTCGAAGTTGTCCTTGAACGGGACCGTCCGCTTGTCGATGTCGCGCATCATCTCCATTGCGATCGGCGACAGCCGCGCTTCCGTGTACCGCATCGCGGCGGGCGGGTCGTCATCGACCGAACCCCAGTTGCCGTGGCCGTCGATCAGCACGTGGCCCATTTTCCACGGCTGCGCCATCCGCACCATGCCTTCATAGATGGAAGCGTCGCCGTGCGGATGGTAGTTGCCCATCACGTCGCCGACCGTTTTCGCCGACTTGCGGTACGGCTTGTCGGGCGTGTTGCCGGCTTCGTACATCGCATACAGGATGCGGCGCTGCACCGGCTTCAGCCCGTCGCGGACATCGGGGATGGCCCGGTCCTGGATGATATATTTTGAGTACCGGCCAAAGCGGTCTCCCACGACCTCTTCGAGAAATGCCGGCAGGAACTGTTCGAGCGTGCCCATGCCGCTTCTCTCCTACTCTTCGTATTCGGTGAAATCGACGTTTTCGATGATCCACTTCTTCCGCGGATCGACCTTGTCACCCATCAGCGTCGAGACGCGCCGTTCCGCCTTGGCGGCGTCCTCGATCCGCACCTGCAGCAGCGTCCGCGTCTCGGGGTTCATCGTCGTCTCCCAGAGCTGCTCCGGATTCATCTCGCCGAGACCTTTGTAGCGCTGCAGCTCGCAGTTTTTGCCGAACTCCTTCAGGTAGTTCTGCAGCTGCTCGTCCGTCCAGGCGTAGCGCACCGTCTCCAGCTTGCCCGTCTTGCGGGAGATCTTGTAGAGCGGCGGCTGCGCGATGTACACCTTGCCCATGTCGATGAGCGGCTTCATGTACCGGTAGAAGAACGTCAGCAGCAGACATTGGATGTGCGCTCCGTCCGTGTCGGCGTCGGTCATGATGATGATCTTGCTGTAGTTCGCCTCGTCCGGATCGAATTCCGGTCCGACGCCGGCGCCGATCGCCGAAATGATCGTCTTGTATTCCTCATTCTTCAGAATATCCGCGAGCCGCGCCTTCTCCGGATTCATCGGCTTGCCCCGGAGCGGCAGGATCGCCTGATAGCGCGAGTCGCGCCCCTGCTTCGCCGAACCGCCGGCGGAATCGCCCTCGACGATAAACAGCTCGTTGCGCATGAAGTCCTTCGACTGGGCCGGCGTCAGCTTGCCGTTCAAGTTGGACGACTCGCTCCGCTTCTTGCCCGAGCGGACTTCCTCGCGCGCCCTGCGCGCCGCCTCGCGCGCCTTCGCCGCCTGAATCGCCTTCTTCAGCAGCTGCTGCGCGACCTGCGGATTCTCCTCGAGGAACACGGCCATCTTGTCGGAGACGACCGCGTCGACCGCACTGCGCGCCGAGGCGCTGCCGAGCTGGTCCTTCGTCTGCCCGACGAATTCGACGTCGGACATTTTCACGTTGATGACGGCGATCATCCCTTCGCGCAGGTCGGCGCCGTCAAGGTTTTTGTCCTTCTCTTTCAGAATGCCGTTCTTCCGCGCATACTCGTTCATGACCCGGGTATACGCCGTTTTGAACCCGGTCTCGTGGGTGCCGCCGCCGCGGGTCGGAATCGAGTTGACGAACGACGCGATCGTCTCGGTGTAGCCGTCATTGTACTGCAGCGCCACCTCGACTTCGATGTCGTCCCGTTCCGCGTAGAAATGGATGACATCGGTGAGCACCGCTTTGCCTTCATTGAGGAAGGCGACGAACTGACTGGCGCCGCCTTCATAATGGAAGAGATCCTCCCTGCCGGTCCGCTCGTCCTTGAGCGTCACTTTCAGACCGGCGTTCAGGAAGGCGATCTCCTGCAACCGCTCGGCCAGCGTGTCATAATTCAGCGAAATGTTGCCGTGGAACACCCGGGCGTCCGGCTTGAACGTCACCTTCGTTCCGGTCCTCCGCGTGTTGCCGATGATTTCAAGACCGGTCACCGGCTCGCCGACATGTTCCTTGCCATCCTTGTCGACCCAATATTCGAACCGCTGGCGGTGAATTTTGCCGTCGCGGTAAATCTCCACTTCGAGCCATTCGGACAACGCGTTCGTCACCGAAGCGCCGACGCCGTGCAGACCGCCGGACTTTTTGTAACCGTTTCCGCCGAATTTGCCGCCCGCGTGCAGCACCGTGAATACGAGCTGGGGTGTCGGAATGCCCGTCTTGTGCATGCCGGTCGGGATGCCGCGGCCGTTGTCCCAGACCGTCACCGACTGGTCGGCGTGGATGGTCACATCGATCTCGGTCGCGAACTTCGCCAGATGTTCATCGACGGCGTTGTCCACGATCTCCCAGACGAGATGATGCAGGCCGGAACCGGACGTGCTGCCGATGTACATGCCCGGGCGTTTCCGGACGGCCGTCAAGCCTTCCAGCACCTGGATGTCGTCTGCATCGTAACCGCGCTCCCGCACGGATGTCTCATCTGCGAATAAATCCAATTGCTCCGCCATGCGCGCCCTCCTTCATCGATTCTCACGGCGTGCCGGATTCGGCTGATTTTGCCGCCTTATCCAGTGCGGCAAACAAGCTTTATTGTAATTCATTATATCCCGTTTCGTAAAGCGGGCCAGCGGGACGCGGGATTTTGGGCGTTTGGCGGGAGCCGCTGCTGACGAAATATAGTTTACATAATATTTTTTACGTCACAATCTCTGGCGGCAGATCCATGAAAAAAAGACTGTCTCGCGAAACGGCTTAAACCGCCTGCGAAACAGCCCTTTTTACTTAAACCATGCCGTTCAAGCCGACAAAAACCGATATTGCGCCTCGATCAGCCCGTAGTAGACGCCCCGCTTCCGCATCAGCTCGTCGTGATTGCCCTGCTCGACGATGCGGCCGTGGTCGAGCACGATGATGTTGTCCGCGTGGCGGATCGTCGACAGCCGGTGCGCGATGATGAACGAAGTCCGGCCGGTCAGCAGCGTTTTGAGCGCCTCCTGGATCTTCAGCTCCGTCTCCGTATCGATGCTGGCCGTCGCCTCGTCGAGAATCAGGATGCGCGGATCGGCGAGCAGCGCGCGGGCGAACGACAGCAGCTGGCGCTGCCCCATCGAGAGGACGCTGCCGCGTTCCTGCACCTCGGTGTCGTAGCCTTGCGGAAGCTTCATGATGAAATCGTGGGCGTGAACCGCCCTTGCCGCCATTTCGACTTCCTCGTCCGTCGCGTCCAGCCGGCCGTAGCGGATGTTGTCGCGGATCGTGCCGGAGAAAATGAACGTATCCTGCAGCACGATGCCGACCTGCGAACGGAGGCTTTCGAGCGTCACGTCCCGGATATCGATGCCGTCGATGAGCACGCGCCCTTCCACCGGATCATAGAAGCGGCAGAGCAGATTGATGATCGTGCTCTTGCCCGAGCCGGTATGGCCGACCAGGGCGATCGACTGTCCCGCCGCGGCTTCCAGGCTGATGCCGCGCAGCGCCGGACGGCCGGGCTCGTATTCGAAGACGATGTTCTCGAATTTGACGTCGCCGCGGATTTCCGGCATCCTCTTCGCTTCCGGCAGCTCGCCTACCGTCGGCTTTTCATCCATGAATTCGAAGATCCGCTCGGAGGAAGCCATCGCGATCAAGAGCTGCGAATACATTTGCCCAAGCCGGTTGATCGGCTCCCAGAAGTTGCCGATGTAGTTCGCAAAGCCCACGAGCAGGCCGACCGTCATCGCGCCGGACTGGACCAGATAAGAGCCGTACCAGAACAGAATCAGCGTGCCGACGGCCGCCGTGATCTCGATGACCGGACCGAACGACTGGTTCATGGCGGACGCCTTGTTCCAGGCCAGCCGGTTCACCGTGTTCATTTTGTCGAAATAGCCGATGTTCGCCTTCTCCTGCACATAGGCTTGCGTCACGCGGATGCCCTGGATGCTCTCGTTCAGGTGGGCGTTCAGCCGCGACTGCTTGATCCGGACGTCCTGCCAGGCGAATCGGATCCGTCTGCGCAGCGAGGTCGAGACGATGAACATGAGCGGCACGGTGATCATGACGGCCAGACCGAGCTTGAAGTTCAGCACGAGCAGCAGGACGGCGATGCCGACGAGCTGAACGCAGTCCATGATCAGGTTGACGACGCCGTTCGTGAACAGATCCTGCAGCGCGTTGATGTCGTTCGTCACGCGGACGAGCACGGAGCCGGCCGGCCGCTGGTCGAAGAAGCGGAACGACAGCTTCTGGATGTGGGTGAACAGTTCGCGCCGCAGGTCGAAAATGACGCGCTGGCCGATGATGTTCGTGTACCGGATCCGGAACACGTTCGTCCCCCACTGGATCAGGTAGAGGGCGAGCGCCGAGGCGCCGAACAGATACAGCTTCGTCAGGCTCGGCGATCCGTCCGCGGGCGCGATCGCTTCGTCGATCGCGAAGGCGATGAGCGCCGGAACGGTCAGCCTCGTCAGCGTGCCGAGCACCATCGTGATGATGATGACCGGCAGCAATTGCCGTCTGTACGGCTTCATATAGCCGTACAGGCGGGTGAGCTGCGACCAGTTGAACGGCTTCTCGATCAGCTCGTCGTCCTGGTAGACGAACCGCTCGTTCTTGATTTTGGCCTGGTCTGCGCCGTTTTCCGCTCGATGATGGTGTCCGTTGTGCTTCCCGCTCACTTCGCGACCCTTCTTTCCGCCCCGTCCCGTTCGGCGTCCGGCCGGTCGGCATATTGAATGTTGTACGTATCGCGGTAATGACCGGGCACGGCGAGCAGCTCGTCGTGCGTACCGCGCTGGATCACCCGGCCCTGATCGAGCACGATGATCTCATCCGCATGGCGGAGCGACGAGATGCGATGCGCGATGATGAACGTCGTCCGTCCGGCCATCACTTCCTTGAAGCCCGCCTGGATCTCCTGCTCGGTCTCCATGTCGACGGCGCTCGTCGCGTCGTCCAGAACGAGGATGCGCGGGTTGCGGATGAGCGCCCGCGCGATGGCGATCCGCTGCTTCTGTCCGCCGGACAATCCGAGCCCGCGCTCGCCGACGACGGTGTCATACCCTTGCGGCAATTCCATGATGAAATCGTGCGCTTTCGCCAGTTTGGCCGCGCGAATGATGTCGTCCATCGTATATTCCGACACGCCGTAGGCGATGTTGTCGCGGATCGACGCGGAGAACAGGAACGTCTCCTGGAACACCGGCGCGATCTGCGAGCGCAGACTTTCGATCTTGATGTTGCGGATGTCGATGCCGTCAAGCAGAATCTCTCCCTGCTTCACGTTGTACGCCCGCATCAGCAGCTGGATGATGGTCGATTTGCCGGAGCCGGTGCCGCCGAGCAGCCCGATGACCGAACCGGGTTTCGCGTCGATCGTCAGATCGTGGACCGCGGGCCCCTTGTCCGGATAGTTGAACGTGACGTTCTTGAACTGCACATGCCCCTTCACCCTGGAGGGATCCAGCTCGATCGCATCTTCGGCATCCTTCACGTGAATATGCTGGTTCAGAATCTCCAGTACGCGTTCGCCGGATGCCTTCGACTGGGTGTAGCCGTTGATGTGGAAGCCGAGCCCCCACAGCGGCCCGATGATGTACCAGACCATGCTGAAAAACTGCACCAGCGCGCCCAGCGACAGTTCTTCCCGGATGACCAGCGTTCCGCCGTAGACAAGCAGGATGACAACGCATACATTCGCGAGCACTTCCATGACCGGGAAGTACTTGCCCCACAGGAAAGCGATATTGAGCTGATTTTCCCGATAGTCGTCGTTGCGTGTCGTAAATTTCTCGACTTCATGCCGTTCGCGGGCGAACGATTTGACGGTGCGCACACCGGTGATGTTCTCCTGCACCGCCGTCGTCAGCCGGCTCATCGCGAGCCGCATTTCGCGGAAACCGGGATGAATGACCTTCTGAAATTTCATCGCCACGATGACCAGCAGCGGCATCGACACGAGCGTGACGAGCGTCAGCTGCCAGTGGATCGACAGCAGCATCGCGCCGCCGAAGCTGACCATCAGGAACATGTTCAGAATTTGCGCGAATCCGAAACCGACGAAATTCCGGATCGCTTCCAGATCGCCCGTCAGACGGGACATCAGGTCGCCCGTCTTCGCCGTGTCGTAATATTGGAACGACAGATACTGCAGCTTCTTGTACAGCGCGTTCCGCAGGTTGTAGGCGACGCGGTTCCCCAGCCGTCCTCCCGTGAAGCCGTGCAGAAACTGCATGGACGCCTTCACGATGACAACTCCGACAACCGACAGCGCCACAGCCGGCACCAGGTCGAATTGTTCCGCCATGATGACGTCGTCGATCAACACACGCAGCAAATAGGGTTGGACAAGGCCCAGCGCCGTGACGCACACCAGAGCGGCAATTGACAGAAACAACAGCTTCCGGTGCGGCCAGTAAAAAGATTTCAATTGCCTGAAGACGTCCACTTGGATAGGCTCCCCCGCAATCCCTTAAGTTGCAAAGCATGAATGAATCTTAACAGCTTGCCGTGCCGGGGGCAAACATGGTGCCGTTCGATATTCCGTGTTTACTCTCGGAATCGCGGTAATAAGGAGAACTATTTCCCGTCATTCTTCCGAATCACCGCGAATGGCTGGCGTATTCGCCGTTTCTCTGACATCCGGAGGAAGGATCGCCGTACAGACGGCAAAACCGGCGCCCGTGAATCCGGACGCCGGTTGCGATCTTGCAAATATTCGTTTAAATCGTGATAGAAATGCCTTCATCCACCCGCAGCGCTTCCAGCCGTTCGAGCAGGGCCTGCAGTTCATCCGGACGCGCGGCGCCGGCAAGCGCCGCCTCCGAACTGCCGATGAAGGCGCCGATCTCGTCCGCAAGCCGTTCCGCGGCCGCTTCCGCCGCGGCGCGCCAAGCCGCTGCGTATGCCGCCTCCCAGGCGGCGGCCCGCTCTTCCATCCAGCGGCGGATGTCCGGCTCCAGCCGCCGCTCCAGCTCGGCGCGCATTTCGTCTCTTCCGCCCTGTTCGAAAAACTTCCGCGGACTCTTGAACAGACTCCACAGCCGCTTCATGTCGACGGCATCCGTCGTCCAGCCGTCGTCGTCCGGGGCGGCGGACTGCACCTCTACTTCGTACGGCGCCGGATCGAACCCTTCCAGCTCCGCCTTCAGCCGGCTTGCTTCCGCGTCGTACAGCCGCGCCGCCAGCCGGCGCAGCGCGTTGTCCATGCGAAGCGATGTCGCCTGCAGCTCCTGCCTGAGCTCGACGGCGAGCGCATGGCGCAGCTCTTCCCAGCACGCGGCGAGCGCGCGCTTCAGATCACGGCCGTCGTCCTGCAGCGCCGACGGATGGAACGCGAGGCCGAACATTTCGCCGAACCGGAACGCGACGCGGCGCTGCACGTGGTGCAGCAGCTCGCCCAGTTCCTGGCGCAGCGGTTCGAACGGCGCGTCTGCCGCCGCGGCGCGGACGGCATCGGCGGCATCGGCGGCGCGCTGCTTGAGCGTCTCCAGCCGGCTGCGCCGCACCGCCTCGTCCTGCCGCGAATCGTCGAGCCAGCGCTTGAGCGCCCCGGCCGCCCGTTCGAGCTCCCGATCGGCCGCCTCGAGCGCCATCCCGCCGAGCTCCCCGGCCGCGAAGCCGGCCAGCGCCCGCTCGAACGCGGGCATGCCGGACGATTCGTCCGCCTCGCCTCTCAGCTTCGCGTCCAGCGCGGCAAGGCTCGACACCGGGAACATCCGCGGATGCCGGATGCCGTGCTTCAGCAGGTTCGCCTCGACATGCGCGATGACATCCTTGAGCTCCGCTTCGTCCGCGGCCAGGTCAGCCGCGTTGACGATGAAGAACATCTTGTCGAGCTCGAACTGATCCTTCACCCGCCCGAGCTGCGTCAGGAAACGCCGGTCGGCCTGGGAGAAGGCGTGATTGTAATAGGTGACGAACAGGATCGCGTCCGCGTTCTTGATGTAGTGGAACGCGACATCGGTATGCCGCACGTTCACCGAATCGGCGCCCGGCGTGTCGACGAGCACGATGCCCTGCGCCGTCAGCGGGCTGTCGATATAAAGATCGATCTCCTGCACGAAGCAGGACAGCGTCTCGTCCGCGACGTACGAGCGGTACGCCTCGGCATCGGCGCGCAGCTGCTGCCCGAGCAGCGGGCCGCAGGACGCGATGCCCTGGCGCGCCGCCTTCAGGAACGCGTAGTGCGGCCGGCCGCCGGGGTGGAGCCGGTCGGGCGTGATCCGCGCCGCCAGCTCGAGCAGCGCGTCCAGATCGTCCGCGGCCGCGCTGCCGGCCTCTTCGCCCAGGCCGAGCATCGTCAGCGAATGGCGGACGTCGGCCGCCATCTGCTCGCGCGTCTTCATCGTGATGCGCGCATGCCCGTCCGGTTCGCCCGGCTCAGGGGCGGCGATTCGGTTGATCGCCGCCGTCGTCGGGTTCGGCGACACCGGCAGCGCCCTGCGGCCGATCAGCGCGTTCGCCAGCGACGACTTGCCCGCGCTGAACGCGCCGAACAGCGCGATCGTGAACTTGCCGCTGGCGAGCCGCTCCGCCTTGGCCAGCATCGCCTGCGCCGCGGACTTCAGCGGCGCGTGCGGCCCCACCAGCGCCGCCGCTTCGCGCAGCCGGGCGGCCGCGCGGCGCTGCGGCCCGAGCGCGCCTTCTCCCGGCGCGGGCGCGCCGGACCGCCGCGGCCGATCGGCCGGGCCGGCCGCGGCGCCTGCGCTCACCGCGGCGGACAGATCCACCGCCGCGCGCACCGGCGCGGTCTGCGCTGCTTCAGCCGGCGCTGCGTCCGGCGCTTCGACCTCCGGCAGCGCCGGACGCGGGGGCGTCTCCGGCAGCAGCGCTTCGAGGCGGGCCAGCGCCCCGAGCCGCTCCGCGTCGAGCGCCTCGAGCGCGTCCAGCGCGCGCGCCTGCTCCGCCAGCGCCGCCAGCTTCTCCGCCGCGGCGGATGCCGCGGCTTCCGCGCGCGCGGCGGCGGCTTCGGCCAGCCGGTCGATGGCCGCCCAGGCCCGCTCGCGATACCCGGCTTTCACCGCTTCGGCCACATCCCGGCTGTACGTCATCGTATATTCATTGCCGAACACCGCGCCCGGCTTGATCAGCGACTCCGCTTGCGCCTCGGTCAACTCGAAGCCGACCGGATCGATCAGCTCGCGCTCGACCGTATCGCCCCGCCAGTCGAGCTGTTCGGCCGCCTGCCGAAGCATCGCTTTCAAATGCCATTCGGCCGCCGCCTTCGCCTGGTTGTTCAGCTCGTCCACGAACCGCCGCATCCGGTTCGCCTTCTCCGCCGCGGTCTTCGCGCCTGCGAACAGCAGCCCCGCGCGGAATCCCGGCTTGCGGCTCTCCAGCATCGCGCCGGCCAGATCACGCACCGCGGCGGGCATCACATTCGCGTTGTCGAGCAGCGATTGCGTTTCGCGGCGGAGCCTGAGTCTCAGCTCTTCCGGTCCGCGCTTCAGCTCCTCCAGCTCACGGCGCAGCGCGTCAAGCTCGGCCCGCACCGCCGTCATCGCCTCTTCGCCGCCTGCGGCCTCGATGAGCCGCTGCCGCTCCCCTTCGGACCGCGCTTCGAGCCAGCGGCCGTGCTCGGCGATCAGATAGCGCGCCGAACTGAGGACGCTGTATGCGCTCAGCTCCTCCTTCATCTTGGCGATGCCGGCCAGCAGCGCCTGCAGCGCCTCGAATTGGTCATACGGATGGTCCGGCTGCCGGTTCGAGATGTACAGAATCGCCGACGGCGACAGATTCCAGTCGGCGAACGCCGTCTCGACGCTCTTGCGATAGGCCGCGAACGGCAATTCCGCCTCGCGGTGTTTGTCCACCTGGCTGACGATGAGCACAAGCGGCTTACCCCAGTCGGCCAGCCGCTTCGCGAATTCGAAGTTGATCTCCGACTGCACGTGATTGTAGTCCATCACATAGCAGACGACATCGGCGAGATGAAGCGCCGACTCTGTCGCCAGTTTGTGCGCGTCGTCCGTCGAGTCGATGCCCGGCGTATCGAGAAGCGCCACCCCGCCTTCAAGCAGCGCGGCCGGATAATACAGTTCGATCGACTCCACGCCTTCGCCGTCCCGGCAATGCGCTTCCAGCTCGTCAAGCGGCACGGTCCTCGTCTCGCGCCGGCCGTCCCGCGCCAGCCGAATGACCGCCTTCGGCTCGCCGTGCCGGATCGTGACGACGTTCGCGCTCGTCGGAATCGGATTGGACGGCAGCAGCCGGCTGCCGCACAGCCGGTTGACCAGCGTCGATTTGCCCGCGGAAAAATGGCCGCAGAACGCTACCTGCGCGAAGGGCTCGGCCAGTTTGCCGATCAGTCCGCCGACCCGCTGCGCATGCGTATCGTCTCCGGCCGCGATCATTTGTTGCCGAATATCGTCCAGCGCGGCGGAAATGCGCGCCGCAAGCTCCCCTTGGTTCCCCACGTTCTTCTCCTCTCCATGCCGGCCCCCGTCAGGGCAGACAAATCTCGAACAGATCGCCGTGCTGCAAAATTGTCGCGCCGTGCGTCCGTTCTTTCATGACGACCACATCCGGCCGCTCCCGCAGCCGTTCGATGTAGCCTTCGGGCACCTCGCCCGCGCCGCTGACCGTGATGCCTTCCAGCACGATCTCTTCGTTCTCGGCCGGCGGCGAGACGAGAATCTGTTCGTACAGATCCGAGAACGATCCGAAGTCGCGCGTATAGACGGATATACAACGCATTGCGCGGCTCACCTCTGTCTTCGATGTCGAATGCGTGTATCTCCGAATAGTATGCCGTCAGCCCGACGGCCTCATGCGCTTTTTTCCTTCCTTGCACAGATCGAGCAGCGGACATTCCGGACAGTTCGGGCGCTGCGCCTTGCAATGGTAGCGGCCGAAGAAAATCAGCCGGTGATGCGTGATCGTCCATTCGTCCCGCGGCACGAGCCGCATCAGCTTCTTCTCGACTTCCAGCACCGAATCGTCGGGCTTCGCAATGCCGAGCCGCTTCGATACCCGCTCCACATGCGTATCGACGGCGATCGCCGGCACGCCGAACGCGTTGGAGATGACGACGTTCGCCGTCTTGCGGCCGACGCCCGGCAGTTCGACGAGCGATTCGTAGTCGCGGGGCACTTCGCCGCCGTGCTTCTCGATCAGCATGCGGCACAGCTTCTGGATATTGGCCGCCTTGTTCCGGTACAGGCCGATGCGGCGGATATCCTGCTCGAGCTCCTCGATCGGCACAGCCAGATAGTCTTCGGGCCGTTTGTATTTCTTGAACAGATCCGCCGTAACCTTGTTCACGGTCTCGTCCGTGCACTGCGCGGAGAGCAGCACCGCAATCGTCAGTTCGAACGGATTGCTGTGCACCAGCTCGCAATGCGCATCGGGGAACATTCCGGCGATCGTGTCCAAAATAGTGCGCATCTTGTCCGGCTTCATCGCTTCACCACTCCCGCTTAAACCCGTCCGCATCTTCAGACGCCTGCCGACAGCATTCGTTCGTAGTGTATCGAAAAATACCGGCAGCCGCAATATGTGCGAAAGAAACCGCCCCGGCATCCTTGCGGACGCGCGGGGCGGCACGGGTCAATTCAGCAAGTCTGAAATTGCAAGATTACAGCTTTTCGATTTCAAGCAGCTTGCCGTTATGAATGTACAGGGCGATCTTATCGTCCATCTTCAGCGAGGTGACGGCGATCGTCTGCCCGCCGGACGTAATGAGCGTATCGTTCGACAGCTTGTACTGGTTCTGATCGTTCAGGCTGGTCTTGCGCACCTGAATCTCGTTCGCGGCGGCGTCATACTTCCAGAACGTCTTCACCTGTCCGGCGATGACCGTCACGACGTATTCGCCCGACTCGTTCGTCCGGATCTCGACGCGGTCATTCGCGGCCAGCGCGGCCGTGGACGTCGAGACGACGCCGTTCTTGACGATCTTGAAGTTCGAGCCGAGCGCGATATCCTCGACCGAACCGCCGTAAGCCGCGAACGAGACGGCGCCCGGCGAAGTCGAGACGATCTTGCCCACTTTCACGATAACCGTCTGCAGCTGGATCAGATCGCTGCCGGCGAACTCGGCGTTCACCGTCCGGCCCGCCGCCAGCTGGGACAGCGTTAGGCTGCTGCCGTTTTCGTCCAGAAGACGGGTATCGGCCGAGAGCGTGTACTCGCTCGTCACGCCGGCTTCCGAAGTGAGCCGCACCTTGCGGGCGGACGCGTCGACGGATGCCACATTCATCTGCACGACGCGGTGCGCCAGAATGGCAAGCGCCTTGTCGAGATTCTGATCAAGCTGTACGGTGACCCGGTCGCCGGGTTTGAGATCCGAGATCGTCGCGCCCGCCTTGCCGGGGATCTGGACCGCCGGCGTCTGGTACGGGATGGTCACCGTACTGCCGTCATCAAGCTTGAGTACGATGCTTGAGCCGGCCGTATTCAGCGACTGCAGCGTGCCGGTATGGCGGTAAGCGAAACGGATCGTGATCGCCTGGTCTTCCGAATACGTAATCGTCACTTTGCGGCCTGCAACGAAAAACATTCTGGCCGCATCCAGCGACAGATACGAATTGTTCATTTCGATCCTTGTCTTGCTGTTCAGGGTAACGGCGGCGGGTTTGCCGTTCTGGTCCTTGAACGTCAGCGTGTCGTTCGACAGGTTGACGATCGTCGCGCCGCCCACCGTCGTAATGTTCCGGCCGACCACTTTGATCGCCGTCACCTTGTCGCTGCCGTCAAGGGTCAGCTCGATCTGGTCGTCCTTGTACAGGTCGTCCCAGGACGCGGCGGCAAATCCCGGAATTTCCAGCGTCGCGCCGGAAGCGAGATCGCTGACTTCCTTCTTGTTGTTCACGGTATAGATGATCGAACTGCGGTCGGAGCTGAATCCGTCGAACAGGCCGGTCACCGTCCGCGAAGCGCCGGATTCGACCGCAATTTGCGTGATCGCGCCGTTCTTCACCGTGTACGAGACGACATCGCCGCTGCGGAGATCGGACAGCGTGGCCGGCGATCCCTGTCTCGAAATGACCGCCGCGGCCGCGATATCCCAGGTTTCCGCCGCTTCGGCGCCGTCGTCGGCAATTTCGATTACGCCGGGCTGGATGCTGACGATTTTGCCCCGTCCCTGCTTGTTGACCGGCGCGGACTTCAGCTCGATCCGCACCGCCCGCTTCGACTCGCTGAACGTCTCGCGGAAGATGTCGACTTCGCTGTTCTCGGCCAGCGCAGACAGCCCGAGATTGCTTCCTGCGCGGTCCAGGACGGCCAGGTCGCTCTCGTATGGAATGGTCACGACGGGCGTGCCGACTTTCACATACAGCAGCCGCTCGGAAGAATCGATGCTGACGATGACGCCGGTCGTCTTCTCCAGCCGCTCCTCATTGTCCATCTGTTCGACGTAGAGCGCCCGCCGGCCGTCCGCGATGACGGCCGCCTGCGTATAGAGTTTCAGATTCGCAAGCGAGGATGCGCTCTCGGAATCAAAACGGTACACGGCCGTATCCGAATCGATTGTGAACGTCTGCGTCGTGCCGTCCTCATGCGCAAGCGTCAGCTGCGTGCCGCTCAGCGAAGTCAGGATGCCGCTGTGCTGCCGCTTGTATTCGACGGGATACAGATATTGCGCGCGGCTCAGCATCGTCGCCAGCTCGGCGCGGGAAACCGTATTTTTCGGGGCAAACCGGTCGGCCGAGATGCCTTTCACAATGCCCAGTTCGACCGCGGCGTTCACATAGCCGACGTACATGTCGGAAATCAGCGAAGCATCCGCGAACGCGGGCAGATCCCGGGCCATCGCTTCCGCCTTGGCCGTCTCGCCGATCGCCCGGATGATCAGCTTCGTCACCCATTCCCGGGTTGCCGGTTTCGTTCCCCATGCCTTGTCCGGTTCGGATTCCGCGAGGCGGAACTCTTCCTTCTCCTCAATCAGCCCTTCATAGATCGCTTGCATGACGTACGGCTTGGCGTAGCCCGATACAATGAACGAATCCGGGAACAGCACCTGCGTATCCGGATCGACCTTCTCCGCCGCGCCGGTGAAGCGAAGCGCCATGAGCACCGCATCCTGCTGCGAGACGCTCGCGGCGGGATTGAATTTGCCGTCATAGCCCTGGACAATGCCTTGAAGGTTCAGCTTCGTAATATGCTTTCTTGCCCAGTGGTTGTTCGGAACATCGGAGAACCCGGCGACCGAGACCGGCAGCGGAGCCTCGTCTCCGCCGCCCGAAACCCCGTCCGTTCCGGAATCCGCGCCGGTGTCCGGCGATTCCGCCTCCGTCCCCGTTTGTGCCGCGTCGTCGTCGGACTCCGCATAGGCCGCGCCGCCGCCTGCCAGCATCGAACAGACAAGCGCGGCAGACAGCCATTTCTTCCAATTATGTACTGCCATGAATGTTCGTTCCCCTCCCATCAAGTTCACCGGCATCCGCCGGTTCGCTATTGCAATTACGGCTCGTCTTGCATGGCTTGCGCAGTCCGGAAGTTCAGGTCGTCCGGATAGGCTCCCCGCTCGATCGGATGGAGGAGCTCCTCATGCCCCATCAGACTTTCGACCTGTTCTCCGTCCACCAGAATTTCGAGCGCTTCGACTTCTTCGAACTGGAACGCTGACCGGGCAATCGCTTCGAGGGCCAGCGATTCGCCCATCGAACCGAGGCGCGCTTCGCCAGGCAGCGAGATGTCGACCGTCAGCACGCCGCCGTCCAGTTCGACCTGACGGAAGATCGCGTTTTTCCACAGCGAAAATTCGCCGGCCGCCTCATCCTCCTGCTTGAGCGCCTCGATGGCCAGCCGGTAAACCTCCCCCGGTTCCGCCGGTTCAATCGTCGTCTGTTTCTCGATCAGGCCGTTCATCTCTTCGTCCGAGACATAGTACTTCACCGTCACCGATTCCGGCTTCATCTCCGGCTCGTCGTTCTGTCCCGCGGCCGGGGTGTTCGTGTCAGCCCCGTTTCCGGGCAATGCCGGTTCCGTTCCTTTCCCGCAGGATGCGATCAGCAGCATGGCGACGAGCAGCGCCGTCAATCCCGACATTTTCCGCACGCGATCACTTCCCTCCGTAAGCTGTCAGGTACTCCTTGATGCCGGCGACGATCTCCTCGGCGATCCGGTCCTGCACCGATTCCGTGAACAGCAGCTTCGCGTCCTTCTCGTTCGACAGGTATCCGCATTCGAGCAGAACGGCCGGCATCCTCGTCTCCCGGATGACGACGAAACTCGCCTTGCGCACGTTTCGGTCCGGCAATCCGGTCGCCTTGACGAGATGCCTGTGCAGCACCTCCGCCAGCTTGAGACTTTCCGCGCGGTTGTAGTAGGTCTCGACGCCGCTGACCGACGACGTGTAGCGGTTGGCGTGGATCGAGATGAACAGGTCCGCGCCGAGATCGTTGGCGTAGCCGGCCCGCTCGTACAGACCGATGTACGTGTCGTCGCTCCGCGTCATGTATGGCGTAATCTGGCTGTCCTGCTCCAGCAGCTTGTACACCTTGCGCGCGACCGCCAGATTGAACGTCTTCTCCCAATCGCCGGTCACGCTCGGCGCGCCGGGATCTTCTCCGCCGTGCCCCGCGTCGATGACGACCTTGTACTTCTTGTTCGGATCCGCCGCAGGCAATTCTTCCAGCACGAAATCGACATGAAGCGCGCCTTCTTCAAGCGTGATCTCGTAGTCCTGTCTCACCTTCAGATCGAATACGACCCGAACCGTTGAAGGATTGCTGCTGTAGTACGAATAGCGGACGCGTTCGAGCGCCCTCGTGTCGGTGATCAGTTCCGCCTGCGACGCCTTCCGGGCTGCAAGGTCCGCCATGATTTCCGGCGAAAGCGAGGCGTAAGGCATGTCGATGACAAGTTTCGTGCCTGACCAGAACGGCTCGTTCGGCGTCATGGAACCCTCGAAAAGCACCGTGACGCGTCGGGCGCCGTCGAATTGGATCTCTTTCACGACGGCGAGCGCATCTTCCGGCACGGCCGGCATTTCACCGCCCGGTTCCTTTACTTCTCCATCTTCCGTCCCAATTCCTTCATCGCCGTCCGCATCACCTTCATCCGGGTTGGCCGATTGCGGATTGTACAGGAAAACCGATTTCGAATACGAATCCCAATAGACCTGGAGACCGAGCTGCTCTCCGACAAACCTGAGCGGCACATAGGTGACGCCCTTGTCGACAAACGCGGCGGCCCCGAGCTTGAATTCCCGGCCGTCGACCAGCGCGGTATCCTTGTCAAAGGTCAGTTCGATAAGCGAACCGCCGTTCGAGATGCGGACCTGATCCGTACCGGCGGTCCAGTCGACGGTGTAGCCGATATCTTCGGCGATGACGCGGATGGGAACCATCGTGAAGTTGTTCACGACGCGCGGGCTCGCGCCTTCCGCGATCCGTTCGCCGTTCATGTACAGGCTCGGCGGCTCGGCGGCATGCGATTCGGCCGGATACAGCGCAATGAGCGCGAACAACAGAGACAGCAACGCAACAATTCTCTTCATGGGTCCACCTCTGGCTGCGGAAATACTGCAAACGTAGAAGCTGATGTAGCCGAACGCTTGTCTGAACGTTTAGACGCCTGTACCCGAGAAAAGTTGCGAGATGTCGAAAAAGATGAGACCGAACGACTAAACCGTCCGAAATCTCCCGATCGTGCGTGATTTCGCGCATTTTCGGCCGCCTGACGCACGAAAGCCGTTCCGGAAAATCCGGAACGGCTCTTATCCGTCCGCGATCAGAACGGCTGTGCCGCGCGTCTTGCCTCGTACGCCGCAATCTTGTCTTCATGCTGCAGCGTCAGGCCGATGTCATCGAGCCCGAGCAGCAGGAACTGGCGGCGATGCTCGTCGAGGTCGAATCCGATTTCGAGTCCGCGGCCGTCGGTGATTTTCTTCGCTTCCAGATCGACCGTGAGCTGGTAGCCTTCATGCTCGGCCGTGCGGCGGAACAGCTCGTCGACCTGCTCCTCGCTCAGCGTGACCGGAAGAATGCCGTTTTTGAAACAGTTGTTGTAGAAAATGTCGGCGAACGACGGCGCGATGACGACTTTGAAACCGTAGTCGAGAATGGCCCACGGCGCGTGCTCGCGGGACGAGCCGCAGCCGAAGTTCGCGCGCGCGATGAGAATGGAAGCGCCCTGGTAACGCGGCTTGTTCAGTTCGAAGTCCGGATTCGGGTTGCCGCTTTCGTCAAACCGCCATTCATAGAACAGGAACTGGCCGAAGCCGCTCCGCTCGATCCGTTTCAGAAATTGCTTCGGCACGATCGCGTCCGTGTCGACGTTCACGCGGTCAACCGGCGCGACGATGCCCGTATGTCGGATGAAAGGTTCCATCGTGTATGCTCCTCTCCGTTCACTTTGCGAATCAGACCGACACTTCGGTCTTGATCTTCCAATCCCGCACGTCGGTGAAGCGGCCCATGATCGCCGCAGCCGCCGCCATGGCCGGTGAGACGAGATGCGTCCGGCCGCCGCGGCCCTGGCGTCCTTCGAAGTTCCGGTTGGACGTCGACGCGCAGCGTTGGCCCGGCTGCAGCACGTCCGGATTCATCGCCAGGCACATCGAGCAGCCCGCGTCGCGCCATTCGAAGCCCGCTTCCTTGAAGATCTTGTCGAGCCCTTCCTTCTCCGCCTGCATCTTGACGCGGCCGGAGCCCGGCACGACGATCGCCGTCACGCGCGGATGCACCTTGTAGCCGCGGGCGATCTCGGCGGCTGCGCGCAGGTCTTCGATCCGGCCGTTCGTGCAGGAGCCGATGAATACATAGTCGATTTCGATCTCCGTCATCGGCGTGCCCGGCGTAAGGCCCATGTATTCAAGCGCCTTGGCTGCGGCCTTCCGTTCGTTCTCCGTCGGGAAGCTGTCCGGATCCGGAACGCAGGACGTAATGTCCGTGCCCATGCCCGGGCTTGTGCCCCAGGTGACCTGCGGAACGAGCGATTCGACGTCGAACTCGACGACCTTGTCGAAGACCGCGCCTTCGTCGGTGCGGAGCGTCTTCCAATACTCGACCGCCCGGTCGAAATCTTCGCCCTTCGGCGCGTACTCGCGGCCGCGCAGATATTCGAACGTCTTCTCGTCCGGTGCGATCATGCCGGCGCGGGCGCCCGCCTCGATCGACATGTTGCAGATCGTCATCCGCTCTTCCATCGAGAGCTCGCGGATCGCTTCACCCGTGTACTCGATGACGTAGCCGGTTGCAAAGTCGGTGCCGTACTTCGCGATCAGGCCGAGGATCATGTCCTTCGCCGTGACGCCCGGCTTGCGCTTGCCGACGAAGCGCACTTCCATCGTTTTCGACTTCGCCTGCTGCAGACATTGCGTCGCCAGCACGTGCTCGACTTCGCTCGTGCCGATGCCGAACGCCAGCGCGCCGAACGCCCCGTGCGTCGACGTATGGCTGTCGCCGCACACGATCGTCTTGCCCGGCTGCGTCAGCCCGAGCTCCGGACCCATGACGTGCACGACGCCCTGGTCGATGTCGTTCAGGTCGAACAGCCGGATACCGAAGTCGCGGCAGTTCTTCGTCAGCGTGTCGATCTGCTGCTTCGAGATCGGGTCGGTGATGTTGAACCGGTCCTTCGTCGGCACGTTGTGGTCCATCGTCGCGAAGGTCAGATCCGGACGGCGGACCTTGCGGCCGGCCATGCGCAGCCCTTCAAACGCCTGCGGCGACGTCACTTCGTGCACCAGATGAAGGTCAATGTAAAGAATGCTCGGTTTGCCCTGCTCCGAATGAATGACGTGGTTATCCCAGATTTTCTCGTACATTGTCTTCGCCATGCGATCACCCCATTGTCGGTTGCGCGGGAGCGCGGCGTCCCGCCTATGCTGGTTCTATCTTATCATGTTCTCATTGATTGAACAAAGATATAATAACTATATAGGCAATAGGTTTCGCCTATAGCACCATTGGCTTTCTGATTCGAAAAACGGTTTCTTGCCTGAAGGAGCGTGCAAGATTCGTGGATTTGCGACAAATGCAATACGTCGTGCAGCTCGCGAAGGAGCGGAACTTCTCCCGCGCCGCCGAGAAACTGCATATCGCCCAGCCTTCGCTCAGCCAGCAGCTGTCGAAGCTCGAGAACGAACTCGGCGTCCTGCTGTTCAGCCGCACGACGAACAGTGTGGAGCCGACCCACGCCGGCACCGTCTTCATCGAGAAGGCGGCGGTCATTCTGGATGCCGTCGAGCAGCTCCGCCAGGAGATGGACGACCTCGCGCAAATGCGCAAAGGGCGGCTGATCGTCGGCAGCCTCCCGATTACGGGTGCGCATGTGCTGCCGCATGTTCTGCCCGTCTTCCGGGCGCGCTATCCCGAGATCGAAGTGACGCTTGTCGAAGATACGACATCGCGTCTGGAGCAGCTCACGGCCGGCGGACAGACCGACCTGTCGCTCCTCTCGCTTCCCCTCGGCGATCCTTCGCTGACCTGGGAGCCGCTGATCGAGGAAGAAATCATCCTCGCCGTGCCGCCCCGCCATCGGCTGGCCGGGCGAACCGGCGGCGTGGAAGTGGCGGAGCTGTCCGGCGAGCCGTTCATCGTGCTGAAGAAAGGCCAGGGGTTCCGCAAAATTACGCTCGACCTGTGCCTTGAAGCCGGCATCGAGCCGCGCATCGTGTTCGAGAGCGGCAACATCGAGACGGTGCAGTCGCTGGTCGCGGCCGGCATGGGCATCGCCTTCGTGCCGCAGATGGTGGCGCGGGCGCCCGGCACGCCGTTCTCGCCCGTCTACCTGCGGCTTGCGTCCGCTCCGACGCGCACCCTCGTCATCGCCAGCCGCAGCGGCCGCTACCTGTCGAAAGCGGCGCGGGCGTTCATCGAGACGCTTCGGGAGACCGCCCCGGGAGCGGCCGCGCCGTCGCCCGGCAAGAGCGGCGGCTGACCGGCGGGGAAGGCCGGCAACGCGCGGGCTTTCCGGCCGGCCGGAAATCTCAGCGGCCGGATACGGCAGGCCCCCGCTTATGCCGATGCAGCTTCGCCGCTTTTACGACGCTGCGAACCAGCGCGATGGCGGCGAACGCCGCGGCGATGAGCGCGATCGCGAGCCAGGCGTTCCAACGGAGTTCGTGGAGCGCATACAGCCATGCGGCCAGACCGGACAGCGTCGCAAGCAGCGTCGGCACGGTCAGGATTACGCCGGCTTTGACATAATCCCCCCACCCGATCTTCACCTGCTTCGCGGACAGCACGTGCAGCCACAGCAGCGTGGCGAGCGAGCCGATCGGCGTCATTTTCGGTCCCAGATCCGAACCGATCACATTCGCGTAGATGAGCGCTTCGCGGATGAAGCCTCCGGTCTCCGTGCCGGAGACGGCCAGCGCGCCGATCATGACCGCCGGCAGATTGTTCATGCCGGAAGACAGCACGGCCGCCAGCAGGCCCATCGCGATCGTCGCCGCGTACCATCCCCATCCGGCGGCATGTTCGATGAAGCGGCTCAGCAGGTCGGTCAGTCCGGCGTTCCGAAGACCGTACACGACGACGTACATCCCGATCGAGAACACGACGATGCTCCAGGGCGCTTCCCTGACAATCTGCTTCGTGTTGATGACCGGACTTCGCCGCGCGATGGCGAGCAGCAGGACAGCGGCGGCGCCGACCAGGGCCGATACGGGAATGTCCAGCGCTTCGCCGGCGAACAGGGAGACCAGCATAATGCCGAGCACCGCCCACGCCCACCGGAACATCCGCGGATCCCGGATCGCTTCCTTCGGATGCTTCAGCCGGGACAAGTCATAGCCGGCCGGGATGCTCTTCCGGAAATACAGATACAGGACGAGCAGGCTGGCGGCGGCGGAGACCAGATTCGGCACGATCATCCGGCTCGCGTATGCGGCAAACCCGATGCCGAAGAAGTCGGCGGAAATGATGTTGACCAGATTGCTGATGACGAGCGGCAGCGAAGTCGTGTCCGCGATGAATCCGGTCGCCATCACGAACGGCACGACCGTCCGGGCGTCGAAATCGAGCGCGCGGACCATGGCAAGCACGATCGGCGTCATGATCAGAATGCCGCCGTCGTTCGTGAACAGCGCGGATACGGCCGCGCCGAGCACGATGATCAGCAGAAACATGCGCAGCCCGTCGCCGCGCGCCCGCCGCGCCATATGCAGCGCGGCCCATTCGAAGAAGCCGGCTTTCTCCAACACCGACGAGATGAGCATGACGGCCACGAGGGCGAGCGTCGCATTCCAGACGATCCCGGCAACGTCGCCGACATCCCCCAAGTTGACCACCCCGGCGGCGAGCGCCAGCAAGGCGCCCCCCGACGCGGTCCAGCCGACAGGAAGTCCCCTGGGCTGCCAAATAATGAGCGCAATCGTGACAATGAAAATGGACAAGGCAACCGCGGCCAATCGACGTCCCCCACACGCGCAGCCTTCCGGCCATGCGCACCGATTCGCGAAAATCCGTCGATCATTATCGCACAGCTCCCCGTCCGCGCACAACGGGAATTTCAAAGCCCTTCTCCCCGCCGGTCAGGCAAGGAAAAGGGCTTGTTGGCGCGGCTTCGCCGCCTATACCGGCTGCCCGGCATCGAGTTTGTACAGCGCCGGCCTCCGGTCTTCGAAAACGGGAATGCGCCGGCGCACGTCCTCCACCAGTTCCAGGTCGATTTCCGCCGTCAGGATCGTCTCCTCTTCACCCGCTTCCGCGACGATTTCACCCCACGGATCGATGATCATCGAATGGCCGAAGAAATCCGTTCCGTTGCTGGACCCGACCCGGTTGCAAGCCGCGACGTACATCTGATTTTCGATCGCCCGCGCCCGGAGCAGCGTCCGCCAATGCTCCAGGCGGGGGTGCGGCCATTCCGCCGGCACGACCAGCAGTCTGGCGCCCGCAAGCGCAAGCGTCCGCGCCAGTTCGGGGAAGCGGATGTCGTAACAGATCATGACGCCCGCACGCACGCCGTCGATTTCCGCAAGGCCGATCCGCTGTCCGGGCCTCAGATGCTTCTCCTCGTCCATCAGCCGGAACAGATGGATTTTGTCGTATTCGCCGGCCGGCTCTCCGTCCCTGCCGAAAATCCGGATCGTGTTGTAGACGCCGTCCTCCCGGCGCTCCGCGATCGAACCGGCAATCACGTTCACGCCGTGCCGGCGGCTGAAATCGGATGCGAACGCCTTCGTCCGCTCGCCTGCCGGATCGGCAATCGTTCCGATTACCTCCAGCGCATAGCCGGTGTTCCACATTTCGGGCAGGACGATCAAGTCCGGCTTGTCCGCCGCCGCCTGCTCCATCCGTTCGGCCGCCCGTCCGAAATTCGCCTCCGGGCTGCCCGCATCCACGTGCATCTGCACGAGGGAAATCCGCATTTTCCGTCCCATCGCTCCGCCTCCTGATTTGCCGTGTTCTTCTCATATTACCCTGACATGGCGTCATGTCAAGTTGGCAACACTAACGGCAACATCCATCCCAACCCCTGACAAGGAGCTGATCCCATGCCGAGATCCCTGCTGGCCGCACTAATTGCGCTGGCGACTGTCCTGCTGCCGTCCGCCGGATTGCACGCGGCCGGGAAGACAGAGCGTTTGCCCGCAAGACCGGTGCAAATCTTTGACGTGAAAGCCGGCAAAGTCGTCCATTCCGTGGCGAACGACGAGGAATTCCAGCGGATGGCACGCGAATGGCTGCAATCGGTGACCGGCCTGTCGCCGAAGCTGCAGCCCGGCGAGGAATGCAGCTACGTCTACCGGGTGCCGCTTGCCGAGCCCGGCGTGGTGCGGATCGGCGGTACATCGATCACCGTCCGCGACATCTTCCTGTTTCATTGCGAACGGGAGAAGCCGATGCTGCTCGTTTTCGATTCGGGCAACCGGCCGTACCTGCTGAACTTCGACGCCGACTTGAGACCGTTCTTCCGCAAGATCGCCGCCCCGGGCGCTCCGCAGCAATAGCCGGATTGCGCACAGGCTGCCGGATGCCGCGGACTCCGGCATATTCCAGGGCCGGTTGCGGACCGGTCAACCGGCTGACGGGCGGCTCGACCGCCTGTCAGCCGTTCGCCTGTGGTCGGCAGAAGCCATCGGCCGGACCGTCTCACCGTGCGGTTGGCTTCATCACTCTCGTTCAGTCGATCCTTTATCGCCCCGTTCAGTCGGCCCATCTTAGCTAAGCGAAGAAGCTTCCTCTAACTAGCCGAGCTTGTTCACCATCCGACTAAAATAATTATTCCAGGGTATTCCGACCGTTTCACACAGAAAAATAATCCTCAACCACTCGACAGCCCCGTCAATCCGTGCTAGATTAGGATATTATGCCTTCCGCCGCCCGTCCGGTGCTTCAGTCGGCCGGCGTGCGCGGAAGCGAGCGGGAGTGGTCATGGATGAAGCGACAGATCGCCCGCATCCGCGTCGAACCGGCGGCGCGGATACAGGAGCTGCCGACGCAATTTTTCGCCAAATTGTCCGCCAAGGCGGCGGCCCGCGTGGCCGAAGGATACGACGTCATCAATCTCGGGCAGGGCAACCCGGACCAGCCGACGCCGCAGCCGATCGTCGACCGGCTCAAAGCTGCGGCCGACAATCCGCTGTATCACAAATACCCGCCGTTCAGCGGCTACCGCTTCCTGAAAGAAGCCGTTGCCAAGCGGTATGAGGAAGATTACGGCGTCAAGCTCGATCCGGACACGGAGGTCGCCATTCTGTTCGGCGGCAAGACCGGACTGGTCGAGATCAGCCAGTGCCTGCTCAATCCGGGCGACGTCTGCCTCGTGCCGGATCCCGGCTATCCGGACTATTGGTCGGGCGTGGCGCTGGCCGGCGCGCGAATGGTGTTCATGCCGCTCGCCGAGTCGAACGGTTTTCTGCCCGACTACGGCGCCTTGAAGCCCGAAGATCTGAATCGCGCCAAGCTGATGTTCATCAACTATCCGAACAATCCGACGGGCGCCGTCGCCGATGCCGGCTTCTATGCCGAGACGGTCGAGTTCGCCGCGCGGCACGGCATCGTCGTCGCCAGCGACTTCGCCTACGGTGCAATCGGCTTCGATGGCAAGCGTCCGGTCAGCTTTCTCGAAACACCGGGCGCGAAAGAAGTCGGCGTCGAGTTCTATACACTCTCGAAGAGCTACAACATGGCCGGCTGGCGCGTCGGGTTCGCGCTGGGCAACGCCGATGTCATCCGCCTGATCAATCTGATTCAGGATCATTACTATTGCAGCCTGTTCGGCGCCATCCAGGAAGCGGCGGCCTACGCGCTGACCGGACCGCAGGATTCCGTCCGCGAGCTGTCGGCGATGTACGAGCGGCGGCGCGACACGCTGTTCCGCGCCCTGGACAGGATCGGCTGGAAGGCCTCGAAGCCGGGCGGTTCGTTCTTCTGCTGGCTGCCCGTGCCCGCCGGGCACTCCTCCGAATCGTTCGCCGACCTCGTCTTCGAACAGGCGGACGTCGTCCTCGCCCCCGGCGTCGGATTCGGCCGGTCCGGCGAAGGCTACGTGCGGCTCGGGCTGCTCGCCGACGAAGCGCGGCTGGAGGAAGCCGCGGCGCGAATCGGCCGCCTCGGGCTGTTCGGCTGATAACGGGACGAACGGCCCCGGTGCTTGCGCCAACTTTACACTGATGCCTTTTCGTGATAAGGTAATAGCAAACAATCCGATAGGATAAGCGTAATGACGGGACCAGTAAGCATGTTCCAGGCGCGTTCAGAGAGCGGAATCGAAGGCTCAGGCGGGCGGATGCCGCCTGCGGGCCTTGGCTGCGAGAATCCGCCGCGCTCCGTGCTGAACCCACCCCCGAACGGCCGGCGACGAGCCGGACAGCTTCCTGCTGTTATCAGGATTCGAGTCGGACGGCGACCTTTGCGCCGTCAACAAAGGTGGTACCGCGGAAGCGCAGACTTTCGTCCTTTACGGGCGAAGGTCTTTTCTTTTTGAGAGCCTGACAGCACAACACGTAAGGAAGGATCGAGATGAGCGAACGCATCGTCGTCAAGATCGGCTCAAGCTCCCTGACATCCGATGAAGGCGGCCTGAACCGGGCCCGCGTCGACTTCTTCGCCGGCGAACTCGCCGCGCTGCACCGCACCGGGCGGCAAGTGCTTCTCGTCACGTCGGGCGCCGTGGCCGCCGGATTCCGGAAGATCGGCTACCCCGCCCGGCCGAAGCAGCTGCACGAGAAACAGGCGGCGGCGGCCGTCGGTCAGGCGCTGCTCATGCAGGCCTACCAGGAAGCGTTCGGCGAAAGCGGCATTGTCGCTGCGCAAATTTTGCTCACACGGCACGATTTCTCGAACCGGCAGCGCATCCACAACGCGCTGATGGCGCTCGAAGAGCTGATGCGCCGGGGCGTCATTCCGATCATCAACGAGAACGACACCGTTACGGTGGAAGGACTGAAATTCGGCGACAATGACAACCTGTCGGCGCTCGTCGCCAACCTCGTCCGGGCGAAACAGCTGATTATTCTGACCGACACGGACGGCCTGTACACCGATGACCCGCGCCGCAACCCCGAGGCCGAGCGCATCGAACGCGTCACCGAGATCTCCGAGCGGATCATGGCCATCGCGGGCGGAGCCGGCAGCTCCGTCGGCACCGGCGGCATGCGGTCGAAGATCGAAGCGGCGCGCGTCGCGATGCGCGGCGGCGTCCAGGCGTTCGTCGGCAAAGCGAGCGAGCCCGGCGATCTCCTCGCGGCGGTCGAAGGAAGGGGCCGGGGCACGTATTTCGACACCGACTCGCACAATTTGTCCATGAAGAAACAGTGGATCGGTTTTCACTCGACCCCGAACGGCCGCATCACCGTCGACGCCGGCGCGGCAAGGGCGCTCGTCAGCGAAGGCCGCAGTCTGCTCCCCGCCGGCATCGTCGGGGCTGAAGGCGAGTTCCATCCGGGCGACGTCGTCGAAGTCGTCGACACGGACGGCTTGCCGATCGGCCGCGGCGTCGTGAATTACGCCTCGTGGCAGGTGCAGGCGGCTGCCGGCCTCAGCACCGATGAAGTGCGCAAACGGGTCGACGTCGTCCGCATGGAAGTCATACATCGGGACGAATGGGTATCGTTCCCGCGCTAGCACGAAAGTTGGATCCAAGATTGTCCAATGGAGGGATAAGCCATGACCCAGCAAACGACGATTCACGAAGTGAAAGCGAAGGCGCAGGCGGCCCGCGCCGCGCTGCCGGCGATGAACCGGCTGACGACAGCGCAGAAGAATGTGGCGCTGCTCGCCATGGCCGACGCGCTCGTGCGCGAGCAGGACGCGATCATTGCCGCGAACAAGGAAGACCTGGAGCGTGGAAAGGTGAGCGGCACCTCCGCTTCCCTGCTTGACAGACTGAAGCTCGATGAGAACCGGATTGCCGGCATCGCCGAAGGGCTCCGGCAAATCGTCGAGCTGCCCGATCCGGTCGGCGAGGTGCTCGAGACATTCGAGCGTCCGAACGGGCTCCATATCGAGCAGGTGCGCGTGCCGCTCGGCGTCATCGGCATGATCTACGAAGCGCGGCCGAACGTCACCGTCGACGCGGCCGGGCTCTGCCTCAAGACCGGCAACGCCATCGTGCTGCGCGGCGGTTCGGCGGCGATCGAGTCGAACCGGCGGATCGTTGACGTGCTGCGCCGCGCGCTCGCCGGCACCGACATGCCGCCGGACGCGCTGCAGCTGATCGAGGACTCCGACCGCCGTTCGGTCGACGCGATGCTCAAGCTGAACGGCCTGCTTGACGTCATCATTCCGCGCGGCGGCGCCTCGCTCATTCGCAACGTCGTCGAGAACGCGACCGTGCCGGTCATCGAGACGGGCGCCGGCATCTGCCACACGTTCGTGGACGAAAGCGCAGATCCGGAGATGGCTGCGCGCATCGCCTTCAACGCGAAGGTGCAGCGCCCGTCGGTGTGCAACGCGATGGAAACGCTGCTTGTCCACCGCAATTTTGCGGCCAAGCATCTTGAACGTCTGCTTCAGCCGCTGGCCGAAGCCAATGTCGAGCTGCGCGGCTGCGAGGAGACGCGCCGCCTCTTCCCCGCCGTGCGGCCGGCGACGGAGGATGATTACGCGACGGAATACAACGACTACATCCTGAACGTGCGGATTGTCGGCGGCCTGGATGAAGCGCTGGCCCATATCGGGAAATTTGGCACGCGCCATTCCGAATGCATCGTGACCGAAGACCATCGGAACGCCGAGCGGTTCCTCCAGGAAGTGGACGCCGCGGCCGTCTATCACAACGCGTCCACCCGTTTCACGGACGGCTTCGAATTCGGTTTCGGCGCCGAGATCGGTATCAGCACCCAGAAACTGCATGCCCGCGGTCCGATGGGACTTCCGGCGCTGACGTCGACGAAATACCGAATCCGCGGCAACGGTCAAATCCGGGGCTGACGAAGGAGCAGTTGACGATGACACGGAATCATCAGGCGGAAGGAGCCGCAGACGGCTTGATCAGACGCAAACTTTGCTTCTACGGCGCCGGTTCGATGGCCGAAGCGATCGTGCGGGGACTCATCTCCGCCGGTCTGGCGGAACCTGCCGACATTGTCATGTTCAATCGGGCGAACGCGGCCCGGCTCAACGAACTTCGCGACCGGTACAGCGTGCGTATCGCGGCGGACGATAAGGCGCGGGAGCAGGCGCTCCGCGAAGCGGACGTCATCTTCCTGTGCATGAAGCCGAAGGACGCGGCGGATGCGCTGCGCCGCCTCTCCCCCGTCCTTCGGGACGGACAGCTGCTGATCTCCGTCATCGCCGGGCTGTCCATCGCCGCCATCGAACAGCTCATCGGACGCCGGCTGCCGATCGCGCGCACGATGCCGAACACGTCGAGCACGATCGGCCTCGGCGCAACCGGCATCAGTTTCAACGATGCGGCATCAGACGCGCAGCGGGAGCTTGTGCTGAACATGTTCCGAGCAATCGGCATCGCGCGCGTCGTCGACGAATCGCTGATCAACGCCGTAACGGCAGTGTCGGGCAGCGGCCCCGCTTACCTGTACTACATGATGGAAGCGATGATCGATACGGCCGTCTCGCTCGGACTCGCCGAAGACACGGCGCGGGCGTTGACCGTGCAGACCGTGCTCGGCGCGGCGCGCATGGTGCTCGAAACCGGCGAGGAGCCGGCCGAGCTGCGCCGCAAGGTAACGTCGCCCGGCGGCACGACGCAGGCGGCCATCGAGACGTTCGAGCGGCTTGATTTCCGCGGCGCGGTCGGACAAGCGATGCGCCGCGCGGCGGAACGGGCCGGCGAAATGGGCGCCGAACTGGAAAGGAGCATCACATAAATGAGCGGATATTGCCGTGCAACCTATCGTTGCTACGATGAGAAAGCCGATTTCGGCAAGAAAGCGCAGGGCATCGCCGTCGGGCTGACCGTCGGCAGCTGGACCGACCTGCCCGAAGCGCGCAAGGCGGAGATGGAGAAGCACCTCGGCAAAGTCGTCTCCGTCACCGAGGTGCCGGCGGCGGAGTCGCCCACCGGCGAACGGTACGCCGACATCGTCATCGATTATCCGGACATCAACTTCAGCCGCGACATCCCGGCGCTGCTCGTCACCGTGTTCGGCAAACTGTCGATGGACGGACGGATCAAGCTGATCGATCTCGATTTCTCGGAAGACTTTCTGTCCGCCTTCCCGGGGCCGAAGTTCGGCATCGAGGGCGTGCGGAAACAGCTCGGGGTCGAGAACCGTCCGCTTCTCATGAGCATCTTCAAATCGGTCATCGGCCACGACCTCCCGAATCTGCGGGAACAATTCTTCCGGCAGGCACTCGGCGGCGTCGACCTGATCAAGGACGACGAGATTCTGTTCGAAAACCCGCTGACGCCGCTTGAGAAGCGCGTCGAGGCGTGCATGGCCGCGGCGGCCGAAGCGAAACGCGAAACCGGCCAGGAGCTGCTGTACGCCGTGAACCTGACCGGTCCGACGTTCAAACTCGCGGAGAACGCCAAGCGGGCGATCAGAGCCGGCGCGAACGCACTGCTCTTCAACGTGCTCGCCTACGGTTTCGACGCGCTCGCCGAGCTGGCCCGCGATCCGGAGATCCACGTGCCGATCGCCGCGCATCCCGCGGTTTCCGGCGCGATCTATCCGTCGCCGCATTACGGCATCGCCGCGCCGCTTCTGCTTGGCAAGCTGATGCGGCTCGCCGGCGCCGACCTTGTCCTGTTCCCCTCCCCCTACGGCTCGGTCGTCATGCCGAAGGAGGAGAACATGGCGCTCAAAGACGCGCTGACAAGCGACGGGCTGCCGCTCCGGAAGAGCTTCCCGGTCCCGTCGGCCGGCATTCACCCCGGCCTCGTGCCGCTCATTCACCGGGACTTCGGCCTCGACGTCGTCGTCAACGCGGGGGGCGGCATTCACGGCCATCCGCTCGGCACGGCCGCCGGCGGCCGCGCCTTCCGGCAGGCAATCGACGCCGTGCTGGCCGGCGAACCTCTGCGCGAGGCCGCTAAGCGGCACGACGAACTGCGGGCGGCAATCGAGGCATGGGGGATCAAGGAATGACGCAGGCGAAAGAACGGATCATTTTCTGCGACTTCGACGGGACCATCACGATGAACGACAACATCGTCGCAATCATCCGCCATTTCGACCCGCCCGGCTGGCAGCAGATTGTGGACGACGTCATCGCCGAGCGAAAATCGATCCGCAAGGGCGTCGGCGAAATGTTCCGGCTGCTGCCGACATCGAAGAAGGACGAGATCATCGATTATGCGGTCAACAATGCGGTCATCCGCGAAGGCTTCGCGGAGCTGATCCGCTTCTGCAGGTACGAGGGCATCGATTTCTATGTGACGAGCGGCGGCATCGACTTTTTCGTCTACCCGATCCTTGCCCGATTCGACATCCCGCGCGACCGTATCTTCTGCAACGGCAGCGATTTCTCGGGCGAGCGCGTCGAAATTACGTGGCCGCATCCGTGCGAGCCGCCGTGCACGAACGACTGCGGCATGTGCAAGACGACGATCATGCGCCGCTTCCCGCCCGAGCGATGCGAGCGGATCGTGATCGGCGACAGCGTGACCGATTTCGAGGCGGCGAAACTGGCCGACGTCGTGTTCGCGAGGTCGCATCTGACGGAAAAATGCAAAGCGCTCGGCGTGCCCTTCACGCCGTTCGAAACGTTCTACGACGTCATTGACGCGCTCGAAGAAAGGGTGGAATCATGAGCGGCAACGCATTCTTGAGCCTCACAACCGAAGAGAAGCAGCGCGCCCTCTCCGAACTCGGGGAACTGAAGGCGACGCTCGCCTCCCGCGGCCTGTTCGCGGGCACAAGCGGCAACCTGTCCGTGCGCGTCGGCGAGTACCGGCCGGAACAGTTCCACTTTGCGATCACGGCCAGCGGCAAGGACAAGTCCCGCTCGACGCCGGAAGATTTCCTGTTCGTCGACCAGGACGGCAAGCCGGCCGAGTCCACGGCGCTCAAGCCGTCCGCCGAGACGCTCATCCATTGCGAAATTTACCGGCTGACGGGCTGCGGCGCCATCGCCCACGTCCATACCGTGTACAACAACGTCGTCTCGGAATGGTTCTGGGAACGGCGCGCGGTGCCGGTCCACGGCGTCGAACTGATCAAAGCGTTCAATATCTGGGAAGAAGAAGCGTCGATCGACATCCCGATCGTGCCGAACTACGCCGACATCCCGCGCATCGTGCCCGAGGTTACGGAGCGGCTTGATCCGCGCATCCCCGGCATCCTGCTGCGCAAGCACGGCATTTACGCCTGGGGGCGGGATGTGCAGGAAGCGAAGAAACATCTCGAAGCATTCGAATTTCTGTTCGAGTACGTTTATCGCTGGGAACTGCTCCAGGGCAGCCGGCGATAAATGCAAAGCCCGGACATCACAACCATGTGATATCCGGGCTTTGTTGCGTTTCACCCTTGCGTTCGTCCGCGGAACTGCCGCGCGCGCAGCCGCGCTTCCTCCGCGCTTGTGATCCGGTTCCGGCTCCATTCCAGCAAAATGCGGTCGATGTAGCGGAAACTCAGCTTCCCCGCGAACACCGCCTCCTTCAGCGCGACGCGGATCAGCTCTTCGGGATAGCGGTCCTGGTCCAGCCAGGCCGAGATCGTCTCCAGCTCCATCGGCGACAGCGGCCGCCCGAATTCCCGCTCGAACACGGCAAACAGGCTCGGAGGCTGTTCGGGCGCCTCTCCCCTTCGATTAGCGGGAGGACGCGAAACGGCGGAGCCGGTCCCCCCGGCCGCCGGTGCGGCGCGATCCTTCACGGCCGAAGCCGCGGCCCGTTCGTACCAGCCGGTCCAGCGGTAAGCCTCCGAAATGACGCCCGTCTCCGGATCGATCCGTTCGTCGATCTCCAGGAACCCGCGGCGGATCAGACCACCGATCAGTTCGGCGACTTTGCCTTCGCCGATCCCCATCCGTTCGCCGATCTCGTCCGGCGTCGGGAACGCGTTGCCCTCCGCATGCCGGAAACCGGCAATCTGCAGCAGCAGCATGAATTCCGCGTCTGAGAGTCCGAGCGCACGGTAAGTGCGAAGCACAAATTGCGGTACAAATATGCCGCCTTCCGCCAGCAGTTCGGCGGCGCTTCCCGCTTGTGCGTCCCGCCCGAAATCCGTCATCCGCATCCCCCTTCCTGCCGCCGCCCGGGCTTATTGTCCGCGGGAGACCGGCGAATCGCCGGCTGCTTTGCGCTCCGACACGAGGCGGAACGTGTCGCGCGCAATGATCAATTCCTCGTTCGTCGGCACGACGAGTACTTTCACGCGCGAATCCGGCGCCGAGATGAAGCGCGCATCCTTCGAATGCCGCTGATTCGCCGTTTCGTCGAGCTGCACGCCCAGGAATGTCAGGCCCTCGCACACCGCCTTGCGGACGTGCGCCGAATTCTCGCCGATGCCGGCCGTGAAGACGAGCACGTCCAGCCCGTTCATCGCCGCGGCATAAGCGCCGACATACTTGCGCAATCGGTAACAGAACATGTCGAACGCGAGCTTCGCGTTCCGGTCCCCGTCTTCCATCGCCTCGACGATTTCGCGCATATCCCCGCTGAAGCCGGAGATCGCCAGCATCCCGGAATGCTTGTTCAGCATGGAATTCACTTCGCCGAGCGTCAGTTCTTCCTTGCTCATGACGAACGGCACGACCGCCGGGTCGATGTCGCCGCTTCTCGTGCCCATCATCAGCCCTTCAAGCGGCGTAAGCCCCATGCTCGTATCGATCGATTTCCCGCCCTGGATCGCGGTGCAGCTCGCGCCGTTGCCGATGTGGCAGGTGATCATTTTCAGTTCCGCGATCGGCCTGCCGATCATCTCGGCCGCCCGTTCGCTCACATAGAAATGCGATGTGCCGTGGAAACCGTAGCGGCGAATCTTGTGCCGTCTGTACAGCGCCATCGGGATCGGATACAGATACGCGTGGCGCGGCATCGTCTGATGGAACGCCGTATCGAATACGACCGCCTGCGGCATGTTCGGCATGTTCTGCTCGACGGCGTTGATGCCCATCAGCGCGGCCGGATTGTGCAGCGGCGCCAGGTCGAACAGATCGCGGATGCTGCGCTTTACTTCGTCGTCGACGAGCACCGACGCCTTGAACGTCTCCCCGCCGTGCACGACCCGGTGGCCGACCGCCTCGATCTCCGCGATCGAGGCAACGACGCCGTGCTCCCGGTGCAGAAGCAGATCCAGGACGCGCCGGACGGCCGTCACATGGTCAAGAATTTCGCTGACTTCGCGGACGCCGGGCCCCGCGGCCGGCTCGTGGGTCACAATCGCCGACTCCGTGCCGATCCGCTCGACGCGGCCGCTCGCCAGCACCGACTCGTCCTTCATGTTGTAGAGCTGATATTTGATCGACGAACTGCCCGCGTTGATGACCAATATTTTCATATCCGATCCCCGTCCTCATCGTACTTGAAGAATCCTTCACCCGTCTTCACACCGAGCTGCCCGGCGCGGACCATCTTCTTCAGCACGACGGACGGGCGATATTTCAGCTCGCCGTATTCCCTGAACATCTGTTCCAGCGCCGCCACGACCGAATCGAGGCCGAAACGGTCCGCCATCTCGAACGGGCCGTGCTTGAACGAATAGCCGATCCGCATCGCGCGGTCGATATCCTCCGCCGTCGCGACGCCTTCCTGGAGAAGATTCGCCGCCTCGTTGATGAACAGACAGATGAGGCGGGACGTGACGAATCCCGGGGACTCGTAAACCATGATCCCCTGTTTGTTCAGCGTATTTTCGACGAACCGTCTCACCGTCTCGAACGTCTCATCGGACGTTTTCAGGCCGCGGATCAGTTCGACGACGTCCACCTTGAAGGCGGGGTAAATGAAGTGCAGGCCGATGACGCGTTCCGGATAAGCCGTCGCGCCGGCAAGTTCCGTCAAACTGAGCGTCGACGTATTGCTCGCGAGGATGATGTCCGGTCCGCACACCCGGTCGAGTTCCGTGAACACCTGCTTCTTCAGATTCAGATCTTCCGAGATCGTCTCGATGACCATGTCGCAATCAGCCATCTCTTCGAGCGATCCGACCGGGCGGATCCGCCCGAGAATCAGTTTCTTCTCAGCCTTCGTCAAGGCCCATTTCTCAATCTGCTTGTCCAAACTTTGTTCAATCTGGCGCAGACCGTGGTTCAGATGCTGCTCCGACCGGTCGGTCAGCAGCACGTCCAATCCCTTGAACGCCAGCATCTCCGAGATGCCCTGTCCCATCGTTCCGGCGCCGACAACGCCGACTTTGCGAATCGTCAAGCCGATCACCTGCTTTATCTGGTAGTGCGACTTCTCTACCATTATACCGATGCCGATCACAAAAAAGAAGGCGTCCGGACGGACGCCTTCCATCGTTCACACAACCGTCAGAATCCCGCAGATTTCGATCTCACACGTCACGCGCCTGCGCGCATGGAACCGTGCAGAAATTCGCGGAACACGTCCCCGCTCAGTGATTCTTCGCGCATGAGCAGCTCGAGCGAACGCTCGAACACATCCCGCCGCTCCGCGAGGAGCGCCTTCGTCTTCTCCATGAGACGGTCCAGCAGATCCCGCGCCACACGGGAGAACGTCTCGGGCGTCATCATGCCGGGATCGACGATGCCCAGTTCGGTCAGTCCCGACTCGGCCATCGTGCGCACGATATTCATCGCCTGCTCGAAATCGCCGCGCGACCCGGTGCTGCGGCCGCCGTAGAACAGTTCTTCCGCGGCCGCGCCTGCGAGCGCAACCATGATCTGGCCTTCGAGATATTCCGTCGTGTACAGGTAGCGGTCCTGCTGCGGATTGTGGCGCACGTAGCCGAGCGCCTGCCCGCGCGGCGACAGCGCGACCGTCGAGACGCTGCCCGGACGGACGATCTCGGCCATGATCGCATGGCCCAGTTCGTGGAGCGCCACCCGCTCCCGCTCTTCCTTCGTCGCCTCGCGGTCCGTCTTCTCGCCCATCATCACCTTGTCGATCGCCATCGTCAGATGATGCATCTCAATACACTCGGATTCTTCGCGCATCGCGTAAATGGCCGCTTCGTTCAGGACGCTCTCGAGCTGGGCGCCCGAGAAGCCGAACGTCTCTTCGGCGACTTTGTCCAGGTCGGCCGTCTTGCCGAGCGGCTTGCCGGCGGCATGGATGGACAGAATATGCTTGCGTCCTTTCTTGTCCGGAAGATCGACCGCGATGTGCCGGTCGAATCGTCCCGGGCGCAGCAGCGCGCTGTCGAGCGTGTCCTTGCGGTTCGTAGCGGCGATCAACAGAATGCGGGGGGACTCGTTCGTCTGGATGCCGTCCATCTCGGTCAGCAGCTGATTGAGCGTCTGGTCGTATTCGCGATGCTGTCCGCCGTCGCGCCTGCCGCCGATGACATCGATCTCGTCGATAAAAATGACGGCGCTGTTCTTGCCCGTCTTCTGCGCCTTCTGGCGCGCTTCGCGGAACAGATCGCGGATCCGGCTCGCGCCGACGCCGACGTACATCTCGACGAATTCGCTGCCCGAAGCCGCGACGAAGACCGAATCCGTGTGGTGGGCCGCCGCCTTGGCGAGCAGCGTCTTGCCTGTGCCCGGAGGGCCGGTGAGCAGAATGCCTTTCAGCGGACGAATGCCGAAGCGCGCGATCTCATCCGGCCGAATCAGGAATTCGAGCGCCTCCATCAGCTCCTGCTTGGCCCGTTCCTGGCCGCCGATTTCATCGAACGACAGCATGGACGGCCGTTTCCTCGCGGCCTGCCTTCCGCCGCTCAGCGCGGTCAGCTGGCCGCGCGACCGGGCGACATAGAACAGAACGCCGATGACGGCCGCCGCCAGCAAGATCGGCACGACATTGACGCCGATGAAGTACAGAAACAGCAGCAGAACCGGCGTGAAGCCGATCAGCATCTCTTTCCAGTATTTAAGCATTCGGCCACACCCCCAGCACGGCAGGCTGGCGGGGAAGCACGACATACTTGACCGCGCCGTCCAGCTTCAGCGTAAGATAAACATTATATTCGTCCATCTCCGTCTCTACGGAAAGCCCGGAGTGTGCGGCTTCAAGCTTGCGGGCGGCTTCCGGAATGTCGGCGTATCGGCGGTTTTCCATCGCCTGCGCGATCGTGAAAAGCGCCGATGACCAGATCTTCTCCAGCTTCTCGTTCCGCTCCTGGCGGATGACCAGATCGAGCTCGCGTCCGCCGAGGGAGCTTCCCGCCTGCTCCCGGATGTTCCGATAGACTTCCGCAAGATTAACCGTTCCGTCAAGCGTGATTTCCACCGTCACGCGATCGTCAGTCACAATCGGATCATAAGCCGTCACGCCTTCGATGCCGGCGAACGTCACGGCCAGCGGTTGTTCGACCGCGAAATGGCGGTAGCCGAACCAGCCGCCGAACAACACGGCGCCTGTCAGCAGCGCCGTCAGCAACACAGGGACAATGCGTATGTGCGTCATCTCAGTTGCCTCCTTCCCATGCGATGCCGTATGTAATAGAGTATAACATACGCGGAACATCGAATGGGGCGGCAATAACAGGCAAGGAGCGCCCGCCTGCGCCAGTTCAGGCGCGGCGGACGCTCCCCGGAGGTCAACCGGATGAACGCGCGGGCAGCCGGTAGGTCTCGATCGGACGGCCGTCTTCAAAGGCATAAAATCCATAGTAGTGACGCTTGACGTCACTTTCTTCCCTGCTGTAATAAACTTCCCAGATCCGCCGGCCTTCGGCGTACCCCGGACGGATGCGGATGATGGACGCATCCGGAACCGCGCGGCGCACGTCTTGCCGCAGCCGGCCGACATCGTAGGCCTCTTCCGCATGGACACTCTCGATCCTGTCCGCGAACGCCCACACATAAAGATCTTCCCCGTCTTCCCGCTCACCGCGGATAATCCAGACGATGTCGTCCCATACGAATTTGACCGCCGATTCGACTTTCGTCAGGCCGGCTTCCGCCTTCACCCGCCGGATCGCTTCGCGCTCTTCCCGAACATAGTCGCTTCGGGCCCACTGAAAATACAGATTGAGCAGCATCAGCACCAGACCGATCCCGAGCAGGATGATGACAGCCCAACGCTTCGGCGTCATGAAGCGGATATCGGATTGCCGGCGCCTCATGTCGCCGAGCTCAGCCTTTCGAAGCGGGCGGCCGCTTCCGCGGCGATCCGTTCTTCGTCCAGCCGCGTGCAGGTCCGATTCCTCACGACTTGCACGCCGTCGACCCAGACGTGTTTCACGTCTCTGCCGTTGCCCGCGTAGACCAGATGGGAGATCAGATCGGTCCGCGGATAATAGTGCGGCTGGTCGATGTCGAGGGCCACAATGTCCGCCCGCATGCCGGGCTTGAGGCTCCCGATCTCGTCCGACTGCCAGATGGCCTTCGCCCCGTACACCGTTCCGAGCTTGAGCGCTTCATAAGCGGGCACCGTCGTCGGATCGCCGGATACGCCCTTGTGAATGAGCGCCGCGAGCCGTATTTCGTCGAAAACGTCAAGGTTGTTGTTGCTCGCCGCGCCGTCCGTGCCGAGCGACACGGTCACGCCCGCGCGGAGCATGTCCGGCACCCTCGCGACGCCGCTGGCAAGCTTCAGATTGCTCGCCGGGTTGTGGGAGACGGCAACGCCCCGTTCGGCGAGCAGCGCGATCTCGTCATCGTTCAGATGGACGGCATGCGCCACAAGCGTCGGCCGGCTGAACATGCCGAGCCGGTCAAGATGCTCGACCGGCCGGACGCCGTAATCGCGCACGTTCTGCTCCACCTCCGCGGCCGTCTCCGACATATGGGTGTGCATCGGCAGATCGAGATCGTGCGCGGCCTGCACGAATTGCTCGATGAACGCCGGCGGACAAGTGTAGGGCGCGTGAGGCGACATCATGACGCGGAGGCGGCCGTCCGCCTTGCCGTGCCAATCCCGCGCGAACCGAATCGCGTCCTCGAGCTTGGCGCGCTGCTCCGCCTCGGAGCACAGGCCGATGACGCCCCGGGCCAGCACGCCCCGGAGGCCCGCCTGCTCGACAACCTGCGCCACTTCATCCATATGATCGTACATGTCGACGAACGCCGTCGTCCCGCGCTTCAGCATCTCGACGGCCGCAAGCGCCGCGCCGGCGCGCACATCTTCCGCCGTGAAGCGCGCCTCGAGCGGCCAGATTTTGTTCTGCAGCCAGTCCTGCAGCACCATGTCGTCGGCATACCCGCGAAGCAGCGTCATGGCTGCGTGGCCGTGCGTGTTGATCAGCCCCGGCATGAAGAGCAGCCCGCTGCCGCTGATCCTTTCCGCCCCGTCGGCCAGCGCGCCGGGATGCGCTTCGGCAAGGTAGACGATCCGGCTGCCTTCCACGACCAGATGGCCGTTTACAATCGGCTGGCCGTCGTCCATGGTCAGAAACGTGCCGCCCTCAATCCACCACTTTGTCGTCATCGTGATCCGCATCCTTTTCCAAATAATAAGCAAGGCTGAGCAGTTCGGTCGTGAAATCGGCGTGATGCACCCGCACGGACGGCGGCACTTTCAGAATGGCCGGCGCGAAATTCAGAATGCCTTCGATGCCGGCGTCCGCCAGCTGATCCGCCACTTTCTGCGCCGCCGCGGCCGGCACGGTGATGATGCCGATCCGGATTTGCAGCGCTTCGACCGTCGCCTTCAGCTCCTCCATCGGCTGCACGCGCATCGTGTTGATTTGCATCCCGATCTTGTCGGGATGATCGTCGAACACCGCGACGATCTTCATGTTGTCGCGGCTGTACCGGTTGTAGTTGCAGAGCGCCTGGCCGAGATTGCCCGCGCCGACCAGCGCGACATTGATTCCCCTGTCCAGTTTCAGGATGTGCCGGATCTTGCTGATCAGGTAGGAGACGTCGTAGCCGATGCCCTTGCGGCCGAATTCGCCGAAGTACGCCAGATCCTTGCGGATCTGCGCGGGGTTGAGGTCGAGCTTGCGTCCGAGCGCCTGCGACGAGACGGTCTGCACCTCGCCGCGCGAAAGCTCGTTGAGCGCCTGAAGATAGAGCGGCAGTCTGCGCACGACCGCCTCGGATATTTTCGTCTGCTGCTTCATCACGCGGATCCTCCCTGCGTCGTCCCGGTTTCACTCAGCCACTCCCGAATGCGCGGCACAATCTGTTCGATGTGCATCGTCTCGATCTTGGGGCCCGGCAGCGAGTACAGAAAATATTTGCCGTAGCTCGTGTCAATGACGCGCGTGTCGTACAGGATGACGATTCCCTTGTCCTTCGCCGTGCGGACGAGGCGGCCGAAGCCTTGCTTGAAGCGGATGACCGCCTGCGGAATCGACAGTTTCATGAACGGGTTCTTCTTCTCCGCCGCCAGCTGTTCCGATTTCGCTTCAAGCAGCGGATGGTTCGGCGGGGTAAACGGCAGCCGCACGATGGCGAGACATGTCAGCGCGTCGCCCGGCAGATCGACGCCTTCCCAGAAACTGCTCGTGCCGAGCAGCACCGAGGCCTGCTGCTGCCGGAACCGGCGGACAAGCTTCGTCCTGCCGCCGCCGTCGATGCCCTGGCCGATGACGGCGATTCCCGCTTCGGCAAGCCGCTCTTTCAGCGGCTCATACACCTGCTTCAGCATCCGGTAGGACGTGAACAGGACGAGCATCCTGCCCGATGTCTCGCGCGCCACGTCGGCCAGCGATTCGACGAGCGCGGCAAGGAACGCCGGATCCGCCGACGCCCCCTTGATCGGCGGCAGGTTGCGCGGAATGACGACCAGCGCCTGATCGCGATAATTGAACGGCGACGGCAGCTGCACGGTCGCGAGCCGGCCGTCCGCTTCGAATCCGGACAGCCCGAGCTGTTCGGTCGCGTACTCGAACGACTTGTGCACGCTGAGCGTGGCCGAGGTCAGGATGACACTCCGCTTCGCATCGAAGAAATATTGCTTGAGCAGTCCGCTGACATCGGCGGGCACGGCGTACAGATGCACCGACCGCGACTTGTAGAACGCGTTTGCCTCCAGCCAGTAGACGGTCCCGCCTTCGTCCAGCTTGACGAAGCCGTGCAGGTCGTCGCGGACGCGCGCCAGGTCTTTCACCCGGCCCGCGGTGTCGACCGCCACCGCTTCGACTTCGGCGTCGTCGCAATGTTCCTTGAGCTCCGCGAGCAGCTTCTCGAACGTGCGGATGATCTCGTTCAAGGAAGCGAACACGTTCGCTTCGGCTGTCCGCACCGCTTCCCATTCGGCCGGTGGCTTGTCGGTCTTGAGCCGCATGACGCCCTGCCCGCCGTCGGCGTCGGGCTCCGGCTGCGCCAGCCGATACAGCAGTTCGAACAGCTCGTCCCAATGGATGCGCAGTTCGCCGAACACCGGAACGGCCTTCTCGATCGTTTCGGTCCAGCTTTCAGCGCGCACATGGCCGGTGGATGCGATCTTCTGTTTGAGCTGGAAGATGAGTCCCGTGCGGGCGTCCTTGCAAAGCCGCGTCAGCGGATGCATACCGCTGTTGTAAGAGAGCTGCATGCCGAGATGTTTGCCGGCAGCGTCATCCAGATGATGGGCCTCGTCGACGATGAGGTGGTCGTATGCGGGCAGCAGCCGGTATTCGGCGCGGATGTCGGTGAACAGCAGCGAATGGTTCGTGATGACCAGATCCGCATGAACGGCTTCCTGTTTCGCCCGGTGATAGAAACAATGCTTGAACCAGGGACAGGAGCGGTTCAGGCACGAATCGGCGTCGCTGGCGACGGTATGCCAATATTCGGCCCCCCGCCCGCCGAAGTTCAGCTCCTCCTGGTCGCCGTGCTCGGTCTCGCCGAGCCAGACCAGCATCTGAGCCGTCGTCAGCCGGTCATCCGCGGGCGCGGTATAATCGCGCGCCGCGATCTTGCTCTCGAACTTGCGCAGGCACAGGTAGTTGCCGCGGCCCTTGAAGACGGACGCCTTGAACGGCAGCGGCAGCACCTTGGCAAGCAGCGGCACATCCCGCTCGCGGATCTGTTCCTGGAGATTGATCGTATGGGTGCTCACGACTATTTTCTCATCTTGGCGGATACCATAGAAGAGAGCCGGAATGAGGTAGCCGAGCGACTTGCCCGTGCCCGTGCCGGCCTCGATCATCAGATGGCGCCCGGATTCCAGCGCGTCGTACACCTCGCGGAACATGCGCACCTGCGACTCGCGCGGTTCGTACCCCGGAACATGTTCCTTCAGCCGGGCGAGCGTCTCTTCCAAAAACATCTCAAAATCCAGTTCGCGCAGCCGTTCGGCCGATTCCGGATCATCGTGGCGCGGCGGTTCTTCGTCCGTCCATTCACCGACCTTGAGCGCGAACTGGCGATAGTAGCGGTAGCCGTCCGGATCGGCGGCGGCCAGACGCTGCCTTCGCTGTAGCGCGTCGTGAACGATCCAGCCGAGATCGTCGCCGTCGCCGAGCTGCGAGGCCAGCCGCTCCAGCGTCAGCAGCGGCAAATTGCGCAGTTTGTCCATGCAGGCCTTGAAGAGAAGGGCGGTCGCCATGGCGTCGCTGTCGGCCTGATGATGGCGTTCGTGCTCGATGCCGAACACTTCGGATACGGCGCCCAGCTGGTAGGACGGCTGGGTCGGATACAGGATGCGCAGCAGCTGCAGCGTGTCCAGCACCCGGCCCGTGAACGGCATGTAGCCGCACCGGTCCAGCGCCTGATTGAGGAAGCTGACGTCAAATCCGGCGTTGTGCGCCACCAGCACCGCGTCACTCAGCAGCGGAATGACCTCGAGCAGCACATCTTCCGGTTCGGGCGCTTCGCGCACGTCTTCATCCGTAATGCCCGTAAGCTCGGTGATAATTGCGGGGACCGGGACTCTCGGGCGCACATAGGACGTATAACTCCCGGTCACGCCGCATTCATCATCGAGCAGCACGATGCCGATTTGAATGATATCATCTTCGTTGCTATGATTGCCGGTTGTTTCCAGATCGAGGACAGCAAATTTCATCCGGTACGTTCTCCTCACGTGCAGCCGAACTCGGAATTGCCGAAATACAGCGTCAAAGGTCCGGCGTTCGATCTGCAGTTTGCCAGATTGCGCGCGGCGCCGGTGAAGGCGGGATCCGCTTCGCAGGCTTGTTTGAAATATTGAACCGCCTGCTCCAGATTCGCCGTGACGGCCTGAATGCAGCCGAGCGCGTTCAGGCCGAGCGCCTTCAGCTTCGGCTGCGACGCCGTGCGGACGATGAACAGGAAGTGGCGCTCGGCGTTCTCCCATTCGCGGAGATGCATGTAGGACATCGCCAGGAACATTCGTGCCGCCAGCGATTCGGGACAGAGCTCTACCGCCCGGCTGAACGACGCGGCCGCGTCTTTGTACATGGCCAGATCGTAGTAACCCTGGCCGGCGGTGAGATGGCGTTCCGCTTCTTCCCTCGCCGCTTGCGACGGACCGGTTTCCGCTGATGCCGACGGGGACGGTTCGGCCGTTCCGAGCACGTGACCGGCTTCCGCCGATGCCGCCGGCGCGGCATGTCCGATCTCCCCGAGTATCGGCGCCGCTGCGGCCAGCGTTTGCTTGCCGCCGTCCGCTTCGCCGAATGACGTCATCTCCCGCAGCCTCGCCAGCTTCTCTTCCACCTGCAGCCAGCCGTCGACGATCATGTCGCTCATGTCCTGGATCTTGCTCAGCTGCGCTTCGATCAACCCGCGCTGCGCCGCATCCGCGGCAGGATATCGCGTCAGCATTTCGTCAAGCATGTCGTTCATGACTTTGAACCATTGCCTGACCACCCTCGCCGCCCCCTTCGCCTTGGGCCTTCCGGCGCGCTCCGCCGGTATGCTCATTCTGCGCCGAAGCGAGGGGGAACTATACTGCGGGACTCAAGTTACATCCCGCAACTGAAGCCGGATTACGGCCGGGCTGGCGGATTGCAGTATTACAGGATCGTTGCGTGCTCTTCCTTGCCCGTCATGCCGGCCGGACGATTCCCTTCGTCCATGAGGACGATCCGCGGACGATATTCACGGGCTTCCTCTTCGGTCATCAGCGCATAAGAGATAATGATGACTTTGTCGCCTGGCTGGGCATGGCGGGCGGCGGCGCCGTTCAGGCAGATGACGCCCGAACCGCGCGGACCGGGAATGACATACGTCTCCAGCCGGGCGCCGTTGTTGATATTGACCACCTGAACCTTTTCGTTCTCCCACAGGTCGGCCGCCTCCATCAGATCTTCATCGATCGTGATGCTGCCCACATAGTTCAGGTTCGCTTCCGTTACGGTCGCGCGGTGGATTTTCGACTTCATCATGTTCCGCATCATGGTATCCTCACTCCTTTCCCGCCGGCCCCGTTGCAAGCAGCCGGTTGTCGATGAGCCGCGTCCGGCCGAATTTGACGGCCAGCGCTGCGATGAACCGGCTGCCCGGCGGCATCTGATCGAACGGGATGTCCGCCGGAGGCTCCAGATTCGGCCAGGTGAGCAGTTCCGCATAATCCGTCTCGGCAAGCGGCGCGCGCTTGATGTGCGCATGCATCGCCGCTTTAAGCTCGCCGGGCGTCATGCCGGGTTCGCGGAACTTCTGCTCCGCCAACTCGAGCGTTTCGTACAGAATGACGGCCTGGCCCCTCTCTTCCGCGTTCAGATAGACATTTCGCGAACTGAGCGCGAGTCCGTCCGGTTCCCGCACCGTCTCGCACGGCACGATGCGGACGGGGAAGTTCAAATCTTCGACCATCCGCTCGATAAAGGCAACCTGCTGCGCGTCTTTCAGGCCGAAATAGGCTTTATCCGGCATGACAATATGAAAGAGTTTGCTGACGACGGTGCCGACGCCGTCGAAATGGCCGGGTCTCGACGCCCCGCACAGCCGGTCCGTAAGACCGGCGATCATGACGCGCGTCGCGGTCGGGCGCGGATACATTTCGGCCATGGACGGCATGAACAACAGATCGGCCCCCGCCGCTTCGGACACCTGCCTGTCCCGCCCGGCATCGCGCGGGTACCGCTCGAAATCTTCATTCGGGCCGAACTGCAGCGGATTGACGAAGACGCTGACGATGGTGAGCCCGTTCTCCGCCGCCGAGCGGCGGATCAGGCTGGCGTGGCCTTCGTGCAGATAGCCCATCGTCGGCACGAATCCGACCGTGCCAGCGGGGTTCTGCCTGCGCCATTCGGCGATGGCGGCGCGAAGTTCGGCGATCGTCTCAATGACCCGCATCTTGTTTCGCCTCCCCGCCGCCGTACAGCTGCGCGGCGATTTCCGACGCGCCCGGAAAACTGTGCTCGGCTCCGGGGAACGTTCTGGCCTTCACATCGCGCACGTAGGCGCCGATGGCGTCGCGGATGGTCGTGCCGACATCGGCGTAGGTTTTCACGAACTTCTTGCTTCGATACGGAGAGGCGTACCGGATCATGTCGTGATAGACGAGCACCTGGCCGTCGCAGGCGGCGCCGGCCCCGATGCCGATCGTCGGAATCTTGAGGGCGCGCGTCACCGCTTCAGCCGCGCCGTCAGTCACCAGTTCGAGCACGATGGCGAACGCGCCGGCTTCTTCGAGCGCCTTCGCGTCATCGATCAGACGGCGGATGTCCGCCTCCAGCTTGCCCTGGACTTTGTACCCGCCGATTTGGTGAATCGACTGCGGCAGAAGTCCGATATGGCCCATGACCGGAATGCCGGCCGCCGTCAGGGCGGATACTTCATGGGCGATGTCCGCGCCGCCTTCCAGCTTGACCGCCTGCACGCCGGTCTCCTGCATCAGTCTGCCCGCATTGCGGAGCGTCGACTCCGCGCCGAGCCGGTAGGTCATAAACGGCAGATCGGCCACGATGAATGTATCGGGTGCGCCGCGCCTTGCGGCGCGGGCGTGATAGATGATGTCATCCAATGTCACCGGCAGCGTCGTGTCGTAGCCGAGCACGACATTGCCGAGCGAATCGCCGACGAGAATGGCGTCCACGCCCGCTTCCTCGGCCAGCCGTGCCGAAGGATAGTCGTACGCGGTCACCATGGAGATCGGGATTCCGTCCTTTTTCATTTGCAGCCATTTCGTCACGGTAAGTGCCTGCATGCCGCATGGTCCCTCCCATTCGCAGCCGAACGTTCCGCACCGGTGCGCCCTCATTTTTCCGGAAAAAGCAAAAAACCTTCCGGCAGCAACGCCGTAGGTCCTCAGACGACAACAGGAAACATCACGGTCAAGCGTGCTTCCTTCTGTCTCGGTCCCTCGCGGCTCTGAGCAGAATGCGCCAACCCGGATGAACGTTCCGCGCAAGATGAAATTCAAATCCATAAGTCCCGAGTGCGATTCGCGAAAAATGCGATACCGCCTCTTGCCGACAAGTATAGCACGGCGGGGCCCGAAAAGAAAGCGGCGGACATTCGTTCGTCCGCCGTCCGGCGCGTCATTCGAATTCCGCCGAAAACACTTCCCGCACCAATCCGTCCGCCGTCCGGACGCGCAGCGCGCCGTTGTCGGAGAGGCCGAGCGGCACGCCTTCCACGGTTCCTTGCGGCGTCTTCAGGACGGCCGGCTTGCCGAGCGAGACGGACCACGCTTCCCAGAGCAGCCGGATCGGGCCGAATCCGTCATTGCGGTAAATGTCGTACAGTTCTTCGAGCGATTCGAGAAACTGCGCCGCCGTTTCCGTCCGGTCAAGCGGCCTGCCGGCGGCCATCCGGAGCGAAACGGCTTTCGACCTCAGCTCGGGAGGGTAATCCTCCGGCTCGAGGTTGACGCTGATGCCGATGCCGGCGACGACATGGCGCAGCCGCTCCTCTTCCGCGCTCGATTCGAGCAGGATGCCGCTTATCTTGCGGCCGTCAATCAGCAGATCGTTGGGCCATTTGATGCCGATCTCAAGGCCTGTCTGTCGTCGCAGCGACCGGCAGAGGGCGGCGGCGGTCAGCAGCGTCAGCTGCGGCGTGCAAAGGACCGGAACGTTCGGCCGGAGCACGAGGCTCATCCACAGTCCCTTGTACTTCGGCGACAGCCAGCTCCGCCCCATCCTGCCCCGTCCGCTCGTCTGCTGCTCCGCGATGACAAGCGTGCCTTCGGGCGCCCCTTCTTCGGCGAGCCGCTTCGCGGCATCCTGGGTCGAGCCGATCTCGTCGTACAAGTGAAGCGACCGGCCGAGCGACTTCGTCTTGAGGCGCGACATGAGCCCGGTCGCCGTCAGCCGGTCCGGCGTTCCCGCCAGCCGATATCCCCGGTTGCGGCTCGCTTCGATCGCGTAACCTTCCTCCGTCAGCCTGCGGATATGTTTCCAGACCGCCGTCCGGCTGATGCCGAGCCGGCGGCTCGCCTCTTCGCCCGAAATGTACTCGCCTTCGCGTTCCGTCAACATTTCCAGCAGTCGTTCTCTCATGGTTCGTCCTTCCCGTCCGGTTCATTGTCCAGAATGCGCAGCGCCCTCTCGAGCAATGCCCGACGTTCGTTGGGCAGGCGGCCGGCGGCCGTCTCCAGCAGCAGCCGATCCATCGTCCGCTTGATCCACGGGCCGCCTTTCCTGCCAGCCGCTTCCGCCAATTCCGTCCCGTCGAGCGCCAGCTCCGCCGCCGCAAACGCCGGGATGTCCGCCAGCCATGCCGACCATCGGGCCAGTCGATCCGCCGGGACGGGACTGATGCCGGGAAGCGCGCGCATGACGTCCAGCCAGTCTGCCGCAGCCTGGCGCCCGTGGCGCAGCGCAAGCGCAGCCCATGCTTCGCGGGTATCGGGAATGCTCGCCGCGGCGGCATGCAGTTCCAGCGGCGCGAAGATCGCGCGCATCCGCTTCTTGCCGAACGCGAACTGCGACATCCAATGGTGAGCCGCCTCCGGCGAAACGTTCGACGCCGCCCAAAGCGCGATCCACCTGAGGTCGCCCGCCTCCAGGCCGGACAGCTTCACCTTCCCCGCGCATGCCGGAAGACCGTTTGTCTCCAGCGGCGTCTTCGTCGTCCGCCATAGACAGGAGCGGATGAACAAAGCGGCCGCCCGGTCCGGATCGGCGCCGCGGACCATCTTGTCCAGTTCGGCACCGACGCGTTCCAGCGCGATATGACGCAACAGCCCGGCGTTCCGCCTGAGCGCGCGCCATGTCGACGGCGCGATGCGGAAGCCAAGCTCCGCCGCGAACCGGACGGCCCGGACCATGCGCAGGGCGTCTTCACGGAATCGTTCGTCCGGACTGCCGACGCAGCGGATGACACCGCGTTCAAGGTCGGACATCCCGCCGAACGGATCGATTACCCGGCCGTCCGCGTCCATCGCCATGGCGTTGACCGTGAAATCCCTGCGCTTGAGATCGGTCCGGATGTCGTCGACGAATGCGACATCCGACGGTCGGCGATGGTCGTCATAGTCCGATTCCGTGCGGAACGTCGTCACTTCATACGACCGGCCTTTCACGAACACGGTTACCGTGCCGTGCCGGATGCCGGTCGGGACATGCTTCGGAAAGATCGCCATGACCGCTTCCGGCCGCGCGGACGTCGCGATGTCGACATCGCCGATCGGCCGGCCGAGCAAGGCGTCGCGGACGCAGCCGCCGACGAAATACGCTTGGTGGCCGGCGGCGCTCAATCGTTCGATCACCGGCATCGCGTCTTTCAGCTTTCCGTCCATGGCGGCGCACCACCTCTCGCGCTTATTCGCACACCGGTATCGGAATATCGGCCTCGATCCCGAGCACGCGATAATAGATGCGCTCGTATTCCGCGGTAATCCGGTCATTGCAGAACGTCGTGCGGGCCCGTTCCAGGCATGCTTCCCGGAACCGTGCGTACATCGATTCGTCGCTCAGCAGCTGAACCGCGTATTCGGCCATCCGCTCCGTATCGCCGACCGGCGCGAGGAAGCCGGTCGTGCCGTGCGCGACAAGCTCCGGAATGCCGCCGGCGAGTGAGCCGATCGTCGGCACGCCGCAGGCCATCGCTTCGAGGGCGACGAGGCCGAAGCTTTCTTTCTCGGACGGCAGCAGCAGCAGGTCCGCGACGGAAATGACCTGCGCCACGTCGTCCTGCTTGCCGAGGAAGGTGACGCGGTCCTCCAGGCCGAGCGATTCGACCTGCCATTGTATTTTCGACAGTTCCGGACCTTCCCCGACGAGCAGCAGACGCGAAGGCAGCTTCGCGTTCACGCGCGCGAACACGTCAACGACGTCGCCGACCCGCTTCACCGGCCGGAAGTTGGAGATGTGCATCAGCACCTTTTCGCCCGGCTCGGCGTATTCGTTGCGCAGCGAACGGCATTCCCGCGGGTAGTAGACGCGCTTGTCGACGAAATTGTACGTCAGATCGATCGGCGTCTCGATATCAAGCCGTTCGCGGGTCTCCCGAATCAAATCCCGCGAGACGGCCGTCACCGCATCGCTCTGATGGATCGCGAGCCGGATCAGATCGCGCAGCGATTCGTCCTGTGCCAGCACCGTGATATCGGTGCCGTGCAGCGTCGTTACCGTCTTGATGCCGCCGTCCAGCATCTGTTTCGCCAGCCAGGCGCAGATGGCATGCGGCACGGCGTAGTGGACGTGCAGCAGATCCAGTTTCTGCATCCGCGCGACCTGCGCCATCTTGCTGGCCAGCGACAGATCGTACGGCGGATAGCGGAAGACATAATAATTGTTCACTTCGACTTCATGGTAATAGATGTTGCGCTGGAACTTGCCGAGCCGGAACGGAATGCTGTGCGTAATGAAATGAATCTCATGCCCTTTCTCGGCGAGCAGCTTGCCGAGTTCGGTCGCGACGACACCGGATCCGCCGAGCGTCGGGTAACAGGTAATGCCGATCTTGAGCGGTCTGGCCATGGATGCTCCTCCTCTCGCTTCGCGGTGCGCTCAGAACAGATGCACCTCAAAGGGGCGCTTCACCGCGAAGCCTTCGGCAAATGCCCACTGACGCTGGCCGCCGAGCAGCCGGTCGCGGGCTTCGACATTTTCGACGTAGCGTTGGTTCAGCGGCGTCGCTACCGTATCCGGCCCCGATTCGAACTGCGACCGATAGGCCGACAGCGCGCGGCGCTTCGCGTCGTACCAATCCGAAACATTGACGATCAGATCGACTTCCGCCACATCATTGATATAGTAGAAATACATTTGCTCCACCTGGACCGGTTCGAGTTCGGGCATGTACCGGCGCAGCTTCGCATTGAAAACCGCCTCTTCCACGAGGCGGCTCGCGGCGTTATGGTCGGGATGGCGGTCGTTCCAATACGGCGCGAACACGATCCGCGGCCGAAGTTTCCGGATTTCGCGCACGATGGACGCCATCTGATCCGGCGAACCGGTCAGCCCCCGGTCAGGCAATCCGAGACAGGAGCGATACGCCAGCCCGATCGCCTCGGCGGCTTCCGCGGCCTCGCGCTGCCGCAGTTCCACCGTCCCGTTCGACGACATTTCCGCGCGGGTCAGATCGCAGATGCCGAAGCGGATGCCGGCCTGCGTATGCTTGGCGATCGTCGCGGCCATGCCGATCTCGACATCGTCCGGGTGGGCGCCGAACGCCAGCATGTCGACGGCAACCGTCATGACCGCCAGTCCTCCGGCTTGTATTTGTGGACAAGCTCCCGCCACGCGAATTCGCCGCGCTCGAGCGCTTTGACGAGCAGTTCGGCCGTGGCGACGTTCGTGGCGACGGGAATGCCGTACACGTCGCAGAGGCGCAGCAGCGCGTTGATATCCGGTTCATGGGGTTGCGCCATCAGCGGATCACGCAGGAAAATGATCAAATCCATGACATTCTCCGCCACCAGCGCGCCGATCTGCTGGTCGCCGCCGAGCGGCCCCGACATGAACCGGTGCACCGTAAGCCCGGTCTGCTCCATGATCCGCTTGCCGGTCGTGCCGGTGGCATACAGATCGTGATGGCGGAATACATGCTCATAAGCGATGACGAAATTGACCATTTCGTCTTTCTTCCGGTCGTGCGCAATGAACGCAACCTGCATCCGCGCCGTCATGAACGTTTCTCCTCTCCGCCGTCCATCAGATGCTCGAATCCGTAGACGAGGCCGGTATAAGTCATCACTTTCTGCACCGCGGTCTTGACCCCCGGCATGTAGCCGGCGCGGTCATACGAATCATGCCGGATGCGCAGTGTCTGTCCGAAAGCGCCGAAGATCACTTCCTGCTGGGCGAATACGCCGGGCAGCCGGACGCTGTGGATGCGGAATCCGTTGTAATATCCGCCGCGCGCGCCTTCCAGTTTCTCTTCCTCATCGGGATGCCCCTGTTTGAGCTCACCGCGCACTTCGGAAATCAGTTCCGCGGTCTTGATGGAGGTGCCGGACGGCGCATCCAGCTTCCGGTCCCCGTGATACTCGATAATCTCCAGATGCGGGAAGTAGCGCGCCGCTTCCGCGGCGAACCGCATCATCAGAATGGCGCCGATCGAGAAGTTGGGCGCGATCAGGCCGCCGATACCGCGGCTTCTGCACAGCTTGTCCAGTTCGTCAATCTGTTCCGGCGTGAAGCCGGTCGTGCCGACAACGGGACGCACACCGTATGTAATCGCCGTCTTCGTGTTGTCGTAAGCCGACTGCGGCACCGTAAAATCAACCAATACGTCGACTGCGCCGCCGCGCAGCGCTTCCTCAAGGTCGCCGGTGATCGTGACGCCGCAGGCGGGCAATCCCGCAGCGGCGCCCGCATCCTGACCGGCCGACGTGCGTCCGACGGCGGCCGCCAGTTCAAAAGCCGGTTCTTCCAGCACCATTTTGACGACTTCACGTCCCATTTTGCCGCTTGCGCCCGCAACCGCGACGCGAATCTTGTCCGTCATGCCTTCCAACTCCTGTTCCCACTTGAGTAATGAATTAGTTCAATGCAGCGTGCGTTTTTGCTTTCTCCGATGACGCCGGCGATAGTCGGCAAACAGCCGCTTGGTTTCTCCATGCGCGGGATTCAGCCTGAGCGCTTCCCTTGCCGCCTGAGCCGCTTCATCGAACCGTCCGAGCGCCCCGTATGCCGCCGCCATGAGCAGCCAGGCTTCATCGAGCAACGGATCCAATTCCAGCGCAAGCTTCAGCCGGCCGATGACGGATGCATAGTCGGGATCGGCTGCCGCCAGCTCATTTTTGGCTTCCTCGGCCGCAATTCGCGCCTGAACCGAAGCGAGATGGTAGCGGTAATCCGTCTGATCCGGCGCCAGCCTGACCGCTTCCTCCGCGTGCCGGAGCGCCTTCGTCCACAGGGCGCTGCGCATGCAGGTAATCGAGCATTTGTGGTGATATGCAGGATTGCCGGGCTCGGCAGCGATGGCCTGCTCGAACGACCGGATCGCCTGTTCGTAGTCGCCCGACAAGATCGAAGCATAAGCCTGTCTGATATGCTCTTCCCCGGCCATCCTCCACGCCCCCTCGCACATATGCTTATCGATCAGCATATGCACAAGGCAAGCGCCGGGTATGGGCGGGCAAGCCGCCGCACTATTCGGCCGGCTGCTCGATGCGCGTCCAGCGGTCTTTGTCGCGCGTCGAGAATTTCGCCATCACCTTGTCATGCGCTTCCGTCAGATCGATCCCCAGCGAATTGGCAAAGCAAATGAGAATGAAAAGCAGGTCCCCGAGTTCCATCTCGATGGAACTGTCCGGCTCGTCGGGCTTCTTCGGCTTGGGCCCGTAGTGATGGTTCACTTCACGCGCCAGTTCCCCGGCTTCTTCCGTCAGCCGGGCCATCAAGGCGAGCGGACTGAAGTAGCCTTCCTTGAACTGTGAAATATATGCATCGACTTCACGCTGCATGTCGGCGAGTGTTTTGCCCAACACTAAGCACGATCCTTTCCATGAAAGATAAAAATTGATAAGCTTAATATCGACTTATCCTTTTACGCCGAACGGTTGTGTCCGCCCGCGGACACGGCGCCGGCCGTTTTGCTTATCCGACGATTCTTTCCTTATGTTAGCGCAAAGCACAGGGGAACACAATCCTTGCACCTTCCCGGGCTTCGATGCGTTGAAGCCCGATATCGAGGAGGTTGAAACGGATGTCCCGACGGGCAGCCGGCGGACTGCGCGTCCTCGTCCCCGTTGCGGCGGGAACGGCGATCTATGCGTTCGGCCTGCATTACTTCGTCCTGCCGAACACGTTGATGGAAGGCGGCGTTACCGGTGTCGGACTGCTGCTCTATTACATATTCGGCCTGCCGCTTTCCTTCACGACACTGCTCCTGAACGTGCCGCTGTTTCTCGCGGGATGGAGACTGCTCGGCTGGAAATCGATGACGATGACGCTTTATGGCACGCTCTGTCTGACCTGCTCGCTGTGGCTGATGGAACGCGCGGTCGATGCCCGGCTCATCGTCCCGCTCGCAAGCGGGCGCGATCTGATTCTGGCCGCGCTCTATGCCGGCGTGACCCTTGGCGCCGGTCTCGGCATCGTCTTCCGGTTCGGCGCGACGACCGGCGGCATGGACATCGCCGCCCGCATTCTGGTGCGAAAATACGGCTGGAGCATGGGCCGGACCATACTCGGCATCGATGCCGCCGTCATCGGCTCATCCCTGTTCTTCGTGCCCGTCGAGCGCGTGCTCTACACGCTGGTCGTCGTCTTCATCGCCGCAAGAGTCATCGATTTCGTGCAGGAAGGGGCTTATGTCGGCAAAGCGTTCACGATCGTGACGGACAAAGGCCAGGCGATCGCCGACGCCGTTACCCGCAAGCTCGACCGGAGCGTGACGATTCTGCAGGCGACCGGCGGCTATTCGGGCGCGTCCAAGCAGGTCGTCTACTGCATTGTCGGCCGATCCGAAGCCCGGGCGCTGCGCGAGATTGTACACGAGATCGACCCGAAGGCGTTCTTCGCGATCAGCGATGCGCACGATGTCGTCGGCGAAGGTTTCCGCGAAAGATGACGAAGCGCCCGCGGCTACAGCGGGCGCTTGACAGACGATATGCCCCATCGGTCATGACGGTACTTGCGATACCCTGCGTACCCGAGAGCGGCACACAGGATGGCGGTCATGGCCGCAATCCATGCCGGCGACGGATCATCGGCTCGCGCCGGCGACAACACTTCCTTCGAACCGAACAAATCCGCAGCAGCCTGTTCGATGCCGTCGAACGCTTCCTCGATCCAGACCCGGTTCGCTTCCCCTTTCGCTGCAGCCGCCAGCAACCTCTCCGCATACCGGATCCGCTCCTGCAGCAGCTGAACGGACAGCTGCGGCCGGGCGACAGCTGCCGCCGCCTCCAGACGCTCGACCCGCTCCTTCAGGAGCTGAAGCGAAACGGCGGCCGCGGCGGCTCCCTCTGTCCCGCCGCGCTGCCAGCCGCGGCGCATCCGGTCGAGATCGTCGCCGATGAGCCGCCCGTACTCGAGCCACAGCGATTCGCGGCCGGGCGTCAGTGCGTCGACGGCGAGCAGCAGCCGGGATGCCTCCGCCCGCCACCCGTCCGGGTTGCGGCCGCGGGCAAGCGCTTTGCGTGCCGCGCCGAGCGAATCATCAATCCGTCTCCACCCGGCCGGTTCTCCGATCGCGCGCAGTTCGGCCGATGCAGCTGTTTCTTCTATTTTCAACAAATAGGCGTAGGACAGTTGACGATTACCGTCCAGGGACGCGAGGTAGAAACTGTGGGTCAGAACCTCGAGACGGTCCAAACGGTCTTCAGCCGCCGCCGGCGCATCCGCAGACAATGGCAATCCGCCGGCGGTCAGCAGAAGCATGAGCGCCAGCAGTATCTTCAGGCGAACGGACATGGACAATCCCTCCTAGACATCAGTCTATGAGCGGATTGCCCGGTTCAGAACCGCAGCCCGAACCTGCTGCTCACCGGCGATCGCCAGCTCCGGTTTCGCCGGAAGATCGGAATTGCAACACAATCAGTGTCAGAAAGTAGCTGACGACCGACAACACGAAGGTGAATCCGGCAATAACCGTCAGATCGTCTTCCAACACCGACGGCAGCCAGGGATAGATGTCGACGCCGTAATCCATCGTATCGTTCAGCAGCATCCATCCGAGGGCAAGCAGCGCCGCCAACTTGCCGAACCGCATGAACCGCGCATAGAGCAGCCCTTCGACAGCCATCGCCGCATGCGATGCGATGAGCATCCAGTTCTGCCAGTCGAGCGGGTCGCCCTGCAACCCTTGCGCGGCGTTCATGACGACCGCCCAGACGCCGTACTTTACCAGCGTCAGGACGGCAAGCGCTTCCACCGTGATTCGGAAGATCCGGTAAACGCCGCTTTCCTTGCCCGGACGCATCAGGATGAGCAGCAGCCAGATCGTGAAGAACAGGCTTGCCGTCGGACTGTCCGGGACGAACACGATGCGCCATAACGGATGGTGATCGAGCGTCCAGCGCAGCTGCTCCCCGTACCAGACATAGCCATACGCCGTGCCGAGCGCGTTGCAGATGAACAGCAGCCAGAGCAGCCGGCGGTCGAGCAGAAACGCACGGCTGGTGAACCATGTGAGCGACATGTGCGGCCCTCCTTGTCCGTCCATTCTTGACGCAAAAACTAAACCTGACCGCCGCATGGCGGTCAGGTTCGCTGATGCTTCCGCAGCCTGAAGCCTCAGATCGGCCGCGGCATTCAGATTGCTGTCTTATTCCGCTTTCTTCTGTTTCGCCAGCCATTCTGCGATCTGATCGATCTCTTCAGCGCTGAGTTGACCGCCGAACGGGGGCATCATGGTGCCTTTGCCGTTCGTCACGATCTCGGCCAGCTCTTCCTTCGAATACTTGTCGCCGACGCCGGCCAGAGGCGGAATCGAGCTTTGACCCTGGTAGTCCGTGCCGTGACAGGAGAGGCAGTTCTGCTGAATGACCGACGTGATTGGATCGTTCGCGTCAACGACGGCGATCTTCTTGTCCTCGCGTTTGACGGGATTCGGACGCTCTTCCCCGCGCTCAGCCGCAAGGCGCGCTTCCTCTTCACGCTTGATATGCTCCGGCACAATGCCGTTCACTTCAAGCTGATGCTGATAGTGATCCCATGCCACATAGGTCAGGTAGACGCAGGAAATCAGCGACAGGAACATCAGCGTCGAAGCGATCGGACGGCGGTAGAAGCGGCGCTCCTTGCCCCGATCGAGGAACGGCGCGCACAGCAGGGCGCCGAACATGATGAGCGGGACGCCGACCGTTCCGAGCACGACGTAATCGCCGGACACATACGGATACTTCAGGAACTGGTACAAGAACAGGAAATACCAGTCCGGCATCGGTATGAACGACGTATTGGTCGGGTCCGCCGGATAACCGAGCGGCGCCGGATGGGAAATCGTCAGGACGAGGAACCCGACCAGCACGACGACGCCGACCATCCATTCTTTCAGCAGGAAATTCGGAATGAACGCTTCCGACTTGCCTGGAAACGCCGAATAATCGGGCGGTATGTTCGGCATTCTCCCGGACTTGCGGACCCGGGAGTCGCCGACGTATACCACTTTCTCCTGGCTGTCCTTGGAGTTATGGGCCATCGGTGAAATCTCCCTTCAATTATAGTGGTCCGGAGATGCCTTGTCTGCGGATCATGATGAAGTGAGCCGCCAGCAATGCGAGCAGCGCGCCGGGCAGGAAGAAGACGTGGATCGCGAAGAAACGCGTCAGCGTCTGCGCTCCGACGACATCGCCGCCTTGCAGCAGTTCCGCAATGTACGGTCCGATGTACGGAACCGATTCCGCAATCTGGATGCCGACCTTCGTCGCGAAGTAAGCCTTGTTGTCCCACGGCAGCAGGTAGCCGGTGAATCCGAGGCCGAGCATGACGAAGAAGATGAGCATGCCGACAACCCAGTTCATTTCGCGCGGCGCCTTGTATGCGCCGGTGAAGAAGACGCGGAGCGTATGCAGGAACATCATGACGATGACCAGGCTCGCGCCCCAGTGGTGCATGCCGCGCACGATTGCGCCGAACGCAACTTTATGCTGCAGATAGTCGACGCTCGCGTAAGCGTTGATGATATCCGGCACATAGTACATCGTCAGGAACATGCCGGACAGAATCTGGATGACCGTAATGAAAAACGTCAGACCGCCGAAACAATATACGAAGGCGGAGAAGTGATGCGCCGGGTTGACATGTTCGGGGACCTCGTGATCCGCGACGTCTCTCCACATCGGCGTGATGTCCAGACGCTCGTCAATCCAGTTGTAGATTGCTTTAAACATCGGATATTACGCCTCCTAATCAGACTCGCGAGTTCGGTTTGACCGGTCCGAGGTACACCCAGCCATCTCTCACTTCCACTTCGTATTCGTCAAGCGGCGCCGGAGCCACTCTCAGGTTCTTGCCGTCAATCGAATACTTCGCCTCGTGGCACGGGCAGAAATATTGATTGTCGTTCTGGCTGTTCCAGTTGACCGTACACCCGAGATGCTTGCAAACCGGCGACAACGCGAAAATGGTGCCGTTCTGGTCGCGCGCGATCCATGCGGAACGCTCGGGATCGCTCTCGTACCAACCGTCAACCTGGTGGATCTGGTACTTGAATTCCTTCGGTTCACTCGTAATCGCGCTTTCTTCGGCAACTTTGACGAACGTGCCGCCCGTCTTCTTCTGAAGAATCGGGTCGACCGCAAAGCGGATCATCGGCAGCACGACACCGCCTGCCATGAATGCGCCCGCACCGCCGAGCGTATACGACAAAAATTGGCGCCGGGACATCGTTTTTCTCATCACGGACGAGTGTGACTGCTCATGCTGCTCGTGGTTGCTCATCTCCTGCTCTACCCCCTTTGCCAATCGTTATGCGGGTCTTGTCATGCCGACAACTACCATGACGAACCAAACCATAACTAATAATATCCCAGGCCCTATTGAGCGTCAAGAACGCGGAAATGAAAATGAAACAGCGCCTAAAATCGTTCTGAATTTTGTTGAAGATTTGTCACAATTGCCGCATCCCAGCACATTTTTCCCTTGCCCCGGACATTCTATTCAGCGCTGCGGTCAGGCTCTTCCCGCCTGTTCCGCCACATCGCCTGGACGGCTTCCGACACAGCCCGCGCTGCCGGCAGCGACCCGTCCGGCTCCGGGACGATCCACAGATCAACCGAAGGCAAGTCCGCCTGATAGGAACGGTTCATCGAGACGATGATGACGTGTCGAAAACCGCCAGCCTTGAGACCGGAGGCAACCCGTTCGATCGTCTGCGCCCCTTCCGCCGCATAGTGCAGCGCGGGATAGGTGACGGTCCGGCCCTTGAACGGCATTTCGACGAGGTCGAGCAGATCGCGCAGCCGCGTCAAAGCCGCCTCCGCTTCATCCGGCGATTCGCTGCCCGTCAGGCCGGTGACCGGCAGGATGCCGGTGTCGAAATAAAGCTGCAATTCCGCCCATCGTTCGCCGCTGAATTCACTGAATTTCATGAGCTTCATGATCCTCCGATTTCAGACAGGTTGTTCTTCCCGGACATCTTACCATATCCCGCAGCCGGCCGAAAACCGACAGCAGCAAAAAAACCCGCCCCCTGGCCAAGGGGCGGGCCATCGTTCAGATCGTTCGCAGCTCCTCCGCAAGCCTGCGGAATCCGTCCACATCGCCGTTGTCCAGCGCTTTGTCGATTTCGGCGTAAATTCTTTCCTTGCGATAGATGCGCAGCGCTTCGTCCAGCACCATTTCCGCAGCCAGCGAAAGCATCGCCTCATAAGATTTCATTCTGTCCACAGGACACACCTCCTGGAATAGCGGTGATCGTTCCACCGGATGTCTGTCCTTCCTGCCGACGTCTTACTCAAGCATATTCATGAGCGGCCGCCCTGTAGCGGACGAATGTCCCCGGGCCGGCTGAATGTACCGTTACCCATCCGGCTATCTGCCGGACAGAATCGGTTCGAAGTCCCGGGTTCCGGAACCGCCTATCGCCTGCTTGCCGGCTCTCGTCAGCCTGAGCACCGTGCGGCCGTTCTCGTCTTCCCCGATTCTGAGCAATCCCAGATGCACCATCATCGCGAAAATGCGCTTGTCGAGCACGGACGCCGGATCATCGTAGTAGAACGGCCGGACAAAAGGCTGAAGCGCGCCGCGCAGCGAGTCTGCCGTCACCCAGCGGTCCGCCAGCCGCTCGATGAGCCGGACGATCGCGGGCAGATTCGGAATCGCCGCGCGGTAGAGCCGGACCCAGAACCGGTACAGTTCCTCGGGTTCTTCGATTGCGCGGCTCGCCAGTCTGCTTGCGCCGGCTTCGGTCAGCCGAAGCTGGCCGTCTTTCTCAGACAGATACCCTTTGTAGTGGCAGTAATCGTACAGAAGGGCCAGCCGGTCCGGATAGTCTTTGAACCGTCTGCCATAGCCGAAACGCCAGCTCCCCCGGGCCGGCGGTTCTTCACGGACGGCCAGCGCTTCGAGCAGCTGGAGCAGATTCCGCTTGTACATCACGCCGTCCTGGGTCAGCGGCACCACGTGGCGCGCAGCATAATCCAGCAAGACGAGCACGTCGTCCGCCATGAGCTCCTGCTCGTCACGATACGCGAGCGGCTCCCCCGCATAGACAAGCCGCCTGGCCAGACGCTCCGCCAGCACATCGCGGAACCGCTCCTTCAAATCTTCCGGTACGCGAAACAGATAACGGTTCGTGCCGTTCGTGCCGTTGAACAGCCAACCGTATTGTTTGAATCGCGAGATCGTCTCGCGCAATCCGGATGCGGATGAGCCGCCGCCTTGCGCGGGTTCGTCCTTTGGCGCCGCCGATTTCCGCTTCCGCTTCGTCCGCCTTTCCGGGGATGGGACGACCGGATCGAATTCGAGCCGCACGGCCGCCACCTCCTCGGGCGAACCCGGTTTGGCCTCCGCATCGAACCGGCTGCTGCGCACGCGCGCGAGCAATTCTTCCAGGCTGAACGCATCGCGGTCATCGAAGAGCAGCGAGTGGAGGAACCGTTCGTCCTCGAGGGACAGCCCGTCGAGCAGCGCCTCAAACCGATTCTTCTCCAGGGCGGCAGCCAGAATCGTCTGCATCAGCTCATGCTTCGAATGCCCGTCGCATTCCAGGCGGTACATTTCCGCGATCCGCATCAGCTGCGCGATGTCCGCATAGCCCAACATTTCGGCCAGCAGCATGCCATCCCCTCCGTTCCTTGGGTCTATTCCCATTATGGGAAGAACGAAAAAAAATAAAACGTGATGCAAGCCGCCCGCCATTACCGTGATTTTGCAGGATATTCGCCCGAACGCGCAAAAAAAGAGCCGCCCCGAACTTGCTCCGGGTCAGCTCCGTGTTTCCAACGTATCCAGATGTTTCGAACAGTTGTGCAGAAGTACCCGCCAGTCCGAGCCGGCCGATTCAAGGATGGAAAGCGACATGTTGCCGATGCGCCGATCTTCCAGATCGCTGCATAATGCCCGGAGCAAAACGGCGAGGATGCTGCCGTGGGATACGACCAGCAGCCGGATTTCCGGGCTGCGGGCCTGCCAGTCGGCTATGAACGCCAGCCCGCGCTTCTGAACGCTGTCATCGCTTTCCTGTCCGACGTCCCGGGAACGCCAATCCGCTCCCCAACGCCGAAGCCGCTCCTCTTCGGTCGTTCCCTCGGCGAGCCCGAAGGATCGTTCCCTTATTCTCGGGTCGGGCGGCAGAAGCGGAATGCCGAGCGCATCGGCCAATATGCGCGCTGTCTCCCTTGCGCGCTTGAGATCGCTCGAGACGACCGCGTCCCATACCCGATCTTCCGCCTTCAGCCGGGCCGCAAGCGCACGCGCTTGCCGGATGCCCGCTTCGTTCAGCGAAATATCGGTCTGGCCCTGAATGCGGCCGACGGCATTCCATTCCGTCTCGCCATGCCGAATGAGTCCGATGATCAACGACATACCTCCCGATAAGCGATCGCCGTCAATGCCTCGTGCGCGTGAACCAGTTGATCGTCAGCAGCGTCATGATCATGCCGAGTATCGACAGCGCGATCCAGTACTGCGGATAAGTCGGCACGACAGTCAGCACGACCGGACCGCTGATGCTTGCAACGGGCACATCCTGATAGAACTCGATGCTGATCGGTTCTGCGCCGTCCACCGAGCTGATCGTATCGATCATCCCTGTAAGCCTGGCAATTTGCGCATCGGCTGCATCCTTCTCGGGAGCACCGATCGCCATATAGATGAAGGCGCTGACGAACATGGCGAAGCAGCAAGCCATCGCGGCCGCCACGCCGCGGCGGAACGATTCGGACCAACGGTACGTCCGGTCCTTGACCGGCAGCAGCCAGAAGTCTTCCTGGTATATCCGCTCCATGACGGCGCGGTTGATGCGTTCATCCGGATCCTGTTCGGCGTCCGCAATCTGCAGCCGGCGGAGCATCGATTCGCTCTCTTCCCAGATCCGGAATTCTTCCGCGCAGCTGTCGCAATCCGCAAGATGGGCCTCAAATCTCAAACGATCCGGATCGTCTTCCGGCAGGTCCCAGACGAGACCGAACCATTGCTGCGCTTGCTCGCAATTCATCGTGCTTTCATCTCCTCGTATTCCACGTAAGACGAATCAAAATACGGCTCCAGCTGCGATTTCACACTGGCCCGGGCGCGGAACAACAGCGATTTGACCGCGCTGACGGACTGTCCGAGAATCGTTGCAATCTCCTGATAGTCCAGCTGGTCGTACTCGCGCAAGATCAGCGCCGAACGCTGTTTCTCCGGCAATCGGTTGATCGCTTCGCGTACGAGGTTCATCCGCTCCCGCTGCAGCAGGCGCTGTTCCGGCGCCGCCTCAGGCGGCGCAAGCGGCACGACGCCGGATTCGTCGAGCGAGACATTGCCGCCTCTCTGCTTGCGCAGTTCGCTCAGCACCGTATTGCGTGCGATCGTATAGAGCCAGGTGGAGAACGATGCGTCGCCTTCGCGGAAGGAATGCAGACTGCGATATGCTTTGTAGAACGTCTCCGAGCACAGATCCTCGGCCATCAGGTCGAGCCCCGCGCCTTTCAGCATATGGTAGATGAAGGCCAGTATTTTGCGTTGATAACGCCGCATCAATTCCGAATATGCCTGGACGTTGCCGTCCTTGATTTCACGGATCAATTGGGAGTCGGTCATGGGCTGTGCCCCTCCTTGGGCTGCGGTGATCGCCCTCCCGGATCCGTCACTACATTGTACCGATCCGGAAGGCAAAAGTTGCGCCGCCCGGCCGCATCATTTCGCCAGGCTTTTGCAATATGGCGATTTCCCGCCGGCCGATGTCCGCGCCTCCGGCGCAGGAAGCACTCGGCCTTGACTAGATCAATTCGAGTCGGAATGGTGAAATCCTGCATTATGTACCGGGCCGCACGGGGACCCCAGTATTTTACAGAGCACATACAGACATTGTATCACAGATTTGTGATTTGGGGAGTTCAAGTTTTTTCCGCGTCTGAGTCAAGTCAGCGTGGGCACCTTATTGGGGATGCTGGATCACAACCGAAAAAAGAACCAATCCCTTGTTAGCGGTTTCAGTTTTTCTTCCTTCAGGAACTGCTCCAGATCCCTGGTATCAG
>Ga0207866_1000064_pt1 | contig 167499 bp, 166 predicted proteins | sample HigsolmetaAR203D_FD_184835 | JGI IMG/M metagenome (GOLD analysis project Ga0207866, IMG submission 184835) | Ionic liquid and high solid enriched microbial communities from the Joint BioEnergy Institute, USA - AR20-3-D (SPAdes) (version 2) ...
CTCGACGGCCACTGATTTCCATTCGTTCGCGTATCGAAATCGCTCGCGCGCCAGCGATTGCCACTCATCGCCGGGTGGGAATCACGCAATCAACCGTTTCTGGCCTCTACCCGGCCGGCTGCCCCCCAGGTCGAGGCTGCCCCGCACCACCGTCCCGCGTCCCGCCACGCCAGAAGCGCCATGGCGTGTGCCGGCTGCCGGGAGGTAAAGGAGGAGGTGCTGGCCCGCGAGGGCCAGGACCGGGGGCGGGACGGCAGCAGGCCACACGCCAGGGCGCCCCGGCGACCGCCGCCGTGCCTTGACCTCAGTCCCTCAGTCCCTCCGGCATTCCGGGCAATTCGGCAACCTGGCGACCCACTGAAGCGACGGGAACGACCGGCAGGGCCGTACCCGCCGCCACCCGGGCGCCGGGCGCCCCTACCGCCCCAGCATCGGCATCTGCAGCCCCTGCTCCCTGGCGCAGTCGATGGCGATGTCGTAGCCGGCGTCGGCATGGCGCATCACGCCGGTGCCGGGATCGTTCCACAGCACGCGTTCCAGGCGGCGGTCGGCGGCCTCGCTGCCGTCGCACACGATCACCACGCCGGAGTGCTGGGAGTAGCCCATGCCCACGCCGCCGCCGTGGTGCAGGCTGACCCAGGTCGCGCCGCCGGCGACGTTGAGCATGGCATTGAGCAGCGGCCAGTCGCTGACCGCGTCGCTGCCGTCGCGCATGGCCTCGGTCTCGCGGTTGGGGCTGGCGACGCTGCCACTGTCCAGATGATCGCGGCCGATCACCACCGGGGCCTTGAGTTCGCCATTGCGCACCATCTCGTTGAACGCGAGGCCCAGGCGGTGGCGGTCACCGAGGCCGACCCAGCAGATCCGCGCCGGCAGGCCCTGGAAGCTGATGCGTTCCTTCGCCATGTCGAGCCAGCGGTGCAGGTGCGGGTTGTCCGGGATCAGCTCCTTGACCTTGGCGTCGGTGCGGTAGATGTCCTCCGGGTCGCCGGAGAGCGCGACCCAGCGGAACGGACCGATGCCACGGCAGAACAGCGGGCGCACGTAGGCCGGGACGAAGCCCGGGAACGCGAACGCGTCGGCGCAGCCCTCGTCGGCGGCCATCTGCCGGATGTTGTTGCCGTAGTCGAAGGTCGGCACGCCCATGCGGTGGAAGGCGAGCATGGCCTCGACGTGCACGCGCATGGACTTCTTCGCGGCGTCGCGCACCTTCTCCGGGTTGGACTTCTGCTCCTCCAGCCACTGCTCCACCGTCCAGCCGGCGGGCAGGTATCCGTGCACCGGGTCGTGCGCGCTGGTCTGGTCGGTGACCGCGTCCGGGCGCACGCCGCGGCGCACCAGTTCGGGCAGGACCTCGGCGGCATTGCCGAGCAGCGCGACGGAACGTGCCTGGCCGGCCTTCGTGTACTTGCCGATGCGCGCCAGCGCATCGTCCAGGTCCGCGGCCTGCTCGTCCACGTAGCGCGTGCGCAGGCGGAAGTCGATGCGGCTCTGCTGGCATTCGATCACCAGCGAGCAGGCGCCGGCCAGCGAGGCGGCCAGCGGCTGCGCGCCGCCCATGCCGCCGAGGCCCGCGGTCAGGATCCACCTGCCGGTCAGGTCACCGCCGTAGTGCTGGCGGCCCATCTCCACGAAGGTCTCGTAGGTGCCTTGGACGATGCCCTGGGAGCCGATGTAGATCCACGAGCCGGCCGTCATCTGCCCGTACATCATCAGGCCCTTGCGGTCCAGCTCGTTGAAGTGCTCCCAGGTCGCCCAGTGCGGCACCAGGTTGGAGTTGGCGATGAGCACGCGCGGGGCATCCGGATGGGTGGGGAACACGCCCACCGGCTTGCCGGACTGCACCAGCAGGGTCTCGTCGTCGCCCAGCGTGCGCAACGCCTCGAGGATGCGGTCGAAGCACTCCCAGTCGCGCGCGGCACGCCCGATGCCGCCGTACACCACCAGGTCCTGCGGACGCTCGGCCACGTCCGGGTCCAGGTTGTTCTGGATCATCCGGTACGCCGCCTCGGTCAGCCACGAACGGCAGGTCAGCGTGCTGCCGCGCGGAGCACGGATGATGCGGGACGGGTCGTGGCGGGACGCGGCACGGGTCATTCGGGCCTCCTTGGGAATGGCTGCGGTGCGATTATCGCACCGCCCTCCGAGGCCCCCTGACGCAATGCAGCGCGGCACCGCCGGGAAACGCGAACGCCCGGCGGTACCGGGCGTTCGCGTCCGATGGCAACGCCGTCCCGGCGCGTCAGAAGATCGAGGGATCCAGACGGCGCAGCGCGTCGCGCATGTCCACCGAACCGGTGCGCTCGATCTCTTCCCGGGTATACACGCGGCCGGAAGCGTTGACGCACTCCTCGTCGTTCTTCTTCGACCTGCTGCGCGTGGCCACGATCCGGGAGCCGGTCTCGCGGATGCAGAAGCGGTCGTCGGGCTTCTTGCGTGCCGCGGCCCTCCCGGTCTCCTCGATCTCCTCCCGCTCCTGCGCCATGACGGTCGCGGGCACGGCGACGGCCAGCGCGAGTGCGGCAAGCAGTGCGGTCGGCAGTCGGTGCTTCATGGTGAACCTCGCGTGGGAAAGGGCCGGATGGCCGTCTGCCAAGATACGGCCTCTCCTAGAAAAATCAATGGCTTGCATCACCCGCATTCATGGCGCGCTCATCCGTGCCGGGCACCACCGCGCGTGGTCCGGCGGGCGCCACCGCCATGCGGAGCGGGTGGCGTTTAACATCCGGCCATGATCCGTGCCGCCTGCCTGGTGCTTCCGCTGCTGCTGGCCGCCTGCGGGCCCGGGCCGGGACCCGCCCGGCCGGAAGCCTCCGCCGGCACCACGGATACACGGCCGGCGCGCCTGCTCGTGTTCACCCGCACGCTGGGCTGGCGCCACGACTCGATTCCCGCTGCGGTGCAGACGCTGCGCGAACTGGCCCGCGCCGAGGGCATGGAGGTAGTGCACAGCGAGGATCCGGCCCGATTTTCGGACGGGAACCTGCGCCGCTTCCGCGCAGTGGTCTTCGCCAACACCACGCTCGACATCCTCGACGACGCGCAGCAGGCGGCGCTGGAGCGCTTCGTCCGCGCCGGCGGCGGCTTCCTCGGCATCCATTCCGCGGCGGATACCGAATACGGCTGGCCCTGGTACGGCGAACTGGTCGGCGCGTGGTTCGACAGCCACCCGCCGGGCCTGCAGGCGACGGTGGTGCGGTTCGAACCGGGGCGTGGCCCGCCCGGGGTGGACACATGGCCGGTGACCGACGAGATCTACAACTACCGGCGCAACCCGCATCCCCACGTGGACGTGGTGGCGACCGTGGACGAGCGCCTGTACGAGGGTGGCACGATGGGCGACGACCACCCCATCGCCTGGTGCCATGCGCGCTTCGGCGGGCGGGCCTGGTATACGGGGCTCGGCCACGACCGCGCGCTCTACGCCGACCCGGTGTTCCGTGCCCACCTGCGGCGCGGCTTGCGCTACGTCACCGGGCTGTCCGGCGACTGCTGACCCCCGTAAACGGCCGCATCGTCGCTTATCATTCGCCGATGCACCGCAAGCCCATGTCCCTGGCGGCCATCGCCGCCCTCCTGGCCCTCGTCCTCGTTTCCACCTCCTGCAGCACCCGCCCGCCACGGGCGGAAACGCCGCCGGCCGCGCGGTCACTGCTGCTGGTCTCGCTCGACGGCGTGCACCCGGACTTCCTCGCCCGCTGCGGCACGCCCAGCCTCGACCGGCTGGCGCGCGAGGGCGTGCGCGCCGAGGCGATGATCCCGTCCTATCCCTCGTTGACCTTCCCCAACCACTACACGCTGGTCACGGGCCTGCGCCCGGACCGCCACGGCATCGTGCACAACACCATGCGCGACGAGGCGCTCGGCCGCTTCACCCTCAACAACCGCGCCGCGGTGGGCGACGGCCGCTGGTGGGGCGGCGAACCGCTGTGGGTCGGCGCCGAGCGCGCGGGGCTGGCCACCGCCACACTGTCGTGGCCGGGCAGCGAGGCCGAGATCCGGGGCGTGCGCCCGACGCGCTGGTTCGAATTCGACGCGGACCGTCCGATCGCCGAGCGCGTGGACACCGTCGCCGGCTGGCTGACCGGGCCGCCCACGGCCCGCCCGCGGTTCGCGACGCTGTACTTCGAGCACGCCGACTCGGCCGCGCACGCCCACGGTCCGCACGCGCCGGAAGTGTGCGAAAGCCTGCGCACGATCGACGCCGCCATCGGCGACCTGGTCGCCCGGCTCGACGCCGCCGGCACCCTGGACGAGACCGACATCGTGGTGGTTTCGGACCATGGCATGGCCGAGGTGCCGGATGGAAACGTCCTCGCCACCGAGGACATGGTGGATCCGGACATCGCCGAACTGGTGATGGCGGGCCAGGTGGTCGGGTTCCTGCCGCGCCCGGGTCGCGAACGCGATGCCGAGCGCGCCCTGCTCGGCCGCCACGGGCAGTACGAATGCTGGCGCCGGGAGGAGCTGCCCGCGCGCTGGCACTACGGCAGCCATCCGCGCGTGCCGCCGATCGTGTGCCAGATGGACAAGGGCTGGGACGCGCTGCCACGCGCATACCTCGACCGCCGTCCCGCGGGAACGCGCGGCTCGCACGGCTTCGACCCGGCCGATCCGGAGATGCATGCGATCTTCATCGCCCGCGGCCCCTCGTTCCGCCAGGGCCTGGTGATCCCGCCGTTCGAGAACGTGGACGTGTACCCGCTGCTGGCGCGCCTGCTCGGCATCGAGCCGGCGCCCAACGACGGCAACCCGGAAACGCTGTTGCCGGTGCTGCGCGGGGCGTCCGGATATTGATGTCCGGAAACGGCCGGCCCGGCGCCGTGCCCGGCGCTAGACTGCGGCCATGGATGGCGTCCTGCCCCACCCGGCGGTCTGCGAACAGGCGCGGCTGAGCCGCGACCCGCGCTTCGACGGGCTGTTCTTCACCGCGGTGCGCAGCACCGGCATCTACTGCCGGCCGACCTGCCCCGCGCCACCGCCGAAGGCCGCCAACGTCACGTATTTCCCGAGTGCGGCCGCCGCGGAAGCCGCCGGCTACCGGCCGTGCCTGCGCTGCCGCCCGGAACTGTCGCCGGCGGAAGGCAGCTGGCGCCGCGGCGACGACGTGGTGGCGCGGGCGCTGAAGCTGATCGACGAGGGCTTCCTCGCCGACAGGCCGGTGTCGGCGCTGGCCGGACGCCTGCACGTGGGCGAGCGCCATCTGCGCCGGCTGTTCGTCGAGCGGCTCGGCGCGCCGCCGACCGGGGTGCATGGCACGCGCCGCCTGCTGTTCGCCAAGCAGCTGCTGACCGAAACCTCCCTGCCGGTCACCGAAGTCGCGCTCGCCGCCGGCTTCGGCAGCCTGCGCCGCTTCAACGCCGCGTTTCGCACCGCCTACGGCATGACGCCGCGCGACCTGCGCCGGAACCGGCCCGACGTGCCCGGCGGCGCGCTGGTGCTGCGCCTGGGCTACCGGCCCCCGTTCGACTTCGCCGCGGCGCTCGGTTTCCTCCGCGCACGCGCCCTGCCCGGCGTCGAGCACGTGGACGGCGGCAGCTACGTGCGCGCCATCGCCGATCCCGCCTCGCCAGGCTGGCTGCGCGTGTCCGCGGCGGACGACGGCAGCCATGCATTGCGGCTCGAGCTGCATGGCGTCGAGCCGGCCGCGCTGCCGGGCGTGGTGCGCCGCGTGCGGCGGATGTTCGACCTCGACGCCGACCCCGCGGCCATCGCCGGCGTGCTCTCGCGCGACCCGGTCCTGCATCCGCTCGTGCGCGCCCGTCCCGGCCTGCGCCTCCCGGGTGGATGGGATGGATTCGAAGTCGCGGTCAGGGCCGTCATCGGCCAGCAGGTCAGCGTGGCCTCGGCGCGCACCCTGGTCTCCCGCGTCGCGGAACGCTACGGCACGCCGCTGCCCCCCGGGTTCGCGTCCGTCGGCCTGCGACACGCCTTTCCCGGCCCGGAGGTCCTGGCCGACGCCGGCCTCGAGGCGGTGGGCCTGACCACGGCACGCGCACGGACGATCCGCGCCATCGCGCGCGCGCTGGCAGATGGCCACGTGGATTTCAGCCCGGAACGCACGCTGGACGACTTCGTGGAATGCTGGACGGCATTGCCGGGCATCGGCGCCTGGACCGCCCAGTACATCGCGATGCGCGCGCTCGGTCATCCCGACGCGTTCCCGGCCGGCGACCTGGTGCTTCGCAGGCGACTGTCGGGCGGCGGCGGCCGGATCACGGAGAAAGCCGCGCTGGCCCGCGCCGAAGCATGGCGCCCCTGGCGCGCCTACGCCACGATCCAGCTCTGGAACGACGCGGCCTCCGCCGCCCGGGAGGCGAGCCGCGGGACGGCCGGCGCCCGCGGCAGGCCTGCACGGAGGAAAGCGGCATGACCGTCCATACCACGACCATCGACAGCCCGATCGGCCCGCTGTTCCTGGCCGCAGGCGGGGATGGCCTGCGCGCCATCGAATTCCGGAACAACAGGCATCCGGTCAGGCGCGGCGACGACTGGCGCGAGGGCGACAACGCGATCCTGCGCGAGGCACGCAGGCAGCTTTCGGAATATTTCGCGCGCAGGAGGCGCACGTTCGACCTGCCGCTGGCGCCGGAAGGCACGCCGTTCCAGCGCAGGGTCTGGACCACGCTGGCCACGATCCCCTACGGCCAGACCATCAGCTACGCGGAACTGGCCGCGCGCGTCGGCAGGCCCGGCGCCGCGCGCGCGGTGGGCGCGGCCAACGGCCGCAACCCGCTGCCGATCGTGCTGCCCTGCCACCGCGTGATCGGTGCCGACGGCTCGCTGACCGGTTTCGGCGGCGGCCTGCCGGCCAAGCGTTTCCTGCTCGAGCTCGAGGGCGCCCTGCCGCCCGCACCCGGCCTGTTCGCACCCTGATCCGCGGCCGGACAACCGTTATGCCTGGGTCAGGTGCGCCGCGACCGCGCGCCGGAACGGTGTCATCCGGTCGGCCAGGCGCAGCGCGGCGACCCGCACCACACGCGCCAGCGGACGCCCATCGTTGTAGATGCGCGTGACCAGGCGGGTGGCGGCATAGACCGGCCACGAGGTCGCACGGTGCCCGCGCTGGTAACGCTCCAGCAGGTCGTCCGAACCGATGTCGCGGCCCGAGCGGTGGGCGCGCAGCACTTCCTCCGCCAGCCGCGCCTGCCCCTGCAGGCCGAGGTTGAAGCCGTGTGCGGTCACCGGGTGCATGCCCACGGCGGCATCGCCGACCAGGGCGAAACGCGGCGCGACGAAGCGGTCGGCATAGACCGAGACCAGCGGATAGACATGGCGTGTGCTGACCGGCGTGAGCACCCCCAGGCGGCCACGCATGCGGCGTTCCAGATCGAGTGCGAATCCGGCGTCATCCATCGCCTCGACCTCGCGCATCTCATCCGGCCGCAGCGTCAGCACCACCGAGGAGCGGTCGCCGTTGAGCGGCAACAGTGCCAGCGTGTGGCCGTAGTCGAACCACTCCAGCGCCACGTGGTGGTGCGGCTCCGTGTGCGCGACACGCGCGACCATCATCGAGGCGCCATGGTCGAAGAAACGCGCGCCGATGCCCATCATCCTCCGCAACTGCGAGAAGCGGCTGTCGGCGGCGACCAGCAGGCGCGCGCGGACGTGGCCGCCGTCGTCGAGCGTCACCACCACCCCGTCGCCCTCGCGGGCCACGCCCGACACCGTGCGCCCGGCGAGCAGGCGGAGTTCCGCGCACCCGGCGACCGCGTCGTAGGCGGCCTTGCGGATCAGCCGGTTCGGCACCAGCCAGCCGAGCTGCACGCTGCGGCCATCGTCCGCGCTGATGGTCAGCCCGCCTGGGGCATCGCCGTCGAGCACTCGCGCGTCACGCAGGTCGGAGACCTCTTCCGGCGGGAAACGCTGCCACAGGCCCAGCCCGTCCAGGATCCGCCGCGAGGCGTGGGTGAGCGCGATCTCGCGGCCGTCGAAGGCGGGTTCGGCGATCGCCTCCAGCGGCTGCCTCTCGATGATGGCGGCCGTCAGGCCGCTTCCGGCCAGCGACCGCGCAAAACACAGTCCCGCGGGCCCGGCACCGACGATGGCGACATCGACCTGCATGCTGTCCTCCGGCTGTCATCCGCTTCCGGCCGTGCCGGGCCAGTCTCCGGAAAGCGGCCCGGCCGTGCATTGATCCGGATCAGCCGGCAGGGCGCTCATTGCCGGCGGCCGGACAGCATCCTTCCGCCCTGGTGCAGGTCGAGCGAGACGACCCGGCCGTCGCCACCGCGCCGGAACACGATCCGGATGCCGAACGCCGGCGCCTCGAACGTATCCTCGCCCGCGGGATCGAGCGCGAACTCGCCCTGCCCGGTCGCCTGCGCGTACAGCCGGCCGTCGCGGGCACGCACCGCGAGCACGAAGCCAGGCTGCAGTTCGTAACCGCCCGCGTAGGCGGCAAGCGCTTGCGCCGGCAGCGCCGGGGCGGCAGGCGGCGCCTCGCCGGCGATCCGCACCGCCGGCATCTCGCCGCCCATCTGCCGCCACACGAAGCCCTGGCTGCCATCGGCATTCTTCCGCGGGCGCAGGATCGCGTCGAACGCCAGCGGGAAGAAGTCGCCGGCGTCGTCGTAGCCCATCTCGAACTCGGGCTGGCCCGCGGGATGCACGAACAGCTTCCCGTCGCGCACGCGCAGCGTCATCCTCATCGCGCCCTGCAGCTGGTACTCGCCTGCAAGGGCCTCGAGCAGTTCCGGCGGTGGCGCCACCGCCTTGCGCGGCTTGCCGGCGGGGAACGACGCATCCACCAGGGGCAGCGCCAGGCTGCCCAGGCCGCCGATGGAATTCCAGGTGGTGTCGGACAGCACCACCACACCGCGCCGGCGCTCGCGGTCCACGGATACGAAGGACGAGAAGCCGCCGGTGCCGCCCTCGTGCACGAGCACGGCGCGGCCGCCGGCCTGCGCCAGCATCCAGTTCATCGCCATCGGCGGCTGGTCGCCGACCTTCTGTTGCGCCAGTTCGATCGCCTGCGCGAGCGGGGTTTCGACCAGGCCGAGGTTCGCCTGCACGTAGCGCACCATGTCGTCGAGCGTGGCACGCACGCCGCCCACGCCGGCCAGGTCCACCGCGAAGGTCCAGCCCGGGGTCTCCTGGCCGTTCGGCAGATGCCCCGCAGCCGGGCGCACGCCCTCCGGCCGGTCGGCGACGTAGGCCTTGTCCATGCCCAGCGGCCGGAACAGCCGCTCCTTCAGCAACGTCTCGAAATCCACGCCGGCGCGCCGCGCAACCGCGTACGAAAGCAGCATCGACGCGAAGTTGCTGTACTCGAACTTCGTGCCGGGCGCGGAGTCCAGCTTCACGTCGCCCAGCGAAGCCAGCAGCGCGTCCACGGTCAGGTTGGCGTACGGGTCGCGCGCATCGGTGGCGCCGAGCCGTGACGGCAGCACCGGCAGGCCGCTGGTATGGGTGACGATGTGGCGCAGCAGGATCGGCCGGCCCTCGAACTCCGGCACCTTCGTGCCTTCCGGCAGGTAGTCGGCCAGCGGATCGTCGAGGCTCGCCCTGCCCTGCACGACCAGGTCCGCGAGCAGGGTCGCGGTCATGGTCTTGGCGACCGAGCCGATCTCGAACGCGGTGTCCGGGCCGATGCGCCCCTCGTCCCCGGGATCGGCGCAGCGGAAGGCGCGCGCCACACGGTCCGGCCCGACCACCGCCACCGCCATGCAGGCGCGGGTGCGGTCGCCCGCCAGCCGGGCATCGACGATGCCGCGCAGGCCTTCGTCGGTCAGGACATCGGCGCGCGCGCCCGTGGCGGCGAACGCGAGCGAGAGGGCAAGCAGTGCGTGTCGTGCGGTCATCATCCGGCTCCTTCGGCAATTCCACGCCATGACGCAGGCACGGCAGGAAACGTGACACCGCCGCGGCAGGATCGCCCGGCGGGACTTCAATCCACGAGCAGCCGGCGCATCGCCCTGGCGAAACGCGCGGCGATGGCCTCGCGCGCGACGTGCACGCCGCCGTCCACCACCCGCCGCCCGGCGACCCTCACCTCGCGCATTAGGTTGCGGTTGCCGCTGAAGATCCAGCGCTCGGCGATGTCGTCCGTGGTCGCGCCGGCGAGCTGCGGCGCATCCCCGTCCAGCAGGACCGAATCCCCGGTGCCGGCGAAGCCGCTGGCGTTCGCGGCCGAGGCCAGCACGTCCCGCAGCAGGCTCGCGCCCGCGCCCGGGATGCCATCGTGCGCGGCGATGATGCGCCGCCGCGTGGCCAGCCGTTGCCCGTACTCGAGCCAGCGCAGCTCCTCGACCGGCGAGACCGAGACGTGCGAATCCGAGCCGATGCCCCAGGCGCCACCCGCCTCCAGGTAGTCGTGCAGGCGGAACAGGCCGTCGCCGAGATTGGCCTCGGTGGTCGGGCACAGCGCGATGGTCGCGCCGGACCTGGCCACCGCGACCACCTCCCAGTCGTTGAGGTGGGTGGCGTGGACCAGGGTCCAGCGTGCGTCCACCTCCGCGTTCTTCATCAGCCACTCCACCGGCCGCAGGTCGCGCACCGCCAGGCAGTCCTGCACCTCGCCCACCTGCTCGGCGATGTGGATGTGGATGCGCGTGTCCGCCGGCAATGCCGCCAGTACCGTACGCATGGCCTCGGGTGGCACCGCGCGCAGGCTGTGCAGCGCGCAGCCGACGCGGAGCATGTCGTCCTGGCGCGCGCGCAGCGCCTCGAACAGGCGCAGGTAGCCCTCGGCGTCGTTGCCGAAGCGCCGCTGGCGCTCGTTGAGCGGGCGCCCGTCGAAGCCGCCGGTCATGTACAGCACCGGCAGCAGGGTCAGGCGGATGCCGGCCTCCCGCGCGGCGGCGGCCAGCGCGTCCGACATCGCCGTCGGCACCGCGTACGGCGTGCCGTCCGGCGCGTGGTGCAGGTAATGGAACTCGCAGACCGTGGTGTAGCCGGCCTCGAGCATCTCGACGTAGAGCTGCGCGGCCACCGCGTGCAGCGTGTCCGGGTCGAAGCGCGCGGCCATGCGGTACATGGTCTCGCGCCAGGTCCAGAACGAATCGGAAGGGTGGGTCCGCCGCTCCGCCAGCCCTGCCATGGCCCGCTGGAAGGCGTGCGAATGCAGGTTGGCGATGCCGGGCAGGCGCCAGCCCGCGGGCACGGATTCGATCGGCAGGTTCGGCTCGGGCATGAAGGACGATCGGGGCGGGAATACGCTAGGCTACCGCTTCGCCGTCCATGTTCACAGGCCAGCGCATGCCCGACCCAGCCGCGACCCTCCGACTCGCCGTGCCGGGCCGCCCGTGCCCCCGGGGGAGTGGCGCCCGTGGCTGAGCGCTGGGACGGACTGGTCATCGGCGCGTCGCTGGCCACGCTCGACGGTGACGCGGGATACGGCGCCATCCCCGACGGTGCGCTCGCCTGGCGCGACGGCCGCATCGCCTGGGTCGGGCCGCGTGCGGAACTGCCGGGCCCTGTCCACGCGCTCGCCGCGGAAGTGGTCGAGGCCGACGGCGGCTGGATCACGCCCGGGCTGGTGGACTGTCACACGCACCTGGTGTTCGCCGGCGACCGCGCCGGCGAGTTCGAGCAGCGCCTGCACGGCGCCAGCTACGAGGAAATCGCGCGCAACGGCGGCGGCATCGTCTCCACCGTGCGCGCGACCCGGTCCGCGGACGAGGATGCCCTGCTCGTGTGTTCGCTGCCGCGGGCACGGGCGCTCGTGGCCGATGGCGTGACCACGCTGGAGATCAAGTCCGGCTACGGCCTGGATTTCGACAGTGAGCGCAGGATGCTGCGGGTCGCGCGCCGGATCGGCGAGGCGCTCGGCATCGGGGTATGCACCACCTTCCTCGGCGCCCACGCCCTGCCCCCGGAGTTCGCCGGGCGTGCGGACGACTACATCGCCGAGGTCTGCGCCTGGCTGCCACGCCTGCACGCCGAAGGGCTGGTGGACGCGGTGGACGCCTTCGCCGAGCGCATCGCCTTCACCGCCGCGCAGACGCGGCGCGTGTTCGACGCCGCGCGCGCGCTCGGCCTGCCCGTGAAGCTGCACGCGGACCAGCTCGGCGACGGCGGCGGCGCCGCTCTGGTGGCGGAATACGGCGGGCTGTCCGCCGACCACGTCGAATACACCTCGCCCGAAGGCGTGCGCGCGATGGCCACGGCGGGAACGGTCGCGGTGCTTCTGCCGGGCGCGTTCCACGTGCTGCGCGAAAAGAAGCTGCCGCCGATCGACGGGTTCCGCGCACATGGCGTGCCGATGGCGGTCGCCACCGACTGCAATCCCGGCACCTCGCCGCTGCTGTCGCTGCGCCAGGCCATGCAGCTGGCCTGCACCCTGTTCCGGCTGACGCCCGAGGAGGCGCTGCGCGGTGCGACCGTGAACGCGGCGCGCGCCCTCGGCCTGCGCGACCGCGGCGTCCTGCGTCCCGGCATGCGCGCCGACTTCGTACACTGGCGCGTCGGGCAGCCGGCGGAACTTTGCTATTGGCTCGGCGGGTCGCTGGTTTCGGCGGTCCATGCCGGCGGACGGAAGATTTCCTGACCAGAGGGGACAACATGCGCAAGCAGATCCTGGCCTTCGCCATCCTTTCCCTGCTGGGCGCCGGCAGCGCCCACGCGCAGGCGACCGACGCCGCGCGCAGGCTCGCGCAGGACGCGATCATCGTGGACACCCACATCGACGCCCCGGGCATGCTGCAGGAACGCTGGGCGGACCTTGGCCAGGAGGCCACGGACCGCGAGTTCGACTACCCGCGCGCGCGCGCCGGCGGGCTCGACATCGCGTTCATGTCCATCTACACCTCGGCGCGCGAGGACGAGGCCGGCGAAGCCTGGCAATCCGCACACGCCCAGATCGACGCGGTCGAGGCGCTGGTGTACCGGCACCCCGACAAGTTCGCCATCCTCACCTCGCCCCGCGACGTCGAGCGCCTGCGCGAGGGCGGCCGCGTGCTGCTGCCGCTGGGCATGGAGAACGCCGCGCCGATCGGCGACGACCTGTCGCGGCTGAAGGAGTTCTACGACCGCGGCATCCGCTACATCACGCTTGCCCACAGCGCCGCCAACCGCGTCGCCGATTCCTCCTACGGCACCGAGCGCAAGTGGAACGGGCTCAGCCCGTTCGGCCGCGAGCTCGTCGCCGAGATGAACCGGCTCGGGATCATGGTCGACGTCTCGCACATCTCCGACGAGGCCGCCGCGCAGGCCATCGCCCTGAGCAAGGCGCCGGTGATCGCCAGCCATTCCGCGTTCCGCCACTTCACGCCGGGCTTCGAGCGCAACATCAGCGACGAACTGGCGAAGGCCGTCGCCGCCAGCGGCGGCGTGGTCCAGATCCCGTTCGGCACCGCGTTCGTCGAGCCGAAGGCCGCCGAGGTGATGCAGGCGAAGTTCCGTGCCCGCGCCGAGTTCGAGCGCCGCAATGCCGAGCTCGTGGCCCGGGGCGAGCCGCCCCTGGACCGCCAAGCCTTCGAGCAGGCCTTCGACCGCGAGCACCCGGCACCGACGACCACGCCGATCGAGTCGGTGCTCGACCAGATCGACTACGCGGTGAAGCTCATCGGCGTCGACCATGTCGGTCTCGGTTCCGACTTCGACGGCGTGGGCGGGGAGCTGGCCGAGGGCCTGCGCAGCGTCGCCGACTACCCGAACCTCATCGCCGGGCTGCAGGCGCGCGGCTATTCCGACGCGGACATCCGCAAGATCCTCGGCGGCAACCTGCTGCGGGTCTGGCGCGAGGTCGAGGCCGCGGCGGAGCGCTGACCGCCACAGTCTCCCCGCGAAAGGTCAACGCAAAAAGGAAAGCCCCGCGCCTGCGGGGCTTTCCCGTTGATGGCGGAGGCGGAAGCCTCACTCCGCCTTGTCGGCAGCCTTCCTGACGACGGCCTTCTTCGCCGCCGCCTTGGCCACGGCCTTCTTCGCGACCGGGGCGGACGCGCTCCCGGTGGCCTTCTTCACCGGCTTGCGGCGGCGCGCATTGCCGTAGCTGGAATTGTAGCGCTTGCCCTTGGCGGTCTTGAGGTCGCCCTTGCCCATCGTGTAATTGCTCCTGATGCGTTTCGGGGGATCGTCAGCGGCCATCGCCGCAGGCCGCGAATCCTAGCATGCGCGGGTCGCGTCCCCGCAGCCGCTGCCGGCCGCCGAGGCGCGCTCGGCCGCATGGGTGAGCCGCAGGTTCAGCAGGTGCGCCCCCGCAAGCAGGAGGCCGCCGGCCACCATCACCGCCGCGTGCCGCAGCCCATGCTCGTGCAAAACGGTGAAGGTGCCCAGCCACACCAACGCCAGCCCGGGCACGAGCAGCGCCCAGGCATGGAAGGCACGGTGCCTGCGCCAGCCGGACACGAGGGTGGATACCCCCAGCAGCGTGGCGAACACCACGAATGCCTGGTCGAGGTCCACCCGGCCCCAGAGCCCCAGGCCGAAGGCCGGCAGCGCCGCGGCCAGCAGCGGCAGCAGCGCGCAGTGCACCGCGCACAGGAACGAGGCGGCAAAGCCGACCCGGTCGGCCTGCTTGAGGAATGGAGTGCCCATGTGGCTTCCGGCCTATGCGACCCGTTTTTGTAACATTATAACATCATCTTTTCGTCCCCCCACCCCTGTACCAGCCATGCATCCACTTGCACGAAACCGCCTGTCCCGAGCCATCGCGCTGCTCTGCGCCGGCACCCTGCCTGCCGCCATGGCCCAGGACCCCCAGGTGGCCGACCACGTCACCCGCACCCTGGATGCGGTCCTGGTCACCGCCAGCCCGCTGGGCGGGGAAGCCGAATCCCTCACCCATCCCGTCGAGGTGCTCCACGGCGAGGAGTTGGACGCGCGCAAGTCGGGCACGCTCGGCGAGACCATCGAGTCCCTGCCGGGCGTGCAGTCGGCGGCGTTCGGCCCGGCCGTCGGGCGCCCCGTGATCCGCGGCATGGAAGGGCCGCGCGTGCAGGTCCTGTCCAGCGGCCTGGGCAGCATGGACGCTTCCACCGTCAGCGCCGACCACGCCATCGGCATCGAACCGTTCCTGGCCGACCAGATCGAGGTGCTCAAGGGCCCGGCGACGCTGCTGTTCGGCAGTGGCGCCATCGGCGGCGCCGTGAACGTGGTCGACGGCCGCATCCCCGTCGTCCTGCCGGGGAACCCGATCGGCGGCCGCGCGGAACTGCGCGGCAACAGCGTCAACGGCGAACGCACCGGCATGTTCCGGCTCGACGGCGTGAACGGGAACTGGGTGATCCACGTCGACGGCCTGGTGCGCGACACCGGCGACTACGACATCCCGGGCCATGCGCGCGTGGAACATGACGAAGCGCACGATGACGGCCACGACAGGGAACAGCCGTACGGCGTCCTGCCCAACAGCGCGGTGCATACCCGCGCCGGCGCACTGGCCGCGACCTGGCTGGGCGAATCCGGCCATTTCGGCCTGTCCTTCAGCACCTACCGCAACGACTACGGCATTCCCGGGGGCGCGCACGTCCATGCCGGTGAAGAGGACGGCCACGACGACGGGGACCACGACCACGAGGACCACGGCCACGGGCATGACGCACACGACCACGGCCGCGTCCGCATCGACCTGGTGCAGAACCGGGTGGACCTGAAGGCCGGGCTGCGCCAGCCCTTCCCCTTCCTCGAAGGCCTGAACCTGCGCCTTGCCCGCGGCGATTACGAACACGTGGAACTGGAGGACGGCCTGCCCGCCACCCGCTTCCGCAACCGTGGCCTCGAGGGCCGGCTGGAGGCGGTGCAGGCGCCGGTTGCCGGCTGGCGCGGCGCCTTCGGCCTGCAGTTCGCCCGTTCCGATTTCGACGCGGTGGGCGCGGAAGCCTTCGTACCGCCGGCCCGGACCGGGTCGCTGGGCCTGTTCGCGATCCAGGAGAAGGATTTCGGCCCGTGGAAGCTGGAATTCGGCGCCCGCCACGACCGCGTCCGGATCGAACCCGAAGGCGGCGACCGGCGCAACTTCACCGCCAACAGCCTCTCTGCCGCCGCGATCTGGCGCGTGAACGGCCATGTGGACCTGCGCCTCGACGCCGACCTGTCGGAGCGCGCGCCGACGAAGGAGGAACTGTTCTCGGCCGGCACGCACGTGGCCACGCAGTCGGTCGAGCTGGGCGATCCCGCGCTCCGCGGCGAGCGTGGCCGTCGGCTCGAGGCCGGCGCCCACGTCCACGCCGGGCGCGCGGAAATCAAGGCCGCGGTGTACCGGGCGCGGTTCGACGACTTCATCCACCTCGCCGACACCGGCATCTTCGAGGACGGCCTGCCGGTGCGGCTGTGGTTCCAGAACGACGCCACCTTCCATGGCGCCGAGGTCGAGGCCCGGATCCGGCTGGTGGAGACGGACGATGGCGGCTGGGACCTGCGCCTGTTCGGCGACTTCGTCCGCGGCCGGCTCGACGGCGATGGCACGCGCCAGGTGCACATCGACGTGCCGCACGGCGACCACGAGCACCACTACCAGGCCGAGATCGCGCTCGGGGGCAACCTGCCGCGCATCGCGCCGGCGCGCGTCGGCGGCGAGCTGTCCTGGTCACTGGGCAACCTCCGCGCCGTGGTCGGCGCCGTCCACTACGCGAAGCAGGACCGCGTGGCTCGCAACGAGGCGCCGAGCGACGGCTACACGCTGGTGAACGCGGGGCTGGCCTGGCGCATGGGCCGGCTGGACGCGACGGGCTGGGAACTGTTCGTGGACGGGCGCAACCTCACCGACGCGGAAGCCCGTCCGCACACCTCGCTGCTGCGCGACTACGCGCCGCTGCCCGGGCGCGCGTTCGCCGCCGGCATCCGCGTGTTCTTCTGAAGGCCCCGTGGGCGCCCGCCACGGGCGCCCACGGCCTCATCCCGTTCCTCCGCCTTCCTCCGCGCAGCGCGCGCACAGGCCATGCACCTCGAGGGTCTGCGTCTGCGGCACGAACCCCAGCGCGCGGGCGCGCTCGTCGAGGGAGGCGACCACGTCGCGATCCTCCAGCTCGACCGCGTTGTGGCAGCGGTCGCAGATCAGGAACGGCACCGAGTGCTGCGCGCTGTTGGGGTGGTGGCAGGCGACGAAGGCGTTGACCGACTGCAGCTTGTGGATGAAGCCGTTGGCCAGCAGGAAATCCAGCGCACGGTAGATCGTGGGCGGCGCGTCGGCGCCGACGCCCTCGCCGCTGGCGCGCACCTGCTCCAGCAGGTCGTAGGCCTTGACCGGCTTGCCGGCTGCGGCGATCAGGGCCAGCACGCGGGCGCGGATCGGCGTCAGCCGCAGCCCGCGCTCGCTGCAGGCCTTCTCCACCGCGCGCACGAAGGCCCTGCTGTCATGGACGTGATGGTCCGGGTCGGTGCAACGGTGGATGCGCGCGGTCATGGGGGACATGATGGTCCCGGACGCGCCCGTCCTCAACCCGCCCCTTCCGCAGGGATCCGTGCGATGGCGGCGTCGATGCGGCGCAGCGCCTCCTCGCGGCCGGCGAGGTAGACGGTGTACGAGATGTCCGGGCTGACCTGGGTACCGGTGATGGCCACCCGCAGCGGCTGGGCGACCTTGCCCATGCCCAGCCCCAGCGCGGCGGCGGTTTCCTGGAGCGCGGCCATCACCGCGTCCACGGTCCATTCCGGCAGGGCCGAAAGCCGTTCACGGGCGTCGCGCAGCGGGGCCTCGGCGCCGGGCTTGAGGTGCCTGGCCACAGCGGCCTCGTCGTAGCGCTCCAGCGGGCGGTACCAGACCGCGGCCTTCTCGGCCATCTCCTTCAGCGTCTGCACGCGTTCGCGCAGGGCCACCACCACGTCCCCGGGCTCCGGTCCCTTCGCCGGGTCCAGGCCGAGCAGCTCCATCTGGTGGAGCAGGTGCGGGACGATGCGTGCCGGGTCCTCGCTCTTGAGGAACTGCTGGTTGACCCAGCCCAGCTTGGCCATGTCCAGGCGCGAGGCCTTGGAATTGCAATCGCGCACGTCGAACAGCTCGACCAGCTCCTGCCGGGTGAAGATCTCCTGGTCGCCGTGGGACCAGCCCAGCCGTGCCAGGTAGCACAGCAGCGCGTCCGGCAGGTAGCCCATGTCGCGATACTGCATCACGTCGGCCGCGCCGGTGCGCTTGGACAGCTTGGCGCCCTGCTCGTCGAGGATCATCGGCAGGTGCGCGAACGACGGCACCGGCGCGCCCAGCGCCCTGTAGAGGTTGATCTGGCGCGGGGTGTTGTTGATGTGGTCGTCCCCGCGGATCACCTCGGTGATGCCCATGTCCCAGTCGTCTACCACGACCGCGAAGTTGTAGGTCGGGTAGCCGTCCGGGCGGATCAGCACCATGTCGTCGAGCTCGCTGTTGGCGATCTCGATCCGGCCCTTGACCAGGTCCTCGAACACGACCGTGCCCCCGGTCGGGTTCTTGAAGCGGATCACCCGGTTCGGGTCGTCGCGGTACGGCAGGCCGAGGTCGCGCGCGGCGCCGTTGTAGCGCGGCTTCTCGCCGCGGGCCATCGCCGCCTCGCGCATCGCGTCGAGCTCCTCCTTCGACTCGTACGCGTAGTAGGCCTTGCCTTCGGCCACCAGCCTCTCGGCCACCTCCCGGTAGCGGTCCAGTCGCTGCGTCTGGTAGACCGGGCCCTCGTCGTAATCCAGGCCCAGCCAGTCCATCGCCTGCAGGATCGCGTCGATCGCCGCCTGGGTGCTGCGCTCGCGGTCGGTGTCCTCGATGCGCAGCACGAACTGCCCGCCGCTGTGGCGCGCCTGCAGCCAGCAGTACAGCGCGGTGCGCGCACCGCCGATGTGCAGGTAACCGGTGGGACTGGGAGCGAAACGGGTACGGCAGGTCATGGCGGAACGTCTTTCGGTCAATGCATGATTCTACCCCGCGGGGCCCGTGCCCTGCGCCCCGCCCCGCCCTACAATCCGGCAATGCCCACCCTGTTCGTATCCGACCTGCACCTCGACCCGGCGCGCCCGGAGATCACGCGCCTGTTCGGGGAATTCCTCGACGGCGAGGCGCGCGGCGCCGATGCCCTGTACATCCTGGGCGACCTGTTCGAGGCATGGGTGGGCGACGACGATCCTTCCGAGGCCGGCGCCTTCGTCGCCGGCCGGCTGCGGGCGCTTGCCGACGCCGGCGTGCCCGTGTTCTTCCAGCGCGGCAACCGCGACTTCCTGCTCGGCGAGGCATACGCGCGCCGGGCGGGGTTCCGGATCCTGCCCGATCCCGCCGTGGTCGTGCTGCACGGCCACCCCGTCCTGCTGATGCACGGCGACCTGCTGTGCACGGACGACACCGCCTACCAGCAGTTCCGCGCGCAGGTGCGCGACCCGGCATGGCAGGCGCGCTTCCTGTCCCAGCCGCTCGAGGCCCGGGTCGCGTTCGCGCGCCAGGCGCGCGCCGCCAGCCAGGCCCGGCAGGCAGGCCTGCAGGGGGACGGCACGCTGGAGACGATCACCGACGTTTCCCCCGCGACCGTCACGGAATACCTCGAGCGATACGGCGTGGACGTCCTGATCCACGGCCACACCCACCGGCCCGCGATCCACGCGCTGCAGGCCGGTGGCCGCGAGCGCCGGCGGATCGTGCTCGGCGACTGGTACGAACAGGGTTCGGTGCTGCGCGTGGACGCCGGAGGCTTCCGCCTGGACGCGTTGCCCGCCGGTTGAAACACGGGCCGCGCGTTCAACCACCCCCGGCCGCTTCCCGCTCCAGTTCCTGCGCAGCCTGGCGCAGCGCCTCCAGCTCCTCGCCGCTGAAGCCCGCCGCGCAGCGCGCCTCGACGTTGAACGGCCCGTGCAGCACGGCGCGGGCATAGCCGGCCAGCAACTGCCGGAACGTCGGCTCGGGCACGAGGCCACGCCGTTCGCAGTGCCAGCGGAACCAGCGGCTGCCCGCTGCCACGTGCGAGACCTCCTCGCGCAGGATCACCTCCAGCACCTCCGCGGTGGCATCGTCGCCCGCGGCACGCAGGCGGACGATCATGCCCGGGGTGACGTCCAGCCCGCGCGCCTCGAGGACGCGCGGCACCAGCGCCATGCGCGCGAGTCCATCGTGCGCGGTCTTCTCGCACATCTCCCACAGGCCGTTGTGGGCGTCGAAATCGCCGTAGTCGTGCCCGAGCGCCCGCAGCCGCTCGCGCAGCATCAGGAAGTGCCGGGCCTCGTCATCGGCGATCCGCACCCAGTCGGCGTAGTAATCGCGCGGCATGCCGCGGAAGCGGTACGCGGCATCCCATGCCAGGTCCACCGCATTGAGTTCGATGTGGGTGATGGCGTGGATGAAGGCGGCCCGCCCCTCCACGCTGCCAACGCCCCGCTTCGGCAGGTCGCGCGGATGCACCAGCCGCGGCCGTGGCGGGCGTCCGGGCATCCGGATCGGCTCCGGGGGCGGCGCGTCGTCCGCAAGGTCCAGTTCGCCGCGCTGGAAGGCCGCGGCGTAGCGGCGGGTCAGCGCGATCTTCCGGTCGAGGTCGGCCTCGTCCAGGCACTCGCGCGCGGCCTCGAACAGCGAAGCAGCCATGGCACCCGGTCACAGGGCCAGTCGGCGCTGGCGCTTGGCGTCGTCGGAACGCTGCTGGCGCAGCGCCTCGAAGTACCCCGGGTCCACGCCGGTGACGTACTCGCCGCTGAAGCAGGAGGTGTCGAAGGTCATGCCCTCGAACTTCGGGCCGGCGACCGCCTTCTCCAGGTCGGCGAGGTCCTGGTAGACGAGCCAGTCGCAGCCGATCATCCGCTCGACCTCCTCCTCGGAACGCCCGTGCGCGATCAGTTCCTCGGACGTCGGCATGTCGATGCCGTAGATGTTCGGGTAGCGCACCGGCGGCGCCGCCGAGGCCAGGTAGACCTTGCGGGCGCCGGCGTCGCGCGCCATCTGCACGATCTGCTGCGAAGTGGTGCCGCGCACGATCGAGTCGTCCACCAGCAGCACCACGCGGTTGCGGAACTCCAGCGGGATAGGGTTGAGCTTGCGCTTGACCGACTGCGCGCGCATGCCCTGCCCCGGCATGATGAAGGTACGGCCGACGTAGCGGTTCTTGATGAAGCCCTCGCGGTACTTCACGCCGATGGTGTTCGCCAGCTCCAGCGCGGCGTCGCGCGAGGTGTCGGGGATCGGGATGACCACGTCGATGTCGTGGTCCGGGCGCAGGCGCAGGATCTTCTCGCCCAGGGCAACCCCCATGCGCATGCGCGCCTTGTGCACCGAGATGTTCTCGATCATCGAGTCAGGGCGCGCGAAGTACACGTACTCGAAGATGCATGGCGCATGCTTCAGCCGCTCCATGCACTGCCTGGCGTGCAGCTCGCCACGGGCGGTGACCACCACGCCCTCGCCGGGCGCGATGTCGCGCATGCGCTCGAAGCCGAGGATGTCGAGGGCGACCGACTCGGAGGCGACGGCGTACTCGGTGCCGGCCGAAGTGACGCGCCGCCCGATGACCAGGGGGCGGATGCCGTGCGGGTCGCGGAACGCCACCAGGCCCAGGCCCAGCACCACCGCCACCACCGCGTAGCCGCCGCGCGCGCGCCGGCCCACGCCGGCGATGGCGTCGAACACCGCGTCGGGCGTGAGCACCCGGCTCCGGTCGAGTTCGTGCGCGAACACGTTGAGCAGCACTTCCGAGTCCGAGCCGGTGTTGATGTTGCGGCGGTCCTGCTCGAACACTTCGCGGCGCAGCGCGTCGGTGTTGATCAGGTTGCCGTTGTGCGCCAGCGCGATGCCGTACGGGGAGTTGACGTAGAACGGCTGCGCCTCGTCGCTGCCCTCGCTGCCGGCGGTCGGATAGCGGCAGTGCGCGATGCCCACCCGCCCCTGCAACAGGGACATGGACTTCGCGTCGAACACGTCGCGCACCAGCCCGGTGCCCTTGTGCACGCGCAGCTGGGTGCCGTTGACGGTGGCGATGCCGGCCGCGTCCTGGCCGCGGTGCTGGAGCACGGTGAGCCCGTCGTACAGGGCCGCCGCGACGTCAGAGGTGCCTACGATGCCGACGATGCCGCACATGGTGACGGGTTCCGGTTGCGGGACTGGTATGGGGAATCAGGGATGCTGGCGGACCATGCCGTCGATGCCGACCTTGTCCTTGATCCGCGCCTTCAGGCGCTCGGCCTCGGCGCGCGACGCGACCGGCCCGGCCTTGACCCGGGTCAGCCGGCCCCTGTCGGTGTCCACGGTGTCGGTGAAGGCCACGATGCCCTGCGCGCGCAGCCGGTCGCGCAGCGCGGTGGCGTCGGCGGCCTTGCTGAAGGCACCGAGCTGCACCACGAATCCGACGTCGGCCGCGGCCACGTTCCGGGTCCCGGCGGCCTGGCGCGCCGGCTCCGCCTTCGCCGGTCCGGGACTGGCAGGCTCCTGCCTCGTCTGCGGCTTCGCCTGCGCCTGCGGCTGGACGGCCTTCGCCGCCGCCGCGGTCGCGGGCCCGGCCGGGTTCGGGCCGGGCGGTGTCGCGGCATCGGCATCCAGCGCGACCACGCGCGGACTCACGTCCTGGCGCAGGCCCGCCGCGCGCACCCGCACGGACTCGGCCTCGGCGCGCGTGGCGTATGGCCCCAGCCGCACGCGGTGCGCGGGACGCCCGTTGAAATCGAAGGGCTCGGTGTAACCGGAAAATCCCGCCGCCTGCAGCTGGCGCAGCATGGCGGCAGCCTCGTCGGCGGACGCGAAAGAGGCGTAATGCACGGCGTAGTCGCCACCAGCCGTCGTGGGCGGCAGGCGCTCGCCGCCCCTGCCGTCGCCGGCATTGCCGGCCTCCGAGGCCACGGAGGCGGTGTCCACGGTCGGCAGCACATCGCTCCCCTCCCCGGCCTCGGGCGCGGGCAGCACGTCGCCCGCAGGTGCCGGGCCGGGCACCACCAGCGGCAAGTCCACGGTCTTGAACCCGTCCCCGGGCGCATCCGGCACGCGCAGCCGCAGGTCGGACACGCCACTGTCGGGAGCCGGACCCTTCACCAGCATCGGCAGGAAGATCACGGCGAGCGCGACCAGCACGGCCGCGCCGACGAGGCGCTGTTTCAGTCGGGGATCCATCGGACCGGGGCGCGAAGGAAGGCGCGGGAATTATACGCCGCCCGGGCCGGGCGACCCTTAACCTCCCGACAGCCGCCGCAACGCGACCGCCGCGGCGTGGAACGAGCCGAAGACCAGGATCCGGTCGCCCGCCGCCGATCCGGCCAGCGCGGCGTCCAGCGCCGCGTCGACATCGTCGTGGTACCTGCCGTCCACGACGGTACCGCGCAGGCGTGCCTCCAGCGTGGCGGCGTCGAGGCCACGCGTCCCTGCCTCCAGCGTGCCGGCGAAATGCCACGCGTCCACGCCGGTCACGGCGCCGACCACGGCCGCCACGTCCTTGTCGGCCAGCGCGGCATAGACCACGCGCGTGCGCCCGTTCACCGGCGAGGCGCGCAGCCAGGCGTCCAGCTCGCGCGCGGCCTGCGGGTTGTGCCCGACGTCCACCGCGACCAGCACGCCGTCACGCTCGAAGCATTGCAGGCGCCCGGGCAGGCGCGCGCCGGCCACGCCGCGGGCGATGGCCTCCTCCGGGATCTCGAGGTCCAGCGCGCGCAGCGCGGCGATCGCGGTCGCGGCGTTGCGCAGCTGGACCGGGGCGGCCAGGGCGGGCAGCGGCAGCTCGAGGGCATAGTTGAGTTCGCGCCAGACCCAGCGGCCGCCCTCCGCCGGGTCGGCGAAGAAATCGCAGCCGGCGCGGATCGTGGAGGCGCCGATGCCGTAGGCATGGCGCAGCACGCTGGCTGGCGGGTCGTCCTCGCCCAGCACCAGCGGCCTCCACGGGCGCGCGATCGCAGCCTTCTCGGCGCCGATGTCCTCGCGGTCCGCGCCGAGCCACTCCTGGTGGTCAAGATCGACCGTGGTGATCACGGCCACGTCGGCATCCACCAGGTTGGTCGCGTCGAGCCGGCCGCCGAGCCCGACCTCGAGGATGGCAAGATCGAGCCCCGCGCGTTCGAACAGCCACAGCGCGGCCAGGGTGCCGAATTCGAAATAGGTCAGCGGGACCCCGCCGCGCGCGGCCTCGACCGCGGCGAAGGCCCCGGCCAGGGCGCCGTCATCGGCCTGCCTGCCGTCGATCCGCACGCGCTCGTTGTAGGCCAGCAGGTGCGGCGAGGTATAGGCACCGGTGCGCAATCCCGCCTCGCGGGCGATGGCTTCGATGAACGCGACCGTCGAACCCTTGCCGTTGGTGCCTGCGACGGTGGCCACGCGGCGCGCGGGCCGGCCCAGCCCCATGCGCGCGGCGACCTCGCGCACGCGCTCGAGCCCGAGTTCGATGGCCTCCGGGTGCTGGCGCTCGATCCAGGCCAGCCATTCGTCCAGCGTCGCGGGATGGTCCATGGGGTTGCTGGCGTGCGTCGTGGTCACAGCGCGCGGTGCACCGCCTCGCCGAAGAACGGGGTGTGGTGGGCGCAGTCGTTCAGGCGCACGACCTCGAGCCGGTCCACCTGTGGCCCTTCGAGCAGGTTGAGCGTGGTCGGCGCCTGGCGGAAGGTCCACAGCCGCGAGAACGGGATGCCCAGCACGTGGCACAGCAACACGCGGTTGACCGCATCGTGCGCGACCACCAGCAGGGTGTCCTCCGGCCCCAGGCCCTCGCAGGCCCGGGCGAAGGCCGCCCAGGCGCGGTCGAAGACCTGGTGGATCGATTCGCCGCCGGGCATGTCCACGGTGTCAGGCGCTTCCCGCCAGGCACGCAGGCGCTCCGGGTCGCGCTCGCGGATCTCGCTGGCCAGCATCCCCTCCCAGGTGCCGTGCGCGATCTCCATCAGCCCCGGGTCCGTGGCCAGCATCGCCGCGCGCGCCCCGCCCAGCGCCAGCTCCGCGGTGCGGCGGGCGCGGGACAGCGGCGAACTGACGGCGCGGTCGATGCGCACCCCGCGCAGGCGCTCGCCGAGGCGTCGCGCCTGCTCCTCGCCCACCGGCGAGAGCGGGATGTCTTCCTGTCCCTGGTAGCGGCCTTCGGCGTTCCACGGCGTCTCGCCGTGGCGGGCAAGCAGGATCCTCATGCGTGGCGTGTTCCTGGCGTGGGGGTGGCGCCCTCCCCGGGGCGCCCCTCCAGTCTAAGCGAGTGCACGGCCCAAAGGCGCGTCAACGCTTCGCCGGCACGCCCATTTCCTCCAGCAGTTCCGGCGCCGGGAACACCTCCTGCATGACCCAGCGCATGTAGCGCTGGTCCACGGAGATGGTGCGGGTCATGTCCGGATCGAACACCCAGTTGGAGACGACGGCTTCCCAGTTCATGTCGAACAGCAGGCCGGCCAGGCGGCCATGGGCGTCGAGCACCGGCGAGCCGGAATTGCCGCCGGTCACGTCCAGGTCGGCCAGGAAGTTCACCGGCACCGTCTTCAGCTTCGCGTCCGCCAGCCCGCCGTAGCGCTTCTCCGCGATCGCATCGAGCAGGGCCTGCGGCGCGTCGAACGGGGCCTGGCCGGTCGCCTTTTCCGCCACTTCCTCCAGCCGGGTGAAGGCGGCCTGGCGGGAGCCGTCAAGCCTGGTGTAGGGCCGGACGTTGCCGAAGGTGATGCGCAGCGAGGAATTGGCATCCGGATAGACGGCCCCGCCATTGGCCGCGCGCCAGTCCGCCACCGCCTTCAGGTAGACCGGCAGCGCCGCCAGACGCTCGCCGGCGCGCGTCTTCTGCTCCTCCTCGAGCGCGAGCAGCGCCGGCGTCAGCGCGACCGCGTAGCGGATCGCCGGGTCGTCGCTCTTCTCGAACGCCTCGCGGTCCGCGGTGAACCAGCGCAGGCGCTCCCCGGCGTCGCCCAGCCTGGTACGCGCCAGCGTCTCCACCGCACGGGAGATGGCCTTGTCGTCCGTGCCGCCCAGCCAGCCGTCCAGCTCCGGCAGGCGCTGCTCCTGCGGCAGCTTCGCGTATTCGGCCAGCCAGTAGCGCTGCAGCTCGGCGTCCATCGCAGCCACGTAGCGGCGGTCCATCTGCCGCAGCCCCGCCTCGATCGTGGGCAGGTCGCGCTCCTGGTAGCCCTGCTCGCGCCCGGCGTCGGGCTTTTCACGCTCGATCGCAAGCCGGTACAGCCGCAGCGCGGTGGACAGCGCGCCGGTGCCGTGGAGCATGCGCAACGCCAGGTCGCGCTCGCGCGTGGCGCGCTCGGCCTGCAGCAGCGCGACCAGCCGCGCGTGCGCCTCCAGCGCCGGCCGGCCCGCATCGCCCTGCGCCTCCAGCCACGCCAGCACCGCGGATTCCTCGCGGCGCTTGGCCTCCGCGGCCCCGATGCGCGCGAACCCCTCGAGCTGGCCGTCGTAGTTCTTCAGCACGTTCTCCCAGCCACGCACGGTGCTGGCGTACTTCACCTCGACCTCGGGGTCGTCCTTGCCGCGCGCCTCGACCAGCGTGACCAGCGCCTTGTAATGGCGGCTGATGGTCGGATACAGCCACTGCTCGGTCTCGTCGAACTCGTCGGCCAGCGCATAGCGGTTGGTGCGCCCCGGGTAGCCGGCCACCATCACGAAGTCTCCCTCGCGCAGCGGCCGGTCTGCGATCTTCAACCAGTGCCTCGGCGTGTAGGGCACGTTGTCTTCCGAATACGGCGCCGGCCTGCCGTCCGGCCCCACGTAGGCGCGGTAGAACGAGAAGTCGCCGGTATGCCGCGGCCACATCCAGTTGTCGACCTCGCCGCCGTAGTTGCCGATGCTGCCCGGCGGCGCATACACCAGGCGCACGTCGCTGATCTCGAGGTTCCGGAACAGGCGGTAGTCGTTGCCGCCGAGGAAGCTGTACAGCCTGCAGCGGTAGCCCGGCTCCGCCTCGCACTCGGCCACCAACTGCTTCTCGATGTCGTCCAGCGCCTTCGTGCGCGCCAGCGCGTCGCCGCCCGCGGCGGCGATCGCCCCGTGGACGCGCCCGGTCACGTCGATGATCTCCTCGAGCACGTAGATCCTCGCTGACGGTCCTGCGCTGATCTCTTCGGCCTGCGTCGCGGCGCGGAAGCCGTCGCGGATCAGGTTCCGCTCCGGCGTGGAATTGAGCTGGATCGCGCCATAGGCGCAATGGTGGTTGGTCGCCACCAGTCCCTTCGGCGACACGAAGCTGGCGGTGCATCCGCCAAGCGAGACCACCGCGCCGAGCGGGTCGCCGGTGAGGTCTGCCAGCTGCTTCGGGTCGAGCTTCAGCCCGGCCTTCCTGAGCGCCCCGGAGATCTCCGGCAACTGCTGCGGCACCCACATGCCCTCGGCCGCGTGGGCCGCACCGGCCGCCAGCAGGGCCGCCATCAGGACTGTCTTCTTCATCGTCGTTCCTCGGCTCGTATGTTGCATGGACGCGGCGGCGACCGGCGTCAATCCACCGGCAGGTTCATTTCCGCCAGCAGGTGTGGCGCCGGGTACACCTTCGCCATCAGCCAGCGCATGTAGCGCATGTCGACGTGGATCGCGCGCTTGTAGCGCGGATCGAACATCCAGCTGGCGCTGACCGACTCCCAGTTGCTGTCGAAGTTCAGGCCGATCAGGCGGTTGTCGGCATCGAGCACCGGCGAACCCGAATTGCCGCCGGTGGTGTCGAGGTTGGTGAGGAAGTTCACCGTCTGGGTGCCGAGCACAGGGTCGGCGGTGCCGCCGAAGTCGCCGCGCGCGATCGCATCGCGCAGGGCCTGCGGCGCGTCGAACGGCTCGACGCCGGTGTGCTTCTCGAGGATGCCGGCCACGGTCGTCAACGGGCGGTATTCGATGCCGTCGCGCGGCGACATCCCGCTGACCCGCCCGTAGCTGACGCGCAGGGTACCGTTCGCGTCCGGGTACACAGCCCGCCCCTGCGAGGCGCGGAATCCGGTCAGCGCCTGCATGTACGACGGGCGCAGGCGCAGCAGCTCGCCCGCGCGTTCCTTCTCCTCGGCCTCCAGGCGCAGGACCGCGGGCAGCAGCGTGGCGGCGGCACGCATCAGCGGGTCGTCGGAAGCGGCGATCTCCTCCGGCGGGGCCCTGAACAGGGCCAGCCTGGCATCCTCGTCGCCCAGCCGGGTCTGCCCGTACAGCCGCGACAGCGCTTCCCGGCCCGCCTCGTCGTTGCCGCCGAACACCGCGTCGAGCTCGGGCAGGCGCTGGTCGGCGGGCAAGGCGTGGTAGCGGCGCAGCAACTCGGCCAGGAGCGCCTGTTCGACCTCGGGCGAATAGCGGCGCTGCACCTGGCGCAACTGGCCCTCGATCAGCGCCTCGTCACGCTGCTGGTAGCCGGTTTCCCGCTGCGCGTCGGGCTTGCCGCGCTCGACCGCCAGCCGCTGCAGCTGCAGCGCACTGCGCAGCAACTGGGTCTGGCTGCGCATCAGGCCGAACAGCTGGTCGCGCTCGCGCGTGGCTCGCGCCGCGTCCAGCAGCCGTTCCACCGCCGCGATGTCACGCCGCAGGCGCGCCGCGTCCGGCTGGCGGGCGAGCCATTCCAGCATCCGCGCCTCGTCCTGCGCGCGCACGGCCGCGGCATCGCTGCGACGCAGCCCATCGAGTTCGCCCTGGGCGCGCTTGAGGTTGTTCTTCAGACTGGCCAATTGCGACGCGTACAACGTCGCGGCGGCGCGGTCGCGGGCGCCTGCCTCCTCGAGCACCTCCACCAGCGCGCCGAAGGTCTCCACCCGCCAGGGCAGCTGCCACCCGACCTGGTCGCGGAACTCGGACGCGGTCCGGTGACGGAAGGTCGTGCCCGGGTAGCCGGCGAGCATGGCGAAATCGCCCTCCCGGACCGGCTGCAGCGACACCTGCAGGTGGGAAGGCGGCCTGTAGGGCACGTTGTCCGGCGAATACGGTGCCGGCTTCCCGTCGCGGCCGACGTAGGCGCGCAGCAGGGTGAAGTCGCCGCTGTGGCGCGGCCACATGAAGTTGTCGATCTCGTCGCCGTACCTGCCGATCGCGCTCGGTGGCGCGTAGACCAGGCGGATGTCGCGCAGCTCCAGCTGGCGCACCAGGTAGAAGTCGCGCCCGTAGTCCATGGTCGCAACGGAGCAGCGGTAGCCCGGCTCGGCCTCGCATTCGGCCACGGCGGCCTTGCCGGCGGCATCGACCGCGTCGTAGTAGGCGCGTCCCGTGCGGCCACGGGCGGCGGCGAGCACGCGGTCGGTGATCCGCTCGAAGCCGGTGGTCACCAGCACCCGGAAATCGGGACTGGCCGGCAGCTCGGCGGCCCGGTCGGCGGCGATGTAGCCGTCGCGGATCAGGTCGCGCTCGACGCCATCCCGGCCCTTGCCGCTGTTGTACTGGATCACGCCGAAGGCGACATGGTGGTTGGTCAGCACCAGACCCTCGCCCGAAACGAAGGCACCGGTCCCGCCACCCACCCGCACCACCGCATTCATCGGCGCCGCGGTCAGGTCGGCCAGCGCCCCCGGATCGCCCCGATAGCCCGCCGCGCGCATCTGGCCGGCGATGGATGGAAGCTGGGAAGGCAACCACATGCCCTCGGCGGCGGCGGCGGGTGCAGCCGCGGCGAAGGCGAGGACGATGGCGGCGGAAAGCGAACGCATGCGCATGCAATCGGGTCCGGGAACCAGGGGATTCCCGAGTTTATCCATCCCCCCCGTGCAGCCGCCATGACCATGGTCATGGCCGGCTCCCGACCGCGTGCCGCCGGGGCGGAGGGTGCACGGCCCGTATAATCCGCCGCATCCGTACTTCCCGACAGGCATCCACATGGGCCGAACGATGAAGGCGCTGGTCAAGCGCGAACCCGCCAGGGGCATCTGGATGGAAGAGGTGCCCGTCCCCTCCCCCGGCCCCAACGAGGTGCTGATCAAGGTGGAGAAGACCGCGATCTGCGGCACCGACCTGCACATCTACCTGTGGGACGAGTGGAGCCAGCGCACGATCAGGCCAGGCCTGGTCATCGGCCACGAGTTCGTCGGCCGCATCGCCGAACTCGGCCCCGGCGTGGACGGCTACGCCGTCGGCCAGCGCGTGTCGGCCGAAGGCCACATCGTCTGCGGCCACTGCCGCAACTGCCGTGCCGGACGCCAGCACCTGTGCCCGAACACGGTGGGCATCGGCGTCAACCGCGACGGTGCGTTTGCCGAATACATCGTGATGCCCGCCAGCAACCTGTGGCCGATCCCGGACCAGATCCCGTCCGAGCTGGCCGCGTTCTTCGACCCGTTCGGCAACGCCGCGCACTGTGCGCTGGAATTCGACGTGGTCGGCGAGGACGTGCTGATCACCGGCGCCGGCCCGATCGGGGTGATGGCCGCGGGCATCTGCAAACACATCGGCGCACGCAACGTGGTGGTCACCGACGTCAACGACTACCGGCTCAAGCTGGCCGCCGACATGGGCGCCACCCGCGTGGTCAACGTCCGCGACACCTCGCTCAGGGACGTGATGTCCGACCTGCACATGGAGGGCTTCGACGTCGGCCTGGAGATGAGCGGCAACCCGCAGGCCTTCAACGACATGCTCGACTGCATGTATCACGGCGGCAAGATCGCGCTGCTCGGGATCCTGCCCAAGGGCGCTGGCATCGACTGGGACCGCGTGATCTTCAAGGGCCTGACCCTGCACGGGATCTACGGCCGCCGGATGTACGAAACCTGGTACAAGATGACCCAGCTGGTGCTGGACGGCTTCCCGCTGCACAAGGTGCTCAGCCACCAGCTGCCGGCCGACGAGTTCCAGAAGGGCTTCGACCTGATGGAATCAGGCCGGTCCGGCAAGGTCGTGCTGAGCTGGACCTGACGATGCCGGCCCCGGTCCTGCTGGGTGGCGTCGTCGGCGTGCTCGTGCTGGGCCTGGTCGCCATGATCCTGCGCGGGGCCCGTGCCGGCAGGCACGCCGGGCGCCCTTCTTCTCCAACCCCAACGCGGACGAACGGGAGTCCTCCATGTCCCTGACCCGACGCTACGCCGAAACCCTTGACGAGATCCGCGCCGCCGGGCTGTTCAAGTCCGAGCGCATCATCACCAGCCCGCAGTCGGCCGAAATCGAGCTCGCGGACGGACGCAGGGTCCTGAACTTCTGCGCCAACAACTATCTGGGCCTGGCCGACCACCCGGAGATCATCGCCGCGGCCAGGGAGGCGCTGGATACCCACGGCTTCGGCATGGCCTCGGTACGCTTCATCTGCGGCACCCAGGACCTGCACAAGCGGCTGGAGGAGACCATCGCCGGCTTCTTCGGCAAGGAGGACGCGATCCTCTACGCCGCCTGCTTCGACGCCAACGGCGGCCTGTTCGAGCCGCTGCTGGACGAGAACGACGCGATCGTCTCCGACGCGCTGAACCACGCCTCGATCATCGACGGCGTGCGCCTGTGCAAGGCCAGGCGCTACCGCTACGCCAACTGCGACATGGCCGACCTGGAGGCACAGCTGAAGCAGGCCCGGGCCGACGGCGCGCGCACCATCCTGATCACCACCGACGGCGTGTTCTCGATGGACGGCTTCATCGCGCCGCTGGACGAGATCGTGGCCCTGGCGGAGAAGTACGGCGCGCTGGTGCACATCGACGAGTGCCACGCCACCGGCTTCCTTGGCGCCACCGGCCGTGGTTCGGCCGAGGTCAAGGGCGTGCTCGACCGGATCGACATCATCACCGGCACCCTCGGCAAGGCGATGGGTGGCGCGCTGGGCGGTTTCACCACCGCGAGGAAGGAGGTGATCGAGATGCTGCGGCAACGCTCGCGCCCTTACCTGTTCTCCAACTCGCTGCCGCCGCACGTGGTCGCCGCGGGCATCAAGGCGTTCGAGATGCTCTCGTCGGCCGGCGAGCTGCGCGAGCGGCTCGCCGCCAACACCGCGTATTTCCGCGGGCAAATGGCTGCCGCCGGCTTCGACATCAAGCCCGGCACCCACCCGATCGTCCCGGTGATGCTGTACGACGCGCCGCTGGCGCAGCGCTTCGCCGAGCGCCTGCTCGAGGAAGGCATCTACGCCATCGGCTTCTTCCACCCGGTGGTGCCCAAGGGTCAGGCCCGCATCCGCACCCAGATGAGCGCGGCGCACACGCGCGAGCACCTCGACCGCGCGATCGGGGCGTTCACGAAGATCGGCCGCGAACTGGGCGTGCTGGCTTCCTGAGGCCACATGACGCGGCCGCCCCGGGCCGGACGGCCCGCCCGGCGATCAGGCGATCAGGGCTGTTCGGGGCCGTCTGCTTCGGCCTGCGCTTCCGCGGGCTGGGACTCGGCCGGCTTCTGCTGTGCGCCGCGCGCCACACGCACGCCTCGCGCCTTCATCCAGGCGTCGAACTCGTCGGCGGTCATGCGCCTGCCGCCCTGGCTCATGTCGAAGCGCCAGGGCGTGTTGTCGTAGGCGGTCTGCGGCTTGTACGCGGCCGGGTCGTTCGGGTCGATCGCGGAAGGCGCCGGCATCGCGTTCGCCAGGTTCTGGCACTTCTCGATCCGCAGCCGCAGCAGCACACGCTCGACGGACTGCGCTTCGTCGTACGCGTGCGAGAGCACCCCCCGCTGGGCACCAAGCTGGCTCGTGGTCGGCGTGAACTCGGCGGCGACCGGCGGCACCAGCGTCGGCCGCACCGGCATGGTCTTCGGCACGCCCGCACAATCCGCGGTCGCATGAGCGGCAAAGGGCGCGGCGAGGAACAGGCAACCGGTCAGGAGCTTGCGCATCGGGAATCCGTGAACAGGGGTTCGGAGGAACACTGCGCGCGAGTGTAGGCCCACCCGCCGTGACCGGCAAGGCACGGATGCGGTCATGTCGTCGCAGCCGCGATGCCCTTCACGTTGCACCGCGGCCGGCAGTGGTCGAACCGGGCGCGAAAAAAGCGAAACCCGGCGCGGGGCCGGGTTTCGCTGTTCAGCCTTGCGAGCGAAGTGCTCAGTTCTGCACGTTCAGCTCGGTACGGCGGTTGCGGGCGCGACCCTCCGGATTGTCCGAACCGTCGGGGTTCGTGTTCGGAGCGATCGGGCGGCTCTCGCCGTAGCCGTTCGGGCCGATCAGGCGGCTCGGATCGATGCCGTTGCTGACCAGGTAGTCGTACACGACCTTGGCGCGACGCTCGGACAGCTTCTGGTTGTAGGCGTCCGAACCCTTCGAGTCGGTGTGACCGGCCACCTCGACGCGCAGGTCGGGATAGCGCTTCAGGATCTCGACGGCCTCGTTCAGGATCGCGATCGCGTCAGGACGCAGGGTCGACTTGTCGAAGTCGAAGTTCACGCCCTTCAGGTCGATCGAGACCGGCACCGGGCAGCCGTCCGGACCGATGGTCTGGCCAGGCTGCGAATCCGGGCAGCGGTCGTCGCAGTTGTTCACGCCGTCGCCGTCGTCGTCCAGGTCGGCGCAGCTCGGGGCCGCCGGCTGCGGGGGCGGAGCGACCGGGGCGGTCGGGGCCGGGCCCAGCGGGATGACCACGCCGATCGAGGCCAGCAGGTCGGTGAAATAGCTCTCCTTCTGGTCGTGCGGATAGCCGTGCCAGTCGGGGCCGCCGGTGGCCGCGTAGCTCTGGTCATCGAAGTCGGCGCGCAGGGCCAGCTCGGTGCGGACCGCGACGCGCTTGGCGAAGGTGGTCTGCATACCGACGCCGATCTTGGCGGCCAGGTTGCCGTCCTTGCGCTTGGCCGGCGAGTCCGGGTTCGGCCAGTTGTCGTACTCCTCCTCCGCGCGCTGGTAACCCAGGCCGATCAGCGCATACGGGTTCCAGCTGCGGCCTTCGGCGATGAAGTGGCGGCGCAGGTCGAGCGAGACGCCGTACTGGCTCCAGCGCAGGTGGCGGTTGGCGGCCTCGACGCCGCTGTCGAACGCCGGGTTCTGGTAGTTCAGCTCGGCGTCGATCGACCAGTGAGGGCTGACGAACTTGCCCAGGCCCAAGGTGACGAACGGCGTGTCGTCGGTACGGCGGTCTTCATCCTGGAGGTTGTAACCGACCGAACCGGTGAGGTACCAGCGATCATCGAACTCCTGGGCGTTGGCAACTCCGGCCAGGCCCAGACCACCCAGCAGGGCGGCACACAGGAGTTTCTTTTTCATCTGTTCAGCTCCTTAAACGTGGAAAAGGGAATGCGGTACGGTGGCTTGGGACAGGCACCCGGCACGCACCCTCGGGCACACAGACTATAGCAGTGCTGTGAAGACCACGTTAACGCTAACATAACAAGATGAATGGAACCAGCCCCATGCCCTGCACGGAGTCTGCGGGAGGAACCTGACGGGAGGTTCGGCGCCATTCAGGCTGTCCCCGGGATTGCAGCCGGCGCCGGTTTGCTGCTGAATGACGGCACCCCTCCATACGCAAGCGTATCCATGCCGTCCCCCATGCCTGCCCGGACGGGCAACGCCCCGGCCCCCTATCCCCATCTGTTCGCCCCCCTCGATCTCGGCTTCACCACGATCCGCAACCGGGTCCTGATGGGCTCCATGCACACGGGCCTGGAGGATCGGGCGCGCGACTTCCCGAAGCTCGCCGCCTACTTCGCCGAGCGTGCCGAGGGCGGCGTGGGCCTGATCGTCACCGGCGGCTTCGCGCCGAACATCGAGGGCTGGCTGAAGCCGTTCGCCAGCCGGCTGGGCTGGCCCTGGGAGGCCCGCAGGCACCAGCAGGTGACGGACGCAGTCCATGCCCATGGCGCCAGGATCTGCCTGCAACTGCTGCACGCGGGGCGTTATGCCTTCCACCCGCTGCTGGTCGCGCCCTCGCGGCTGAAGGCGCCGATCAACCCATTCACGCCCCGTGAGCTGTCGGCGCGTGGGGTCGAGCGCACCATCGCCGCCTTCGCCAACGCCGCCCGGCTCGCCCGCGAGGGCGGTTACGACGGCGTCGAGGTGATGGGCTCGGAAGGCTACCTGATCAACCAGTTCCTCAGTGCCCGCACCAATCGCCGGAACGACCGCTGGGGCGGCAGCCCGGAGAACCGCATGCGCTTCGCCGTGGAAATCGTGCGCCGGATCCGGGAAGCCTGCGGCCCGGACTTCATCATCATGTACCGGCTGTCGATGCTGGAACTGGTGCCGGACGGCCTGGCCTGGGACGAGATCGTCGCCCAGGCCAAGGCGATCGAGGCCGCGGGCGCCACGATCATCAACACAGGCATCGGCTGGCACGAGTCGCGGGTGCCGACCATCGCCACCCCCGTCCCGCGCGCGGCCTTCGCCGAAGTCACTGCCCGGCTCCGGCCACACGTCTCGCTGCCACTGGTGGCGACCAACCGGATCAACATGCCGGACGTGGCCGAGCGCATCCTGGCCGACGGCAAGGCGGACATGGTGTCCATGGCTCGCCCCCTGCTGGCGGACCCCCACTGGGTGCGCAAGGCCGCCGCCGGCCGGCCAGAGGCCATCAACACCTGCATCGCCTGCAACCAGGCCTGCCTCGACCACGTGTTCAACAACACCCGCGCCAGCTGCCTGGTCAACCCCCGCGCCTGCCACGAGACCGAGCTGGTCTACGCGCCCACTGCGGCGCCGAAGCGGATCGCCGTGGTCGGCGCCGGACCCGCCGGCCTGGCCTGCGCCACGGTTGCGGCCGAACGCGGCCACCGGGTGACCCTGTTCGAGGCCTCGGACGCGATCGGCGGCCAGTTCAACCTCGCCGCAAGGATCCCCGGCAAGGAGGAATTCCGCGAGACGCTGCGCTGGTTCCGCCACCGCATCGAGGAAACCGGCGTGGAACTGCGCCTGTCCACCACGCCGGAGCCGGACACCCTGCGCGGCTATGACGAGATCGTGCTGGCCACCGGCGTGCTGCCGAGGAAGGTGGACTTCCCGGGGCACGACCACCCGAAGGTCGTGGGCTACCTCGACGTCCTCGCCGGCCGCGTGGTCCCGGGCCGGCGGGTGGCCATCGTCGGCGCCGGCGGCATCGGCTTCGACGTGGCCGCCTTCCTCGTGCATGACGGCCCCTCGCCCAGCCTCGATCCCGCCCTGTGGATGCGGGAATGGGGCGTGGACCCGGCCTTCGCCGCGCCCGGCGGCCTCGTCCCCCCCGATCCCCTGCCCCCGGCCCGCGAGGTCTGGCTGCTGCAACGCTCGCCCGGCCGCCCCGGCGCCCGGCTCGGCAGGACCACCGGCTGGATCCACCGCGCCACACTGAAGCACAAGCGCGTGCACATGCACGGCGGCGTGGAGTACCTCGGCGTCGGGGACGACGGCTTCCGGGTACGGATCGAGGGCGAAGTACGGCTCCTGCCGGTCGATCACGTGGTGGTCTGCGCCGGCCAGGAACCCGACCGCCGCCTGTTCGATGCCCTGCAGGGACTGGGCAGCCCGGTCCACCTCGTCGGCGGGGCCGACGTGGCCGCGGAACTGGATGCCAAGCGCGCCATCGCCCAGGCCAGCCGGCTCGCGGCACGGCTTTAGGAGTGGCCCGCAAGCGCCTGTTCCACAAAGAACAGGCCGCTCCGATTGAACAAAAAGCACCAATCCGATCAAGGATTTCCATGCGCCCCGTTCAGGCGGGATTCGGGACCGGGCTCTTACCGTGCCGCCCGGATTTGATGCCCGCCCCCCATCGGCGGGACACCGGCCCGGCCGCTGAACGCGGACATTCCGGAGCCCGGGCGAAGCGCCGCCAGAGTCGCCGCCCTCCCCAATACGCCATGTCCCGCAGCCGCCACGGGCTGCGTCCCCGCAGGGGGACGGCTCGTGGCCGGCGCGGACGCAACGCAGCAAGGAGACACGATGAAACTGGCCTGGATCCTGTGGCTGGCTTCGATCCTTCCCCCGCAAGCCGCCGACCCCCTCTGCCTCAGTGCCACCGTGTACCTCGAGGCCCGTGACCAGCCCGCCCGCGGCCAGCGGGCCGTGGCCGAAGTCGCCCTGCGCCGCGAGGAAAGCGGACTGTGGGGGAACTCGCTGTGCGAGGTCGTGACCGCCCGCAAGCAGTTCGCGCCGACCATCGTTTCGCCCAACACCCGCCTGACCAACCTGGATGCCTGGTCCCGGGCGGTCAGCATCGCCTTCGAATCCGAGCGCAACTGGGCGCTCCCGCCCGGGCAGCGCAGGGAAATCGTCCCGGGCGCCAGCCACTTCATGGCGCACGCCATCGCCTCGCCGAGCTGGGGCAACGCCTACCCGGTCGCGGTCATCGGCGACCACACCTTCCTCAAGGTCCAGCCGCTTCCGCCCCGCAAGGGCTGAGCGTCGCGGCAGGCGGCACGGTCCGTTCCGGCCAGCGCCATCGCCGGCAGCGGCGCCGCCGGCGCATGATGGAAGCTTCCGCCACAAGGGGAGCCTTGCCGCATGAGCCTGAAGCTGTACACCTCGCCCGGCGCCTGTTCGCTGGCCGACCACATCGCCCTGTCCTGGACCGCACAGCCGTTCGAGGTCGTCGTCGTCAGCCGCGAGCAGCGCCGGTCGCCGGAATTCCTCGCGCTCAACCCTGCCGGCGCGGTGCCGGTGCTCGAGCACGACGGCTGGGTGCTGACACAGAACATCGCGATCCTGAACTACATCGCCGACACGTTCCCGGAGGCGAAGCTGGGCGGTGACGGCACGCCGAAGGGCCGTGCCGAGGCCAACCGCTGGCTGGCCCTGCTCAACTCCGACGTGCACCCCGCATTCCGCCCCCTCTTCGGGAGCATGGCCCACCTCGGTCCGGAAGCGGAGACGAAGGCGAAGGAGGCGGCCAGAACGAAACTGCGCGAATACTTCGAGCGGATCGACGCCCACCTGGCCGGCAGGTCATGGCTTGCGGGCGATGCGCGCACCATCGCCGACCCCTACCTCTACGTGGTCATGCGCTGGACGAGGCTCGTCGGCGTGGACCTCGACGGCCTGTCCAACCTCGCCGGGCACTTCGAGCGCATGTCCGCCGACCCGGGCGTGCAGGCCGCGCTCAAGGCCGAAGGCCTGTCCTGACCACCCGCCCGTACGGCTGCCGCGGCGGGCCATGAAACGAACGCGGGGGGCGCCATCCGGTGCCCCCCGCTTCGCATCCGCCGCAAACCCCCGGCGCCTCAGCCCATCCACGGCCCTTCGGCCGGGACCCGCACCCAGCCTTCCATCAGCACCCGCGCGCTGCGGCTCATCACCGCCTTGCGCACGCGCCACTGCCCGTCCTCGTGCACGACCTCGGCGCCGACGCGCAGCGTGCCGCTCGGGTGGCCGAACCGCACCGCATCGCGCGTGCCACCTCCGGCGGCGAGGTTGACCAGCGTGCCTGGCACGGCCGCGGCCGCGGCGATGGCCACGGACGCCGTGCCCATCATCGCGTGGTGCAGCCTGCCCATGGACATCGCGCGCACGTTGAGGTCGATGTCGGTGGCGGACACCGGCTTGCCGCTGCTGGCCACGTAGCCCTCCGGTGGCGCCACGAACGCGACCTTCGGCGTGTGCTGGCGGGTGCGCGCCTCCTCCGGGGTGCGGATCAGGCCCATGCGCAGCGCGCCGGCGACGCGGATCGCCTCCAGCTTCTCCAGCGCCGCCCTGTCGCCGTTGATCGCCGGCTGCAGCTCGGTGCCGTCGCAGCCGATATCCGCGGCGTTGACGAACACGGTCGGGATGCCGGCCGTGATCAACGTCGCCTGCAGGGTGCCGACGCCCGGTACCTCCAGCGTGTCCACGACGTTGCCGGTGGGGAACAGCGCGCCGCCACCCTCGCCTTCGCCCTCGTCGGAAGGATCCATGAACTCGAGCACGATCTCGGCCGCCGGGAACGCCACCCCGTCCAGCTCGAAGTCGCCGGTCTCCTGCACCTGGCCGTCGCGCACCGGCACGTGCGCGATGATGGTCCTGCCGATGTTGGCCTGCCAGATGCGCACGGTGCAGATGCCGTCGCGGGGCACGCGGGACGGGTCCACCAGGCCGTTGGCGATCGCGAACGGCCCCACCGCCGCCGACAGGTTGCCGCAATTGCCGCTCCAGTCGACGAAGTCCTCCTCGATCGCCACCTGCCCGTAGAGGTAGTCCACGTCGTGGCCGGGCACCGTCGCCTTCGAGATGATCACGCACTTGCTGGTGGACGAGGTCGCCCCGCCCATGCCATCGGTGTGCTTGCCGTACGGGTCGGGCGAACCGATCACCCGCTGCAGCAGCGCGTCACGTGCCCGCCCGGGCATGCGCGCGGGTCCCGGCAGGTCCTCGAGGCGGAAGAACACGCCCTTGGACGTGCCTCCGCGCATGTAGGTGGCGGGGATGCGGAGCTGTGCGACGTGGGACATTGGAAAAGGCTCGGAAGTTTTCAGGTAAACATTCGCAAATGGCCGCGGATGCGACACGGGCGCAACGCCATCAAAGGAGGGCAGCCTCTAGGGCGGGCTCTCCTCCAGCCGGTTGTACTTCTTTGCCGTTCCCTTGGCTTTGTCGGCTGGATAGCGCTGCTTGTTTATCTCCAGCTTGCGAGCCACTGCCTGTTCGATGTCCACTCCCAAGTCATGGGACAGAAAGCTCAGCAGGATGGCGATATCGGCGATCTCGTGCTCGATCTCCTGCTTCCTCTCGTGGATGATCTCGGAAAGCTCTTCATCCTTGGCCCATTGCGAGAACTCGGCTAACTCAGCAGCCTCCAGGACAATGGACGTGGAAAGTGTCCTCAGATTGTGGAACTGCTCCCAGTCACGCTCGCGCCGGAAGTCGAGGAGCTTCTGAAGCAGGCCTTGGCTGATCATGATGCTACTCCACGAATCGGTGTTCGTTATGCCACTTTAGGAAGCTCGGATCGGGATGGTCCGAGGGATTGTCCGGTAACGTGACCAAGGTCTGTCCGTGCAGGCGGTAGTAGACCTTGCCATTGAAGTAATGGTCCTTGATGCGACCACTCACCCTGACCTTCAGGTTGGGCTCGATGGTTATCAATCCGGCATCGAACAGCTTGTGGAAGTCCGAGCGAAGCAGCAAACCATTCCGCACATCGTGAGGGCCATGTTCAGAAAAAGGCTGGATGTGCGCCGCTTCAAGGGCGGGCAGCGTGTGTTCGCCAGTGATCGCACAACGCCGTTTGTAGGCGTCGATAATCAGAGTCCGGAACGATCCTTGGCCCAAACGGGCGCGTTGCAGGAAGGGACGGCCGTAGCGCTCCTCGCCTGCTGGACGTGCTTCCATGACGCGAGTTCCGCTAGCGGTTCTCAGCTCCGAGAGGATGCTGGCACCATCATCCGCTTCTGCCTCATAGCTCCTGCCAACCATGATGTTCTTTGCGAAGCGGTCACCGATCTGGATCCAGTTTTCTTCAGGCAGATAGAACACATCTGTCAGAACCGTGCATCCTATCTCGGCGTTGACGTTTGCAGGCTCGTTTCGCAAAGGGGCGATCATCTGAAGTAGCTCACTCAGGCTTGAGGCACCGTTCTGTTCTTCAAAGACCTCCCAGGCTGAGACCAACGGCAGGGCGCGTGTAACGAACGAAGCGTCCGCCGCCAGCGATGTGGTGGTGAGGCGACTTCAGCTTGAACAGGAACAGCGTGCCTTCGGGCATGTTGGCGATGGACGGTGCCCGCGTACCCGGCTGCCAAAAATTGACTTCTCTAAAACTCCTCCTGGAAACGAACTGGTACCACCGGTTGTCAGTGACTCCACACCAGAAGCGCATCTCTCCCCCTGATGTACTGTACTGGATGCATGTGGGCGGTATCTGCAGGCAGAAACACCAGGCGGCCCTCCCCCCCAACACCCATTTTCGGCTATTGGAGATGATTCACCGGGTCAGACTGCCTTCGAGGCCTCCAGGAAATCCTGGGCGAAGCGCTGCAGCACGCCGCCGGCCTCGTAGATCGAGACCTCCTCGTCCGAATCGAGCCGGCAGGTGACGGGTACCTCGATGGTCCCGCCGTTGCGGCGGTGGATCACCAGGGTCAGGTCGGCACGCGGCCGGCGCTCGCCGACCACGTCGAAGGTCTCGGTGCCGTCGATGCCGAGCGTGATCCGGTTGGTGCCCGGCTTGAACTCCAGCGGCAGCACGCCCATCCCGATCAGGTTGGTGCGGTGGATGCGCTCGAAGCCTTCCGCCACGATGGCCTCCACCCCGGCCAGGCGCACGCCCTTGGCGGCCCAGTCGCGCGAGCTGCCCTGGCCGTAGTCGGCGCCGGCGATGATGATCAGCGGCTGGCGGCGCTGCATGTAGGTCTCGATCGCCTCCCACATGCGCATCACCCTGCCCTCCGGCTCCAGGCGCGCCAGCGAGCCCTGGATGATGTTGCCACCTGCGTCGCGCACCATCTCGTTGAGCAGTTTCGGGTTGGCGAAGGTGGCGCGCTGCGCGGTGAGGTGGTCGCCGCGGTGCGTGGCGTAGGAATTGAAGTCCTCCTCGGGCACGCCCATCTTCGCCAGGTACTCGCCGGCCGCACTGTCCGGCAGGATGGCGTTGGACGGGGAAATGTGGTCGGTGGTGATGTTGTCGCCGAACACCGCCAGCGGCCGCATGCCGCGCAGGGTGCGCTCGCCTGCGAGCGCGCCTTCCCAGTACGGCGGGCGGCGGATGTAGGTGCTCGCCGGGCGCCAGTCGTACAGCGGCTTCACCGGCCCGTCCTGCTCCACGTGCAGCTGGAACATCGGGCCGTACACCCTGCGGAAGTGCTCCGGCCGGACGCACTCGCGCACGATGGCGTCGATCTCCCCGTCGCTGGGCCAGATGTCCTTCAGGCGTACCTCGTTGCCCCCGGCATCCACGCCAAGCACGTCCTTCTCGATGTCGAAGCGGATGGTGCCGGCGATGGCGTATGCGATCACCAGCGGCGGGCTGGCCAGGAACGCCTGCCTGGCATACGGGTGGATGCGGCCGTCGAAGTTGCGGTTGCCCGAGAGCACCGCCACCGTGTAGAGGTCGCGGTCGATGACTTCCTGCTGGATCTTCGGGTCCAGCGCACCACTCATGCCGTTGCAGGTGGTGCAGGCGAAGCCGACGATGCCGAAGCCCAGCTTCTCCAGCTCGGGCAGCAGCCCGGCTTCCTCCAGATACAGCTGCACCGCACGCGAGCCGGGCGCCAGCGAGCTCTTGACCCACGGCTTGCGCGTGAGTCCCCGCGCATTGGCATTGCGCGCCAGCAGGCCCGCGGCGATCACGTTGCGCGGGTTGGAGGTGTTGGTGCAGGAGGTGATGGCGGCGATGATCACCGCGCCATCGGGCAGCAGGCCCTGCGCTTCCTGCTCGCGTGCGGCCTGCAGCAGCTGCGGGCCGGCAATGCCGCGCTCGCCCAGCGCCGTGGTCGGCAGGCGGCGGTGCGGGTTGGACGGGCCGGCCATGTTGCGCTCGACCGTGGACAGGTCGAAACGCAGCGTGCGCTCGTACTGTGCATCCTTCAGGTCGTCGGCCCACAGGCCGGCGGCCTTCGCATACGTCTCCACCAGCCGTACCTGCTCCTCGTCACGGCCGGTCAGGCGCAGGTAGTCCAGGGTGTTGTCGTCGATGAAGAACATCGCCGCGGTGGCGCCGTATTCCGGCGCCATGTTGGAGATGGTGGCGCGGTCGCCGATGGTCAGCGACGCGGCGCCCTCGCCACGGAACTCGAGGTAGGCGCCGACCACGCGCTCCCTGCGCAGGAACTCGGTCAGCGCCAGCACGATGTCGGTGGCGGTGATGCCCGGCCGGGGCCGGCCGGACAGCTCCACGGCCACGATTTCCGGCGTGCGCATCCACGAGGCGCGGCCCAGCATCACGTTCTCGGCCTCCAGGCCGCCGACGCCGATGGCGATCACGCCCAGCGCATCCACGTGTGGGGTGTGCGAGTCGGTGCCGACGCAGGTGTCGGGGAAGGCGACGCCGTCCTGCACGCAGACCACCGGCGACATCTTCTCCAGGTTGATCTGGTGCATGATGCCGTTGCCCGGCGGGATCACCTCGACGTTGCGGAAGGCGTGCCGGCACCATTCGATGAAATGGAAGCGGTCGGCGTTGCGGCGCTCCTCGATGGCGCGGTTCTTCTCGAACGCCTGCGGGTCGTCGCCGCCGCACTCGACCGCGAGCGAGTGGTCCACGATCAGCTGCACCGGCACCACCGGGTTCACTGCCGACGGATCGCCCCCCTGCTCCGCGATCGCGTCGCGCAGGCCCGCCAGGTCCACCAGCGCGGTCTGGCCCAGGATGTCGTGGCACACCACGCGCGCGGGATACCAGGGGAAATCCAGGTCGCGACGGCGGTCGATCAGCTGCAGCAGGTAGTCGTTGATCCGCTCCGGTTCGCCGCGGCGGACGATGTTCTCGGCATGCACGCGCGCGGTGTACGGCAGCGTGGACCAGGCACCCGGGCGGATGGCCTCGACGGCCTGGCGCGCGTCGTACCAGTCGTACTTCGTGCCGGGAAGCGGTTTGCGGTACTGGATGTTCATGTCTGCCCCTGCTTCTGCAGCGGGACAGGCGCGGAGGACATCCGCGCCCGCCTGGTGTTCATGTGGGCGCCGGCGCGCGCCCCGTCACGGACGCCGGTCGATGGGCACGAACGGCAGGTTCTCCGGCCCGGTGTAGTTGGCGCTCGGGCGGATGATCTTGCCGTCGATGCGCTGCTCGATGATGTGCGCGCTCCAGCCGGCGGTGCGCGACATCACGAACAGCGGCGTGAACATGTCGGTGGGCACGCCCATCATGTGGTAGCTCACGGCGCTGAACCAGTCGAGGTTCGGGAACATCTTCTTGACCTCCCACATCACCGACTCCAGGCGCTCGGCGATGTTGAACATCTTCATGTTGCCCGCCTCCTCGGACAGTTCCTTCGCCACCTGCTTGATGATGCCGTTGCGCGGGTCGCCGATCGTGTACACCGGGTGGCCGAAGCCGATGATGACCTCCTTGCGCTCGACCCGGGCACGGATGTCGGCTTCGGCCTCGTCCGGCGTCTCGTAGCGCTTCTGCACCTCGAACGCGACCTCGTTGGCGCCGCCGTGCTTGGGCCCGCGCAGGGCACCGATGGCGCCGGCGATGCAGGAATGGAAATCGCTGCCGGTGCCGGCGATCACGCGCGCGGTGAAGGTGGAGGCGTTGAACTCGTGCTCTGCATAGAGGATCAGCGAGGTGTGCATGGCGCGCACCCAGCTGGCCGGCGGCTCCTTGCCGTGCAGCAGGTGCAGGAAGTGCCCGCCGATACTGTCATCGTCGGTCTCCACCTCGATCCGGCGCCCGTTGTAGGCGTAGTGGTACCAGTACAGCAGCATCGAGCCCAAGCAGGCCAGCAGCCGGTCGGCGATGTCGCGCGCACCGGGATGGTTGTGGTCGGCCGCCTCCGGCTTGACGCAGCCCAGCACCGACACGCCGGTGCGCATCACGTCCATCGGGTGCGCCGAGGGCGGCAGCTGCTCCAGCGCCGCCTTCACCGCGGCCGGCAGGCCACGCAGCGCCTTCAGCTTCGCCTTGTAGGCGGCCAGCTCGGCGCGGTTGGGCAGCTTGCCGTGCACCAGCAGGTACGCCACCTCCTCGAACTCGCAGTGCGCGGCCAGGTCGTTGATGTCATAGCCACGGTAGTGCAGGTCGTTGCCGCTGCGGCCGACCGTGCACAGGGCCGTATTGCCGGCGACGGTGCCGCTGAGGGCGACGGACTTCTTGGGCTTGAACCCCGCGGCGGTGGTGGCTTCGGTCATGGATGCGTCTCCTGGTCTTGCGGATCTGTGGATCCGGCGGCACGCCGGGCGGCTGCCCGCCGGGGTTGGCCGCTGCCGCGGCCGCGATGCGTTGTCATGTCTGCAGCGGTGCCGGCACCGCGACGGAACGTGCCGGGGGGCACCGGGCGGGACGGGTGTCCCGTCCGGTCCCGCCGGCCGACCATCCCGTGGGTGCCCCGCGCGCCATCATGGCTGCTTCTTCGCGAACAGCGCGTCGAGCCGGCGTTCGAAGTCGTGGTAGCCGATGCGCTCGTACAGTTCCTCGCGCGTCTGCATCATGTCCACCACGTTGCGCTGGTGGCCATCGCGTCGGATCGCCCCGTACACGGCCTCCGCCGCCTTGTTGGCGGCGCGGAACGCCGACAGCGGGAACAGCTGGATGGCCACGCCGGCACTGGCCAGCTCCTCGCGCGAGAACAGCGGAGTCTTGCCGAATTCGGTGATGTTGGCCAGCACCGGCACTTTCACCGCCTCGACGAACCTGCGGTAGGTGTCCAGGTCGTACGCGGCCTCGGCGAAGATGCCGTCGGCACCGGCCTCCACGCAGGCCAGTGCGCGCTCGATCGCCGCGTCCACGCCCTCCACCGCGATCGCGTCGGTGCGCGCGATCAGGAAGAAGTCCGGGTCGGTCTTCGCGTCGGCGGCCGCCTTGATGCGGTCGACCATCTCCTCCTTCGGCACGATCTCCTTGCCCGGGCGGTGGCCGCAGCGCTTGGCGCCGACCTGGTCCTCGATGTGGCAGGCGGCGGCGCCGGCCTTGATCAGGCTCCTGATGGTGCGCTCGATGTTGAACGCGGACGGGCCGAAGCCGGTGTCGATGTCCACCAGCAGCGGCAGGTCGCACACGTCGGTGATGCGGCGCACGTCGACCAGCACGTCCTCGAGCGTGTTGATGCCGAGGTCCGGCAGCCCGAGCGAACCGGCGGCCACGCCACCACCGGACAGGTAGATCGCGCGGAAGCCGGCACGCTTGGCCAGCAGCGCGTGGTTGGCGTTGATCGCGCCGACCACCTGCAGCGGCGATTCGGCGGCGAGTGCGGCGCGGAAGGCCGCGCCAGCGGAATGCATGCCCATGTCGCTTCGTCTCCCTGCCAGGCCGGGGCCTGCCCGGGACGGCCGGCGGAACCCGTCTGGCGCACCGCTACTGTGGCACCGCGAGACCTGTTGATCAATCTTGATGGATTCAATCAATATGTCGCCATGGGCAACGACTTCATCCCGGCCCGCCAGGCCTGCGCGCTGCTCGGGATCACCCCGGCCACGCTCTACGCCTACGTCAGCCGCGGCCTGGTGCAGTCCCGGCCCGGCCCGGACCACCGCACCCGCGTGTACCGCAGGCTCGACGTGGAGAAGCTGGCGCAGCGCAAGCGCGCAGGCCGCGGTGCGGCACGCGGCGCGGCGCAGAGCCTCGACCGCGGGCTGCCGGTGATGGAAACGCGGATCTCGCTGATCCGCGCCGACGGTCCCTGGTACCGCGGCCGCTCCGCGGTCGCGCTGGCGCGCCAGGGCGCAACGCTCGAGGACACCGCGCGGCTGCTGTGGGACTGCGGCGACGAGGACCCGTTCGCCACCCCGGTCGCGGGGAACTGGCCGGAATCCGTCGCCACGCTGGCCGGCGACGCGCGGCTGCCGCCGGTCGCGCGGGCGATGGCCGCGATCCCGCTGCTCGCGCTTGACGTGCCGGATTCGTACAGCTCCTCGCCCGCCGTACGCCGCCGGATCGCGGCGACGCTGCTGCGCCAGAACGCCGCGCTGCTGGTCGGCACCACGCCATGCAACGCGCCGGTGCACGAGGTGCTCGCGCGCCGGTGGAGGCCACGCGACCACCGCTTCGCCGGGCTGGTGCGCGCGGCGCTGGTGCTGTGCGCCGAGCACGAGCTGAACGTGTCCGCGTTCGCGGCGCGCGTCGTGGCCTCGACCGGCGCGCACCTGCACGCCACGGCATGCGCGGGTCTGGCCGCGATGACCGGGCCGCGCCACGGCGGCGCCACCGCGCGCGCCTGGGCGCTGATCCGCGAGGCGCTGGATGCTCCCTCGCCACGCCGCCACGTCGCCGAACGCTGGCAGCGCGGGGACGACCTGCCCGGCTTCGGCCATGCGCTCTATCCCGACGGCGACCCGCGGGCGGCGGCGCTGCTGGACATGCTGCGCGAGGCGCGCGGCGGCGCGAAGCCGATGCACGGCATCGAGGAGATCATCGCCGGCGCGGCCGAAAGCAGCGGCCAGAAGCCCAACGTCGATTTCCTGCTCGCGGCGCTGTGCCACGTGCACGACCTGCCTGCGCCGCATGCACTGGTCGTGTTCGCGGCGGGACGGCTCACCGGCTGGCTCGCGCACGCCATGGAACAGCAGGCCATGGGCCGCCTGATCAGGCCGCGGGCGAGCTACGTCGGCGCGGCCATCGACGCCCCGGCATGAAGTACCCTTGCCGTTCCACCGCACATTCCACCCGCCAGCGGATGGCACCCACCACCGGCAACGCCATGACCCGACGCATCGCCCGCCTCCTGACCATCCTGCTGCTGACCATGAGCCTCGCCACGCCCGCGACCGCCGCCGCGTCCCCCGGTACGGCGCAAACCATGCCCCCGCCCCCGCCCTGGCTGCAGGAGCTCGACGCGCTCTATGACGCCGGGCTGCGCGTCACCGGGCTGGAGCAGCGCGACTTCGCGCCGGAGCACTGGTGGGAAGTTGCCAGGCCGCTGCTGGCCCCGGAACGCGGGTTTGCGCTCGAGGAGATCGGCCGCAGCGTCGAGGGCCGGCCGCTGCGCCACGCGACCTGGGGCCACGGTGCCACGCGGGTGCTGCTGTGGTCGCAGATGCACGGCGACGAGAGCACCGGCTCGATGGCGCTGGCCGACCTGTTCCGCTTCCTCGGCGAGCACCCCGATCATCCCTTGGTGCGGCGTATCCGCGACGGCGCCACGCTGCACTTCTTCCCGATCGTCAACCCGGACGGTGCCGCGCGCTTCCAGCGCCGTAACGCGCAGGGCATCGACCTCAACCGCGACGCGCGCCGGCTGGCCTCACCCGAGGGCCGGGCCCTCAAGGCCCTGTACGACCGGGTGCGTCCGGACTTCGGCTTCAACCTGCACGACCAGCAGGCCGGCTACCGCGTGGGCGACACGCCGCAACAGACCGCGATCGCCCTGCTCGCCCCGCCCTACGACGCGGCCAACAGCGTCAATGCCACGCGCCGCCGCGCGATGGAGGTGGCCGCGGTGATCCGTACCACGCTCGAACCCTATCTCCACGGCCACATCGCGCGCTGGGACAACACCTTCAACCCGCGCGCCTTCGGCGACCTGACCGCGCAGTGGGGCTCGAGCACGGTGCTGATCGAGGCCGGCGGCATCGACGGCGACCCGCAGAAGCAGAAGCTGCGCAAGCTGTATTTCCTCGCGCTCGTCGCCGCGCTCGACAGCATCGCCACCGGCAGCCACGCCGGGGTCGATCCCGGGCTGTACAGCGGACTGCCCGAGAACGGCGAGGTCTGGCCGGACCTGCGCATCGACCGGGTGACGGTCGTGGCCCCGGGCCAGCCGCGCGCGCAGCTCGACCTGATGATCAGGTTCCACGACCCGCTGGCGTGGAAGGGCGGCACCATCTCGGACGCCGGCGACCTCGCCGAAGCCCACGCGCGCCACGTGATCGACGCCGAGGGCCTTTACCTGCTGCCGCTCGGCGACGCGCCGCCGGTCCCCGGCACCCCGGCGCGGTTCCGGCTCAGCCGCGACCCGGAAGGCCGCGACACGGTATGGATGATCGACCGGGACCTGGATCCGCTCGATCCCTTGCCCGGTTTGACCGGCAAATGACAGCCGGCAGGGCCTGGCTGCCGACAGGCCCGCATGCCCAAACGCGAAGGGCCCGGGAATACCCGGGCCCTTCGCTGTTCCTGCAACACCGGTGTCCGGCTGCCTTGCGGACGGCCGGGCCTCAGCCCAGCAGGTGCGCCACGCCGGCGCGCTCCTCCTCCAGCTCGGCGAGCGTCCTGTCCAGGGCCTTGCGGCTGAACTCGTCGATCGGCAGGTCCTTGATGATGGTGTATTCGCCGTTGGCGGTGGTCACCGGGAAGCCGAAGATGATCCCTTCGGGGATGCCGTAGGAACCGTCGGACGGCACGCCCATGGTCACCCACTTGCCGTTGCTGCCCAGCACCCAGTCGCGGATGTGGTCGATCGCGGCGTTGGCGGCCGAGGCGGCCGAGGACAGGCCGCGGGCCTCGATGATCGCGGCGCCGCGCTTGCCCACCTTCGGGATGAACTCGTTGGCGTTCCAGTCGGCGTCGTTGATCATGTCCTTCAGCGACTGGCCGTTGACGGTGGCGAAGCGGTAGTCCGGGTACATGGTCGGGCTGTGGTTGCCCCACACCACCATCTTCTCGATGTCGCCCACGGCCACGCCGGCCTTGGCGGCCAGCTGGCTCAGCGCGCGGTTGTGGTCCAGGCGCAGCATGGCGGTGAAGTTCTTCGCCGGCAGGTCGGGCGCGGACTTCATGGCGATGTAGGCGTTGGTGTTGGCCGGGTTGCCCACCACCAGCACCTTCACGTCGCGCTTGGCAACCTTGTTCAGGGCCGCGCCCTGGGCGGTGAAGATCTTGGCGTTCTCCAGCAGCAGGTCCTTGCGTTCCATGCCCGGACCGCGCGGCTTGGCACCGACCAGCAGGGCGATGTCGGCGTCCTTGAAGGCCACTTCCGGATCGTCGGTGCCGACCATGCCGGCCAGCAGCGGGAACGCGCAGTCCTCCAGCTCCATCATCACGCCCTTGAGCGCGGCCTGCGCCTTCTCGAGCGGCAACTCCAGCAGCTGCAGGATCACGGGCTGGTCCTTGCCCAGCATCTCGCCGGAGGCGATGCGGAACAGCAAGGCGTAGCCGATCTGGCCGGCGGCACCGGTGACGGCGACTCGAACGGGAGCTTTCATCGGTCTTTCCTCGGGAACGTGGGGTTGGCCGGCCTGCGGGTCAGGCCAGCTCGCTGAAGAACTCGCGGATGCGTTCCATGCCCGGCTGCAGCTGTGGCGTGGGGCAGGTGTAGCTGATGCGCATCGCGCGCGGCTCGCCGAACGCGGAGCCCGGGACGCAGGCCACGCCCTTGGCCTCGAGCAGCGCGTTGCACAGATCGACGTCGTTGGCGATGGCCAGGCCGGTCGGCCCGTGCGTCCTGCCGAAGGCCACGCTGATGTCCGGGAACACGTAGAACGCGCCCTGCGGCCTGGGGCAGACCACGCCCGGGATCTGCGCCAGGACATCCAGCACCAGGTCGCGCTTGGCCTGGAACTCGGCGCGCTTCTGCTCCGGGATGTCCTGCGGGCCGGTCAGCGCGGCGATGGCCGCGGCCGTGGTCACTTCCGGGATGTTGGTGATGTGGTTGGAGTTGAGCGTGGTCACCGCCTTCGCCACCTCCTCCGGGCCGGCCATGAAGCCGACGCGCCAGCCAGGCATGCCGTAGGTCTTGGAGAGCGAGTCGACGAAGATCACCCGGTCGCGCAGCTCCGGGCGGAAATGCACGAAGTTGTGGTAGCCGACGCCGTCGAACACCAGGCGGTTGTAGATGTCGTCGGTGATCACCCAGGTGTCCGGATGCCTGGCGATCACGTCGGCGAGCGCGGCGATCTCGTCGCGGGTGTAGACCATGCCCGTCGGGTTCGACGGGTTGTTGAACAGGAACACCTTGGGCTTCCTGGCCAGCGCGGCGTCGAGCTGCGCCGGGGTGAGCTTGTAGTTCTGCTCCGGCGGGCACGGCAGCAGCTGGATGTCGGCGTTGAGGATCTCGCCGATGTCGAGGTAGCTGGTCCAGTACGGCGTGGCGAACGCGAAGCCGTCGCCCTCGTCGAGCAGCGCCTCGCAGAGGTTGTAGATGATGTGCTTGGCTCCGACGCCGGTGCTGCAGTTGGCGCGGGTGTAACCGGTCAGGCCGATGGCCTCGATGTGCCGCAGGAACGCGTCCAGCAGCGCGTCGGCGCCGCGGTTGCTGCCGTACTGGCCGGAATCGTGCTCCAGCACCTTGCGGGCCGCCTCGTAGACGTGCGGGCCGGGCAGGAAGTTCGGCACGCCGATGGAAAAGCTGATGATGTCACGGCCCTGGGCCTTGAGCTGCTTCGCCTTCTCGGCGACGAGCATGATGGCGCTGGGCTTGGCGCGGCCCATGCGGCGTGCGAGTTGCGGCATCGCGGAACCTCCGGGGGTAGGGAGAGGAAAGTCCGGCCCGGACGACCGGAAACAGCCTGCGATTTTAACACAGCGGGGTCTCCCGCCCCGGCGCCGGGAACCGCGCAAATAACGCGGTCCGGTCAGGCCGAAAGGATCCGGTTCCACTCCGCCACGCGGTCGGCGTTGGCCGCCAGCACCGGGGCCGGGTCGCCCTCGATCCGGATCGAGCGGATGCCGTCGCCCTGCCGGATCGCATCGACCACGTCCATGCCCTCCACCACCCGGCCGAACACGGTGTGGCGGCCATCGAGCCACGGGCACGGCACGTGGGTGATGAAGAACTGGCTGCCGTTGGTATCGGGGCCGGCGTTGGCCATGGACAGCACGCCGCGCTCGTGCGGCACGCCGTTGTCCGTCTCGTCCTCGAAGCGGTAGCCCGGGCCGCCGCGGCCGGTCCCCTCGGGGCAGCCGCCCTGGATCATGAAGTCGGCGATCACGCGGTGGAAATCCAGGCCATCGTAGAAGCCGCGCATGGCCAGGTTGACGAAGTTGGCCACCGTCAGCGGGGCCTTGTCGGCGAACAGCTCGATCCGGATGGTGCCCCGGTCGGTGTCGAGGATGGCGCTCAGGCTCATGCGGTTCAGCTCCAGGTGCCCGGGAGGGCCGGCGGGACGGCTATAATAACCAGCTTCCTTTTCCCCCTGCCCCTCGCGCTGCCGTCCCGGCATCCGTGCGGATTCCCCGGTGCCCGGAACATGTCCATCGAACGCCTGCGCAACATCGCCATCGTCGCCCACGTCGACCACGGCAAGACCACCCTCGTCGACTGCCTGCTCAAGCAGTCCGGCACCCTCGACGAGCGCACGGTGCTGCCCGAGCGGGTGATGGACAGCAACGACCAGGAAAAGGAACGCGGCATCACCATCCTCGCCAAGAACACCGCGATCCGCTGGCGCGACTACCGCATCAACATCGTCGACACCCCAGGCCACGCCGACTTCGGCGGCGAGGTCGAGCGCGTGCTGTCGATGGTCGACACCGTGCTGCTGCTGGTGGACGCCATGGACGGGCCGATGCCGCAGACCCGGTTCGTGACCCAGAAGGCGTTCGCGATGGGCTTCAGGCCGATCGTGGTGGTCAACAAGATCGACCGCCCCGGCGCGCGCCCGGAATGGGTGGTCGAACAGGTCTGGGACCTGTTCGACCGCCTGGGCGCCACGCCCGAGCAGATGGACTTCCCGGTGGTGTACACCTCCGCGGTCCACGGCTACGCCTCGCTCGACGAGGACGTCCGCGAAGGCGACATGACGCCGCTGTTCGAGGCCATCGTGCGCCACTGCCCGCCCCCGCCGGTGGACCTGGACGGCCCGTTCCAGATGCGCGTCAGCCAGCTCGACTACAGCAGCTTCGTCGGCGTCATCGGCATCGGCCGGATCCAGCGCGGCAAGGTGCGCAAGGGCATGGCCGTGTCCGTGATCGACCGCGACGGCAACGTCCGCGCCGGCCGCGTCGGCCAGGTGCTGGGCTTCCTCGGGCTGGAGCGGATCGAGCAGGACGAGGCGGTGGCCGGCGACATCATCGCCATTTCCGGCATTCCCGGGCTGACCATCTCCGAGACGGTCACCTCCCCGGAGGCACCCGAGGCGTTGCCACCACTGACGGTGGACGAGCCGACCATCTCCATGACCTTCCAGGTCAACGACTCGCCGTTCGCCGGGCACAAGGAACGCAGCGGCGGCAAGTTCCTGACCAGCCGCCAGCTGCGTGAGCGGCTGGAACGGGAGAAGGTCCACAACGTCGCCCTGCGCGTCGAGGACGGCGCCGACCCGGACAAGTTCCTGGTCTCGGGACGCGGCGAGCTGCACCTGTCGGTGCTGATCGAGACCATGCGCCGCGAGGGCTACGAGCTCGCGGTCTCGCGCCCGGAAGTGATCATCAAGGAGATCGACGGCCAGCTGATGGAGCCCTACGAGCAGCTGGTGGTGGACGTCGAGGAGAAACACCAGGGCCCGGTGATGGAGCGGCTCGGCCAGCGCAAGGGCCAGTTGAAGAACATGGAGCCCAACGGCAAGGGGCGCGTGCGCCTGGAGTACATCATCCCGGCGCGCGGCCTGATCGGATTCCAGAACCAGTTCCGCACGCTCACCCAAGGCACCGGCCTGATGTTCCACATCTTCGACCATTACGGCCCGAAGGAGGAAGGCCCGATCGCCCGCCGCCCCAACGGCGTGATGATCTCCAACGGCACCGGCCAGGCGCCCGCCTACGCCCTGAACATGCTGCAGGAGCGCGGCCGGCTGCTGGTTGGCGAGGGCGACGAAATCTATGAGGGCCAGCTGGTCGGCATCCATACCAAGGACAACGACCTGACCGTCAACGCCCTGCGCACCAAGCAGCTGACCAACATCCGCGCCGCCGGCAAGGACGACGGCATCCAGCTCACCCCCCCGATCCGGATGACACTGGAACAGGCGCTGGATTTCATCGAGGATGACGAGCTGGTCGAGGTCACCCCGAAGGAAATCCGTCTGCGCAAGAAGCTGCTGACCGAGAGCGAGCGCAAGCGCGCCAGCCGCGGCGGATAGCCCCCACGGAGAAGACACCATGACGGCAAGCCCCGGTACCCGCAGTCTCCAGGCCATCGCCCTGTTCGAGGCCGTGAAGGGCCTGCTGGGCATCGCCGCCGGCGTGGCCCTGCTCGCGGTCGGCCCGGAGACCCTGCGGCGCTGGATCATGGACGTCATGTCCGTCATGCCGGGCTCGCTCCGGGAGGAAGCGCGCCCCGGCCTGCTCGACCGGGTCAACCCGGAAACTGTGGACGTCGCCTTCGCCATGTTCGCGGGCTACGGCCTGCTGCGCCTGCTGGAAGGCTGGGGCCTGTGGCGGCAGCGCGCCTGGGCCTCGTGGCTGGGCTGCGTCGGCGCGGCCGCCTACATCCCGTTCGAGATGTACGCCCTGTGGCGCCACCCGGCCTGGGTGACGCTCGGTGTGCTCCTGGTCAACCTGCTGGTCGTGCTCGTCCTGGCCCGCGACATCGCGCGGCGGCAGGGCCGCTGATTGCCGTCGCGGCAGGCGGCCATCAGCGCAGCGCCGCGGCGCCGACCTGCGCCTGCTTGCGCACGATCAGCATGGCGATCTCGAGGGCCTGCTCATAGTTCAGGCGCGGGTCCACGGTCGAGCGGTACGCGCGCTCGAGGTCGGCCTCGGTCAGGTCACGCGCGCCGCCCATGCACTCGGTGACGTCCTCGCCGGTCAGCTCCAGGTGCACGCCACCCAGCCGCGTGCCGGCGTCGGCGTGGATTTCGAACGATTGTTCGATCTCGCTGCGGATGTTCTCGAACCGGCGGGTCTTGTAACCGTTGCTGGTGGTCTCCGTGTTGCCATGCATCGGGTCGCAGACCCACAGCACGCGCTTGCCTGCACGGCGCACGGCGTCCAGCAGCGGCGGCAGCTTCTCCGCGATCTGCGCCGCGCCCATGCGGTGGATCAGGGTCAGCCGGCCCGGCTCGTCCTCCGGATTGAGCATGTCGATCAGCGCCAGCAGCTCGGCGGGCGTGACCGAGGGCCCGACCTTGACCGCCACCGGGTTGCGGATGCCGCGGAAGTACTCCACGTGCGCGCCATCGAGCGCTGCCGTGCGCATGCCGATCCACGGGAAGTGCGTGCTGAGGTTGAACCAGCCCCACTGCCGCGGCACCTGCCGCGTCTGCGCCTCCTCGTACGGCAGCAGCAGGGCCTCGTGCGAGGTGTAGAAATCCACGCGGTTGAAGCTGTGGATCTGGCGCCCGGCCAGGGTCTCCATGAAGCGCACCGCGTCGCCGATCCCGTCGACCATCTTCTGGTACTCACCGGCCAGCGGCGACTTGTCCACCCACGACAGGCCCCAGTACTCGGGATGGTGCAGGTCGGCGAAGCCGCCGTCGATCAGCGAGCGCACGAAGTTCATCGTCATCGCCGAGTGCGCGTGCGCCAGGATCATCCGGCGCGGGTCGGGCCGGCGCGCCGCGGCGGTGAACTCGGGCCGGTTGATGATGTCCCCGCGGTAGCTGGGCAGGCTCACCCCGTCCCGCACCTCGGTGTCGGCCGAACGCGGCTTGGCGTACTGGCCGGCGAAGCGGCCCACCCGTACCACCGGCAGCTTCAGCCCGTGCACCAGCACCAGGCTCATCTGCAGCAGCACCTTCAGCCGGTTGGAGATGATCCCGGAGTTGCAGTCGTCGAAGTTCTCGGCGCAGTCGCCGCCCTGCAGCAGGAAGCGCCTGCCTTCCTGCGCCTCGGCCAGTTGCTGCCTGAGCGTGAGGATCTCGCGCGAGGTCACCAGCGGCGGCAGCCTGCGCAGCTCTTCCTGCACCGCGGCCAGTTCCGCCTCGTCCGGGTAGACCGGCATCTGCCGGGCCGGGCGCGAACGCCAGCTCCCGGGGTGCCAGTCGGCGGGGAGGTTCACGGGCTGGAGGGGGCGGTCTGGCTGGGTCATGGGGGCAAAGCCTGGGGCAACCCCCGCATGATGACACGTTGCTGCGCCGCGTCAATTTCGGCTGCAACGAATCTCCCCGGCCCCGGCCCTCAGCGTTCCTTCCTGAACGCGGCGTGCAGCGCGAACCCGGCCAGCAACACGAACCAGACCAGGCTCCAGGCCGGCATGGACAGGCCCAGGAAGGTCCAGTCGATGCTGCCGCAGTCACCGGTCCCGGTGAGCACCTTGCGGACCAGGGTCGCGGTGTCCATGGTCTCGCGCATGAAGGACAGCGGCGCGCCGCAGGACGGCACCGGCGGCGGGTTCAGCTGGATCCAGACGTGGCGCGCGGCGATGCCGGCGCCGATCACCGCGGGCACGGCGGCCAGCCCCCCCCAGACACGGCGCCCGACGGCCCCCTTCGGGGCTGCCAGCCCGCCGGCCAGCAGCACCAGCCCCAGCGCCGCGAAGGCGATGCGCTGGAAGATGCACAGCGGGCACGGCTCCAGCCCCCACTGCAGCTGGGTGTAGATCGCAAAGCCGATCAGCGCGAAGCAGATCGCGGCGGCGGACAGGAAAACGGCACGGAAGGGCCAGCGGAACGGGTTCATGCGGGTGATCGCGGATGGGACCGGCGGATTATCCGCGCATGCCCCGCAAACAGAAACCCCGGCGCGGTGGCCGGGGTTTCCAAGGTCCGCCTGTGGCGCGCGGCGCGGATTACTCGGCGGCGGCCTGCTGCTCGCGGTCCACCAGCTCGACGTAGGCCATCGGCGCATTGTCGCCGCTGCGGAAGCCGCACTTGAGGATGCGCAGGTAGCCGCCCGGGCGGTTCTGATAGCGCGGGCCCAGCCTGGTGAACAGGTTGCCCACGGCCTCCTTGTCACGCAGGCGCGCGAAGGCGAGGCGGCGGTTGGCCACGGTGTCGTTCTTGGCCAGCGTGATCAGCGGCTCGGCCACCCGGCGCAGTTCCTTCGCCTTCGGCAGCGTGGTCTTGATGATCTCGTGCTTGAACAGCGACGCCGCCATGTTTCTGAACATCGCCTGGCGATGGGCGCTGGTGCGGTTGAATTTGCGGCCTGCTTTCAGGTGGCGCATGGTCGTGGTTCCTGTCGAAAGTCGTGTCGGTTGTGGTTCGTTGTCGCCATCCTGGCGCTGGAGCTGTGGACTGCGCTGGTCCTTCGCCGGCGTCCCTTGCCGGTCGTCGCCGCGGACTCCGGTCCGTCGGCCCTCGTGGTTCGTTTCCGGTTACGGCACCGGGCGGGCCGGGGGCCCGCCCCCGCATCTCAGCCGATCATGCCGTGGCCGGACATGCCCGGCGGCGGCCAGTTCTCGAGCTTCATGCCGAGCGACAGGCCGCGCTGCGCCAGGACCTCCTTGATCTCGGTCAGCGACTTCTTGCCGAGGTTCGGGGTCTTGAGCAGCTCGACCTCGGTCTTCTGGATGAGGTCGCCGATGTAGTAGATGCTCTCGGCCTTGAGGCAGTTGGCCGAGCGCACCGTCAGCTCGAGGTCGTCGATCGGGCGCAGCAGCATCGGGTCGACGCCCGGGGCCTGGGGCTTCTGGGCGCCGCGGTCACGGTGCGTGAAGTCGCCGAACACGCTCAGCTGGTCGGTGAGGATGTCGGCGGCGGTGCGCACCGCCTCCTCGGCGTCGATCGTGCCGTTGGTCTCGATGTCGAGGACCAGCTTGTCCAGGTCGGTGCGCTGCTCGACGCGCGCGGCCTCGACTTCGTACGCCACGCGGCGCACGGGCGAGAACGAGGCATCCAGCATGAGCCTGCCGATGACCCGGGTGTCCTCGTCGGGGCGGCGGCGGGCCGTGGCCGGCTGGTAGCCGAGGCCACGCTCGACCTTGAGCCGCATGTTGATCGTGATGCCCTTGGTCAGGTGGCAGATCACGTGGTCGCCGTTGATCACCTCGACGTTGTGGTCGGTCTTGATGTCGGCGGCGGTGACCACGCCGGGGCCGGTCTTGGTCAGCGTCAGCGTGGTGCTGTCGCCGGTCGCCATGCGGATCGCCACGTTCTTGAGGTTGAGCAGGATCTCAAGCACGTCCTCCTGCATGCCTTCGATCGTGCTGTACTCGTGCAGCACGCCGTCGATCTCGACCTCGGTGATCGCGCAGCCGGGGATCGATGACAGCAGCACGCGCCGCAGCGCGTTGCCCAGGGTGTGGCCATAGCCGCGCTCGAGCGGCTCGACCACGACCTTGGCGCGGTTGTCGTTGATGCGCTCGATCTGGGGGCCGCGGGGACGCAGGACTTGGTGTGCGGTAACGGTCATGTACGTAGCTTCTCCTGCTTGGCCACCGCGCCCTGCGGCACGGCGGCTCTGGGATGCCTGGGGCCCCTTGTCTCCAAGGGGGTGGCCCCTGCCGCGCAGGGACCGGGTGGGGGTGTGGCCGGGACGGCGCCGCGCGGGCGCCGCTGGACGCTTACTTCGAGTACAGCTCGACGATCAGCGCCTCGTTGATGTCGGCCGGCAGGTCGCTGCGATCCGGGACGGCCTTGAACACGCCGCTGAACTTCTTCTGGTCGACCTCGACCCAGGACGGCGTCAGGTCCATGGTCTGCGCCAGGTTCAGCGCCTCCTGCACCCGCAGCTGCTTCTGCGCCTTCTCGGACAGCGAGATCACATCGCCGGCCTTCACCTGGCAGGACGGCAGGTTGACCACCTTGCCGTTGACCAGCACGCCGCGGTGCGAGACCAGCTGGCGGGCCGTCGCGCGGGTCACGGCGAAGCCCATGCGGTACACGACGTTGTCCAGGCGCGTCTCCAGGAGCTGCAGCAGGTTCTCGCCGGTGTTGCCCTTCCGGTTGGCCGCCTTCTTGTAGTAGTTGCGGAACTGGCGCTCCAGCAGGCCGTAGATGCGCTTGACCTTCTGCTTCTCGCGCAGCTGGGCGGCGTAGTCGGAGAGCTTGCCCTTGCGCGCGGTGGGACCGTGCTGGCCGGGCTTCTGGTCGAGCTTGCACTTCGAATCAAGCGCGCGCCCCGGCGCCTTCAGCATCAGGTCGACGCCTTCGCGGCGGGCGAGCTTGCAGGTGGGACCAATGTAACGAGCCATGTTCTTGTCGCCCCCTTACCTTAGACGCGGCGCTTCTTCGGCGGACGGCACCCGTTGTGCGGGATCGGCGTCACGTCGACGATGTTGGTGATCTTGTATCCGATGTTGTTCAGCGAGCGCACGGCGGACTCGCGGCCCGGGCCCGGGCCCTTGATCCGCACCTCGAGCGACTTCACGCCGTACTCCATCGCGGCCCGGCCGGCCTTCTCGGCGGCGACCTGCGCGGCGAACGGGGTCGACTTGCGCGAGCCGCGGAAGCCGGAAGCACCCGAGGTGGCCCACGCCAGCGCGTTGCCCTGGCGGTCGGTGATGGTGACGATGGTGTTGTTGAACGAAGCGTGCACGTGCGCGATGCCGTCGGTGACGACGCGCTTGATCTTCTTCTTGGTCTTCGCTGCCGGCTTGGCCATGGTCTGGATTCCTTACTTCTTGATCGCCTTGCGCGGACCCTTGCGGGTGCGGGCGTTGGTCCGGGTGCGCTGGCCGCGCACCGGCAGGCCGCGACGGTGGCGCAGGCCCCGGTAGCAGCCCAGGTCCATCAGGCGCTTGATCGCGATGCCGACCTCGCGGCGCAGGTCGCCCTCGACGGTGTACTTGGCCACCTCGGCGCGCAAGCGCTCGATCTCGGGCTCGGAAAGGTCACGGATCTTGGTGGTGGGGACCACCCCGGCAGCCTCGCAGATCTGCCTGGAACGGGTACGGCCGATGCCGTAGATGCTCTGGAGCCCGACCCAGACATGCTTCTGGGCAGGCAGATTCACACCTGCAATACGCGCCATGCGCGGATCTCCAATCTGGTTGGAAGCCGGTCTATCCCGGCAGAGTGAACACGAAATTCTAACAGGGTCCCGGGTTGCTTGGAAGCCGAAGGCGCAAGCGCCCCCGACCCGGCATGGGGAGTGTGCCCATGCTCCGGCGACGGACCGGGACTGGCAGGCCCCGGGGAGTCCCCCGCCCTGCCCCGCGCGTTACTCCCGCGCGCGGAAGGCCCCGGCCCACCCGCGCCCAGGACCGCAGCGCGGGTCGCCCTTCGTGGCCCCGGGCGTGTCGACCCGGGGCCGGTGCGGCTTCCTGCCGCCTCGCGCCGGGCATCCGGCCCGGCATCCCTCCCGGTCGGCCCGGGAGGCGTTTTCCATCAACGGCCGCTCAGGCCCGGCCGCGACCCCTTCAGGTTCGCCTTCTTCAGCAGGCTCTCGTACTGGTGGGACATCAGGTGGGCCTGGATCTGGGACAGGAAGTCCATCACCACCACCACCACGATCAGCAGCGAGGTGCCGCCGAAGTAGAACGAGGCATTCAGCTTGGAGCGCATGAACTCCGGCAGCAGGCACACCAGCACCAGGTAGGTGGCGCCGGCGGCGGTCAGCCGGGTCAGCACACCGTCGATGTAGTCGGCGGTCGCCCGGCCCGGCCGGATGCCCGGGATCAGCGCACCCGACTTCTTCAGGTTGTCCGCGGTCTCCTGGGAATTGAAGACCAGGGCCGTGTAGAAGAACGAGAAGCCGACGATCAGGCCCGCGTACAGCAGGATGTACAGCGGCTCGCCCGGCGAGAGGGCCTGGGCCGCGCGCTGCAGCCAGGTCGCCGACCCGGCCTGGCCGAACCAGCTGGAAGCCGTGGCCGGGAACATGATGATCGACGAGGCGAAGATCGCCGGGATCACGCCGGCCATGTTCAGCTTCAGCGGCAGGAACGAGGTCTGGTTCAGGTAGGCGCTGCGGCCGCCCTGCCGGCGCGCGTAGTTGACCGTGATCCGGCGCTGGCCACGCTCGACGAACACCACGAAGAAGGTGAACGCCAGCACGATCACCACGATCAGGATCAGCTGGATCGGGGTGAGGTCGCCGTTGCGCGCCGATTCGATCGTGCTCAGCACCGCGCCGGGCAGGCCGGAGACGATGCCGGCGAAAATGATCAGCGAAACGCCATTGCCGACGCCGCGTTCGGTCACCTGCTCGCCGAGCCACATCAGGAACATGGTGCCCGCGGTCAGCGCCACGATCGCGGTCAGGATGAAGCCGATGCCTGGCTGGTAGGCCACGCCCTGGCTCTGCAGCATGCTGGCGATGCCGGCGGCCTGGAACATGGCCAGGGGCACCGCGCCCATGCGCGACCACTGCGTGATCCTGCGGCGCCCGGACTCACCTTCCTTCTGGATCGCCTTCAGGCTCGGGACCACCTGCACCAGCAGCTGGATCACGATCGACGCCGAGATGTACGGAACCACGTTCAGCGCGAAGACGCTGAAGTTCGCCAGGGCGCCGCCCGAGAACATGTTGAACATGTCCACGATCGTGCCCTGCTGCTGCTCCATCACGCGCAGCATCGCCTCCGGGTTGACCCCGGGCACCGGGATGAAGCAGCCGATGCGGTAGACGATCAGTGCGCCGAGGACGAACAGCAGGCGCTGGCGCAGTTCGGTGAACTTGCCAGCCGCCGCCAGTCCCGACAAAGCTCCAGCGCTTCGCGCCATGCCGTGGTTACTCCTCGATCCGGCCGCCCGCGGCCTCGATCGCGGCGCGAGCGCCGGCCGTGACCATCAGGCCCTTCAGCACCAGCTTCTTGCTGACGTCGCCCTTCTTGACGATCTTGGCCCGCTTCGCGGTGCTCGGCACCAGCTTGGCGGCGCGCAGCGCGGCGAAGTCGACCTCGCCCTCGAAGCGGTCCAGCTGGTACAGGAACACTTCCGCGGTCTCGTGCTTCTTGTGCGAGCGGAAACCGACCTTCGGGAGGCGCATGTGCAGGGGCATCTGGCCGCCCTCGAAGCCGGGCTTGACCTTGCCCTTGCCGGAACGGGCGTACTGGCCCTTGTGACCACGGCCGGCGGTCTTGCCCAGGCCGGAGCCGATGCCGCGTCCGACGCGGGTGCGCTCGCGGCGCGCGCCGGGGGCGGGCTTGAGGGTATTGAGCTTCATGCGGTTACTCCTCCACCTTGACCAGGTAGTGGACCTTGTTGATCAGGCCGCGGACCTGGGGGCAATCCTTCAGCTCGCGGACGTCGTTGAGCTTGTTCAGGCCGAGGGCGCGCACCGACAGCCGATGCTTCGCCTGCGTACCGCGCAGGCCCTTGACCAGACGCACCTTGATCGTGCCGTTGGTGCCTTCGTTCTTAGCCATTGAGGATCTCCTCGACCTTCTTGCCGCGCTTGGCCGCGATCCGCTCGGGCGACTGCATGCTGACCAGACCCTTGATCGTGGCGCGGACGAGGTTGATCGGGTTGCGAGAACCGGTGGCCTTGGCCAGCACGTTCTTCACGCCAACCGCCTCGAGCACGGCGCGCATCGCGCCGCCGGCGATCACGCCGGTACCCTCGGAAGCGGGCTGCATGTACACGCGGGCGGCGCCGTGGCCGGCCTTCACCGAGTGGTAGAGCGTGCCGTTGTTGAGCTCGACCGCCTTCATGTTCCGGCGGGCGTGCTCCATCGACTTCTGGATCGCGACCGGCACTTCGCGCGCCTTGCCGTAGCCGAAGCCGACGCGGCCGTTGCCGTCACCCACCACGGTCAGCGCGGTGAAGGTGAACTGGCGGCCACCCTTGACCGTCTTGCTGACGCGGTTGACCGCGACCAGCTTCTCGATCATGCCGTCATCGATTTCTTCGCGTTCGCGGTTGCGCTCGCGCCCGCGGGGTTCACGTTGTTCTGCCATTGCCTAGTCTCTTCGGATTTGGGGAAATCTTGCGGCTTCGCCGCTTATCGTTGTGGGCTGGAGCGTTGGACCGCGTTCGCGGGCAGAAGCCGCGGCGCGTCCGGCACGACCCGTGCCGGCGGGTCAGGCACTGAAAGCGACATGGCGGCGGCCATGCCGCTTTCAAGCATCAGAACTGCAGGCCACCCTCGCGGGCAGCGTCGGCCAGCGCCTTGATCCGGCCGTGGTAGCGGTAACCGGAACGGTCGAACGCCACCTTGTCGATGCCGGCGGCGCGGGCCTTCTCGGCGATCGCGCGGCCGACCCGGGCGGCGGCCTCGATGTTCTTGCAGCTCTTGAGCCCCTCGCGGACCTCCGCCTGGAGGGTGCTCGCGGCGGCAAGGACCTTGGAGCCGTCGGCGGTGAAGATCTGCGCGTACACATGCTGGCCGGTGCGCAGGACCGACAGGCGCGGGACCCCGAGCTTGCGGATGTGTGCGCGGGTCGACTTGGCGCGGCGCAGGCGGGCGATTTTCTTGTCCATGGTTTCTGTTTCTCCGGAAGCGGATCGGCGTCTTACGCCTTCTTGGCTTCCTTGCGGATGATGATCTCGTCGGAGTACTTCACGCCCTTGCCCTTGTAGGGCTCCGGCGGGCGGAAGCCGCGGATCTTGGCGGCGACCTCACCGACAAGCTGCTTGTCGGCGCCGGCCACCACGATCTCGGTCTGGGTCGGCGTAGTGATCGTGATGCCCTCGGGGGCCCTGAACACGATCGGGTGCGAATAGCCCAGCGACAGGTTCAGGTCCTTGCCCTGGACCGAGGCACGGTAGCCCACGCCCACCAGCTCGAGCTTGCGCTCGAAGCCCTGGGACACGCCGTGCACCATGTTGGCGACGATCGCGCGCAGGGTGCCGGCCATGGGGGTCAGGGCCGGGGCGCTGGTCGAGACCTGGGCCTGCCCGTTCTCGACCTTGACCTCGATGGCGGCCGGCTTGGCGACGGTCAGGTTGCCCTTGGGGCCCTTGACGCTGACGCTGTCGGCCTGGATGTTCAGTTCGACGCCCTTGGGGAGGGCGATCGGCTTCTTGGCGACTCGGGACATGTACGGCTCCTCCCCTTTAGGCCACGATGCACAGGACTTCGCCGCCGACGCCCAGCTTGCGCGCCTGCGCATCGGTCATGATGCCCTTGGAGGTGGAAATGATGGCGATGCCGAGGCCACCGAGGACCTTGGGCAGCGCGTCCTTGCCACGGTACTGGCGCAGGCCGGAGCGCGACACGCGCTGCAGCTGCGAGATCACCGGGCGGCCTTCGAAATACTTCAGCACGATCTCCAGCTCGGCCTTCGCGCCGTTCTCGATCACGCGCATGTCGCTGATGTAGCCCTCGTCCTTCAGGACCTTGGCGATCGCGACCTTCATCTTCGACGACGGCATCTTCACCGCCGGCTTGCCAACCGCAGCCGCATTCTTGATGCGGACCAGCATGTCGGCGATGGGATCAGTCATGCTCATTTGGATTCACCTTGTGGGTAGCACCGATATCCGCTTTCGCGAAATTACGGGGTTGGCGCCGGCTTACCAGGAAGCCTTGCGCTGGCCGGGGACGTCGCCACGCATGGTGGCCTCGCGCAGCTTGTTGCGGCACAGGCCGAACTTGGAGTAGACGGCACGCGGACGGCCGGTCAGCACGCAGCGGTTCACCTGGCGCACGGGCGAGGAGTCGCGCGGCAGCTTCTGCAGCTTGACCACCGCCTCCATCTTCTCCTCGTAACTGGCGGTCGGGCTGTTGATGATCTTCTTCAGCTCGGCGCGCTTCTCGGCGTAGCGCTTCGCCAGCTTGGCCCGCTTCGCTTCGCGGTTGACCATCGAGGTCTTGGCCATTGTCGTCTCTGTCCTTTGCTCTGCGGGGCCCGGCCGGGACCGGGCCGCCAGGGATCGTCAGTTGCGGAACGGGAAGCGGAAGGCTTCAAGCAGCGCCTTCGCCTCTTCGTCGGTCCGGGCGGTGGTCGTGATGGCGATATCCATGCCCCGGAGCGCGTCGACCTGGTCGAAGTCGATCTCGGGGAAGATGATCTGCTCCTTCACGCCCATGTTGTAGTTGCCACGGCCGTCGAACGAGCGTCCGGAAACGCCGCGGAAGTCGCGCACGCGCGGGAGGGCGACGTTGATCAGGCGGTCCAGGAACTCGTACATGCGGGCGCGGCGCAGGGTGACCTTGCAGCCGATCGGCCAGCCGTCACGGATCTTGAACGAGGCCACCGAGACGCGGGCCTTGGTCACCACCGGCTTCTGGCCGGCGATCTTGGCCATGTCGGCCATCGCGTACTCGAGGATCTTCTTGTTGGAGGCCGCCTCGCCCACGCCCATGTTGAGCGTGATCTTGACGAGCCTGGGCACCTGCATCGGATTGGTGTAGCCGAAGCGCTCCATCAGCTTCGGCACCACTTCCTCCTTGTAGAACTTTTCCAGACGGGTCGTCATTGTCTATTCCTCGGAGTCAGGCGGCCGTCAGACCGCCTCGCCGCTCGAGCGGAACACGCGGATACGCCGTCCATTCTCGAGCACCTTGAAACCAACGCGCTCGCCCTTGCCCGTCGCCGGGTTGTACAGCATCACGTTGGAAATGTGGATCGGCGCCTCACGCTCGATGATCCCGCCGGGCTGGCCGATCTGCGGGTTCGGCTTGGTGTGGCGCTTGACGATGTTGATGTTGGACACGACAACCTTGTCGCCCAGCACCCGCACCACCTCGCCGGTCTTGCCCTTGTCCTTACCGGTGATCACGACCACCTGGTCGCCTTTCTTGATTCGCTTCATCTTGTCTTCTCCTGCTGCAGGTGCGTCTTGCGCTCCTACAGGACCTCCGGCGCGAGCGAGACGATCTTCATGAACTTCTCGGTACGCAGCTCGCGGGTCACTGGCCCGAAGATGCGCGTGCCGATCGGCTCGTGCTTGTTGTTCAGCAGCACGGCGGCATTGGTGTCGAAGCGGATCAGCGAGCCGTCGGGACGGCGCACGCCCTTGCGGGTGCGGACGACCACGGCGTTGTAGACCTCGCCCTTCTTCACCTTGCCACGCGGGATCGCGTCCTTGACCGACACCTTGATGATGTCGCCGATGTTCGCGTACCGGCGCTTGGAGCCGCCGAGCACCTTGATGCACATCACTTCCTTGGCACCGGAATTGTCGGCCACCTCGAGATGGCTCTGCATCTGGATCATTTCAGTGCCTCCTCGTTACTCGGCTGCACGCGCGACGATTTCGACGACGCGCCAGTTCTTGGTCTTGGAAATCGGCGCGGTCTCGACCACGCGGACGATGTCGCCCTCGTTGCACGCGTTGTCGGCGTCGTGGGCGTGCAGCTTGGTCGAACGGCGGATGTACTTGCCGTACAGCGGGTGCTTGACTTGGCGCTCGACGAGCACGGTGACGGTCTTGTCCATCTTGTTGCTGATGACCCGCCCTTCGACCGTGCGCTGCTTCTTCTCGGTGTTGTTCATGGTCGTGGCCCTTACTTCATCTGCCCGAGCAGCGTGTTCACGCGCGCGATCTCGCGGCGAACGCGACGGATCTCATGGGTCTTCGTCAGCTGGCCGGTCGCCTTCTGCATGCGGAGCGAGAAGCTTTCCTTCTTCAGCTCCAGCAGATGGGCCCGCAGCTCCTCGGCGGACTTGCCGCGCAGTTCCTTGATCGTCGCCATATCAGCGCACCGTCCGGGTTACAAACTGGGTCGTGACCGAAAGCTTGGCGGCAGCCAGGCGGAAGGCCTCACGGGCAACCGCCTCGTCCACGCCCTCGATCTCGTAGATGATGCGGCCGGGCTGGATCTCCGCGACCCAGTACTCGACGTTACCCTTGCCCGAGCCCATTCGGACTTCGATCGGCTTCTGAGTAATCGGCTTGTCCGGGAAGACGCGGATCCACATCTTGCCACCGCGCTTGACGTGGCGGCTGATGGTCCGGCGGCCGGCCTCGATCTGCCTCGCCGTCAGGCGACCGTGCGAGGTGGCCTTCAGGCCGTACTCGCCGAAGCTGACCGCGTTGCCGCTCCAGGCCAGGCCTTCGTTCCGGCCCTTGTGAACCTTGCGGTATTTGGTTCGCTTGGGTTGCAGCATGTCTTATTCCCTCGCTTCGCTGCGCTCTGCACGCTCGCGGCGCTGGCCACGCGGGCGCTCACGCTCGCCGCGTTCGCTGGCGCGCGGCAGATCGTCCTGCTTCTCCTGGCCTACCTGGCTGAAATCGAAGATCTCGCCCTTGTAGATCCAGACCTTGACGCCGATGACACCGTAGGTCGTCTTGGCCTCGGCGAAGCCGTAGTCGATGTCGGCACGCAGGGTGTGCAGGGGCACGCGGCCCTCGCGGTACCACTCCGAACGCGCGATCTCAGCGCCATTGAGGCGGCCGGCGACGTTGACCTTGATGCCCAGGGCACCCAGGCGCATCGCGTTGCCGACCGCACGCTTCATCGCGCGGCGGAACATGATGCGGCGCTCGAGCTGCTGGGCGATCGACTCGGCGACCAGCTGGGCGTCGAGCTCGGGCTTGCGCACCTCGGTGACGTTGATGTGCGCCGGGACGCCCATCAGGTCCGACACCTCCTTGCGCAGCTTCTCGATGTCCTCGCCGCGCTTGCCGATCACCACGCCCGGGCGGGCGGTGTGGATCGTCACGCGGGCGGTCTTGGCAGGGCGCTCAATCAGGATCCTGCTGATACCGGCAGCCGCCAGCTTCTTGCGCAGCATGTCGCGGACCTTGAGGTCGGCCGCGAGGTAAGTGGCGTAGTCCTTCTTGTTGGCATACCACTTGGAGTTCCAGTCCTTGGAAATGCCGAGGCGGATGCCGATGGGATGAACTTTGTGACCCATGATTACTTGCCCTCTCCCACGACAACGGTGATGTGGCTGGTGCGCTTGAGGATGCGCGTGCCACGACCCTTGGCGCGGGCCATGAAACGCTTCAGCATCGGACCCTCGTCGACGGTGATCCTGGCGATCTTCAGTTCGTCGATGTCGGCACCGGCATTGTTCTCGGCATTGGCGATCGCGGACTCGACCACCTTCCTGATCAGCGCCGCCGCCTTCTTGTCGGAGAACTTCAGCAGGTTGACGGCACGCTCCGCCGGCAGGCCGCGGATCTGGTCGGCGACCAGACGCGCCTTCTGCGGCGAGATGCGGGCCATGCGCAGCACCGCGGTGCGCTTGTTGACCTCGGAGCGCGCGCGCTTGGCTTCTTCGAGCTTGGCCTTGGTTGCCTTGTCCATCGTGCGCTCCTTACTTTCCGGCCTTCTTGTCGCCACCGTGGCCCTTGAAGGTGCGGGTGATGGCGAACTCGCCGAGCTTGTGCCCGACCATGTTCTCATTGATCAGGACGGGGACGTGGTTCCTGCCGTTGTGCACGGCGATCGTCAGACCCACCATCTCCGGCAGGATCATCGACCGGCGCGACCAGGTCTTGATCGGCTTCTTGCTGCTGCCCGCAGCCTCCACCTTCTTCATCAGGTGGTGATCGACGAACGGGCCCTTCTTCAGTGAACGTGGCATGGTCGATTAGCCCCTACGATCGCGGACGATGAATTGCTGGGTGCGCTTGTTCTTGCGCGTCTTGTAACCCTTGGTCGGCATGCCCCACGGGGTGACCGGATGCGGGTTACCCTGGCCGGCACGACCCTCGCCGCCACCGTGCGGGTGGTCGACCGGGTTCATCGCCGCACCGCGGACGGTCGGGCGGATGCCGCGCCAACGCTTGGCGCCCGCCTTGCCCAGCTTCTCGAGGTTGTGTTCGGTGTTGCCGACTTCGCCGATGGTGGCACGGCAGTCGACCGGCACCTTGCGCATCTCGCCCGAGCGCAGGCGCAGCGTGGCGTACATGCCCTCGCGGGCGACCAGCTGCACGGCGGCGCCGGCGGCGCGGGCCAGCTGCGCACCCTTGCCCGGCTTCATCTCGATGCAGTGCACCGTGGAACCGACCGGGATGTTGCGCAGCGGCAGGGCGTTGCCGGTACGGATCGGCGCGTCCTCGCCCGAGATCACCTGGTCGCCGGCCTTCAGGCCCTTCGGCGCAATGATGTAGCGGCGCTCGCCGTCGGCGTAGCACAGCAGGGCGATGTGCGCGGTGCGGTTCGGGTCATACTCGATCCGCTCGACGCGGGCCGGGATGCCTTCCTTGTCGCGCTTGAAGTCGATGATGCGGTAGTGCTGCTTGTGCCCGCCGCCGATGTGACGCGTGGTGATCCGGCCGTGGTGGTTGCGGCCACCGGTCCTGGTCTGCTTCTCGACGAGCGGAGCGTACGGCCTGCCCTTGTACAGCTCCGGCGTGACCACGCGGACCGCGTTGCGGCGGCCTGCGGACGTGGGCTTGTATTTGATCAGTGGCATCGGTCTTTCCTCAGGCCGTTGCAGCGTTGGTCACGTCGATGGACTGGCCCTCGGCCAGGGTGACGTAGGCCTTGCGCCAATTGCCGCGGCTGCCCTGGCGGAAACGGAAGTTCTTGCTCTTGCCCTTCACGTTCACCACGTTGACCGCCTCGACCTTGACGCCGAAGAGCTTCTCGACCGCAGCCTTGATCTCGGCCTTGGTCGCGTCCCTCGACACCTCGAACGCATACTGGTTGGAGACTTCCTGCAGGCGCGCGGTCTTCTCGGACACGCGCGGCGCACGGATCACTTCATAGAGCTTGGCTTCGTTCATGCCAGCCACTCCTCGATCTTCTTCACCGCCTCGGTGGTGACGAGGACGCTGTCGGCGCCGACCAGCGTCACCGGGTCCAGGCCCTGCACATCGCGCACCTGGACGTATGGCAGGTTGCGGGCGGAGAGGTACAGGTTGTCCGAGGCATCCTCGGTCACGATCAGCGGGCGCTGGCCAAGATCGAACTCCTTGAGCTTGGCGACCAGCCCCCTGGTCTTCGGCGAATCGACGTCAAACGACTCGACGACCTTCAGGCGCCCCTGGCGGGCCAGCTCGGACAGGATCACGGCCATCGCGGCGCGGTACTGCTTGCGGTTGACCTTCTGCGCGAAGCTGCGCGGCTTGGCCGCGAAGGTCACGCCACCGCCGACGAAGATCGGCGCGGTCAGCGCGCCATGGCGGGCACCGCCGCCCTTCTGGCGCTTGGACTTCTTGGTGGTGCCGTTGACCTCGCCGCGGCTCTTCTGGGCCTTGGTGCCCGCGCGACCGCCGGCCTGGTAGGCCACCACGACCTGGTGAACCAGGTCCCCGTTGAATTCACGACCGAAAACCGCGTCGGAAACCGCGATCTTGCCGCTGCTGTTGGTGATGGCGAGTTCCATCGTCATCTCTCCTTATGCCTTGCTCGACGGACGCACGATGACGTCGCCGCCCGGAGCACCAGGCACCGCACCCTTGACCGCGATCAGGCCGCGCTCGGCGTCGACCTTGACCACCTGCAGGCGCTGGGTGGTCTGGGTCACGTGGCCCATGTGGCCCGCCATCCTCTTGCCCGGGAACACGCGACCCGGCGTCTGGCGCTGGCCGATCGAACCCGGAGCACGGTGGCTCAGCGAGTTACCGTGGGTGGCATCACCCATGGTGAAGTTGTGGCGCTTGATCGTGCCCTGGAAGCCCTTGCCCTTGGTCACACCCTGGACGTCGACCAGCTGGCCGACCTCGAAGATGTCGGCCTTGATCTCGCCGCCGACCTGGAACTCGCCGACCTTGCCGTCGGCCACGCGGAACTCCCACAGGCCGCGACCCGGCTCGACCTTGGCCTTGGCCAGGTGCCCCGCCTCGGGCCTGGTCAGCAGCGACGCGCGCTTGTGGCCGGTCGTGACCTGCACGGCGCTGTAGCCGTCGGTCTCGACGGTCTTGATCTGGGTGATGCGGTTGGGGAGCGCCTCGATCAGGGTCACCGGGATGGACTTGCCGTCCTCGGTGAAGATGCGGCTCATGCCGGCCTTGCGGCCGACGATGCCCAGCGAATGCTTCTTCGCAGTCATGGTCGGTGGCCTCAGGTCAGCTTGATCTGGACGTCGACACCGGCCGCCAGCTCGAGCTTCATCAGCGCGTCCACGGTCTTGTCGTTGGGGTCGACGATGTCGAGCACGCGCTTGTGCGTGCGGGTCTCGTACTGGTCACGCGCATCCTTGTCGGTATGCGGCGACACCAGCACGGTGTAACGCTCGATCTTGGTCGGCAGCGGGATCGGGCCACGCACCTGCGCGCCGGTCCGCTTGGCCGTCTCGACGATCTCGCTGGCCGAGCGGTCGATCAGCCGGTGATCGAACGCCTTGAGCCGGATCCGGATCTTTTGGTCCGCCATGACGGAATTCCTTCGTTGAAAGAGCGACGGGCCCGGCGGCTGGATGCGCCGAACCCCTGATTAATCCATTGACGCCCCGGGAGAGCCCCGGGCAGCATCGGGGTTGGTCCAAAAAACAAGGCAGGCCGGTTGCCCGGCCCGCCAGACGGGAAAGCTGCAAGCGCAACAAAATGCCCCGCCATGTCTTGCCCCGGACACCTTCCGGGACGGGCGGAGCGCTGCCGCGCGACATCTTCCCTGTCCGGCGAATACGAGGTGCTTCCTGCCCCTCATTTCGCTGTCCCGCGGCCCATCCGGCAACCGGACCGCCGCGGCGAGTTGAATATTATGGAACCGGTCCGTCCGGGATGCAAGGGGGATCCCCCTGCTTTTCCGCTGGGCCGGCCAGCGCCCCCGGGAACAGGGCCCCGCCGGCGGCGGGGCGCCGGGGCCGTCCCCCGGTGTTCCGGGGGACGGGGTTGCAGGGCTTACTTCAGGATCTTCGACACCACGCCCGCGCCGACCGTACGGCCGCCCTCGCGGATCGCAAAGCGCAGACCCTCGTCCATCGCCACCGGGTTGATCAGCGACACCGTCATCTTCACATTGTCACCCGGCATCACCATCTCCACGCCCTCCGGCAGGTTCACCGTGCCGGTGATGTCCGTGGTCCGGAAGTAGAACTGCGGACGGTAACCCTTGAAGAACGGCGTGTGACGGCCACCCTCGTCCTTCGACAGCACGTACACCTCCGCCTCGAACTCCGTGTGCGGCGTGATCGAACCCGGCTTCGCCAGCACCTGGCCGCGCTCCACCTCGTCACGCTTCGTGCCGCGCAGCAGCAGACCCGCGTTGTCGCCCGCCTGACCCTGCTCCAGCAGCTTGCGGAACATCTCCACGCCGGTGACCGTGGTCTTCTGCGTCGGACGGATGCCCACGATCTCCACTTCGTCGCCAACCCTGATCGTGCCGCGCTCGATACGGCCCGTCACCACCGTGCCACGGCCCGAGATCGAGAACACGTCCTCGACCGGCATCAGGAACGGCTTGTCAATGTCGCGCTGCGGCTCCGGAATCCAGCTGTCCAGCGCGTCCACCAGCTTCACGATCGCCGGCACGCCAATCTCCGACTGATCGCCCTCCAGCGCCTTCAGCGCCGAACCCTTGATGATCGGGGTGTCGTCGCCCGGGAAGTCGTACTTGCTCAGCAGCTCGCGGACTTCCATCTCCACCAGCTCCAGCAGCTCCGGGTCGTCGACCATGTCGGCCTTGTTCAGGAAGACCACGATGTACGGCACGCCCACCTGGCGGGCCAGCAGAATGTGCTCGCGGGTCTGCGGCATCGGGCCGTCAGCCGCCGACACCACCAGGATCGCACCGTCCATCTGCGCCGCACCGGTGATCATGTTCTTCACGTAGTCGGCGTGGCCCGGGCAGTCCACGTGCGCGTAGTGGCGGGTCGGCGATTCGTACTCGACGTGCGAGGTCGAGATCGTGATGCCGCGGGCCTTCTCTTCCGGCGCCTTGTCGATCGCGTCGTACGCGTGGAACTCGCCGCCAAAGCGCTCCGCACCCACCTTCGTCAGCGCCGCCGTCAGCGTCGTCTTGCCGTGGTCAACGTGACCAATCGTGCCCACGTTCACGTGCGGCTTCTTGCGTTCAAACTTTTCCTTGGCCATGGCTGGAAACCTCTAGTCGATAACTTGGGAAGAGACGTCAGGACTTCTTCATCACGGATTCGGCAATGTTCGCCGGGGCCTCCGCGTAGTGGTCGAACACCATCGTGAAGGTGGCGCGGCCCTGGCTCATCGAGCGCAGGCTGGTGGCGTAGCCGAACATCTCGCCCAGCGGCACCATCGCGTTGATGACCTTGCCCGAGGGACCCTCGTCCTGACCCTGGACCAGGCCACGACGACGGCTGATGTCGCCCATCACGTCACCCACGTACTCCTCGGGGGTGACCACCTCGACCTTCATGATCGGCTCGAGCAGGACCGGGTCGGCCTGGGCGAAGCCCTGCTTGAACGCCATCGAGGCGGCAAGCTTGAACGCCATTTCCGACGAGTCCACGTCGTGGTAGGAGCCGAACACCAGGCGGATCTTGAGACCGACCACCGGGAAGCCGGCCAGCGGGCCGCTGGTCATAGCCTCGCGGATGCCCTTCTCGACCGCCGGGATGTATTCCTTCGGGATCACGCCGCCGGTGATCTCGTTGAGGAACAGCAGCTCGTCGCGGTAGTCCGGATGCGCGCGGTCCTCCTCGGTCGCCGGCGAAAGCTCGATCACGACATGGCCGTACTGGCCCTTGCCGCCCGTCTGCTTGACGTGCTTGTAGTCGCTCTTGACGTTCGACCTGCGGATCGTCTCGCGGTAGGCCACCTGCGGCTTGCCGACGTTGGCCTCGACGCCGAACTCGCGCTTGAGGCGGTCGACGATGATGTCGAGGTGCAGCTCGCCCATGCCGGCGATGATGGTCTGGCCGGACTCCTCGTCGGTCTTGACGCGGAACGACGGGTCCTCCTGCGCCAGGCGGCTGAGCGCCATGCCCATCTTCTCCTGGTCGCCCTTGGTCTTGGGCTCGACCGCCATCTCGATCACCGGCTCGGGGAAGCTCATGCGCTCGAGCACGATCGGGGCATCCGGCGCGCACAGCGTGTCGCCCGTGGTGACGTCCTTCAGGCCCACCGCCGCGGCAATGTCGCCGGCCAGCACCTCCTTGATCTCGTCACGCATGTTGGCGTGCATCTGCAGCAGGCGGCCGATGCGCTCCTTCTTGCCCTTGACCGAGTTCAGGACGGTATCACCCGCGTTCAGGACGCCCGAGTAGACGCGGAAGAACGTCAGGCTGCCGACGAACGGGTCGGACATGATCTTGAACGCCAGCGCCGAGAACGGGGCCTTGTCGCTCGACTCGCGGGTCAGCTCCTTGGTCTCGTCGTCCACGTCCACGCCACGGACCGGCGGCAGGTCGACCGGCGACGGCAGCAGCTGGACCACGCCATCGAGCATCGCCTGCACGCCCTTGTTCTTGAACGCCGAGCCGCAGAACATCGGCACGATCTCGGTCTTCAGCGTGCGCGCACGCAGGCCCTTGATGATCTCCTCCTCGCTCAGCTCGCCGCTCTCGAGGTACTTGTTCATCAGGTCCTCGTCGGCCTCGGCCGCGGCCTCGACCATGAAGGACCGGGCCTCCTCGGCCTGCCCCTTCAGGCCCTCCGGGATGTCGCGGTACTCGAAGCTCAGACCCTGGGAGGCGGGATCCCAGTAGATGGCCTTCATCTTCACCAGGTCGACCACGCCTTCGAAATTCTCCTCGGCGCCGATCGGGATCTGCATCGGCACCGGATACGCGCCCAGACGGGTCTTCAGCTGGTCACGCACCTTGAAGAAGTTGGCGCCCGTGCGGTCCATCTTGTTGACGAACGCGATGCGCGGCACGTGGTACTTGTTGGCCTGCCGCCACACGGTCTCGGACTGCGGCTGGACGCCGCCGACCGCGCACAGCACGAACACGGCACCGTCGAGCACGCGCAGCGAACGCTCCACCTCGATGGTGAAGTCCACGTGCCCCGGGGTGTCGATGACGTTGAGGCGATGCTCGGGGAAGGACTTGTCCATGCCCCGCCAGAACGCCGTCGTGGCCGCGGAGGTGATGGTGATGCCGCGCTCCTGCTCCTGCTCCATCCAGTCCATCGTCGCGGCGCCTTCGTGCACCTCGCCGAGCTTGTGGCTCTTGCCGGTATAGAACAGGATGCGCTCCGTCGTGGTGGTCTTGCCGGCATCGATGTGGGCCATGATGCCGAAGTTGCGGTAGCGTTCGATGGGGGTCGTACGAGCCACGTGAGGCCTCTCGTTTCTGGATCTGCAATGGGAATCCCGCACCGGGTGCGGGACCGACGCTGTAGGTTCGATGGGCAGTCCCGGATGCATCCCGGGACCGCACCGGTCACCCGCGCGGCAGGACCGCGGGGAATGGCGACAGGACCGACGCCGGAAGGCCCCGGCAACGGGCCGGGGCCGGAAAGCCGCTTACCAGCGGTAGTGCGCGAAGGCCTTGTTGGCCTCCGCCATGCGGTGCGTTTCTTCGCGCTTCTTGATCGCGCCGCCCCGGTTCTCGGCGGCATCCATCAGCTCGGCGGCCAGCTTGCGCGGCATCGAATTCTCGCCACGCTTGCGCGCGGACTCGATCACCCAGCGCATCGCCAGCGTGGCGCGGCGGGAGGCACGCACCTCGACCGGCACCTGGTAGGTGGCACCGCCGACGCGGCGGGACTTCACCTCGACCGTCGGCGCGACGTTCTCGAGCGCCTTTTCCACCAGCTCGAGCGGGTTCGGGTTCTTCTCGCCGATGATGTCCATGGCGCCATAGACGATTTTCTCGGCGATCGACTTCTTGCCGCTCTGCATCACCATGTTGATGAAGCGGGCGATGGTCTCACTGCCGTGCTTGGGATCGGGCAGGACGGAACGCCGCGGGGTATTGCCTTTACGAGACATGACCTGCTAACTCCTCAGCCCTTCGGGCGCTTGGCGCCGTACTTGGAACGACCCTGCTTGCGCTTGGTGACGCCAGCAGCGTCGAGCGCGCCACGGACGGTGTGGTAACGCACGCCCGGCAGGTCCTTGACGCGGCCGCCGCGGATCAGGACCACGCTGTGCTCCTGCAGGTTGTGGCCTTCGCCGCCGATGTACGAGATGACCTCGTAACCGTTGGTCAGCCGCACCTTGGCGACCTTGCGGAGGGCCGAGTTCGGCTTCTTCGGGGTGGTGGTGTAGACGCGCGTGCAGACGCCACGGCGCTGCGGGCAGTTGGCCAGCGCGGGCGACGCGCTCTTGTAGGTGCTGGGCCTGCGCGGTTTCCGCACCAGCTGGTTGATGGTTGCCATTGGATGGTTCTTTCCGGTTGGGCCGTAGCCTGAGCGTGAAAACAACGACAGGCGGGTTCCCCCAGCCTGCCGAGACGAAAAAGTATAGCCAGCGTGGACGGAACCCGTCAACGCAGGCCATACGGCATGACAGCCCGCGGCCGGCGCGGCCGGCCGGGACAGTCACTCACCACTTCCGCCCTTCCCTGGGCCGAAAACGAGGCGCTCCCTGCGCCTCATTTCGAGGTCTGGGCGGCCCGCACGGGGCCGCCGGATTCGTATCGGACGTTAAATGTTACCGGATTCCTGCCCGGTCCCGGCAGGGGCCTCCGCGGCCTCCGGGGCCGCGCCCGGCTCCTGGCCACCGGCCAGCGCCTCCAGCTCGGACTCGGTGACGCCCGAGGCCTGGCGGCGGCGCTGGTTGTGGTAGGCCAGGCCGGTGCCGGCCGGGATCAGGCGGCCGACGATGACGTTCTCCTTGAGGCCGCGCAGGGTGTCGCGGGTGCCTCGGACGGCGGCCTCGGTGAGCACGCGGGTGGTCTCCTGGAACGACGCCGCCGACAGGAACGACTCGGTCGCCAGCGAGGCCTTGGTGATGCCCAGCAGGACCGGCTGGAACCTGGCCGGGATCTCGCCGCGGGCCTCCAGGCGGGCGTTCTCCTCCAGCACGCGCTGCCTCTCGGCCTGCTCGCCGGCCAGGAAGCGGCTGTCGCCCGGGTCGGTGATCTCGACCTTGCGCAGCATCTGGCGGATGATCACCTCGATGTGCTTGTCGTTGATCTTCACGCCCTGCAGGCGGTAGACGTCCTGGATCTCCTTGACCAGGTACGAGGCCAGCGGCTCGATGCCCAGCAGGCGCAGGATGTCGTGCGGGCTCGGCTCGCCGTCCACGATGGTCTCGCCCTTCTCCACGTGTTCGCCCTCGAACACGATGATCTGGCGGTACTTCGGGATCAGCTCCTCGTGCTCCTCGCCGTCCGAGCTCTTGATGATCAGCCGCTGCTTGCCCTTGGTGTCCTTGCCGAAGCTGACCACGCCGGACTTCTCGGCCAGGATCGCCGGGTCCTTCGGCTTGCGCGCCTCGAACAGGTCGGCCACGCGCGGCAGACCACCGGTGATGTCGCGGGTCTTGGACGCCTCCTGCGGGATCTTGGCGACCACGTCACCCACGCCCACCGGGGCGCCGTCCTGCAGGTTGACGACCGAGCGCGGCGGCAGCAGGTACTGCGCCGGCAGGTCGGTGCCCGGGATGTTCAGGTCGTTGCCGTCCTTGTCGACGATGCGGATGATCGGGCGCAGGTCCTTGCCCGCCGCGCCGCGGCGCTTGGGATCGGTGATCTCGCGCGAGGCCAGGCCGGTCAGCTCGTCGGTCTTCTCGATGACGGTGACGCCATCGACGAAGTCCACGAAGCGGACGAAACCTGCCACCTCGGACACGATCGGGTGGTTGTGCGGGTCCCAGTTGGCCACGACCTGGCCGGCCTTGACCTGGCCGCCGTCGCGCACCGACAGCGTCGAGCCGTACGGCACCTTGTAGCGCTCGCGCTCGCGGCCGTGGGCGTCGAGCACCGACACCTCGCCAGAGCGCGACACCGCGACCAGGTGGCCGTTGGCGTGCTCGACGGTCTTGAGGTTGTTGAACTTGATGGTGCCGGTGGTCTTGACCGTGACGTTGTCGATCGCCGCCGCACGCGAAGCCGCGCCGCCGATGTGGAACGTGCGCATCGTCAGCTGCGTGCCCGGCTCGCCGATCGACTGCGCGGCGACGACGCCCACCGCCTCGCCGAGGTTGACGAGGTGGCCACGGGCCAGATCACGGCCGTAGCAGTAGGCACACACGCCGAAGGGGCTTTCGCAGGTGATCGTCGAGCGCACCTTGATCGCCTGGACGCCGGCGTCCTCGAGCTTCTGCACCCACACCTCGTCGAGCAGGGTGTTGCGGGTGACGATCGGATCCTCGTCGTTGCCCGGCAGGTACACGTCCTCGGCGACCACGCGGCCGAGCACGCGGTCCTTCAGCGCCTCGACCACGTCGCCACCCTCGACGATCGCGGTCATGGTCAGGCCGTTGTGCGTGCCGCAATCCATCTCGGTGACGACCACGTCCTGGGCGACGTCCACCAGGCGGCGGGTCAGGTAACCCGAGTTCGCCGTCTTCAGCGCGGTGTCGGCCAGGCCCTTGCGGGCGCCGTGGGTCGAGATGAAGTACTGCTGGACGGTCAGGCCCTCGCGGAAGTTCGAGGTGATCGGGGTCTCGATGATCGAACCGTCCGGCTTGGCCATCAGGCCGCGCATGCCGGCCAGCTGGCGGATCTGGGCCTGCGAACCACGCGCGCCGGAGTCGGCCATGATGAAGATCGAGTTCATCGACTTCTGCTCGACGACCTCGCCCTTGGCGTTCGTCACCTTCTCGGTGCCGATCACCTCCATCATCGCCTTGGCCACGCGCTCGTTGGTGCGCGACCAGATGTCCACGACCTTGTTGTAGCGCTCGCCGGCAGTGACCAGGCCGCTCTGGTACTGCTGCTGGATCTCCATCACCTCGGCCTCGGCCTCGGCGAGGATCTGCTTCTTCTCCGGCGGGATGATCATGTCATCGATGCCGATCGAGACGCCGGCGCGGGTCGCGAACGCGAAGCCGGTGTACATCAGCTTGTCGGCGAAGATGACGGTGTCCTTCAGGCCGAGGCGGCGGTAGCAGGCATTGATCAGGCGCGAGATGGCCTTCTTGTTGAGCTCGGTGTTGACCAGCTCGAACGGCAGGCCCTCGGGCAGGATCTCGGCCAGCAGCGCGCGGCCGACCGTGGTGTCCACGACGCTGGTGCGGGTCTCGCGCTCACGGGTGGCCGGGTCGACCACGGTCTCGGTGATCCGGACCTTCACCTTGGCATGCAGGCCGGCGACCTTGTTGTCGTAGGCGCGGCGGACCTCGGAGACGTCGGCGAACACCATGCCCTCGCCCTTGATGTTCTCCAGGGCGCGGGTCATGTAGTACAGGCCGAGCACCACGTCCTGCGACGGCACGATGATCGGCTCGCCGTTCGCGGGCGAGAGGATGTTGTTGGTGGACATCATCAGCGCACGCGCCTCCAGCTGGGCCTCGAGGCTCAACGGGACGTGCACGGCCATCTGGTCGCCGTCGAAGTCCGCGTTGAACGCGGTGCAGACCAGCGGGTGCAGCTGGATGGCCTTGCCTTCGATCAGCACCGGCTCGAACGCCTGGATGCCGAGGCGGTGCAGCGTCGGCGCGCGGTTCAGCAGGACCGGGTGCTCGCGGATCACCTCCTCCAGGATGTCCCACACCACCGGCTCTTCGCGCTCGACCATCTTCTTGGCGGCCTTGATCGTGGTCGCCAGGCCACGGCGCTGCAGCTTGGAGAAGATGAACGGCTTGAACAGCTCCAGCGCCATCTTCTTGGGCAGGCCGCACTCGTGCAGGCGCAGGGTCGGGCCGACCACGATCACCGAGCGGCCGGAGTAGTCCACGCGCTTGCCGAGCAGGTTCTGGCGGAAGCGGCCCTGCTTGCCCTTGATCATGTCGGCCAGCGACTTGAGCGGGCGCTTGTTGGTGCCGGTGATGGCGCGGCCGCGGCGGCCGTTGTCCATCAGCGCGTCCACCGCCTCCTGCAGCATGCGCTTCTCGTTGCGCACGATGATGTCGGGCGCGTTCAGCTCGAGCAGGCGACGCAGGCGGTTGTTGCGGTTGATGACCCGGCGGTACAGGTCGTTGAGGTCGGAGGTCGCGAAGCGGCCACCGTCCAGCGGGACCAGCGGGCGCAGGTCCGGCGGCAGCACCGGGAGCACGGTCAGGACCATCCACTCGGGACGGTTGCCGGACTCGATGAAGGCCTCGACCAGCTTGATGCGCTTGGTCAGGCGCTTGAGCTTGGTCTCGGAATTGGTGGCGGCGATCTCCTCCTTCAGCTTGACCAGCTCGGCCTGGAGGTCGATGGTGCGCAGCAGCTCGTACACGGCCTCGGCACCCATCGCGGCCTCGAAGTCGTCGCCGTGCTCCTGGCGCGCCTGCAGGTACTGCTCCTCGTTGAGCAGCTGGCCGCGCTCGAGCGGGGTCAGGCCCGGGTCGGTGACCACGTAGGCCTCGAAGTACAGGATCCGCTCGATGTCACGCAGGGTCATGTCCAGCATCAGGCCGATGCGGGACGGCAGCGACTTCAGGAACCAGATGTGCGCGACCGGGCTGGCCAGCTCGATGTGGCCCATGCGCTCGCGGCGCACCTTGGCCAGGGTGACCTCGGTACCGCACTTCTCGCAGACCACGCCACGGTGCTTCATGCGCTTGTACTTGCCGCAGAGGCACTCGTAGTCCTTGATCGGCCCGAAGATGGCAGCGCAGAACAGGCCATCGCGCTCGGGCTTGAAGGTGCGGTAGTTGATGGTCTCCGGCTTCTTCACTTCACCGAACGACCACGAGCGGATCAGATCCGGCGAGGCCAGGCCGATCTTGATCGCGTCGAAATCGAGCGTCTGGCGCTGCTGGTTGAAGAGGTTGAGCAGGTCTTTCATTTCGTTCTCCGGGAATGAGGGAATCGAGGCGGCTGCGCTGCCGGCGCGGGAAGGGCCATGCCCTCCCCGCGTTCGCGGCCTCAGTTCTCCTCAAGCTCCATGTTGATCGCCAGCGAGCGGATTTCCTTGACCAGCACGTTGAAGGACTCCGGCATGCCGGCGACCATCTCGTGGTTGCCGTCGACGATGTTCTTGTACATCTGGTTGCGGCCCTGCACGTCGTCGGACTTCACCGTCAGCATTTCCTGCATGGTGTAGGCCGCGCCGTAGGCCTCCAGCGCCCACATCTCCATCTCGCCGAAGCGCTGGCCGCCGAACTGCGCCTTGCCACCCAGCGGCTGCTGGGTAACCAGCGAGTACGGGCCGGTCGAACGGGCGTGCATCTTGTCGTCCACCAGGTGGTTGAGCTTCAGCATGTGCATGTAGCCCACGGTCACCGGGCGCTCGAAGGGCTCGCCGGTGCGGCCGTCGAACAGCTGGGTCTGGCCGCTGGCCGGCAGGCCGGCCAGTTCAAGCATCTGCTTGATCTCCTCCTCAGTGGCGCCGTCGAACACCGGGGTCGCCATCGGCACGCCGCCGGTCAGGTTCTTCGCCAGCGTGATCAGTTCCTCGTCGCTGAACTGGTCCAGGTCCACGCGCTCGCCGACCACGGTGCGGTCGTGGTTGTAGATCTGGTCGAGGAACCGGCGCAGCTCGGCGACGCTGGCCCTGGCCTGCAGCATCTCGTCGATCCTGCGGCCGAGGCCCTTGGCCGCCCAGCCGAGGTGCGTCTCGAGGATCTGGCCGATGTTCATCCGGCTCGGCACGCCCAGCGGATTGAGCACGATGTCGATCGTGGTGCCGTCGGCCATATAGGGCATGTCCTCGACCGGGACGATCGTGGACACCACGCCCTTGTTGCCGTGGCGGCCGGCCATCTTGTCACCCGGCTGGATGCGGCGCTTCACCGCCAGGTAGACCTTGACCATCTTCAGAACGCCCGGGGCGAGGTCGTCGCCCTGCATGATCTTGGCGCGCTTGTCGGCGAAGCGCTTCTCGAACTCCTTCTCGTGCGCTTCGATCTGCTTCTGCGCGCGCTCGATGGCCTCGGCGGCATCCTCGTCCTTCATCCGGATCGAGAACCAGTCGGACTTCTTCAGGCCGTCGAGGTAGGCGTCGGTGACCGTGTCGCCCTTCTTCAGGCCCGGGCCGCCGTTGGCGACCTTGCCCACGATCTGGGAACGCAGGCGCGCGTAGATCGCCGCCTCGAGGATCCGGAACTGGTCGTCGAAGTCCTTCTTGACCCGGCGGATCTCGCTCTCCTCGATCTGCTTGGCGCGCTTGTCCTTCTCGATGCCGTCACGGGTGAAAACCTGCACGTCGATGACGGTGCCGTCCATGCCCGGCGGCACGCGCAGCGAGCTGTCCTTCACGTCCGAGGCCTTCTCGCCGAAGATCGCCCGCAGCAGCTTCTCCTCGGGGGTGAGCTGGCTCTCGCCCTTCGGCGTGACCTTGCCGACCAGGATGTCGCCGGCACGGACCTCGGCGCCGATGTACACCACGCCAGACTCGTCGAGGCGGCTGAGCGCCTGCTCGGACACGTTCGGGATGTCGGCGGTGATTTCCTCCGGCCCCAGCTTGGTGTCGCGCGCGACGCAGGTCAGCTCCTCGATGTGGATCGTGGTGTAGCGGTCCTCCTGCACCACCCTCTCGGAGATGAGGATGGAGTCCTCGAAGTTGTAGCCGTTCCACGGCATGAACGCGACCAGCATGTTCTGGCCGAGCGCCAGCTCGCCGATGTCGGTCGAGGGGCCGTCGGCCAGCACGTCGCCACGGGCGACCACGTCGCCCACGTTCACCAGTGGGCGCTGGTTGATGCAGGTGTTCTGGTTGGAACGGGTGTACTTGACCAGCGTGTAGATGTCGACGCCCGCGTCGGTCTCGCCCGAAATCTCGGACTCGTTGGCCTTGACCACGATGCGAGCGGCGTCGACCTGGACCACGGTGCCGCCACGGCGTGCGTTGACGGTCACGCCCGAGTCGCGGGCCACGGCGCGCTCGATGCCAGTGCCGACCAGCGGCTTCTCGGCGCGCAGCGTCGGCACGGCCTGGCGCTGCATGTTGGCGCCCATCAGCGCGCGGTTGGCGTCGTCGTGCTCGAGGAAGGGCACCAGCGCCGCCGCGACCGACACGGTCTGCATCGGCGAGACGTCCATGTAATGGATCTCGCTCGGCGGCTTGAGCAGGTTCTCGCCCTGGTAGCGGCACGAGACGAACTGCGAGGTCAGGTTGCCATGTTCGTCCTGCGACGCATTCGCCTGGGCGATGACGTAGTCGTTCTCCTCGATCGCCGACAGGTATTCGATCTCGTCGGTGACCTTGCCGTCCACGACCTTGCGGTACGGCGTCTCGAGGAAGCCGTACCTGTTGGTGCGCGCGAACACGGCCAGCGAGTTGATCAGGCCGATGTTCGGGCCTTCCGGCGTCTCGATGGTGCAGACGCGGCCATAGTGGGTCGGGTGCACGTCGCGCACCTCGAAGCCGGCGCGCTCGCGGGTCAGGCCGCCCGGGCCCAGCGCCGAGACGCGGCGCTTGTGGGTGACCTCGGACAGCGGGTTGTTCTGGTCCATGAACTGCGACAGCTGCGAGGAGCCGAAGAACTCCTTCACCGCCGCCGCGACCGGCTTGGCGTTGATCAGCTCCTGCGGCGTCAGGCCCTCGGCCTCGGCCATCGACAGGCGCTCCTTGACCGCGCGCTCGACGCGGACCAGGCCGACGCGGAACACGTTCTCGGCCATCTCGCCGACCGAACGCACGCGGCGGTTGCCGAGGTGGTCGATGTCGTCCACCTGGCCGCGGCCGTTGCGGATCTCGCACAGCACCTTGACCACGTCCAGGATGTCGGACATCCCGCCGCACATCTCGCGGTAGCGCACGGACTCGTCGTCCTTGCGGTCGGCGAAGTACTTGGCGTCGTACAGCACCGGCGCACCCGTGACCTCCTTGCGGCCCAGGCGGCGGTTGAACTTCATGCGGCCGACCGCCGACAGGTCGTAGCGCTCGAACGCGAAGAACAGGTTGTGGAACAGGTTCTGCGCGGCCTCCTTGGTCGGCGGCTCGCCCGGGCGCATCATCCGGTAGATCTCGACCAGGGCGTCGAGCTGGGTGCGGGTCGGGTCGATGCGCAGGGTGTTGGAGATGTACGGGCCGCGGTCGAGGTCGTTCACCCACAGCGTGCCGATGGTCTCCACGCCGGCCTTGCGGAACGCCGCCAGGTGGTCCTCGGTGATCTCGTCGTTGGCCGAGGCGATCAGCTCGCCGGTCGAGGCATCGACCACGTCGTGCGAGAGGATGCGGCCGACGAGGTACTCGTCGGGCACGGCCAGGGCCTCGATGCCGGAGGCCTCGAGCTGCTTGATGTGGCGGGCGGTGATGCGCTTGCCGGCCTCGACGATGACCTTGTCACCGACGGCGAGGTCGAAGTTGAGGGTCTCGCCGCGCAGGCGCTCGGGCACGAGTTCGAGCTGCACGCCTTCCGGCAGGATGTGGAAGGTGTTGATCTCGAAGAACTCGTTGAGCATCTCCTCGTTGGAGTAGCCCAGCGCGCGCAGCAGGATCGTCACCGGCAGCTTGCGGCGACGGTCGATGCGGCAGAACACCGCATCCTTCGGGTCGAACTCGAAGTCCAGCCACGAGCCGCGGTACGGGATGATCCGGGCGCTGTAGAGCAGCTTGCCCGAGCTGTGGGTCTTGCCGCGGTCGTGGTCGAAGAACACGCCCGGCGAGCGGTGCAGCTGCGAGACGATGACGCGCTCGGTGCCGTTGATGATGAAGGTGCCGTTGTCCGTCATGAGCGGGATCTCGCCCATGTAGACTTCCTGCTCCTTCACGTACTTGATCGACTTGTTCGGCGACTCGCGGTCGTAGATCACGAGGCGCACGGTCACGCGCAGCGGCGCGCCGTAGGTCATGCCGCGCTGGCGGCACTCGCGCTCGTCGAACACCGGCTCACCAAGCTTGTAGCCGACGTACTCCAGCGCCGCGTAGCCGTTGTAGCTGACGATCGGGAACACGGACTTGAGCGCGGCGTGCAGGCCCTTGTCCTCGCGCTTGTCCGGGGCGACGTCCGCCTGGAGGAAGTCGCGATAGGAATCCACCTGGATCGCGAGCAGGTACGGCACCTCCAGGATCGAACGGCGCTTGCCGAAGTTCTTGCGGATGCGCTTCTTCTCGGTGAACGAGTATTGCTGCGTGGACGTCGTCATGGGGAGCGGATGCCTCGGTCTTGGAACCGCGCCAGGGCGGATCCGGAAAAACGGAAAGTCGTCACTGGGCAGTCGCTGGTATTGCCGGCACCAGCACGCCCTCTCCCGCTACTGCCCACTGACGACTGCGAAACTGCATGTCTCCTGACGGCGAAGCCGAAACGGCCATAGGCCGGGAGCTTCCACCCCCAGCCTCGGGCCGTACCGTCGTTCCCGCCGGGGCGGGAACCCAGTGTCCTCTGGATCAAAGAGCACTCCCGGTGGTCGACAGCTTCGCCAGGTACCGGGCCCCCCGCCTCCGCGGGACCGCCCGGCGGAATCCCGCGCGCGCCAGGGACGCGCGCGGGACCCAATGCCTTACTTGATCTCGACCGTGGCGCCGGCCGCTTCCAGGTCCTTCTTGAACTTGGCGGCGTCTTCCTTGGAAACGCCTTCCTTCACCACGCCGCCGGCCTCGGTCAGGTCCTTGGCCTCCTTCAGGCCCAGGCCGGTGATGGCGCGGACCACCTTGATGACCTCGACCTTCTTCTCGCCGGCCGACTTCAGGACGACGGTGAACTCGGTCTGCTCCTCGGCCGGGGCGGCGGCGGCGCCACCAGCGGCCGGGCCGGCGGCCACGGCCACCGGGGCGGCGGCGGACACGCCGAACTTCTCTTCGAAAGCCTTGACCAGCTCCATGACCTCGACGAGGGTCTTGCTGCCGATGGCTTCCAGGATTTGCTCGTTCGTAAGGGACATTGCGATTACCTCAGTGGAATTGTTCGGGAACGGTTGGAACGTGCCGAATCTGGTTCAACAGGGACCTCAGGCCGCCTTCTGCTGCCCGACCGCGTTGATCACGCGGGCGAGCGAAGCAGCCGGCTCGGCCAGCACGCGGGCGAGCATGGTCGCCGGCTGGGCCATCATGCCGACCAGCATGGCCAGCGCCTGCTCGCGGGTCGGGAGCGAAGCCAGGACGTCCACGTGGGAGCCCGGGTACTTCTGCCCGCCGATCGCGACGATGCGCGGCTTCAGCTGTTCGGCAGTCTTGGCGAAGTCCTTGATGAGGCGGCCGGCGGCGCCGGGGTCCTCCTTCGAGAAGGCGTACAGCAGGGGACCGGTCAGGTCGTCCTTGATGACGGCGTAATCGGTACCCTCGACCGCCCTGGCAACCAGCGTGTTCTTGGCAACTTTCAAGTACACGCCCGCCTGGCGGGCCTTCTTGCGAAGCTCGGTCAACTGCTCGACCGTGAGACCCGCGTATTCCGCGGCAACCAGCGAGTGCGCCTTGGAAGCGACCTCGGCCAGCTCGGCAACGACTTGCTTCTTCTGGTTCAGATTCAAAGCCATTGCGCTTCCTCACTAGCTTCTGTATCCGCCCCGCCGCATCCGCGCCGGGGACGGCCCATGGTCCGCGCCGTTCCTTCGACGCGGGGAACGCACGTGGCGTTCCTCTGGCAGCCGCTTCCCAAGAAGTCGATTTGCATCGAACAATCCCGGAGGGTCGGCAGCCATCTGCGCAGGCCCTTTCGCACTTGCGTGCTGCGGGATTAAGCGGTCCCGCCCACGATGGCGGCGATTCCATGCCATACCGAGCATCCCTGCCCGTCGCCACCGCGGACTTCGACCGCGCCTGCGGTCTTTGACGGCCCCGCGTCGGGCTTTCGCCCTCGACGTGCCCTCAAATCCCTGGACCGGTGGCCGGCACGCCGGCCACCAGCCCGAAAAACACCCTGCTCAGCGGATCGACAGCGACGACTGGTCCACGGTGACACCCGGACCCATCGTCGAGCTGATCGAAACCTTCTGCAGGTAGGCACCCTTCGCCGAGGCCGGCTTGGCCTTCACCAGGTCGGCCAGCAGCGCCTGCAGGTTCTCCTTCAGGCGCTCGGGCTCGAAGTCGGCCTTGCCGATCGTGCAGTGGATGATGCCGGCCTTGTCGGTGCGGTACCGGACCTGGCCACCCTTGGCGTTCTTGACCGCCTCGGCCGGGTTCGGGGAAACCGTGCCCACCTTCGGGTTCGGCATCAGGCCGCGCGGACCCAGCAGGGTGCCGAGCTTGCCCACCACGCGCATGGCGTCGGGGGTGGCGATGACCACGTCGTAGTTCAGGTCACCGGCCTGCATCTTCTCGGCCAGATCCTCCATGCCGACCGCATCGGCGCCGGCGGCCAGAGCCTCGTCGGCCTTGGCGCCCGGCGGGCAGAACACGGCCACGCGCACGGTCTTGCCGGTGCCGGCCGGCAGCACGGTCGAGCCACGGACCTGCTGGTCGGACTTCTTCGGGTCCACGCCGAGGCGGACGGCCACGTCCACGGACTCGACGAACTTCGCGCTGCAGTTTTCCTTGACGATCTTCAGGGCCTCGTCGATCGGGTACGCCTTGCCCGGCTGCACCGCGGCCTTGATCGCCTTCTGTCGCTTGGTCAGTGCCATGTCCTCAGCCCTCCACCACCAGGCCCATCGAGCGGGCCGAGCCCACGATGGTGCGCACAGCCGCCTCGAGATCCGCCGCCGTCAGGTCCGGCTCCTTGAGCTTGGCGATCTCCTCCAGCTGCTTGCGGGTAACCTTGCCCACCTTCTCGGTGTTCGGGCGCTTGGACCCGGATTCGATGCCGGCCGCCTTCTTCAGCAGGACCGTGGCCGGGGGCGTCTTGGTGACGAAGGTGAAGGTGCGGTCGGAGTAGGCCGTGATGACCACCGGGATCGGCAGGCCCGGCTCCATCTTGGCGGTGGCGGCGTTGAACGCCTTGCAGAACTCCATGATGTTCAGGCCGCGCTGGCCGAGCGCAGGACCGACCGGCGGCGAGGGATTGGCCTGCCCGGCCTTCACCTGCAGCTTGATATAGCCGACAACTTTCTTAGCCATTTGGACTCTCCGGGTACTGGCGCCTGTCAGGCTCCCCATCGGGCCGGGAACGGTGGTGTCGGGGGCAGGCGGCGTCCCGGCATCGCGGCCGCCCCATCCATGCGAAAGGCCGCCCGTGCAGCGGCCGATGCCTTGGGCCCGGCTTCCCGGGCAGGGAGCCGGTTAGTATAGCGGATCGAAGGGAGGCTGCACAGCCCCGGCTGGCTCAGGCCTTCTCGACCTGGCTGAACTCCAGCTCCACCGGGGTCGAGCGGCCGAAAATCAGGACCGCCACGCGCAGCCGGTTCTTCTCGTAGTTGACTTCCTCGACGACCCCGTTGAAGTCGTTGAACGGGCCGTCGATGACCCGGACCATCTGGCCCGGCTCGAACAGGACCTTCGGGCGGGGCTTCTCGGCCCCCTCCTGGACGCGGTCGAGGATGGCGGCGGCCTCCTCGTCGCGGATCGGCAACGGGCGGTCGGCGGTGCCGCCGATGAAGCCCATGACCTTCGGGGTCTCCTTCACGAGGTGCCAGCAGTCGCTGTCCATGCGGGGGATGCCACCCTCGTCCCGGGTCGCGATCTGGACCAGCACGTAGCCCGGGAAGAACTTGCGCTCGGAACGGCGCTTCTGGCCGGAGCGCATCTCGACCACTTCCTCGGTCGGCACCAGGATGTCGCCGAACTTGTCCTGCATGCCGTAGCGGGCGATGCGCTCGCGCAGCGCCTGCGCAACCGACTTCTCGAAGCCGGAATACGCATGCACCACGTACCAGCGCTTGACGCTCTCCGTTTCCATCGAATCGCTCATTCCGTCAGCTCCGCAGCAGCAGGCGGACAGCCCACTGGATGATCACGTCGAACCCGGCGATGATGAGGGCGATGATCAGGACCGCGATCATCACCACCCAGGTCATGCGGATGGCCTCCTGCCGGGTGGGCCAGACCACCTTGCGCAGCTCGAACCGGGCCTCCGACAGGAAATCACGCACCTGCGCCCCCTTCGGGGTCAGCATGAACACGGCGAGCGCCGCCAGCAGGCCGAACACGACCGCGCCGATACGCATCGGCGACGCCCACTGGCCCTCGAACCAGTAGAACACGACAACGCCCGCGACGACCAGCACCACGGCCAGCGCGTACTTGAGGATGTCGCCGGCGGACGCCTGTCCGGATTGTTCCACCCTGCTGTTCAAATCAACCTGCTCTCGTTGCGCGTTCGACCGTCGGGATGGCACGCCAGGAGGGACTCGAACCCCCAACCTGCGGTTTTGGAGACCGCTGCTCTGCCAATTGAGCTACTGGCGTATTCCGTCATTCTGGCATTTCCCGGAAAAGGCAACGGCGGCTTGCGCCGCCTTGCCATTCCCGCCCATCCCCCGGTGTTCCGGGGGACGGGGTTGCAGGGCTTACTTCAGGATCTTCGACACCACGCCCGCGCCGACCGTACGGCCGCCCTCGCGGATCGCAAAGCGCAGACCCTCGTCCATCGCCACCGGGTTGATCAGCGACACCGTCATCTTCACATTGTCACCCGGCATCACCATCTCCACGCCCTCCGGCAGGTTCACCGTGCCGGTGATGTCCGTGGTCCGGAAGTAGAACTGCGGACGGTAACCCTTGAAGAACGGCGTGTGACGGCCACCCTCGTCCTTCGACAGCACGTACACCTCCGCCTCGAACTCCGTGTGCGGCGTGATCGAACCCGGCTTCGCCAGCACCTGGCCGCGCTCCACCTCGTCACGCTTCGTGCCGCGCAGCAGCAGACCCGCGTTGTCGCCCGCCTGACCCTGCTCCAGCAGCTTGCGGAACATCTCCACGCCGGTGACCGTGGTCTTCTGCGTCGGACGGATGCCCACGATCTCCACTTCGTCGCCAACCCTGATCGTGCCGCGCTCGATACGGCCCGTCACCACCGTGCCACGGCCCGAGATCGAGAACACGTCCTCGACCGGCATCAGGAACGGCTTGTCAATGTCGCGCTGCGGCTCCGGAATCCAGCTGTCCAGCGCGTCCACCAGCTTCACGATCGCCGGCACGCCAATCTCCGACTGATCGCCCTCCAGCGCCTTCAGCGCCGAACCCTTGATGATCGGGGTGTCGTCGCCCGGGAAGTCGTACTTGCTCAGCAGCTCGCGGACTTCCATCTCCACCAGCTCCAGCAGCTCCGGGTCGTCGACCATGTCGGCCTTGTTCAGGAAGACCACGATGTACGGCACGCCCACCTGGCGGGCCAGCAGAATGTGCTCGCGGGTCTGCGGCATCGGGCCGTCAGCCGCCGACACCACCAGGATCGCACCGTCCATCTGCGCCGCACCGGTGATCATGTTCTTCACGTAGTCGGCGTGGCCCGGGCAGTCCACGTGCGCGTAGTGGCGGGTCGGCGATTCGTACTCGACGTGCGAGGTCGAGATCGTGATGCCGCGGGCCTTCTCTTCCGGCGCCTTGTCGATCGCGTCGTACGCGTGGAACTCGCCGCCAAAGCGCTCCGCACCCACCTTCGTCAGCGCCGCCGTCAGCGTCGTCTTGCCGTGGTCAACGTGACCAATCGTGCCCACGTTCACGTGCGGCTTCTTGCGTTCAAACTTTTCCTTGGCCATGGCTGTGTTTACTCGGAATCGCTTGGTTGTCTGGATTGGGTGCCGCTTGGCGGCGGCGGGAAAATGGTGCTCACGAATGGAATCGAACCATCGACCTCCTCCTTACCAAGGAGGTGCTCTACCAACTGAGCTACGTGAGCGTTGTCTCGTTGTCTTGCCTGTGCGGGACCAGCAATCAATGGTGGAGCGGGAGACGGGAATCGAACCCGCACCAGTAGCTTGGAAGGCTACGGTTCTACCATTGAACTACTCCCGCGACATGCGGAACCGGCGACTGGTGGAGGGAGGTGGATTCGAACCACCGAAGGCGTAAGCCAGCAGATTTACAGTCTGCCCCCGTTGGCCGCTTGGGTATCCCTCCGTATCGCCTCAAACTCGCGAAACAGCCCGTAATTCTGAAGGCTGGCGTGCGCCCTGTCAACGCATTTCGATGCGCCCGGACAGGCCCGCGCGGGACTCAGACGTTGAACCGGAAATGCAGGATGTCCCCCTCCTGCACGCGGTACTCCTTGCCCTCCAGCCGCAGCCGCCCCGCCTCGCGGGCGCCGGCCTCGCCGCCGTACTTGACGAAGTCCTCGTAGGCGATGGTCTCGGCGCGGATGAACCCCTTCTCGAAGTCGCTGTGGATCACCCCCGCCGCCTGCGGCGCGGTGGCCCCGGCCCTGACCGTCCAGGCGCGCACCTCCTTCACGCCGGCGGTGAAGAAGGTCAGCAGGCCGAGCAGCCGGTAGGCCGCCCGGATCAGCCGGTTCAGGCCCGGCTCGTCCAGGCCCATGTCGGCCAGGAAGACGTTGCGGTCGGCATCGTCGAGCTGGACCAGCTCCTCCTCGATCGCGGCCGACACCGGCACCACCTCCGCCCCCTCTTCCGCCGCCCGGGCACGCACCGCCTCCAGGTGGGGGTTGCCGGTGAACCCGTCCTCCAGGACGTTGGCCACGTACAGCACCGGCTTCATGGTCAGCAGGAACAGTTCCCGGACCATGGCGCGCTCCTCGTCCGACAGCGGGACCGTCCGGGCCGGCCGGCCGGCGTCCAGCGCCTCGCGCAGCCGCTGCAGCACCTCGATCCTGGCCCAGGCGTCCTTGTCGCCGCTCTTGGCCACGCGCTCCCAGCGGGTGATGGCCTTGTCCACGGTCTCCAGGTCGGCCAGCGCCAGCTCGGTATTGATCGTGTCGATGTCGGCCACCGGGTCGACCCGGCCGGCGACGTGGACGATGTCCGGGTGCTCGAAGCAGCGCACCACGTGGGCGATGGCGTCCACCTCGCGGATATGGGCCAGGAATTTGTTGCCCAGACCCTCGCCGGAGGCGGCGCCGGCGACCAGCCCGGCGATGTCCACGAACTCGACCGAGGTCGGCACCACCCGCTCCGGCCTGACGATCCTGGCCAGCTCGTCGAGGCGCGGGTCGGGGACCGGCACCACGCCCACGTTGGGCTCGATCGTGCAGAACGGGAAGTTGGCCGCGGCGATGCCCGCCCTGGTCAACGCATTGAAGAGGGTCGACTTGCCCACGTTCGGCAGGCCGACGATGCCACATTGGATGCCCATGCTCGGAACCCGGAAATGGGAGTGGAGGGGGACGGGAACAACGGGACCGCGGCGCGTGCGGTCACCGCCCGTTCTTCGGGGTGTGCAGGCGCTTCATGGCCTCGGCGAAGTCGCCCTGGACCGCCAGCGGCAGCACCTCGAGCGCATCGTCGACGGCACGCCCGATCAGGATCTCGTCGTCGTTGCCGGGGCGCCCCAGCACCCAGGGGGTGACGCGGTCCTTGTGCCCGGGGTGGCCGATGCCGATCCGCAGGCGGTGGAAGCGGCCGTGGCCCAGGTGCTGCATGATGTCGCGCAGGCCGTTCTGGCCGCCATGGCCGCCGTCGAACTTCAGCCGTGCGGTGCCCGGCGGCAGGTCGAGCTCGTCGTGCGCCACCAGCGCCTGCTCCGGCTCGATCTTCCAGTAGCGCAGCACCGCGGCCACCGACTTGCCACTGTGGTTCATGAACGTCGCCGGCTTGAGCAGCCAGAGCGTGCGCCCGGCGAAATCGATCCTGGCGGTCTCGCCGAACAGCTTGCCCTCCAGGCCGAAGCGGCCGCCCGCCTTCTCCGCGAGCGCGTCAACGAAACGGAACCCGGCGTTGTGCCGGGTCCGCGCGTATTCCTGGCCCGGGTTGCCCAGGCCGACGATGAGCCGCAATCCTTCCATCGTGCAGCCGCAGGGCCGCGGCCCCTCGGCGGGGCCGCGCCCAGGAGCGGATTACTCCTTCTTCTCGCCCGCTTCCCCGGAGCCTTCGCCGGCCGCCGGCTCCTCCTCGGTGCGGGCGGCCTTGGCGATGACCACCGCGAGGTCGTGCTCCTTGCCCAGCTTCAGGTCGGGCAGCTCGACGCCCGCCGGCAGCTTGAGGTCGGACAGGTGGATCACCTGGCCGACGGCCAGCTCGGACAGGTCGACCTCGATGTACTCCGGCAGGTCCTTCGGCAGGCACTCCACGGTCACTTCGTTCAGCTCGTGGGTCACCACCACCTCGGACGACTTGCCGGCCGGGGACTTGTCCTCGTTCACGAAGTGCAGCGGCACGGAGGTGCGCAGCTTCTCGTCCTCGCTCACGCGCTGGAAGTCCAGGTGCAGGATCAGCTGCTTGTACGGGTGGCGCTGGATGTCGCGCAGCAGCACCTTCTGGATGTCGCCGTTGAGGTTCAGGTCCAGGATCGAGGAGTAGAACCACTCGTTCTGGCTCGCCACCCAGACGGGCGCGTGGTCGATCTGGATGCTGACCGGCGGCAGGTTGCCACCGTAGACGATGGCCGGGACCTTGCCCGCGCGGCGAAGGCGGCGGCTCGCACCCTTCCCTTCGTCCGTGCGGCGTTCGACCTTGATTTCGTGAGTCGTTGCCATGTTTGCTTCTCTTCTTCAGATGGTGAATCCGCCTCGCGGCGGTGTGGATCGCTCGCCCGCGACCAGGCGAGCGGTGTTCGTCAGTCCAGGTACAGCGAACTGACGGATTCGCCGAAGGAAATCCGGCGGATGGTTTCGGCCAGCAGCTCCGCGACGCTCAACTGGCGGATGCGGCTGCAGGCCCGGGCCGCCTCCGACAGCGGGATGGTGTCGGTCACCACCAGCTCGTCGAGCTGCGACCGGTTGATGTTGTCGATGGCCGGGCCGGACAGCACCGGGTGCGTGCAGTACGCGACCACCTTGTTGGCGCCCTGGGCCTTGAGCGCCGCCGCCGCCGCGCACAGCGTGCCCGCGGTGTCCACGATGTCGTCCACCAGCACGCAGGTCTTGCCGGCGACGTCGCCGATGATGTTCATCACCGTGGCCACGTTGGCCTTCGGGCGGCGCTTGTCGATGATCGCCAGATCGGCGTCATCGAGCCGCTTGGCGATCGCCCGCGCCCGGACCACGCCGCCGACGTCCGGAGAAACCACGATCAGGTTGTCGGTGCCGTACGCGCGCCAGATGTCGGCCAGCAACAGCGGCGAGGCGTAGACGTTGTCGACCGGGATGTCGAAGAAGCCCTGGATCTGGTCGGCATGCAGGTCGACGGTCAGCAGGCCGTCGGTCCCGACCGCCTCGAACATCCTGGCCGCCACCTTGGCGGTGATCGGCACGCGCGAGGAACGCAGGCGCCGGTCCTGGCGCGCGTAGCCGAAGTACGGCACCACGGCGGTGACGCTGGCCGCGGACGCGCGCTTGAGCGCGTCGATCAGCGCCATCAGCTCCATGAAGTTCTCGGCGGTGGGCGCGCAGGTCGGCTGGACCACGAAGACGTCCTGCCGGCGCACGTTCTCCTCGATCTCGATCTGGACCTCGCCGTCCGAGAACCGGGAGACCAGCGCCTTGCCCAGGCGCACCCCGAGCTCCCGGCAGATCGACTGCGCCAGGGGCCTGTTCGCGTTGCCCGAGAAGATCAACAGGTTCCGATCTTCCTTCATGTCGTCACAGCCGATGCCGGAGGGGGTTGGGAAGCGGATCCGGCCCGGTGCGACGGCGGGCCGGCCTGCCGCTGCCGTTCCCGGTGCCGGATCCTCGTTTGTGGGTGGCAGGGGCGGAAGGATTCGAACCTACGAATGCCGGGATCAAAACCCGGTGCCTTAGACCACTTGGCGACGCCCCTGTCGTTCTGGAACCGTGGCCGTGAGCACCGGCAAGGCGGCGGCGTTACACCGCGCCATCACCGGACAGTTCCCGGCCCTGCGTTTCCGGCCGCCTCGAGCGCGTCCAGCAGCGGCGAGCGCGCCGCCCCCGCGGCCACCCACGCGTGCAGCGGGGAAGGCAGCGCGGCGAGCGCGGCTTCGGCCGATTCGCGCGTGGCGAACTCGACGAAGCAGCCGCTGCCCGTCCCGGTCAACCGCGGCGTGCCGATGCGCGCCAGCGCGGCGAAGGCGGCCTCGACGGCCGGTTCGCGGCTGCGCAGCACAGGCTCGAACGCATTGCCGAGCGGAGCACCCGAAACGAAGTCCGGTATTGTCGCGGGCGCGGCATTCCTCGTCAATTCAGGCGCTTGGAACAGCACCGCGGTCGGGACGTGGACGCCCGGGCTGGCGAGCACGTACCAGGCCCCGGGCAGGTCGAGCGGCGTCAGCAACTCGCCCACCCCTTCCGCCCAGGCGTTGCGGCCGCGCACGAACACCGGCACGTCCGCACCGAGCGACAGCCCGAGCCCGGCCAGCCGGTCCTCGCCCAGCCGGCAGCCCCAGAGCAGGTCCAGCGCGCGCAACACGGTGGCCGCGTCCGAGGAACCACCGCCGAAGCCGCCCCCCGCCGGGATGCGCTTTTCGACGGCGATGTCAGCACCCTTGGCGACATTGGCTTCCTTTTGCAGCAGTTTCGCCGCGCGGACCATCAGGTCGCGATCCTCGTCCACGCCCGGGACGGAGGTGCCGACGCGACGGATCCGGCCATCGTCCCGCAGGCGGATGTGGACGGTGTCGCCCCAGTCCAGGATCCGGAACACGGTCTGCAGGGTGTGGTAGCCGTCGGGGCGGCGGCCGGTGATGCGCAGGAACAGGTTCAGCTTGGCCGGGGCAGGCCAGGCGCTCCATCCCTCCCCGGCCGGGAACTCCAGGCTCATGGCATCAGCGCTTCCCAGCGGTCCACGACCAGGCGCACCTTCGCGTCGCCGCGGACGGCCTCGATCCGGCGCGGCAGCGCCGGCAGGGGGCCGTCCTCCGGATGCCAGTCGCGGTACTCGATGCGCCAGCCCAGCTGCCCGATGCTCGCCGGCAACCCTCCTTCGCCGTAGACGACTTCCGCCCGCCCCGCACCGGAGGCGGCGATGCCACGCACCCAGTCCACCAGCGCCCGCACCGGGATGTCCCAGCCGGTGGCCTCGAACAGCATCCGCTCCACCTGCGCGTCCTCGCGCGGGCCGCCCCCGATGCCCTCCAGCCTGGCGCCCGCGGCATCGCCGGAGAGCCGCCAGCCCTGGCGCGTGACCGGGGCGCGCAGGACGATGTCGTAGCGCCCGCCCTGCTGGGTCCATTCGAGGCGGCCGCTGCCGCCCTGCCCGTGCCCGGACACCGCCACCCGCCCCTCGATCCGCCAGCCGGAAAGGCGCGCGCGCGCTTCCTCCCTGGCCACGGCCAGCGCCGGATCGGCGGTGGTGGGCACGCGCGCGGGCCGGGTGGCGCAGGCCGACAGCAACAGCAGCAGGGCCGCGAGGCAGGCGGCGGTGGCGCGCGACAGGCTCATGCCCCGGTGTTCGCCAGCGCCCGTTGCAGCGCGCGGTTGTCGGGATCGAGCCGGCGCGCCTCGTCGAAGTAGCGCCGCGCCTCGTCGCGGCGGCCCAGCATCCACAGCACCTCGGCCACGTGCGCGGCGATCTCCGCGTCCTTCTGCATGGTGTAGGCGCGGCGCAGCTCGACCAGAGCCTCCTCGAGACGGCCGAGGCGGTACAGCACCCAGCCGTAGCTGTCGATGATCGCGGCGTTGTCCGGCTCGGCGATGCGGGCGCGCTCGATCAGCTCGAGCGCCTCCTCGTAGCGGCTGGTACGGTCGGCCAGGGTGTAGCCGAGCGCGTTGAGCGCGGCGACGTTGTCCGGGTCCACCACCAGGATCCGGCGCAGGTCGGCCTCGGCGCGGGCGATGTCGTCGCGGCGCTCCCACATCAGGCCGCGCGCGTAGAGCAGCATCGCCGAATCCGGATACGCGGCCAGCCCGCGCGCGAGCGCATCGGCCTCGCCCTCGGCATCTCCGTCCTTCTCGCGCAGCTCGGCCTCGAGCAGATAGGCCGACTGGCGCAGCTCGTCATCCGCCGTGGCATCGTTCTGCAGTTCGCGCAGGGCCTCGTAGGCCTCGCCGGCACTCCCGAGCTTGTGCAGCACGCTGGCCGCGCGCAGCCGCGCCTGCCAGCGCTGGCCGCCGCCGGGCACGCTCCGGTACCAGTCCAACGCCTCGGCGTGGTGCCCGAGGTATTCGGCGACCTGCCCGAGCAGCAGGCGCTGCGACGGATCGGGATGGTTGCTTTCGCGCTTGAGCTCCCCGTAGAGCCCCTCGAGCGCCTCCCGGTCCTCCGCACGGGCCAGCAGCGAGGCGCGCATGGCCTGGACGCGCACGTCCTGCGGCCCCTGCGCGAGGATGCGCTCGGCGGCGCGGGGATCCCCGAGCGCGTCGTACTCGGTGGCGATGGCCAGGCGCAGTTCCGGCGCATGGCTGGCGGCGTCCTCGGCTTCCCGCAACGCCGCGCGCGCGGCTTCGGTGTCGCCCGCCTCGCGCAGCCGGCTGGCACGCAGCAGAGCCACGCGCGGCTCGCCCGGGAAGCGCCGCACGATCCGATCCAGGATGTCGTCGGCCAGCGCCTCCTGGTCGAGCCGGTACGCCAGGTCGCCGAACACCAGCCAGGCCGGCAGCGCGTCGGGCATGGCGTCGCCGGCGACCAGCCGGCGCAGCAGCTTCGCCGCCAGCCGCTGGTCACGCGAGCCGCCCAGGACCTGCACCACGTAGCGCCAGCCCCGGCCGGAGGCATCACGCAGCATCGCGTCCAGCTCGCGGTACGCGGCCTGCTGCTTCCCCCTGCGGATCGCGAGCGTGGCTTCGGCGGCACGCATCTCCAGGGTCCGCGGGGCCCGCGCGCGCCACAGCGCCAGGGCCTCGGCCGCACGGCGGTCGTCGTTGCCCAGCAGGGCCAGGCGGGCGGCGCGTTCGGCCAGCCCGGCATCGCCCTCGGCCGCCTTCGCCGCGTCCAGGTACCAGCCGATGGCCTCGTCGAGCCGGCCGGCCTGCAGGGCGTACTCGCCGGCCATGGTCGCGCCGAGCACGTCGTCGCGCAGCGGGTCGCGCGGCTCCGCGGCCAGCCCCCCCGCACCCGCGGCGGCCAGCACGCAGGCCAGCAGCAGGCGCCGGAACGTTTTCTGGTGGCGGGCGGGCATCGGCGGCAACCGGGGCGTAAAATGGCGAAAACGCCCGGAAGCTTATCGCAAGCGCCTGAACGTGCCGGAAGCGGCGGGACACCGCGACCGGCCCACCAGGCGGCCAGCCACCCAGCGCATGACCCTGCTCGCCATCGGCATCAACCACCAGACCGCGCCGGTCGCCCTGCGCGAGCAGGTGGCGTTCGCCGAAAGCACGGTCCCGGCCGCGCTCGCGCAGCTGCGCGCGCTGCCCGGCGTGCGCGAGGTCGTACTGCTGTCCACCTGCAACCGCACCGAGCTGTACGCGGCCGTCGAAGGCGACGGCGACGCGCTGGCCGACTGGCTCGCCACCCAGCCGGAAGGCCGCGGCGACCTGCACGCCTACCTCTACCGCCACCGCGACGAGGCGGCGGTGCGCCATCTGTTCCGGGTTGCCAGCGGGCTGGACTCGCTGGTGCTGGGCGAGCCGCAGATCCTGGGCCAGGTCAAGCATGCCTGGGCGCTCGCGCGCGAGGCCGGCACCCTTGGCGGCGAGCTCGACCGCCTGTTCCAGCACGCCTTCGTCACCGCCAAGCGCGCACGCACCGAGACCCGCATCGGCAACAGCCCGGTCTCGGTCGCCTCGCTCGCGGTGCGGCTGGCCCAGGAATCGTTCGCCCGCCCGGAGGACTCGGTGGTGCTGCTGATCGGCGCCGGCGAGACCATCGAGCTGGCCGCGCGCCACCTGACACAGGCGAAGGTGAAGCGCCTGCTGGTCGCCAACCGTACCTATGTGCACGCGCAGGAGCTGGCATCGCGCCACGGCGCGGTCGCGCTGCCGCTGGACGAACTGGACCGTCACCTGTTCCTCGCCGACGTGGTGTTCAGCGCCACCGCGAGCCGCGACCCGGTCCTCACCCGCGCGCAGATCGCCGCGGCGATGGCCGCGCGCCGGCACCGTCCGATGCTGCTGATGGACCTGGCGGTGCCGCGCGACATCGAGCCGGAAGTCGCCACCGTCGAGGACGTGTTCCTCTACACCATCGACGACCTGCAGCGGCTGGTCGAGCGCAACCGCCGCGACCGCCACGAGGCCGCGGCCGACGCCGAGGCCATCGTCGACCTGCAGGTCGCGCGCTATGCCCAGGCCCTGGCCGCGGGCGCGCGCAACGAGCCGCTCAAGCGCCTGCGCGCGCACGGCGAGGCGGTGCGCGCCGAACTGCTGGCGAAGGCGAAGCAGCAGCTCGCCACGGGGCAGGATCCCGGATCCGTGCTCGAGCACCTGGCGCACGCGCTGACCAACCGCCTGCTGCACGCGCCCACCGCGGCCCTGCGGGAGGCCGCCCTCGCCGGCGGCGACGACACCTTCGCCCGCTGCCTGGACCGTGTGCTCTCCGCGGAACCGCGCGGATCGGCGCCGGGCCGGAACGGGACGGGCGCCTAGCGGCGGCACGCCCGCCACCGCCCGCCCGTCCACGCCCCCGCCGGAGCCGCCATGCACCCCACCCTGCGCCGCAAGCTCGAAGCCCTCGCCGAACGCCGCGACGAACTGGAGCGGCTGCTCGCCGATCCCGCCATCGCCGCCGATGCCGCGAAGTTCCGCTCGCTCTCGCGCGAGTTCGCGCGGCTTGCACCGCTGGCGGACGCGCTTGCCGTGGAACGCCGCGCGCGCGAGGACCTGGCCACGGCAGAGGCGATGCGCGAGGACCCCGAGTTGCGCGAGCTCGCCGAGGAGGAGATCGCCCAGGCGAAGGCGCGCCTGGAGCAGATCGAGGACCGGCTGATGACGCTGCTGGTGCCGCGCGACGTGCGCGACGACGGCGGCCTGTACCTCGAGATCCGCGCCGGCACCGGCGGCGACGAGGCCGCGATCTTCGCCGGCGACCTGCTGCGCATGTACACGCGCTACGCCGAGCGCCAGGGCTGGCGGGTGGAGATCGAGTCGGCCAACCCCGGCGAGCACGGCGGCTTCCGCGAGGTCATCGCCAGGGTCGAAGGCGAAGGCGCGTACGCGAAGCTCAAGTTCGAATCGGGCACCCACCGCGTCCAGCGCGTGCCGGAGACCGAGTCGCAGGGCCGCATCCACACCTCCGCGGCGACGGTGGCGATCATCCCGATCGAGGAGGAAGGCGAGCCGGTGGAGATCAACCCGGCGGACCTGCGGATCGACACTTTCCGTTCCTCCGGCGCCGGCGGCCAGCACGTCAACAAGACCGACTCGGCGGTACGCATCACCCACCTGCCCACCGGGATCGTGGTCGAGTCCCAGTCCGAGCGCAGCCAGCACGCCAACCGCGAGAAGGCGATGAAACGCCTGCGCGCCACCATCGCCGAGATGGAGGCCGCGCGCCGCGCCGCGGAAACCGCGGCCAGCCGCAGGCTGCAGGTCGGCAGCGGCGACCGCAGCCAGCGCATCCGCACCTACAACTTCCCGCAGGGCCGGGTCACCGACCACCGCGTCGAGGGCCTGACCCTGTACGACCTGCAGAACATCCTCGACGGCGACCTCGACGTGCTGATCGAGCGGCTGGCACGCGAGCACCGCGCCGACGAACTGGCCCGCCTCACCGGGGAATCCTGACCATGCCCGTCACCATCGCCCACGCCAGCCCGGCCGACCTCGACGCGCTCGCCGGGCTGTTCGATGCCTACCGCCGGTTCTACGGCCAGCCGTCGGACCTGGACGCCGCGCGGGAATGGCTGCGCCGGCGCCTGCGTTTCGGCGAGTCGCGTGCGCTGCTGGCGCGCCTCGACGGCGAACCGGCGGGTTTCGCCCAGCTCTACCCGATGTTCTCGTCCGTGCGGCTGGCGCGGATCTGGATCCTGAACGACCTGTTCGTGCAGCCGGCGATGCGCCGCCGTGGCGTGGCACGCCGGCTGCTGGACGCGGCGGCCGGTTTCGCACGCGGGGACGGCGCCGTCGGCATCCAGCTGGAGACCGCGCGCGACAACGAAGCCGCCCGCGCCGCCTACCGCGCCGCCGGCTGGCACGAGGACGCGACCCAGTGGTACTCGCTGGCGTTGCGCTAACCACCTGCCACGGATGCCGCCGGCGCCACGCCTGCGCTACGCTCACGCCATGAGCGCCTCGAACGAATTCATCCCCCTGTCCATCTGCATCCTCACCGTCTCCGACACGCGCACGCTGGCGGAGGACAGCTCCGGCGACTACCTGGCCTCCGCGCTGCAGGCCGAAGGCCACGGCCTGCACGAGCGCGCGCTGCTGCCGGACGACCGCTACGCGCTGCGGGCGCTGGTGTCGAAGTGGATCGCCGACCCCGCGGTGGACGGCATCCTGGTCACCGGCGGCACCGGCTTCACCGGCCGCGATTCCACCCCCGAGGCGCTGCTGCCGCTGCTGGACAAGGAGATGCCAGGCTTCGGGGAACTGTTCCGCGCGATCTCGTTCGAGGAGATCGGCACCTCCGCGCTGCAGTCGCGCGCGTTCGCGGGACTGGCCAACGGCACCTTCCTGTTCGCCCTGCCGGGCTCGACCTCGGCCTGCCGCACGGCATGGGAGCAGATCATCCGCGCACAGCTCGACGCGCGCACCCGGCCCTGCAACCTCGCCACGCTCCGGCCGCGGCTGAAGGAACCTGCGTGACGCCGGGCACCGGGCCTGGCGGACGGCAGTGGGGCAGCCGCAGCCGGGCGGGGACATGGCCGCGCGCGGCACGCGTGCAGCCCGAACCGCACCCCGGCGGCGGACCTCCGGCCGGCGGCCGGGCGCTCAGCGCACCTCGAAGGAAACGTCCTCCGGCACCGCCGGCACGTCCGGCTCGCGCACGACCTCGTCCACGCGCGCCTGTGGCGGCCCTTCCTCCAGCCATTGCGCCAGCACCTCGATGGCGTGCGCGTCGCCGCAGGCGACCACCTCGACGCTGCCGTCCGGCAGGTTCCTCGCCCAGCCGCGCAGGCCCAGCGCCTGCGCCTGGGCGCGTGTGCCGGCGCGGAAGAACACACCCTGCACCTTGCCACGGATGGTGAAGCGCGCTGTGGCCATCACGCGCCTCCCGCCACCGGGCCACCGGCGCCGGCGATGGTGTCCTCGATCTCCTTCGCCGTCACCGGCCCGAGGAACTGGCGCGCGACGCGGCCGTCGGGCGCGATCAGGTAGGTCATCGGCAGCCCGCGCGGCGTGTCGAAGTCGGCCGGCGGGTCGTACACGTCGATGATGGCGACCGGGTAGGCCACGGGGTGTTCCTGGAGGAACGCACGCATCTCCTCCGGCGAGATCTCCTCGTAGGCCAGGCCCACGACCTCGATGTGCTCGCGCATCACGTCGAGCGCCGACAGCTCCGGCATCTCCTTCAGGCAGGGCGAGCACCACGTCGCCCAGAAGTTGACCACCACCCATTTGCCGCGGTGCTCGGCCAGGTCGTACTCCGTGCCGTCGATGGTGGTGACCCGCAGCGTCGGCACCTCGGGCTTGCCGGTCCCTTCCCCTTCCCCGGCCACGATGTCGGGCAGCGGCGGATCGGCGGCCGCGGGCTGCGGCGCCGGGGCCTGTTCCTCAGGCCTGTCCCCCGACCCGCAGGCGGACAGCGTCAGCAGCGAAAGGCAGCACATCAGGACGGTCGGCAGGTGCTTCATTGCAACGTTCCTTCGGGGAAGAGGCTGGCGACCCTGCGCCTGAGCAGGTCGCGCAGCGGGACGCGGAGTTCGTCGAGGGTACCCGCGGCGGCGGCGCCCAGGGCATCGTCCCGGCACGGCAGGTGGGCCTCGGCCACGGGGATGCGCAGGTTGCAGGCCTCGTAGAGTTCGCCCAGGGTCACGTCTCCGAGGTCGCGCGACAGCAGCCATTCACCGGACTCGGCGCGTGCCACCAGGCCGATGCCGGACAGCTGCGCGAGCAGCTCCTGCAGCAGGCTGTCGGTCAGCATCGGCTCCAGCTCCAGGATCCGCGCGGTGTGCAGCCCCCGGCCCTGCCGGCGCGCCTGCGCGAACCTCCCGAGCAGGCGCAGCAGGCCGTAGATCTCGTAGCCCTCCGGCAGGCGCATCGAGGCCGGCTGGTAACGGAACGCGGACAGAGCCGAGGCGAACGAGGCACCCAGCAGCACCGCCGTCCAGCACAGGTAGATCCACATCAGCAGGATCGGGAACGCCGCCAGCGCGCCGTACAGCCGCTGGTAGCCGTCGAAGCCGGCCAGGTAGATCCCCAGCCCCCACTTGATGCACTCCAGCAGCAGGGCCGCGACCAGCGCCCCGGCGAACGCGTGGCGCCATTCCACGCCGCGGTGCGGGACCACGCGGTAGACCGCGGTGATCGCGCCGAGTTCGATCAGGAACGGCGCGCATCGGACCCAGAGGTTCGACACCCAGCGGCCTTCCTCGGTGCTGAACAGCGGCAGCGCGAAGATCCAGGCCGAGAACGCAAGCGAGGCCGCCGCCAGCAGCGACCCGAGCGTCAGCACCGTCCAGTACACCAGGAAGCGGCTCAGCCGCGGGCGCGCCGCCGGCACGCGCCAGATGCGGTTGAAGGTGGATTCGACGCTGTTGAGCGTCACCAGCAGCGACAGCACCAGCGCCACCACGCCGGCCACGGTCAACTGGCCGGTATTCTCCGTGAGCCGCAGCAACAGGTCGCGGAGCCGGCTGGCGGCACCCGGGACGAAGTTGCGGAACACGAAGTCGGTCAGCGCCTCGCGCCACTCCGAGAACACCGGGAAGACCGAGAGGATGCCGAACACGACCACCGCCAGCGGCACCAGCGCGAAGATCGTGGTGTAGGCCAGGGACGCCGCGGCCTGGAACAGGTTGTCGTCGAGGAACCGCCTGGCGAGGAAGCGGGCGAAGGACTCCATCCGCGCACGGTCGCGGAGGCGCCCGGCCCAGCGGTTGGCGGTGTCCAGCGGCTCCATGCGCGAAGCGTAGCAGACGCACTTCACAGCGGACGCCCCCCGCTGTCAAACTGCCGCGCGCATGCGTGCCGTCCCGCGTCACCGTGGCGGACGGCCGGGAGGAACAGATGGCCGACATCCTGGTGCTCTACTACAGCCGCAACGGTTCGGTCGCCGCGCTGGCACGGCAGATCGCGCGCGGGGTCGGCGAGGTCGCGGGCATGGCCGCGCGCCTGCGCACGGTCCCGCCTGTGGCGCCGGTGACCGAGGCCGCGGCACCGCCGGTGCCGGAGCACGGCGCGCCCTACGTCACCCGCGAGGACCTGGCCGAATGCACCGGCCTGCTGGTCGGCAGCCCCACCCGTTTCGGCAACATGGCCGCGCCGATGAAGCATTTCTTCGACACCCTCGGCGCGGAGTGGGCCAGCGGCACGCTCGCCGGCAAGCCGGCCGGGGTGTTCACCTCCACCGCCACCCAGCACGGCGGCCAGGAATCGACCCTGCTGTCGATGATGCTGCCGCTTCTGCACCACGGCTGCGTGCTGGTCGGCCTGCCCTACACCCTGCCGGCGCTGTCGTCCACCCGCGGCGGCGGCACACCGTACGGCGCCAGCCACGTCGCCGGCCCGCAGGACGACCCGGAACTGACCGCGGACGAGGCCCTGCTGGCGCGCGCCCATGGGCGGCGCGTCGCGGAGCTGGCCGCGCGGCTGTCGCCGTGAGCACCGCCAGGACCCGCCCCGCTTCCAGGCACGTGCTCGCAGCGCTGCTGGCGGCACTCGCGGGCGTCTACGCCCTGCGCTTCGCGCACGATGCGCACCGGGCCGCGGCCTGGGTGCTGTTCTGCCTGCCGCCGCTGCTGCTGGTCCCGGGCGCATGGCGCGGGCGCAGGCTGCCCTCGTTCTGGGCCTCGGTGCTGGCGCTGCTGTGGTTCGCGCACGGGGTGATGGAGGCATGGTCCGTCCCCGCCGTCCGCGGCCACGCGCTGGCGGTGACGGCACTGTCGCTGGGCATCGTGTTCGCCGCGTCCTGGCCGGCGCTGTCGGCGCGCTTCGCGCGGCGCCGGTAGAATGCGCGTCCCGCAACGCCACCCCGGAGGCCGGGCATGGAAGAGCTGCTGATCGTCACCACCGGCGGCACCATCGACAAGGTCTATTTCGACGACAAGTCCGACTACCAGGTCGGCGACCCGCAGATCGGCCGGATCCTCGAGGAACTCGGCGTCGCCTTCCGCTTCCGGGTGATCCCGATCCTACGCAAGGACTCGCTGCACATCACCGACGCCGACCGCGAGCTGGTGCGCGCCACCATCGCCGCGCAGCCGGCGCGGCACGTGCTGGTCACCCACGGCACCGACACCATGATCGCGACCGCGAAGGTGCTGGCCTCCATCCCGGACAAGACCATCGTGCTCACCGGCGCGCTCAATCCCGCGCGCTTCCGCGGCTCCGACGCGGAGTTCAACATCGGCACCGCCGTCGGTGCCGTGCAGTCGCTGCCGCCGGGCGTCTACATCGCGATGAACGGGCGGATCTGGAACCCCGGAAAGGTCCGCAAGAACGTCGAGGCCAACCGCTTCGAGGCGGTGGACTGAGGCCTGCCCCTCAGTCGGTCCCGCGGCCCGGGAACCCGGGCCGGACCGGGCCGATCCCCATCCTTGCGTCGGGCTCGATGTACTCCACGTCCGGGTCCCCGCGGAAGCGCCGCATCAGCGCCTCCGCCTCGGCCGGATCGAGCGGGCGGCTGGCGATGAACAGGTCGGCGCCGACGGCAAGGCGGCGCTTCCAGGCGAGCATCACGCCTTCCGGCGCCAGGGCGTCGAGCCGGCGCTGCAATTCGGATGGGTCGCCCGCGGGCGCGCTGCCTTCGCGGAACTTCACGATGAAGCGGTCGCCGGCCGTGGCCGTCGGGTTGGATGCCTGCATGCCCATCTGACCGCTGCCTCCCGCAGTCGCCGCGCACCCCGCCAGCGGGAGTGCCATGGCGAGGCAGGCTACCAGCACCGGCGTCATGGTGGGTCCCGGCATGGCTCGGTCTCCTGCCGCATTCGGGCCTGCCCGCATTGGACCGCACGGCGCATGAACGCCAGGCAAGCCGTCGCCCCGGGGCGGGCGCCGGCGCGACGGCGGCCCCCCGCGGGGGGCCGCCGCTCGGGCGCGTGCCGCGCCTTCAGAAGGTGATGCTCCACGAATTGATGTAACCCGTGTCGCCGCTGGCGTAGTCCGTCACCCGCAGCTTCCAGGTGCCGTTCTTCGGCTCGCTGGACAGGTTCACGGTGTAAGTGCCGATGACGTTGTCCGCGCTGCCGCCGGTGCGGTTGTGCAGCACGTACACACTGCCGTCCGGCGCGACCAGGTCCACCTTCAGGTCGCCACGCCAGGTGTGGCGGATGTCCACCGCGACCGGGGTGTTGCTCGGGGCGTTGCCGGTACGGCCGCTGACCGTGATGGGACTCTCGACCGTGGCGTTGTCGTAGATCGGGTAGTCGGTGTCGTTGGTGTAGGTCTGCGGCGTGTTGCCGCCGCCACCGGCCGTCCAGTCGGCAAGCAGGCTGACGCCCGAGTAGCTGGTGTAGCCGCGCAGCATCACGTGCCAGGTCCCGGCCTGCGGCGAGGCGAAGGTACAGGTCTCGTTGTTGCCGCTCAGGTACGGGCGGCAGTCGTAGGTGCCGGTGGTCGGCTGTGAACCGTGGCGGACGTACAGGTCCACGTCACCGGTGCCGCCGGACGTCTTGATGACGAGGTTGCTGGCACCGGCCGGCACGTTGACGGTCCAGTATTGCGTGCTGCCACTGGCGCCGGACAGGCCGGTCACCGGCACGCCCTTCTGCAGCACGTTGCCGCCACCGCCGTTGTTGCCGCCGAGCACGGCATCCACCGCGGCCTTGGCATCGACGATGCCGGCGCCGATCGGCTGCGAGGGCGTGGCCGGGAAGGGACGCGCGGTGTTCTTCAGCAGCGTCTCCACCTGCGCCGGGGTCAGCGGCGTCGGCGCGACGGACTGCACCAGCGCGACCACGCCGGCCACGTGCGGCGTCGCCATCGAGGTGCCGCTGTACGAGGCGTAGGTCTCCGAACCCGGCGAGGTGCTGCCGCTGTTGAGCGTGGACACGATCGACGAGCCGGGCGCTGCGATGTCGATCAGGGAACCGTAGTTGGAGAAGCTGGAACGCGCGCCGGTGTTGGTCACCGAGGCTACCGCGATCACGTTGTTGCAGTTGGCCGGCGAATAGCCGGACACGTTGGCGTTGTCGTTGCCGGCTGCGATCACCACGGTCGTGCCGCGCGAGACCGCGCTGTTGATCGCGTTCTGCATCGTGGTGCCGCAGGAGCCCTGGCCACCGAGGCTGAGGTTGATCACCTCCGCCGGGTTGGCGTTGGCGGGAACGCCGCCGACCGTGCCTCCGGAAGCCCAGATGATGGCGTCGGCGATGTCGGAATCGTAGCCGCCGCACCTGCCGAGCACGCGCACCGGCACGACCTTGGCGTTGAACGCGGTGCCGGCGACGCCCTTGCCGTTGTTGGTCACCGCGGCGACCGTGCCGGCGACATGGGTACCGTGCCAGCTCGAGCTTTGCGCGGAATGCGGGAAGCCGCACTGGTTGGCGCTGACCCAGTCGCCCGGGTCGCTCGGGTCGGGATCGCGGCCATTGCCGTCGTTGGCGACGAAGGAATCGCTGATGAAGTCGTAGCCCGGCAGGATGTTGGCGTTGAGGTCGCTGTGGCTGGTGATGCCGGTGTCGAGCACCGCGACCACCACCCCCGCGCCGGTCGCCCTGTCCCAGGCCTCGGTCGCGCGGATGCCGCCGGCGCCGGTGCCGAAGCCGTACTGCTGGCTGAAGTAGGTATCGTTCGGGGTGAGGAACAGGCGGTTGAGCTTGTCGACCTCGACGTACTCGACGTCCGGATCGGCCGCGAGCTGGCGCATCAGCGACTCGGCCTCGGCGCGGTCCAGCTTGCGATCGGTGCGGATCACCTCCGCGCCCGTGGCCGTGCGGCGCAGGCGCTGGATGCCTGGCGCGCGGCGCGAGGCATCGGCGGGCAACGCCCTCGCCGCCCTTGCCAGTGCCTTCTCCAGGCTGGCGTCGTCGGTGCGCGTGGCGCTGCCTTCCCGGTACTTCACGATGAAGCGGTCATGCAGCTCCGCGGACCGCAGGCCGTCGAGGTTCAGCCGCTCGGCCGCCACGGCGCCGGTGGCACACAGGGCCGTGGCCGTGGCCAGCGCCAGGGCATGCAGGCGGATGCGTCCGATCGAGACATCTGACTTCGACATCGACAATACCCCCAGAAAGTAGGAAAAAGCCGCATTGCACGGCGGAACTCCGGACCGGGGACGGGTCAGGAACGGTGGGGGGAGAACGGGCGTCCCTGTCGCCGCCGGGAACCGGCGTGGCTGCGGGCAGGCCCGGACGGCGCCCGCGGAAACGACGCTAAGGGACCGCCGCATGAAGGCTCAAGGGGGCGGGGACGATGCAGTTCCGGGGGAAAGCGCGGCTGCCGTCACGGATCCGCGCATTGGCCGGCCGCAGGCCCGGGCATCACAGCATGCCGGTCTCGAGGCGGGCGGCCTCCGACATCATCGAGCGGTTCCACGGCGGGTCGAACACCAGCTCGACGTCGGCCTCCTCGACGGTCGGGATCATCTCCAGCTTGCTGCGCACGTCGTCGACGAGGATCTCGCCCATGCCGCAGCCGGGCGCGGTCAGGGTCATCTTCACCTCGACCGCGCGACGGCCCTCGCCACGCGGCACGACGTTGGCCTCGTACACCAGGCCAAGGTCGACCACGTTGATCGGGATCTCGGGGTCGTAGCAGGTGCGCAACTGCTGCCAGACCAGACGCTCGACCGCGGCGTCATCGGCGTCCTCGGGCAGTTCCAGCGGCGGCGGCGGTTCCTTGCCGATGGCGTCGGCATCCTTGCCGGCGACGCGGAACAGGTTGCCCTCCACGAACACCGTCCAGCTGCCGCCCAGCGCCTGGGTGATGTAGCCCACGCTGCCCGCGGGCAGGGTCACGGTCTCGCCCTGGGGGACCATGACGACTTCGCAATCGCGCTCGAAGCGCACCGGTTCGCTGCTGCGGGAGTACATGGGGACGGGATGGGGGCGGCGGCGCGCCGCTCAAGTCCTTCCATTGTACCGGCGTCGAACGGGTATCCTGCCGCAACAGCCTGTTCCCCCGCCGCGCATGCCCAGTCCCTTTCCCGTCCGCACGGCCCTGTCCGCCCTCCTCCTGCTGGCGCTGTCCAGCCTCGGTTTCGCCGCCGCCTGGGTCCTGCTGGCCGCCTGGACGGGCCGGGGCTGCAGCGCCATGGCCGTGTTCGCCGGGCTGGACATGGCGCTGATGCTGCGCATGGCCCGGGTACGGCCCGGCACGCGGCGCGCGGCCACCGCCGTGCTCGCCACGGCGTTCACCATCTTCCTGGCCTGCTGGGGTATCGCCGCGGCACGGATCGGGGGGCCGCTCGGGCTGATGCCCTGGGAATCGCTGCTGCGCATGGGCACCGAATTCGGCTGGCTTCTGGTGCGGCTGGGCACCACCGCCGGCGACCTGGCCTGGTTCGCCGCCGGGCTGCTGGCCGCCCTGCTCGCCTCACGCTGAGGATGCCGCCGGGAACAGTTCGTCCAGGCAGCCGGCGAAGATCGCGATGGCCTCGCCGATCTCGCGCACGGACAGCCCGCAATAGCCCATCAGCAGCCCGGCACGGTCGGGCGGATCGCCGGCGTAGTACGGCGAGATCGGGTACAGGCCCAGCCCGCGGGAACGCGCCAGCGCGATGAGGGCGTCACCCTCGGCACGGCTGCGGTCGCGCAGCCACACCACCAGGTGCATGCCTGCACGCGAATCGGCGATCTCCAGGCGCCCCCGGCTGCAGTCGCTCAACCCCGCGATCAGGGTGGCGCGCCTCTCCTTCAACGTGCGCGCGCTGCGCCTGAGGTGGCGCTCGAAACTGCCATCGCGCATGAAGTTGGCCAGCGCCACCTGCTCGACCGCCGGCGAGCCGAAATCCTCCGCCCACTTCGCGGCGGTGAAATCACGGCGCAGGGCCGGCGGCACCAGCAGGTAGCCCAGCCGCAAGGCCGGGAAGATCGCCTTGGAGAAGGTCCCCACGTAGATCACCCTGCCCTGCCGGTCCAGCGAGCGCAGCGCCGCCAGCGGCCGGCCGTCGTACCGGAACTCGCCGTCGTAGTCGTCCTCGAAGATCCAGCTGCCGTGGCGCGCGGCGTACTCCAGCAGCTCCACGCGCCGGGCGAGCGACATCACCGCGCCCGTGGGGAACTGGTGCGACGGCGTCACGCAGACCAGCTTCGGCGCAGGCTCCGGCAACAGGTCTGCGCGCAGCCCCTCGTCGTCGACCGGCACCCTATGGACCCGCGCGCCATGGATCTGGAGGCCCATGCGGATCGCAAAGTAGTGCGGCTCCTCGATCGCCGCCGCATCGCCGGGATCGAGCAGCACCTGCATGGTCACCGCCAGCGCCTGCTGGGTCCCCGCGACCACCAGCACGTCATCCGGGTCGGCGTGGATCCCGCGCCGGCGGGCCAGGTAGTCGCAGATCGCCTCGCGCAGCTCACGCACTCCCTGGATCGCGGGGTAGGCGGGCCGCGTGTAACCGGCCGCGTGCGACAGCGCGCGCGCCCATGCCGTTGTCAGCAGCGGATTGGTCAGGGGCACGCCGTACTGGAACGAGTACCGCACCCCCGGGATCGCGCGCCCTGGCATGTCATCGCACCTGAAGGTCTCTCTCGCGCGCGCGGCATAACGCGACTGGGCGGCGAGAGCTTCCTCCGCCGGCCCGGACGGGGAACCGGCGGACGCGGGCCAATGCCGCGACACGTAGCTGCCCGATCCGACGCGCCCCTCGATGAATCCTTCGGCGCGCAATTGCTCGTAGGCCGCCAGCACGGTGTTGCGGGACACGCCGAGTTCCTCGGCCAGCCACCGGGTCGGGGGCAGCCTGCTGCCGGCCGCGAACCTGCCCTGCAGGATCCCGGCCCTCAGCGCACGCGTCAGTTGCGCGTGCAAAGGCCCATGTCCGTCGAGAATCATGGCATGGCCTCGCGCGTGAACATTGGCACCATTCGATGACGCGCGATTGGCCCTTGATAGTACCAATTGCATGGGGCCTGATGGGGCCATTCCCCACGCCGCCCCACGACCATGCCCATCCTCCTGATCCGCATCGCTGGTTCGTGCAACGCGTGCCTTCGCGTCCCGCATGCCGCCATCTCCTGCGGCCTGGCCCTGGCCATGCTCGGCACCAGCCTGGCCATCGCCTGGTGGGCCGGGGGGAGCACATCGCCAACGCGCGTGCTGCGACTTCCCGCAGGAACGGCCGGGACAGTCTCCATCACATCCTGCTACGTGCTTTTCGTCGCGGTGATGTGCGTGCTCGCCGCGGCCTACCGGGGCCTTGCGCGCATATTCCCCGTGCTGATGCGCGACAACGTGGCCTGTGGTGCTGCCTACGGTCTGGTGATGTGCATGCTGCTGTCCGGCGCGATCCTCCCGGCCCTCACGGGACACCCCCTGCATGACCCGCCGGCCTGGACCGCCACATGCATGTCAGCCCACCTCTCTCCGGCATGTTTCTGAACGTCCCCGCGGAGCGGCATCCGGCCCCATCCATACCGCCAGAAAAGGCTCTGGTCCGGCAGTCCCGGGCCACTTTCCAATTCACGCGGATCCATTGACAGGCACCGGAGCAATGTCTCTTCCCTCCCCTCTCCGCCATGTCCTCGCCGGCGGACTGGTCGCCGGCACGCTCGACCTCATCTACATCTGCACGCTGTGGGGCGCGAAAGGCATCGGCCCCGTCCGCATCCTGCACAGCATCGCCGCCGGATGGGTGGGACGCGAGGGGGCGGTGGCCGGGGGGTGGCAGACCGCGGTGCTCGGCCTGGTTTCGCACTATTTCATCGCCACCTGCATGGCCGCAGCCTTCTGGCTCGCCGCACGCAGGCTGCCCGTACTGGCAAGGCATCCCTTCGTGTCCGGCCCCCTCTACGGCGTCGTGCTCTACGTCGTGATGAACCACGTGGTCGTGCCCCTGTCCGCGATCGGTGCCGCGATCCCCACCCCGGCATGGATGGTCGCCTCGCACCTTGCCGCGCACATGTTCCTGGTCGGCACCACCTGCGCGCTGTTCGCGCGCCGGGCGCTTTTCCCCACGCCGGAAGCGCCCCCGGCCACCACGTCGTGACCCCGCCTGCGGCGGCGCTGCCGCTCCGCGATCCGGCGACTGTGCCCCCGGGGCAGCCGGGCACGCCGCCACCGGGCGGGACCGGCCAGCGACGCAGGCTGCGGCAGGCTCAATGCCCGCCGCCGTCCAGCGCCTTCAGCTCGGCGACCAGTGCGTTCGCCACCTCCGCGCCGTCGCCATAGAGCATGCGCGTGTTGTCGGCGTAGAACAGCGCGTTCTCGATGCCGGCGAAGCCCGTGCCCCTGCCGCGCTTGATCACGATGACGTTCCGCGCCGACGCCACGTCGAGGATCGGCATGCCGTAGATGGGCGAGGACGGGTCGGTCTTCGCCACCGGGTTGACCACGTCGTTGGCGCCGATCACCAGCGCCACGTCGGTCGTGGGGAACTCGGGGTTGATGTCGTCCATGTCGGCGATCAGGTCATACGGCACACCGGCCTCGGCCAGCAGCACGTTCATGTGCCCGGGCATGCGCCCGGCGACCGGGTGGATCGCGAACCTCACCCTGACCCCGCGGTCGATCAGGCGCTGCGCCAGCTCCCAGATCTTGTGCTGCGCCTGGGCCACCGCCATGCCATAGCCGGGGACGATCACCACGCGCTCGGCGAAGGCCATCATCGCCGCCGCATCCGCCGCCTCGATCGGCTTCTGCGCGCCGGCGATGGCCTGCCCACCCGCGCCCGTGCCCCCGAAACTGCCGAACAGCACGTTGCCAAGCGGCCGGTTCATCGCCTTCGCCATCAGCCGGGTGAGCAGGATGCCCGCCGCGCCGACCATCATGCCTGCGATGAGCAGCGACTCGTTGCCGAGCACGTAGCCCTCGAACGCGACCGCAAGCCCGGTCAGCGCGTTGTACAGCGAGATCACCACCGGCATGTCGGCGCCGCCGATGGGCAGGGTCATCAGCACGCCAAGCGCGAGCGCGGCGGTGAAGAAGGCGATGATCCACGGGGCGCCGAGCGACCACGCTGCCACCGCGCCGAGCACGACCGTGGCCAGCGCCAGCAGGGCGTTGAACGCCTGCTGCCCCGGGAAGGTGTAGCGGCGGTCCATGTGCCCGTCGAGCTTGGCCCAGGCGATCACCGAACCCGACAGCGACACCGCGCCGATCAGCGCACCGGCCACCGCCAGCACCAGCGGCACCGTGCCGGAGGCCCGGCCGGCCGCCGACCAGCGCAGCAGTTCCACCGCGCCGATCGCCGCGGCCGAACCGCCGCCCATGCCGTTGAACAGCGCCACCATCTGCGGCATGTCGGTGATCGCCACCTTCCTGCCCCAGATCCACGCCGCGACCGTGCCAAGCAGTGCCGCCACCAGGATCAGCCCGAGGTTGTGCAGCCCGGGCAGGAACAACGTGGCGGCGGTGGCGACCAGCATGCCCAGCCCGGCCCAGCGGATGCCGCTGCGCGCGGTCACCGGTGAGGCCATGCGCTGCAGACCGAGCAGGAACAGCGTCGCCGCGACCAGGTAGCTGGCCTTGATCGCGACCCCGAGGGCCTGCGCCAGCGCCGGGCTCATGCGCCACCCCCTCCGGCCGGCCTGCGGCTGGAGCGGAACATCTCCAGCATCCGCTCGGTCACCACGTAACCGCCGGCGGCGTTGCCCGCCCCGAGGAACACGGCGGCGAAGCCGATGGCCTTCTCCAGCGGCGTCCCGGCATGGCCCAGCACGACCATCGCGCCGATCAGCACGATGCCGTGGATGAAGTTCGAACCGGACATGAGCGGGGTGTGCAGGATCACCGGCACCCGCGAGATGATCACGTGGCCGGCGATCGCCGCCAGCATGATGATGTACAGCGCCACGAAACCGTCCATCGGCCAGTCTCCATCGCGGTGTCCTCCGCATCATAACCGCCGGTGAACGGCCGGCCAGCCTGTCAACCGCCCCCGCCCGGGCGCGTTGATGCCCATGGACACCCCGGAGGACGCGGACGGCCGGAATGGACGGCGGACGGGACACCTGGCAGGCGGCACGGCATGCGGAGGCGGCAGCGGGTACGCTGGCGCCCATGCACGGCGCCTCCGCCAACGCCACCCCGCAGACGCTGGAACAGTTCCTGGCCGGCGTCTCCGCCCGCGCCTTCCGGTTCGCGGAGCTGGGCCTGCGCCACCGGGACGACGCCCTGGACGCGGTGCAGGATGCGATGGCCCGGATGCTGGGCTACCGCGACCGCCCGCCGGAGGAATGGGCCCCGCTGTTCTGGACCGTGCTGCGCAGCCGGGTCATCGACATCCAGCGCCGGCGCACGTTCCGGCTCGGCTGGCTGACCGACGCGCGGACCGCCGACGGCGGCGAGATCGACTGGGCCGACCCCGATGCGGCCGACCCGTCCCGCGCCCACGACGGGCGCGAGGCCTGGGCGCAGCTGGCCGGGGCCCTGCGCGAGCTCCCGGCGCGCCAGCGCGAGGCGTTCACGCTGCGGGTGCTCGAGGAACTCGACGTCGAGACCACCGCCCGGATCATGGGTTGCAGCGAGGGATCGGTGAAGACGCACCTGTTCCGCGCCCGCGAGGCATTGCAGAAACGACTGGAGGACTTCCGATGACCACCGACGACCGCTTCGACCGTGCCGCGCGCGCCGTGTACGCGCAGGCGGTGTCGCACGTCTCCGCGGCCACCACCGCGGAACTGCACCGTCGGCGGCACGCCGCCCTGCAGGCCACGGAACGCCCCCGGCTCCTGTCCGGCTGGCTGCGCGCCGGCTTCGCCACGGCCGCCGTCGCGGCGGTCGCGCTGATGGCGGGGCAAGGCCTGCTGCGCGACGAACCGGTGCCCGCCCCGGCACAGGCCACCGTGGCGACCGTGCCGGCCGACGACGTCGACGACGGCTACACCGCGCTCGACGAGAATCCGGAGTTCTACCTGTGGCTCGCCTCCAGCGACGCCACCCTGCTGGCGATGGAGTAAGCCCCATGCGCAAGATCCTGCCCGTCCTCCTCCCCGTGCTCCTGTCGGTGCCCGTGGCCGCTTTCGCCCGGCAGGCGGAGGCGCCGCTGCCGGACTGGGACCGGCTGACGCCGCAGCAGCGCGAGCTGCTGATCGCCCCGGTCCGCGACCGCTGGAACGAAAGCACGCCCGAACAGCGCCAGCGCATGCTCGACCACGCCAGGCGCTGGGAGACGATGACGCCCGAACAACGCGAGCGCGCGCGCCGCGGCCACGAGCGCTGGCGGCACATGTCGCCCGAGGGCCGCGAGCAGGCCCGCGTCCTGTTCCACCACATGCGCAACCTGCCGGAAGCCGAGCGCAAGGCCCTGGTCGAACGCTGGAAGGCGATGACGCCGGAACAGCGCAAGGCCTGGATCGAGGAACACGCCCCGCGCGGGCAGCGCGGGCCTTCGACGCCCTGACCGGCCCGCCCCGCGGGCTCAGGCCGGGCGTTCCGGCCAGACCGTCTTCGCCAGCAGCTCGTCGTCCCAGTCGGGCGCGAGGGCGCCGTCCTTCAGCAGCAGCATCACGAAGTTGCAGACGTTGCGCGCGAACATCTCGCTCGCGTGCACCGCGCCCATGCCCGGCAGGTTCAGCGGCCCGGCGATGGTCACGCCGCCGTGCTCGACCGTCCGGCCGGGACGGGTCAGTTCGCAGTTGCCGCCGGTCTCGGCGGCCAAGTCCACGATCACGCTGCCGGGCCGCATGCCCTCGACCATCGCCGCGGTGATGATCCTCGGCGCCGGCCGCCCCGGCACGGCCGCGGTGCAGACCACCACGTCGATGCCCTTGAGGTGGTCCGACAGGCGCTGCTGCTGCAGCGCGCGCTCCTCGTCGGTCAGTGGACGCGCGTAGCCGCCCTCGCCCGCCGCGACCACGCCCAGGTCGAGGAAGCGCCCGCCCAGCGATTCGATCTGCTCGCGCGTCTCCGGGCGCACGTCGAAGCCCTCCACCTGCGCGCCCAGCCGGCGGGCGGTGGCGATGGCCTGCAGGCCGGCGACGCCGGCGCCGACCACCAGCACCTTCGACGGGCGGATGGTGCCCGCTGCGGTGGTGAGCATGGGGAAGAAGCGTGGCGCCAGCTGCGCCGCGATCAGCATCGCCTTGTAGCCGGCCATGCCGGCCTGCGAGCTGAGGATGTCCATCGCCTGCGCGCGCGTGGTGCGCGGCAGGCGCTCGAGCGGGAAGGCGAGGATGCCACGCGCGCGGATCGCCTCCGCCCGTGCCGCGTCGGCCTGCGGCTGCAGCATGCCGACCAGCACCGCGCCCTGCTTCATCGCGGCGATGACCGTGGCCGGCGGCGGCTGCACGCACAGCACGACATCGGCCTCCGGGCGCGGGTCGCCGTCCACCAGTTCCGCGCCGGCATCCGCGTAGGCCTGGTCGGGGAAATACGCGTGCGTGCCGAGCCCGCGCTGCACGAGCACCTTCGCGCCGGCAGCGGCGAGCTTGCGCGTGGTTTCGGGCGTCAACGCGACCCGGCGCTCGCCTTCGGCGGACTCCCGGGCAACCGCGATCGTCACCATGCTCCGCTCCTGCGATGGGACCGCCCCCATCCTAGCGAATGGGCCCGGAGCTGGCGATCGGCCGCAGGCTCAGGTGCCGGCGCGTTTGCGCGCGGACGGTTCCGCGTCCGCGGAGTTGATCCGCTGCCACAGCTGGCGCATGGCCTCGTCGAAGGGCGAGTCCATCGGCCGCAGCACCGCGCGGCCGGCGTCGACCAGCGCCGCCAGCTCCTCGGGCGAGGCCACCAGCTTGCGCACGCCGCGGCGGTTGACGATCAGGAAGCGCGAGGTGAGCGGGCTGATCCAGGCGATGCGGCAGGCGGTCTCGCGCCCGTCCTCGTCGATCAGGCGCAGCCCCTGGCCGACCCGCAGCCGCCGCATCCGCGCGGCCGTGGCCGGATCGAACTTGAGCGTGTCGGTGCCGCCGGCCAGGCGCAGGCCACGCAGCATCTCGTCCGGGGAATCGGCCTCGTCGTGGTCCATCGCCTGCGGCTGGTGCACGCGCCGCGGGGTGTCGGGCAACGCCAGCGCTGCGATGATGCGGGCCATCGCGTCGCGCGCCGCGGACGCGTCCATGCCGCAGCTCGAATAGCACTCGGCCAGCGGCACCTGCAGCGCGAGCAACTGCTGTGCCACCACAGCGCCGCGCACCTCGGCGGCATCGGCATCGACCTGGATCATCGCGTCGCCAAGCCCGATCGCGGCGCGGTGGCGCGCGGAATCGGGGCCGTCGCGCAGCCAGGTCTGGATCAGGTGGTGGCGCCAGTGGCGGTCGAGGAAATGCGCGACCGCGGCTGTCAGCGGCCGGTCGGCCATGCGCGAGGCGACGATGCTGTCGGCGTCGCGCCGCGCCTGCGCCAGGCGTTCGCGGCCATGGATCGCCTCGGCGGCGCGCTTCTCGGCCAGTTCGGCGCGCTTGCGCTGCTGGTCGAGCAGGTCGCGCAGCTCGGACGCGGCGAGCTCGAAGATCGCCTGGTCGTCCTGGTATTCCTCGACGACGCGGTCGACCACCTGCCCGGCGCGGCGCAGGATCTCGCGGTCCAGCGGAGTCTCGCCGGCGTTGCCGTCGCAGGCCTCGGTCAGCGCGTCCAGCATCCGGCGCGCCGGATGCGTGCGGCGGTTGAACATCGAGTCGTCGGTCAGCGCGACCTTCAGGTACGGAACGACCAGGCGCCCGAACAGGTCACGCGCCTGGTCCATCAGGTTGTTGGCCTCGAACAGCGACTGGAACAGGATGCCAACCAGGTCGATCGCATCCTCCTCGTCGCTGCTGAGGCGGGTCTTCTCGGGATCGAAGCCGATCTGGCGCAGGCTGCTGAGGATGCGGTGGCGGATCACGTCGGCCAGCGGCCGGTCGCCCTCGCCGGACAGGGCGCGGGCGTAGGGTTCGGGATCCTCGCCCTGCAGCAGGCTGGCCAGACTCAGCAGCTCGGACGTCCCGAGGACGCGGCCGCCGTCCACGCCGTCCATGCCTTCCAGGCCCTCCACCGCGGAAGCCCCGGCCGCCAGGGCCGTGGCGGCGGCATGGCCAGCCGCGACCGCCGCAGGGGCCGGCGGCACCGCCTGGGCCATGGCGGCCATTGCGGCGGCGGTGCGCTGCCGCCAGGCGTGCAGATGCTCGCGGACCAGGTCGCGATAGCGCAGCGGCCTGCCGCTGGCCAGCGCCTCGGCCACCACCTGCTCGCGGATCAGCCGCGTCGAGGGCGACTCGCCGTACGGGTCGGCATAGCCCCCCGCGTATGCCGCCGGATCCGGGACCGGGACGGACACGGGCGCGGCGATGCCGGCATGGCCGTCGTAGGGCGTGTGCTCGACGATGCCGCCGTCGGGGATCCACTCCCCGGCCTCCTGGGCCGTGGCCGCGGGCCGGCGCTGCGGGATGGGAGGCAGGGGTTGCGACACCGGCCGCCGCGCGGGGGCCGGCTGCACGTGGAACGAGGCGGCCTCCAGCGTCCTGTTCGCCTTCTCGTACAGGTCGCCCAGCACCTTCGGCAGGCGCTTGTCGAATTCATGGAAGACCATCGAGCGCAGGTTGGGCGTCAGGTCGTCCGCGCCGAACAGCGACACGAAGGCGCTGACAGCCACCTCGGGACGCAGCGGGTTGGGCCGGCCGCGGCGCAGCCCCAGCGACTCGGCCAGCAGCCCGAGGCGCTCGTCCAGCTGCCGCAGCGGATGCAGGAACTGGTGGTCGAGCAGCTCGGTGATCTGCTGCCCGGCCAGGTGGATCTCCAGCTCGCTTTCCGACATCAGGCTCAGCGACTTGGGCTTGTCGTCCTCCGCATCGCCGCCTGGCCGCTCCCAGCGGTCGAACTCGGCCTCGATCGCGGCGCGGAACTTCGTGGCCAGCTCCAGCGCGCGCTGGCTCAGGGCCATCACCGCCATGCGGTCTTCCTGCGCGGTGGCGAAATCGTGCGAGGCCAGCGACTCCAGCCGGACCTGCTCCTCGATCGTGCTCCAGAACCCCGAGAGCACCCCGCCCAGCTCGGTCACGGCGTCCCGGCGCAGCGTCTCCAGCACCCTGGGCGTGGGCGCCCGGCCGGATGGCCTGCCTGACAGCAGGGAATCTGGATCGCGATCGAGCGTCATTTCGGAGGACAATGCGCCGGGCTGGAAAAGCCGTACAGCATCCTCTCCCAACAGGATCTTCATGTCTGTGACTGCATCCGCAGAACCCCAACCGAATCAGGCACTTTCCGTCCTCGATGCGCGTCGCAGCGTGCCCGCCCGGCAGCTCGGCGAGCCGGGCCCCGACGATGCCACCCTGCTGCGCATGCTGCGCTCGGCCGTGCGCGTCCCCGACCACGGCCGCCGGGTGCCGTTCCGGTTCCTGCGGATCCGCGGCGAGGCCCGCCATGCCCTGGGCGAGGCGCTGGCGGCGCGGTCGCGGGCCCGGGACCCGGATGCCGGGGACGCGGTCGTCGAGAAGGACCGGCAGCGGTTCTCCCACGCCCCGGTCGTGATCGCCGTGATCGCGGTACTCGACCCGCAGGACACGAAGATCCCGGAGACAGAGCGCCTGCTCACCGCGGGCTGCGTCTGCTTCGCGCTGCTGCAGGCGGCGCAGGCGATGGGCTTCGGCGCGAACTGGCTGACCGGCTGGCCGGCCTACGACCCGGAAGTGCTGCGCCTGCTCGGCGTGGGTGGACACGAACGCGTCGCGGGTTTCATCCACATCGGCACCCCGCGGCAGGAGGTGCCCGAGCGCGAGCGTCCCGACCCCGCCGCGCTGCTGACCGACCTGGTCCTGCGGGCGCCGGCGCCATGACCCGGCCGCCGCTCTACCTGGTGGATGCCAGCCTGTACGTGTTCCGGGCCTGGCACTCGATGCCCGACGGCTTCCGGGATGCCGAAGGCTGGCCGGCCAACGCCGTGCACGGCTTCGCGCGCTTCCTGCTCGACCTGCTCGAGCGCGAGCGCCCGCGGCACATCGCCATCGCCTTCGACGAGGCGCTGGACACCTGCTTCCGCAACGAGATCTACCCGCCGTACAAGGCCAACCGCCCGCCGGCACCGGAGGAACTCAAGCGCCAGTTCGCCCACTGCAAGGCCCTGTGCGGCGCGCTCGGGCTGCCGGTGCTCGCACACGAGCGCTACGAGGCCGACGACCTGATCGGCAGCGCCCTGCACCGCGCGCGCCCCAGGGGCATGCGCGGGGTGATCGTGTCCGCCGACAAGGACCTGTCGCAGCTGCTGCGCGAGCACGACGAGCAATGGGATTTCGCCCGCGGCCTGCGCTGGGGCATGGCCGGTGTGAAGGCGCGGCACGGCGTGGAGGCCCCGCAGATCCCGGACTTCCTCGCGCTGTGCGGCGACCCCATCGACAACATCCCCGGGGTGCCGGGCATCGGCGCGCGGACCGCGTCCGTGCTGCTGTCGCACTTCGGCTCGCTCGACGCCCTGCTCGCGCGCGTCGAAGAGGTCCCGTTCCTGCGGTTCCGCGGCGCGGCGCAGGCAGCCGCGCGCCTGCGCGAACACCGCGAGACGGCCCTGCTCTGCCGCAGGCTGGCGACCATCTCGGTGGAGGCGCCGCTGGGTGGCCATCCGCCGGAGATGCCGCGCGGGCCGGCCAACCCCGACGCACTGCAGGCGCTGGCCGAGGCGCTGCGCTTCGGGCCGCTGAGCAGGCGCCGGCTGCTCGAGGCCGCGGGCCCCGGCACCCCGCCAGGCTGGGCCGCGCCAGCGGCGCCCGGCGTGCGCTAGCATCGCCGGATGAACCGCAACGAAGACGTCGAAGTCCTGTACGAGGGCGAATGGCTGCGCATGGTCCGGCGCGGCCACTGGGAATACTGCGAGCGCAAGCACAGCCGGGACGGGCTGGCGGTGCTGGTGATCGCAGTGACGCCCGACGACCGCGTGCTGTTCGTCGAGCAGTACCGCGTGCCGCTGGGGGCCCCGACCATCGAGATGCCCGCGGGCCTGGTCGGCGACGGCCGCCATGACACCGACACCCTGGAGGAAGCCGCGCGGCGCGAACTGGTCGAGGAAACGGGCTGGGAACCCGGGCGGGTCGAGGTGCTGCTGGTCGGCCCCACCACCTCCGGCATGAGCAACGAGCGCATCGCCTTCGTCCGCGCGCGCGATCTGCGCAGGGTCGGCGAGGGCGGCGGCGTGGACGACGAGAACATCATCGTCCACGCGATCCCCCGCGCCGAGGCGCCGGCGTGGCTGATGCGCAAGTACCGCGAGGGCTGCGAGCTCGACCTCAAGCTCTGGGCCGGGCTGTGGATGATCGAATACAACCCGGACGGGACCCGCGCCGGGTAGGCGCGGGCCGCGCCCGGCTTCATGCGGCGAAGCCGTCGGTCGCGCGCACCAGGGCGTCCACGTTCTCCGGCTCGAACGCCGAATGCCCGGACGTCGGCGTGATCACCAGCTCCGCCTTCGGCCAGACCTTGTGCAGGTCCCAGGCGTTCTGCAGCGGGCAGACCACGTCGTAGCGGCCATGCACGATCACGCCGGGGATGCCGGCGATGCGGTAGGCGTCACGCAGCAGCTGGTCCTCGACCTCGAAGAAACCGCCATTGACGAAGTAGTGGTTCTCGATCCGAGCGAAGGCCAAGGCGAAACGCGGGTCCTCGTGGCTGTTGATGAAATCCGGGTCCATGCGCAGGAAGCTGGTCGCACCCTCCCACACGCTCCACGCGCGCGCGGCGGCCAGGCGGGTTTCCTCGTCGTCGCTGGTCAGGCGGCGGTGGTAGGCCGCGATCATGTCGCCACGTTCCTCCTCGGGGATGGCGGCGAGGTAATGCTCCCACGCGTCCGGGAACAGCCGCGACGCGCCTTCCTGGTAGAACCACGCCAGCTCCCAGCGGCGCAGCATGAAGATGCCGCGCAGCACCAGCTCGGTCACGTGCAGGGGATGGGTCTCGGCATAGGCCAGCGCCAGGGTCGAGCCCCAGCTGCCGCCGAACACCTGCCAGCGCTCGATGCCCAGGGTCTCGCGCAGCTTCTCGATGTCGGCCACGAGGTGCCAGGTGGTGTTGTCCACCAGCTCGGCGTGCGGCGTCGAGCGGCCCGCGCCACGCTGGTCGAACAGCACGATGCGGTACTTCGACGGGTCGTGGAAGCGGCGCATCTTCGCGTTGCAGCCGCCACCCGGGCCGCCGTGCAGGATCACCACCGGCTTGCCCTTCGGGTTGCCGCACTGCTCGTAGTACAGCACGTGGCGGTCGTCCACCTTCAGCGTGCCGGTGTCGAAGGGTTCGATTTCCGGGTACAGCGTGCGCATCGTGCTTCCCTGGCTGGTCCGATGGCGGAAGTCTAACCCCTGCCCGCCCCCGGCCAGCGGCCGAGCCCGACCCGGTCGCGTCCTTCCAGGTCCTGCAGCGTGGCCACCTCCACGAATCCCGCCGCCCCGAGCAGCGCGCGCACGGCCGCCCCCTGGTCGTACCCGTGCTCGAGCAGCAGCCAGCCGCCGGGGCGCAGGTGCGCAGGCGCCCCGGCCACCAGGATCCGGATCGCATCGAGGCCGTCGCCGCCCGGCGTCAACGCCCCGCGAGGCTCGTAGCGCAGGTCGCCCTGCGCCAGGTGCGGGTCGTCCCCGGCAACGTACGGCGGGTTGCTGGCGACGAGGTCGAAAGGCCCGTCCCCGCCGCCGAGCGCGGCATACCAGTCGCCCTCGCGGAACGCCACGTTGCGGATGCCCAGCATGCGGGCGTTGGCGCGCGCGACCGCCAGCGCCGCGGCACTGCGGTCGGTGGCGACCACGCGCGCGTGCGGACGCTCGCCGGCGATGGCCAACGCGATCGCGCCGCTGCCGGTCCCGAGGTCCGCCACGCACGCGTGCGCATCCGCCGGCAGCCGCGCCAGCGCCGCTTCCACCAGGGTCTCGGTCTCCGGACGCGGCACCAGGGTGTCCGGGGTGACCGCCAGCTCGAAGGTCCAGAAGCCGCGGCGCCCGGTGAGGTAGGCCACGGGTTCGCCGCGCTCCCTCCGTGCCACCAGGGCCCGGAACCGCGCCGCGTCGGCCTCTTCCACCGCGACTTCCGCGTATGCGTACAGCCAGCCGCGCGGCCGGTCCAGCACGTGCGCCAGCAGCAGCTCGGCATCGGCCGCGTCGATCACCGCGCGCGCCTCGCGCAGCAGTGCGTCCAGCCGTGCCCCAGCGGTCTTCGTCATGCGGGGATCCTGCCCGTTGCCCGCCCCCGAACGCAAAAAAGAAGGCGGCCGGAGCCGCCTTCAAGGATTCCGTATCGCGTGTGGGAGGGAGGAAAACGTGATACGGAACTTCGGGCCGGGGAACCCGGCACGGGACAGATTTTGCTGCGCCGCAAAAAGGATTGCAAGTCCGGCAGGCGCCGCCCGCACCAATAGGCCCTGCATATCAATAGAATTGCTATAATCAATTTGGCTTATTAATAGCCCATCCCTATCCTTTGCGGCGGGATGTTCCATCTCGCCTTCCACCCCCCTGACCTAAGGATGACGCACATGTCGCTGATCAATACCCAGATCCCCCAGTTCAAGGCCAACGCCTACCACAACGGCAAGTTCGTCGAGGTCACCGACGAGACGCTGAAGGGCAAGTGGTCGGTCCTGATCTTCATGCCGGCCGCCTTCACCTTCAACTGCCCGACCGAGGTCGAGGACGCCGCCGAGCACTACGAGGAGTTCAAGAAGCTGGGCGCCGAGGTGTACGTCGTCACCACCGACACCCACTTCTCGCACAAGGTGTGGCATGAGACCTCGCCGGCCGTCGGCAAGGCCCAGTTCCCGCTGATCGGCGACCCGACCCACCAGCTGACCCGCGCCTTCGGCGTGCACATCGAGGAAGAGGGCCTGGCCCTGCGCGGCACCTTCATCATCAACCCGGAAGGCGTGATCAAGACGATGGAGGTCCACGACAACGCCATCGCCCGCGACGTCAACGAGACGCTGCGCAAGCTGAAGGCCGCCAAGTACGTCGCCGAGCACCCGGGCGAGGTCTGCCCGGCCAAGTGGAACGAAGGCGCCAAGACCATCACCCCGTCGCTGGATCTGGTCGGCAAGATCTGACCCGTCCACCGCGGCGTTTCCGGTTCCGCCCCGCTCCGCCCCGCGCGGCGCGGGAGCGGACCGGAGCCGATGCCGGCCGGTACCCCTCCCCCTCTCTCCACGACCGGCGTCGGCTCCGTTCCGTTCCTGCCCAGCCTCCTTCCCCGGAGCCGTCCCCATGCTCGACGCCAACCTCAAGGCACAGCTCAAGGCCTACCTCGAACGGCTGCAGCGCCCGGTCACGATCATTGCCTCGGTCGATGACGGCGACGCGTCGCGCGAGCTGCTCGAGCTGCTCGAGGACATCCGCGCGCAGTCCGGCCTGATCTCGGTCGAGGTCCGCCGCGACGACGCCGAACGCAAGCCTTCGTTCGCGCTGACGTCGCCCGGGCACGACATCTCGCTGCGCTTCGCGGGAATCCCGCTGGGCCATGAATTCACCTCGCTCGTGCTTGCGCTGCTGCAGGTCGGCGGCCACCCGCCGAAGGTGTCGCCCGAGCTGGCCGAACAGATCCGCGCGCTCGAAGGCGAGTACAGCTTCGAGACCTGGTTCTCGCTGTCGTGCCAGAACTGCCCGGACGTGGTCCAGGCGCTGAACCTGATGGCGGTGCTCAACCCGAGGATCCGCCACGTCGCGATCGACGGCGCGCTGTTCCAGCAGGAGGCGGAAAGCCGCCAGGTGATGGCGGTGCCGGCGGTGTTCCTCAACGGCGAGCTGTTCGCCTCCGGCCGCATGAGCCTGGAGGAGATCGTCGCCAGGCTCGACAGCGGCGCGGCCAGGCGCGAGGCGGAGAAGATCGCCGCGAAGGATGCCTTCGACGTGCTGGTGGTCGGCGGCGGCCCGGCCGGCGCCGCGGCCGCGGTGTACGCCGCCCGCAAGGGCATCCGCACCGGCGTCGTGGCCGAGCGTTTCGGCGGCCAGGTGCTGGACACGCTGGCGATCGAGAACTTCATTTCCGTGCCGTATACCGAGGGCCCGAAGCTGGCCGCGGCGCTGGAGCAGCACGTGCACGGATACGACGTGGACGTGATGAACCTGCAGCGCGCGGTGGAGCTCGTGCCCGCGGGCGATGACGGCCTGGTCACGGTGAAGCTGGAGAACGGCGCCGCGGTGCGCGCCAAGACGGTGGTGCTGGCCACCGGCGCGCGCTGGCGCCAGCTCGGGGTGCCCGGCGAGGACCGGTACCGCAACCGGGGCGTGGCCTACTGCCCGCACTGCGACGGCCCGCTGTTCAAGGGCAAGCGGGTGGCGGTCATCGGAGGCGGCAACTCCGGCGTCGAGGCGGCCATCGACCTGGCCGGCATCGTCGGCCACATCACCCTGTTCGAGTACGAGGCGAAGCTGCGCGCCGACGAGGTGCTGCAACGCAAGCTGCGCAGCCTGCCCAACGTCCGCATCATCACCTCGGCGCAGACCACCGAGGTGCTGGGCGACGGCGCGAAGGTCACCGGGCTGGCCTGGCGCGACCGCAACACCGGGGATGCGCACCGGATCGAGCTGGAGGGCGTGTTCGTGCAGATCGGCCTGCTGCCCAACACCGACTGGCTGCGCGGCACCGTCGCGCTTTCGCCGCGCGGCGAGATCGTGGTCGACGACCGCGGCCAGACCAGCCTGCCGGGCGTGTTCGCGGCTGGCGACTGCACCACCGTGCCGTACAAGCAGATCGTGATCGCGATGGGCGAAGGCGCGAAGGCGGCGCTGGCCGCGTTCGACCACCTCATCCGCACCTCCTCGCCCGCTGAGACACAGCCGGCCGAGGCGAGCGTGGCCTGACCCGGCGGAGAACGAAGCCGTGAACCTGCGCGACCTCAAGTACCTGATCGCGCTGGCCGACCACAGGCACTTCGGCCGCGCAGCGGCGGCTTCGTTCGTCAGCCAGCCCACCCTGTCCACGCAGATCCGCAAGCTGGAGGAGGAGCTTGGCGTGGCGCTGGTCGAGCGCGCGCCGCGCAAGGTGATGCTCACGCCGATCGGCCAGGAGATCGCCGAGCGCGCGCGCCGGATCGTGGCCGACGTCGAGCAGATGAAGGAGGCCGCCCGCCGCAGCCGCCGCCCGGAGGCCGGCACCGTGCGCCTGGGCGTCTTCCCGACGCTCGCGCCCTACCTGCTGCCGCACGTCATCCCGGGGATACGCGACCGCTTCCCCGAGCTGAAGCTGCTGCTGGTCGAGGAGAAGAGCGAGCTGCTGCTGTCACACCTGCGCGACGGCCGCCTCGACGCCGCGCTGCTCGCCGAGCCCGTACAGGACGACCAGCTGCACTCGGAATTCCTGTTCGAGGAGCCCTTCCTGCTCGCGGTGCCGGACCAGCACAAATTCGCCGGCCACCGCTCGCTGTCGCTCTCGGAGCTTGCCGGCGAGGACCTGCTGCTGCTGGAGGACGGCCACTGCCTGCGCCAGCAGGCGCTGGACGTGTGCCACCTCTCGGGGGCCAACGAGCAACCCGCGTTCCGCGCCACCAGCCTGGAGACGCTGCGCCAGATGGTGGCTGCGAACGTCGGCATCACCCTGCTGCCGGTGCTGGCGGTGCAGCCGCCGGTGGCCCGCTCGCCGAGCATCCGGCTGCTGGCATTCCGCGATTCGCGGCCCAGCCGCCGCATCGCCATGTTCTGGCGCAGGAGCACGGCCATGGCCGGCTTCCTGGTCCAGCTGGCCGAAAGCTTCCGCGCGCTCCCGGAGGGCCTGCTCGAGCCGGCCACGGCCATCGAGGCTGAACGGGGAGACGCCCCGCCGGACCTGCTCTGAACGGCTTGCCCGCGGGCGCTTGAACACGCCGCCCCGGGGCGATACGGTATCGGGACCAAGCGGGCGACGCGCCGGACGTGTCGCCCGTTTTTCTTCGTGCCTCCGGCCTGCCGCCGGACCAGTAAAGGAAGACACCGATGAGCAACAACCCAAGTGGCCTGCCGCCCTCGATCGTCATCTCCAGCCGCGACGCCACCCGCCTCGAGGCGATCCTGGAATCCCCGCAGTGGCAGAACAACCCCGCGGCCGAATCGCTGATGGCCGAGCTGGCGCGGGCCGAGATCGTCGACGACGCCGACCTGCCCGCGGACGTGGTGGGCATGCATTCGCGCGTGGAATGCGTGGATGAAGCCAGCGGCGAGCGCCACTCGCTGACCCTCGTCTATCCGCACGAGGCGGATGCCGACGCCGGCAGGGTTTCCGTGCTGGCCCCCGTCGGCAGCGCCCTGCTTGGCCTGTCGGTCGGGCAGAGCATCGACTGGGATGCCCCGGGGGGCCGCAGGCTCCGCCTGCGCGTCACCGGCGTCCAGCATCCCCGGGACTGAGCCGGGACGCCCGGCCGGCCGCACGGAACCTGCCGGCTCCCTCCCCTCCTCAGCCGGCCGGCCGGATGCCGATCCGGCACCCGACGCCGGTCCCGGCCAGGCCGCAGTACCCGTCCGGATGCTTCGACAGGTACTGCTGGTGTTCGTCTTCCGCGTAGTAGAACGCCGGCGCGGGGTACACGATCTCCGTCGTGATGTCGCCGAAGCCGGCCGCGCGCAGGCTTTCCGCGTATGCCTCCCGGCTGGCCAGCGCGGCTTCGTGCTGCGCCTGCGTCGTGCAATGGATCACGGAGCGGTACTGGGTACCGACGTCGTTGCCCTGGCGCATGCCCTGGGTGGGGTCGTGGTTCTCCCAGAAGGCCCGCAGCAGCTCCCCGAACGGCAGCCGGGCGGCGTCGTACACCACCAGCACCACCTCGGCGTGCCCGGTGAGCCCGGAACAGACCTCCGGGTAGGAGGGATTGGGCGTGTACCCGCCGGCATAGCCCACGGCGGTGGTCACCACGCCAGGCAGCGGCCAGAACAGGCGCTCGGCACCCCAGAAGCAGCCCATCCCGAACCGCACCTGCGCCAGGCCCCCGAACGCGTCCCGCAGGGGCGTGCCGAGCACGTGGTGCCGGTTATCGCGCAGTGGCATCGGGGTGGGCCGGCCCAGCAGCGCGTCCTCCGGACGCGGCATGCGCTGCTTCCAGGCGCCGATTCCGATCATGCCGTGCCTCCGCGCGGTGTTCCCGCAAGATCTGCGGGCCGGGCGCGGCCACTTCAAGGCGCCGTCACACGGGCTGTTCCGGCAACCGGCTCCGGCCCTTCAGGCTCGCAAGGAAGATCCCGGCCAGGCTGAACGCAAGGCCCCACCACTCGCGCCCGCTGGTGGCGCGGTCGAGCAGCAGCACGTCGAGCAGGAACGCGACGATCGGCTGGAGCAGCAGCAGCAGGCCCACCATCGCCACGCCCAGGTGCGCCATCGCCCGCGAGATCAGCGCCCAGCTCAGGCAGTGCCCTGCCCCGGCCAGCACCAGCAGCGCCAGCAGCGGCTGCCAGCCCGGGATCGCGAAGGACACGCCCTCGGCCAGGCCCGCCAGGCCGAGCGGCACCGCGCTGCCCAGCGAGACCAGGGCCAGCACCTGCGCGATCGGCGCCGTCCCGCCACCGGCGGACACGGCATCGAACGCCTCGCGCTGCGCGCGCTTGAGGCCGATGTTGTAGACCGCATACGACAGGCCGGTGGCCAGGCCCAGCCACACGCCCCAGCGGTAGCCCTCGGGCAGCGAGGCCCAGTTGCCGCCGAGCAGCAGCCACAGCCCGAGGAAGGCCAGCACGATGCCGGCGAGGAAACGCGGGCCGATGCGCTCGTGGAAGAAGAGCGCGCCCGCCAGCGCCATGAAGAACACCTGCGCGTTCGCCAGCAGCGTCGCAAGGCCGGGCCCGACCAGGAGGATGCTGCGGTGCCAGAGCCACAGGTCCGTGGCGAAGGCGGCTGCGGGCAGCAGCGCCCACAGCCAGACCCGGCGCGGCAGCGGCCGCCATTGCCCGGTGGCCAGCACGAACACGAGCAGCATCACCCCGCCGAACGCCATCCGCCAGAACGCGGAGACCGTGGGCGGCGTTCCCGCCCAGCGCACCATCAGGCCGTTGGTGCCGATCAACGCGGCGCCCAGCAGCATCCACGCCAGCGCGCGTGGCTCGGACCGGGGAACGGACATGTCTGCGACCGGTGGGGGAAAGCGCGATTATCCGGCCGCGCCACCGCGCGCGGCAACGCGCCTTCAACTGAAGACCGCGGGCGCCACCTGCACGCGGTTGCGGCCCTGGCGCTTGGCCGCGTACAGCGCCTTGTCGGCGCGCTCCAGCGTGGTCGCCGGGGTGTCCTCGCCGTCGCGACGCGTGGCCACGCCGACGCTCACCGTCAACTCCAGGGGCTGCCCCGACCACTCGAGCCGCATGTCATGGACCGCCGCGCGCAACTGTTCGGCGATCACCCGTGCCGCCGCGCCGCCGCGGCCGGGCAGCACGGCAATGAACTCCTCTCCGCCATAGCGCCCGAGCAGGTCGCCCTCCGGCAGCGCGCCACGCAACGCGGAAGCGACGTTGCGCAGGCAGTAGTCGCCGCATGCATGCCCGTACCGGTCGTTGATCGACTTGAAGTGGTCCAGGTCGATGAACAGCACCGACACCGGCTGGCCGTCGCGCTCGGCCTCGTTGAACGCGCGCTGCAGCCACTGGTCGATGGTGCGCCGGTTGAAGCAGCCGGTCAGCGCGTCCACCTCGGCCGACCGGCGGAGCTGGATCGCCGCGATCGCCTGGTCCACCTGGATCAGCGTCAACCGTGCCAGTTCCCCCGCCAGCGCGATCTCCTCGGTGCTGAATCCGTCCGCGCCCTTGCGGTACAGGAGCAGGCCACCCCAGGCCGGCGACCGGACCCGCAGCGGCACCACCGCCTCGGTGCCCACCACCGCCTGCACGCCCTGCGGGATCACGGGCTGCTGCAGCGGGATGCCGTTGGCGCACTGCCGCTTGAGCACGAGCTGGCGCCGCTCGGCCTGTTCCTGCAGCGGGGCCTTGGCCGCCATCGGCTCGGCCACGAGGAGGTCCTGCCCGTGGTAGCCACGCACGACCACGGCCGCCGTCTCCACTGGAATCACGCGGACGATGTGGTCGAGCAGCAGCCGGAAGGCGGTCCACACGACGTCACCGGCGGCCAGCGAACGCAACTCGGTCTGCAGTTCCGCGGTGAGGTTGGAGCGGGCCGCCTCGCGCTGCATGCGCCGTTCGGTATCGGCCCTGGCGAGCAGTTCCCGGTCGCGCTGGTAGCGGTATTCGCTGATCCGCCCGACCAGGCCGACGGCCAGGAGGGCGGCACTGACCACGATGCAGACCTGGTAGCCGTGCCGGACCGCGAGCATGTCCTGGATCCGGCCGCGCGCCGACAGCTCCATCAGCACGGCCCCGGCGAAGGTCAGCAGCGACATCAGTGCCAGCGTCCACGCCATCGACACGCGCCTGCGGCCGGCGTCGACCAGTATCCCGAGCCCCGCGACCACCGACAGCGCCCAGGCCGAGGTCGCGACCGGCTGCATCCACGGCGCCAGCGGCGCGATGTCGAGCAGGCACAGCGCCGCCAGCGCGACCAGGACGACGCAATAGGCGTCCACGACCCGTCTGGCCCGGGCCGCGACCCCGGCCAGGCCGACGTACTGCACCAGCATCTGCAGCCATGCCACGGCATACAGCATCGCCAAGGCCCACAGCCCCATGTCGCCCCACAGCGCGAAGGCGCGCAGCCCGGGCACGCTGTACAGGTGGCCGTTGAACGCCGCCATGGTCAGCAGCGTCAGCACCGAGAACGAACAGAACGCCAGGAACATGCGGTCGCGCGCGGCCGAGTACAGCGCCAGCGCCAGCAGCGCCAGGGTGAACAGCGAGGCGTAGACCATCGCCACGACCGCGGTGCCGTACTGCTCCAGGCGCATGGCCTGCGTTTCCGTCAGCAGCCTGGGCACCAGGGCGGTGCGCACCCTGCTGTCGACCTCCAGCCGCAGTTCGCGCTCCCCCTGCCAGTCCGTGGGCAGCGGGAACATGAATCCCACCGGCAGCAGGCCTTCCTCCGGCGCGGGCGTGTAGAACCCCAGCGGGCCGCCGCGCCAGTCACCGCCATCCAGTTCGATGCGCCCGACCGGATCCCGCGGCATCCACAGGACCCAGCGCCCGCCATCCTCCGGCGCCGGCGGCAGCGACACCCGCAGCCGCACCTGGGCGCGGCTGTCACGGCCGCCACCCAGCAGCAGCGCCTTCCCCGCGGCCGGACCATCCTGCCCGGCCCCGCCGGACAGGACAGCCACGCCCGGCCGGCCGGGAAAATCCGGCACGGCGCCGGTCACCGCCACCGCGCACAGCGACAGCAGCAGCGCCATGCACGTGGCGAGCAGCCTCTCGTGCCTCCCGGCCTCGGATGGACGGAACGCGTTCAGACCTTCCCCCCTGTCGTGTCGTGATCCCCGGCGGCCCGGCCCCGGTCCATCCGGGCCCGTATTGAGCCACCTTGTACCGGCAAGATCCGTGCCAGAAAAGAAGAACCAACATCACGGATACGGAAAATCGCCCGCTCCGGCGGCCACTTGCCCGGCCAGGCCTTGGGGCTCGGATAAACTGGTATTTTTCCGTCGGTTCCTCCCCCCAGAATGACCACGACGCCCATTCCGCCCGGACCGGAAGGAACGGCCGAAGCCCCGGCCGCCGGCACCATCCCACCCCGCCAGGACTTCATCCGCCAGATCGTCCGCGAGGACCTGGCCAGCGGGAAGCACACCAGCATCCGCACCCGTTTCCCGCCCGAGCCGAACGGCTACCTGCACATCGGCCACGCCAAGGCGATCTGCCTGGACTTCGGCATCGCCCGGGAGTTCGGCGGCCGCTGCAACCTGCGCTTCGACGACACCAACCCGGCCAGGGAGGACCCCGAGTTCGTCCGCGCCATCCAGGAGGACGTGCGCTGGCTGGGGTTCGAGTGGGACAGCCTGCGCCACGCCTCGGACTACTTCGAGGTCTACTACCTGGCGGCCGAGAAGCTGATCCGGGACGGCAAGGCCTACGTCTGCGACCTGACGCCGGAGCAGGTGCGCGAGTACCGCGGCACCCTGACAGAACCTGGCCGCGAATCGCCCTGGCGCAACCGCAGCGTCGAGGAGAACCTGGACCTGTTCCGGCGCATGCGCGCCGGCGAGTTCCCGGAAGGCAGCCGCACCCTGCGCGCGAAGATCGACATGGCCAGCGGCAACATCAACATGCGCGACCCGGCCCTGTACCGGATCAAGCACATGCCGCACCCGATCGCCGGCGATGGCTGGTGCATCTATCCGATGTACGACTTCGCCCACGCGCTGGGCGACGCGATCGAGGGCATCACCCACTCGCTGTGCACGCTCGAGTTCGAGGACCACCGGCCGCTGTACGACTGGTGCGTCGAGAACGTCGCCCTGCACGAGCACCCCGAGCTGCTCAAGCCGCTGCTGGACAAGGGCTATCCGCTGGAGGCGGGCAGGCCGCGCCAGATCGAGTTCTCGCGCCTGAACATCAGCTACACGGTGATGAGCAAGCGCAAGCTCACCGCCCTGGTCAACGAGGGCCTGGTGGACGGCTGGGACGACCCGCGCATGCCGACCCTGCAGGGCCTGCGCCGGCGCGGCTACACGCCGTCCTCGCTGCGCCTGTTCGTGGACCGCATCGGCATCAGCAAGCAGAACTCGGTCATCGACTACTCGGTGCTGGAAGGCTGCCTGCGCGAGGACCTCGACGCGCGCGCGCCTCGGCGCATGGCGGTGGTCGACCCGCTGAAGCTGGTGATCACGAACCTGCCCGAAGGACACGAGGAGATGCTCGTCTTCCCGAACCACCCGAAGGACGAATCCTTCGGCACGCGCCAGGTGCCGTTCTCGCGCGAACTGTGGATCGAGCGCGACGACTTCGCCGAGGTGCCACCGAAGGGCTGGAAGCGCCTGGTCCCCGGCGGCGAGGTGCGCCTGCGTGGCGCGGGCATCGTCCGCTGCGACGAGGTGGTCAAGGACGCGGCCGGCAACGTGGTCGGGCTGCGCGGCTGGCTCGACCCGGATTCGCGCCCCGGCATGGATGGCGCCAACCGCAAGGTCAAGGGCACGATCCACTGGGTGAGCGCGAAGCACGCGGTCGCCGCCGAGATCCGGCTCTACGACCGCCTGTTCACCGTGCCGGACCCGGACGACGACGAGGGCGGCAGGACCTACCGCGACTGCATCAACCCCGACTCGCGGCGCGTCGCGCGCGGCTGGGTCGAGCCTGCCGCCGCGGAAGCCCGCCCGGAGGAACCGTTCCAGTTCGAGCGGCTGGGCTATTTCGTCGCCGACCGGCACGACCACCGCCCGGGCGCCCCCGTGTTCAACCGCAGCGTGACGCTGCGCGACACCTGGTCCGACAGGAACTGACCCTCCATGCCACGCGCCGCCCACATCGCGACGCTGCTCGCATCCCTGCTGGCGCTGGCCGCCTGCGCGGCGCCGGAGCCGCCCCCTGCCGCCCCACCGCCAGGCGTCGCGGCAGGGCCGGCCGCGCCCGACCTGTCCTGCCGGGTCGCCGACGACTGCGAGGTGAAGAACGTCGGCAACTGCTGCGGGTACTATCCCGCCTGCGTGAACCGCAACAGCCGGGTCGACCCGGAGGCGGTGCGCGCCGAGTGCGCGCGCACGGGCACCAGTTCGGTCTGCGGCTTCCCGGACATCCAGGCCTGCGACTGCGTGGAAGGACAATGCCGGGCCGTGACCGGCCCGCTGAGGAGGGACGAGCGATGATGCTGTACGCACAGGTGCACCTCACCCTTCCTGCCTGGGTGCACGAGGTCATCGATCCGACGATCGTCTACACCAGCGACGAGGACAAGGTGGCCCTCGCGGTCGAACTGTCCCGCCGCAACGTGCTGGCACGCAGCGGCGGCCCGTTCGGCGCGGTGGTGTTCGGCCCGGACGACCGCGTGGTCGCGGCCGGCGTCAACCGCGTGCTGCCACAGAACTGCTCGGTCGCGCACGCCGAGACCATGGCCTGCATGCTCGCCCAGCAGCGCCTGCAGCGGCCTCGCCTCAACCGCGACGCCGATGGCACCCACGTCGGCCCCTACACACTGGCGACCTCGGCGCAGCCGTGCTGCCAGTGCTACGGCGCCACGGTCTGGGCCGGCATCGACCGCCTGCTGATCGGCGCGCGCAGCGAGGACGTGGAAACGCTCGCCGGGTTCGACGAAGGTCCGCTGCCCGCGGACTGGACCGGCGAGCTGGAACGCCGCGGCATCGCCGTGGTGCGCGACATCCACCGCGACGCCGCCCGCGAGGTCCTGCGCGCCTACGGCGAGATGGACGGCACGCGCTACTGATCGCCCCGCGCCACCTCCGACGATGCCACGATGCCTGCGAACGGACTGCTCTGCTACTGCCGGGCCGGCTTCGAGTCCGACCTCGCCGCGGAACTGACCGAACGCGCCGCCGCGGCAGGGGTCGCCGGCCACGCCCGCGCACAGCGCGACAGCGGCTTCGTCGAGTTCCTGTCCCACGACGGCGAAGCGCTCTGCCGTGCCCTTCCGTTCGACGCGCTGGTGTTCGCGCGGCAGAAGCTGGAACTGCTCGCCGAGCTGCGCGGGCTCGACCCGAAGGACAGGATCACGCCGATGCTCGAAGCGCTGTCTGCCACCGGAGGCGGGGCCTTGCGGGACCCGCCGTACGGCGGGCTGGTGGTCGAGCACCCGGATTCCGAAGCCGGCAAGCCGCTGTCGGGACTGGCGCGCAGCTTCGCCAACGCGCTGCGCCCGGCCCTGCGCCGGCACGGCCTGCTCGCCACGTCGCCGGATCCGCTGTTGCCGCGCCTGCACGTCTGCTTCACCGCCGGCGACCACGCCTTCCTCGCCCGCGGCATGCCGGGAGACTCGTCGCCGTGGCCGCTGGGCATCCCGCGGCTGAAGCTGCACGCCGACGCCCCCTCGCGCTCGGCGCTGAAGCTTGAGGAAGCGTTCCTGGTCCTGCTCGACGATGCGCAACGCGCCAGCTGGCTTCGCGCCGGGATGACCGCCGCCGACCTCGGCGCCGCGCCCGGGGGCTGGTCGTGGGTGCTGGCGCGCCGCGGCGTGTACGTGGCCGCGATCGACAACGGCCCGATGCGCCGCCAGGTAATCGACACCGGCCTGGTCGACCACCAGCGCGCCGACGGCTTCCTGTGGCGCCCGCGGCGGACGCTGGACTGGCTGGTCTGCGACATGGTCGAACAGCCGTCCCGGGTGGCCCGGCGCATGGGCGAATGGTTCCGCGAGGGCTGGTGCCGCCGCGCGATCTTCAACCTCAAGCTGCCGATGAAGAAACGCTGGCAGGAAACCCGGCTGTGCCTGGACCTGTTCCTCGAAACCGCCGGCGTGCCGCTCGCCACGCGCGCGCGCCAGCTCTACCACGACCGCGAGGAGGTCACCGTCCTCGCCCACCCGCCCGCCTGAGGATCGCCATGGCCGCCAACTGGTTCAGCGCAGTCGCCCCCTACCTGCCCGAGATCATCCGCCTGGCGCGGCCGATGTTCACGCGCAGGCCACCGGCGCCGGACGACAGCCTGCAACGCCGCCTCGAGCTGGTGGACACCCAGATCGTGGAACTGCAGAACGCCGCCGGCCAGAACGCCGACGCCATCGCCAAGCTGGCCAGCGACATGCAGAAGACGGTCGACGCCCTGCAGCTGGCCGCGCAGCGCGCGGAACGGCAACTGGCCGTGGCCACGCGGCTGGCGGTGGCCGCGTGCACGGCCGCGGCGCTGGCGTTCGCGCTCGCGGCCTTCGCCCTCGCCCGCTGGGCGTGACGCGACGGGCATAATCCCGCACGACCATCCGCCGGAACCGCCCATGGCCTCCAGCCTGCTCGTCCTGCTCGACGACATCGCCAGCGTGCTCGACGACGTGGCGGCGATGACCAAGGTCGCGACCAGGAAGACCGCCGGCGTGCTCGGCGACGACCTCGCGCTCAACGCCGAGCAGGTCGGCGGCGTGCGCGCCGACCGCGAGCTGCCCGTGGTCTGGGCGGTGGCGAAGGGCTCGCTGCGCAACAAGGCCATCCTCGTGCCGTCGGCGCTGGCGATCAGCACGCTGCTGCCCTGGATGGTCACGCCGCTGCTGATGCTCGGCGGCCTGTACCTGTGCTACGAGGGTTTCGAGAAGGTCTGGCACAAGCTGTTCGGCCGGCATGCCGACGCCGCCGAGCGCGCCGCGCACGTCGCCGCGGTGCGCGACGGCAACGTGGACCTGCTGGCGCTGGAGAAGCGCAAGATCCGCGGCGCGATCCGCACCGACTTCATCCTCTCTGCGGAAATCATCGTGATCGCGCTGGGCACCGTCGCCGGCGAGGGCTTCGTGGTCCGGTTCGGCGTGCTCGCCGCCGTCGCCCTGCTGATGACCGTGGGCGTGTACGGCCTGGTCGCCGGCATCGTCAAGCTCGACGATGCCGGCCTGGCACTCGGCCGCATGCCCGGCACGGTGCCGAAGGCGCTGGGCCGCGGCATCCTGCGCGCCGCCCCCTGGCTGATGAAGGGCCTGGCCATCGCCGGCACCGCGGCGATGTTCCTGGTCGGCGGCGGCATCCTCGCCCACGGCATCCACGCCATCGACGGCTGGATCGGCCACGCCGCGACCGGCGCCGCCGCGATCCCGGGCATCGGGGCCGTGCTCGGCGCGATGACGCGGATGGCCGGCAACGCCCTGCTCGGCGTCGCCGCGGGCGGCCTCGCGGTGGCGATGGTGTGGCTGGCCGGACGCCTGCGCGGCAGGCCCGCAGTGCACTGAAGCGCCAGGGCCATCCGCAAGGCTGCCCGCCGGGTCACAGGCCCGCGGCGCGCCTCCACAGCAGGTGCGGCACCGGCGGCAGACGGCCCGCGAGCCCGAGCAGGTGCCCGCGCAGCAGCGTCGCGGCCAGATTGTCGTTCGAGAACAGCCGGTTGATGCCGCCGAAGGCATATGCCGCCAGCGCGTTCCTGCTGCGCTGCTGGCGCGCCCAGCGCGCGAGCCGGTGCGGCGAATGCCAGTCGGCGCGGCGCGCGCGCGCGGCGAGGATGGCATCGCGCAGCGCGGAGACGTCGCGCAGGCCGAGGTTCACGCCCTGCCCGGCAAGCGGATGCACCGCGTGCGCGGCATCGCCGACCACGAGCACGCCGCCGGCGTACTGGGTCACGCCCAGCTGCCTGCGCAGCGGGAAGGCGACGCGCTTCGACACCACGCGCATCCCGCCCAGGCGCGCGCCGAAGGCGGTGGTCAGCTCGCGCGAGAAGGCGTCGTCGTCCAGCGCCAGCATGCGGCGGGCCTCGTCCTCCGGCAGCGTCCACACGATCGAGCTGCGCCCGCCCGCGAACGGCAGCACCGCCAGCGGCCCCGTGGGCAGGAAGCGCTGCCATGCCGTGCATTCGTGGCCGCGTTCCGTTTCGATGTAGCACACCACGCCGCTCTGGCCGTAGTCGTGGCCCCCGACGGCGATGCCGGCGAGCCGGCGCAGCGTGGACGCCGCGCCGTCCGCGGCGATGGCCACGCGCGCGGCCACGCTGCCGCCGTCGTCCAGGCGCAGGCGCACGCCGCCGTCCTCGCGCTCGAGCGCCTCGACCCGCGCCGGGCAGCGCAGTTCGACCGGGCCGCGGCGCAGCTCCGACCACAGCCGGTCCACGAGCAGGGCGTTCTCGACGATCCAGCCCAGTTCCGTGCGCCCGAAGGCATCGGCGTCGAACACCAGCGGATCGCCCGCGGCCGCATCCCAGACGTGCATCCGGCGGTACGGCTGCACGCGCGCGCCGCGGACCGGCTCCCATGCCCCGAGCGCGTCCAGCAGCGCGGCATTGTCGGCGGCGAAGGCGTACACGCGCAGGTCGGGGCGTTCCGCCGACCAGGCGGCGGGCTCGCCGGCCTCGACCAGCACCACGTCGAGGCCCAGGCGCGAAAGCATCAGCGCGCAGGCGGCGCCGACCACGCCGCCGCCCACGACCACCGCATCCGAACGCTGGCGCCGGCTCATGCCGCGCCTCCTCCCCGGCACAGCGCCGGCACGTCGCCGCGGTAGCCCATGGCGCCGCCGGCGAACCGCGCCTGCAGCGCGGGCACCTGGTCGAGCGCGAGCAGGCCGAGGCTGCGCAGCGGACGCAGCCACGGCGCCGGATTGGCGGTGAGCCGCGCCAGCCCGTCGGAGAAGTCCAGGGTGCGCCCGCGGTCCTCGCGGCGGCGCGCGGCGTACGCATCGAGCACGGCGTCGCTGCCCGGGTCCTCCGCCTGCGCCACCAGCTCCGCCAGGGTCAGCGCGTCGCGCAGGCCGAGGTTGAAGCCCTGGGCACCAACCGGATGCAGGGTCTGCGCCGCGTTGCCGACCAGCACCGCGCGCGCGGCCACCGTCGCGCGCGCGACCACGCGCACCGCCGGATAGCGGCTGCGCTCGCCCACCGCGAGGAATCGCCCCGCGCGCCAGCCGAACGCATCCTGCACGCGCGCGAGGAAACCGGCGTCGTCAAGCGCGGCCACCGCGTCGGCATCGGCGTCCGCCACCGCATGCACGAGGCCGTAGTGGCCGTCGCCGCGCGGCAGCAGCGCGGTGGGGCCGTCGTCGCGCAGGCGCTCCCAGGCGGTGCCGTCGGGCGCGCGCCGGGCGCGCACGCGCGCGACGAACAGCGCCTGGCCGTAATCGTGCACGTCGGCGGCGATGCCCAGCGCCTCGCGCACCCCGCTGCGGGTGCCGTCCGCGGCCACCACCAGGCGCGCGCGCAGCACCCGTTCGCCGGAAGCGTCGGCGATGCGCACGCCGCGGGTGCCGCCTCCGACCTCCTCCAGCCCGGTGACCCGCGCCGGGCGCAGCCGGGTGACGCGCGTCAGCGAGGACAGCCTCGCTTCCAGCGCCTCGCCGAAATCGCGGGCCACCACCACCATGCCGAAGCAGTCGCGGCCATAGTCGGCCGCATCCAGTTCCACGCTGCCGAAATCGCCGGCGCGGCTGACATGGATCCGGCGGATCGGGCCCGGCGGGCCGCGCAGCTCGCGCATCACCCCGAGCGCCGTCAGCGCGTTGACGGTGGCATCGGCGAAGCTCAGGTTGCGCTGGTCGAACACCGGCGGCATCGCGCCGGGGGGCGCGGCCTCGACCAGCACGGTGTCCAGCCCCGCACGGTCCAGGGCGATGGCCAGGCTCGCGCCCACCAGTCCGCCCCCCACGATGATCACGTCATGCGCGCCGGCCATCGGCGAATGATACCGCCCCGTCCCGGGACGGCGCCGGCGCGCCCCGGCGGCGGGACCGGAGGTAGAATGCCAACGGTTTCCCGGATTCCGATGCGATGCCTGCCATGACCCGACCCGCTTCCGACACCCCGTTCGCCCCCGGCCCGCTGGTGCTCGCGGCGATGATCGCGCTGGCCGCGCTGTCGCGGCTGCTGCCGCTGCCGCCGAACTTCGCGCCGATCGAGGCGATGGCCCTGTTCGGTGGCGCGTACTTCGCGCGCCGGCACCTGGCCTTCCTGGTGCCGCTGCTGGCGCTGCTGGCGTCGGACCTGGCGCTCGGCGCGCTGCGTGGCGGCACCTACCTGGCCTACTTCACCGACGCCGGCTACCTGCCCAGCCTGGCGGCCAACTACCTGTGCACCGCGCTGACGGTCGGGCTGGCCTTCGGCCTGCGCGGCCGCGTGAACGGCACCCGCGTGCTCGGCTATTCGCTGGCCGGCTCGGTGCTGTTCTTCGTCGTCAGCAACTTCGCGGTCTGGGTGACGGCGTTCGTGGTGCCGGGCTATCCGGCCTGCAGCACCGGCCTGCTGCCGTGCTACGTCGCCGCGATCCCGTTCTTCAAGAACACCCTGCTCGGCACGCTGTTCTACTCGGCGGTGCTGTTCGGCGGCTTTGCGCTGCTGCGCAGCAGGCTGCCGGCGCTGCGGGCGCAGACGGTCTGACCGCACCGTGGGCAACCGCCTGTCGAAGATCTACACCCGGACCGGCGACGACGGCAGCACCGGGCTGGGCGACGGCACGCGGGTGCCCAAGGACTCGGCGCGGGTCGCCGCCTACGGCACGGTGGACGAGGCCAACTCCTGCATCGGCCTGCTGCTGGCCACCGACCTGCCGGACGACGTCCGCGAACTGCTCACATCGATCCAGCACCAGCTGTTCGACCTTGGCGGCGAGCTGTGCATCCCGGGCCACGCCGCGATCGGCGACGGGGACGTGGAGCGGCTGGAACGGCACCTCGACCACTACAACGAAGGCCTGCCGCCGCTGAAGGACTTCATCCTGCCCGGCGGCGGCGAGGCCGCGGCACGCTGCCACGTGGCCCGCACCGTGGTGCGCAGGGCCGAGCGCGAGACGGTGGCGCTGGCGCGCCTGGAACCGGTCCGGCCGCAGGTGGTCCGCTACCTCAACCGCCTGTCCGACCTGCTGTTCGTCCTCGCCCGCGTGCTCGCCCGGGCCGGGGGCCACGGCGAGGTCCTGTGGAACCACTCGCGCCGTTCACGCTGACCGGGGCAGGATCGGGGCCATGAACCGGCGCACCTCGATCTACACCCATCCCGCCTGCCTCGCCCACGACACCGGCCCCGGCCATCCGGAGAGCCCGCGGCGGCTCCAGGCCGTGACCGCAGCGCTGCGCGAGGCCTTCCCGTCCGCGGAATGGCTGGAGGCCCCGCGCGCCACGCGCGGCCAGCTGGCCCGGGTCCACGCCCCGTCACTGGTCGCGCGCGTGCTGCACGCGCCGGAGGAAAGCATCCACCTCGATCCCGACACCGTGCTGTCGCCGGATTCGCCGGAAGCGGCCCTGCGCGCGGCGGGCGCGGCCGTGGCCGCCACCGACGCGGTGCTCAACGGCGAGATCGACGCGGCGTTCTGCGCGGTACGGCCGCCGGGCCACCACGCCACCTCCGACCGGGCGATGGGCTTCTGCCTGCTCGACAACGTCGCCGTCGCCGCCGCGCACGCGCTCGACCGCCACGGCCTGTCGCGCGTGGCGATCGTGGATTTCGACGTCCACCACGGCAACGGCGTCCAGGAGATCTTCCAGGCCGAGCCGCGCGTGCACTACTTCAGCGCCCACCAGTCGTCCCTGTACCCGTGGACCGGCCTCGAGGACGAGCGCGGCTGCGGCAACATCCACAACGTGCTGCTCCCGGCGGGTACCGGCAGCACGGGGTTCCGCGCGGCGTGGTCGCAACGGCTGCTGCCGCAGATGGACGCCTTCGCCCCGGAGCTGGTGCTGGTCTGCGCCGGCTTCGACGCGCATGCCCGCGACCCGCTGGCGCAGCTGGAGCTCGAAGCCGCGGACTACGCCTGGCTGACCTCCGGACTGCTGGCGCTGGCGCGCCGCCACGCCGGCGGGCGCATCGTGTCCGCACTGGAAGGCGGCTACGACCTGCAGGCCCTGCGGGAATCGGTCGTGGCCCACGTCGGCGCCCTCTTCGCACGCCCCTGACCCCGCGCCCGCGGTACGCCCCGGCGGGCTCCCGCCGGTCATGAACCGTACGCCAACAGCCGCGTTGCCGCTCCCGGCACCATGCGGCAAGCTAACCGCCTTTCCGCTGGTATGGATGCCCGAGTGCGACCCGTATTCCGCCTCCTGCCCCTGCCGTTCTGCATCGCCCTCTCGCTGTCAGCCCAGGCCGACGACGACCGCCCGATCGACTGGTCCATGTGTCCGGTCGAGGACGCCGTGCCGGCATTCGAGGACGCGCAGCCGCCGGTCGGCTCCATCGCCGACCGGGAGAACCAGCCGACCGACATCGACGGCGACGAGGTCAGCGGCATCGACGGCGAGAACATCGTCGTCCAGGGGAGCGTCCGGCTGCGCCGCGGCGACCAGTTCCTGGGGACCGACAACCTCGAGTACCACCAGGACGAAGGCACCTACGTGGCGACCGGCAATGTCCGCTACCAGGACTCGTCGCTGCGGATCGTCGCCGACCGCCTGGAGGGCAACCAGGACACCGAGACGCACCGCATCGACAACGTGCGCTACCAGCTGCTCAGCCGCCGCGGCAACGGCGGTGCCGAGCGCGTGGACATGGTCGGCCCGAAGGGGCGGATGATGCGCTCGACCTACTCGACCTGCCCGCCGAGCCAGCGCATGTGGGAGCTGCGCGCATCCCGGATCGACGTGGACCTCGACACCGGCATGGGCACCGCGCGCAGCGCCACCGTCCACATCGGCAGCGTCCCGGTGCTGTACGTGCCGTGGCTGGCATTCCCGATCGACGACCGCCGCCGCACCGGCCTGCTCTACCCCGACATCGGCTATTCCGGCCGCAATGGCTTCGACTGGGCGCAGCCGATCTACCTCAACCTGGCGCCGAACTACGACATGACCCTGGAGCCACGCTGGATGTCGCGCCGCGGCGTCCAGTTCGGCACCGAGTTCCGTTACCTCACCGAACGCGGCCGCGGCCTGATGCGGGTCGATGTCCTGCCCTCCGACCGCCTCACCCGCTACGGGCGGCAGGACGAGATCGACCAGGGTATCCCGCAGGACAATTGGCGCCGGGACGACCGCGGCCGTTTCCATTTCAGCGGCCGGCACAACATCAACCACACCTGGCAGGCCCGCGCGAACCTGAACTGGATCAGCGACCCGCGCTGGATCGAGGACGACAGCAGCGGCCTGGACGGCATCTCCAGCATCTCGATCGGGAGCAACATCGGCCTGTACGGCCGCGGCCGGTTCTGGAACGCGGCGCTGTCGGCCAACTACTGGATGCTGTCCGACTACACCCTGCGCGAGACCAGCCTGGCCTACAACCGGCTGCCACGGGCCTACTTCCGCTGGGAGCAGCCGTTCGCGCGCTGGCTGGTGGCCGGCGCGGACACCGAGGCGGTGCGCTTCGCGCATACCTCGGAGACCAGGCACGGCGGCAGCCGCCTGTTCCTCAAGCCCTACGTCACCCTGCCGTTCGAGGGCGCCAGCTGGTTCGTGAGGCCCACCTTCGCCTGGCGCTACGCGGGCTACCAGCTCGACGACGAACTGGCCGACAGCATCGCGGTCACCCGCGCCAGGCAGGAACTGGGGTTGCCGTCGAACGCGACCCCGCGCGCGGACGTGGTCGCGCGGCTGCGCGACGAAACCCCGACCACCAGCATGCCGGTCACCTCGGTCGACGCCGGACTGTTCTTCGACCGCGACACCGTCTTCCGCGGCGAGAAGTTCCTGCACACGCTCGAGCCACGGCTGTTCTACCTGCACGTGCCCTACCGCAACCAGGACGGCATGCCGCTGTTCGACACGCGGCCGCTGACGTTCAGCTGGGGCCAGCTGTTCCGCGACAACCGGTATTCCGGCGCCGACCGCCAGTCCGACGCCAACCAGCTGACCATGGCGCTGACCACGCGCCTGATCCGCGAATCCGACGGACGCGAGAAGCTCTCGGCCAGCATCGGCCAGATCCACTACTTCGACGATTCGCGGATCGTGGTCGGCAATGAAGTGCCGGTCGAGGCCGGCCGGTCCGCCTGGATCACGGACGCGAACTACGCGATCAACGACCGCTGGACGGTCGGCATGAGCTACCAGTGGAACCCGACCAGCCGGCGCGAGGACCTGGCCAGCTTCCGCACCCGCTACCTGGTCGGCGACAGGGGCATCGTCAACCTGTCATACCGCTACCGCCGCAACCCGGTCACCCAGGCCGACCTGCTCGAGCAGGGCGACCTGTCCTTCCTGTACCCGATCAACAATGCCTGGAGCCTGGTCGGCCGCTACTACTATTCGTTCGACCAGAGCAAGCTGCTCGAGGGCATCTTCGGCGTCCAGTGGGAAAGCTGCTGCCTGGCGGCCCGGCTGGTGGCCCGCCGCTACGTGCGCAACCGCAGCGGCGACATGAACGACGCCATCCAGCTCGAGATCGAGCTCAAGGGCCTGGGCTCGGCCGGCCCGCGGACGACCGAGCGCCTGCGCCGTGCTATCCTCGGCTACTATCGGGACGACCTGTACCTTGTTCCCCCGTCCGAGGTCAGCAGCAGCCTCGACGACGACGCCCCCCTCCTCGACCCCGTGCCATGAAGACCCTGATCGCCTGCCTGATCCTCGCCCTCGCGACGCTGGGCGTCCTCCCCGCCCACGCGCAGCAGTTGCAGCCGCTGGAGAGCATCGCGGCGGTCGTGGACGAGGACATCATCCTGCGCAGCGAGCTCGACCGCGCGGTCGCCAACATCGTCGCGCAGTACGCCGGCCGCGAGGACCAGCTGCCGCCGCGCCACATCCTTGAACGCCAGGTGCTCGAGCGCCTGATCCTGGTCAAGCTCCAGACCGCCTACGCCGCCAGCACCGGCCTGCGCGTGAGCGACCAGGAGCTCGACGCGGCGATCAACGCGATCGCCCAGCAGAACAACTTCTCGCCCGAGCAGCTGCGCCAGCAGCTCGCCCGCGACGGCATGTCGTTCGAGGACTTCCGCGCCTCGATCCGGGAGGAGCTGCTGATCCAGCGCCTGCGCCAGCGCTTCGCGCAGACCCGCATCAGCGTCAGCGACGCCGAGGTCGACGCCGCGCTCGCGGCGCAGAGCGGCAACACCCAGTACCGGCTGGCGCACATCCTCGTCGCCCTGCCCGAAGGCGCCACGCCGGAGCAGATCGAGCTCGGCCAGACCAAGATCAACGGCATCAAGGGCCTGATCGACCGCAACGAGATGGACTTCGCCGCGGCCGCGGTGCGCTACTCCGACAGCCCGAACGCGCTGGAAGGCGGCGATCTCGGCTGGCGTACCCTCGACGAGATCCCGGCGGCGTTCGCCAACATCATCCGCAACATGAAGCCGGGTGATGTCTACGGGCCGGTGCGCGGCCCCAGCGGCTTCCAGCTGCTGAAGCTGGTCGAGGTGCGCGACGGCTCGGCCGACGCCGGCAAGGTCACCCAGTTCCACGCGCGCCACATCCTGATCCGCCCCGGCAAGGGCCAGAACGGCGACGCCGAGGCCAGGGCCCGCATCGACACCCTGCGCGCGCGCATCGCCGGCGGCGCCGACTTCGCCGAGGTCGCCCGCGAAGCCTCCGACGACACCGTCAGCCGCGACAGCGGCGGCGACCTGGGCTGGTTCACCCTGGACGAGTTCGGCCCCGAATTCGGCAACCAGGTCGCGGGCCTGCAGGACGGCGAGGTTTCCGCCCCGTTCCGCACCCAGGCCGGCTGGCACATCGTGCAGCGGCTCGCCACCCGCCAGGTCGACGTCGACGACGAGAACCGTCGCGCCCGGGTCCGGGAGGCGATCGGCATGCGCAAGCTGGAGGACGAGTGGGACCGCTTCCTCCGCCAGCTGCGCGGCGAGGCCTTCGTCGAAATCCGCACCGGGGGCTGACATGCGCCGCCCGCGGCTGGCGCTGGTCCCGGGCGAGCCGGCCGGCGTTGGTCCGGAGCTCTGCGTCCGCGCCGCGCACCGGGAATGGGGCGCGGACCTCGTGGCCTTCGGCGACCGCGGCAACCTGCTCCGCGCCGCGCGTGCCATCGGCCTCGGCCTCGACTTCGCCGCTCCCGACGCCCCCGCCGTCCCGCCCGGCACCCTGCGCATCAGCGATGTGCCGCTCGAGGCGGCCGTCGAGCCCGGCCGGCCCGACCCGCGCAACGCGCGCGCGGTGGTCGAATCGCTGGCCCGTGCCGCGTCCGGTTGCCTTGCCGGCACGTTCGACGGCATCGTCACCGGGCCGGTGCACAAGGCCACCGTCAACGCCGGCGGCATCGCCTACACCGGCACCACCGAACTGCTGGCCGCGCAGGCCGGCCGCGACGTGGTGATGATGCTCGCCAACGACGTCATGCGCGTGGCGCTGGCCACCACCCACCTGCCGCTGCGCGGGGTGCCGGATGCGATCACCCGTGACGGGCTCGCGCGCGCACTGCGCATCGTGCATGCGGCCCTGCGCGACGACTTCGGCATCACCGACCCCGTGGTCGCGGTGCTGGGGCTGAACCCGCACGCCGGCGAGGACGGCCACCTCGGGCGCGAGGAGATCGAGGTGATCGGCCCGGTGCTGGAGGCGCTGCGCGGCCAGGGCATGCGGCTCGAGGGCCCGCTGCCGGCGGACACCGCGTTCCTGCCGGCGAAACTGCGCCGGTTCGACGCGATCCTGGCGATGTACCACGACCAGGGCCTGCCGGTGCTCAAGCACAGCGGCTTCGAGCGCGCCGTCAACCTGACCCTGGGCCTGCCCTACCCGCGAGTGGCCGTGGACCACGGCACGGCCTTCGACCTGGCCGGGACCGGCCGGGCCGATCCCTCCAGCCTGTTCGCGGCGATCGACACCTGTACCCGGCTCGCCCTGCAGCGGATGCAACATGCATGAATGACGCCATGCAACAGATCCAGTGGGAGGACTTCCTCAGGGTCGAACTGCGCGTCGGCCGCGTGCTCTCCGCGCGCCCGTTCCCCGAGGCGCGCAAGCCCGCCTACATGCTCGAGGTCGATTTCGGCCCGGAGATCGGCGTGCGCAAGTCCAGCTGCCCAGCTCACCGTGCGCTACCGGCCGGAGGACCTCGTGGCCGGCTGGTGGTCGGCGTGGTCAACTTCCCGAAGAAGCAGATCGGCCCGCTGATGTCGGAGTGCCTGGTGACCGGCTTCCATGACGCCGATGGCGGCGTGGTGCTGTGCGTGCCCGACGGCGAGGTTCCTCCGGGGACAAGGCTGCTGTGAACGGCGGGCGCGATATGGCGGGATTCCACGAACGGGCCAAGAAGGCGCTGGGCCAGCATTTCCTGCACGAGCGCGGGGTGGTCGCGAAGATCGTCCAGGCGATCGATCCACGGCCTGGCGACCACATCGTCGAGATCGGCCCCGGCCAGGGCGCGCTGACCTTCCCGCTGCTCGACCGCATCGGCAGGCTCACCGCCATCGAGTTCGACCGCGACCTGCTCGAACCGCTGGCCCGGGCCGCCCGCGCGCACGGCGAGCTGACCCTGGTGCACTCCGACGTGCTCGACGTGGACTTCACCGCGCTGGCGGCGGGCACGCCGATCCGTCTGGTCGGCAACCTGCCCTACAACCTGTCCTCTCCGATCCTGTTCCACGCCCTGGACCACGCCGCGGCGATCCGCGACATGCACTTCATGCTGCAGAAGGAGGTGGTGGACCGCATGGCCGCCGGGCCCGGCAGCAAGACCTACGGCCGGCTGGGCGTGATGCTGCAGGCATGGTGCCGGGTCACGGCACTGTTCGACGTCGGTCCGGGCGCGTTCCGGCCGCCGCCCAGGGTGGATTCGGCGGTGGTCCGGCTGGTCCCGCGCCCGCCGGAGGAAGTCGGCATCGCCGACCCGGCGCGCTTTGCCGCCATCGTCCGCGACGCCTTCGGACAACGCCGCAAGACCCTGCGCAACTCCCTGGCGCGGCTGTGCGACGAGGCCACGATCCGCGCCGCCGGCATCGACCCGCAGGCCCGGGCGGAACAGCTGGCGGTGGAGGATTTCGTGCGCTTGGCCAACCAGCCGCCGGCCGCGTAGGCGTCGGCCCTGCCGGCCGGGCTACACTGTGCGCATGAGCACGTGGCCCGACCACAGCCTGGACATCCGGACCGGAGAGCGGTTCCCCGCCGGGGAAGCGTCGCCGCCGAAGCGCGACGCCTCCGCTGGCACGCCATGGATGCGCATCCGGGAATGGTGCCCTGCGCCACTTCCGGCACGCTGCCGGCCAGGCGCCTGCGGCGGCATGCGCCTCCATGCGACGGCCCCGGTATCGGCGCCGCCCGTCCCCCGCACGCTGCACTGACGACGGAGCACGGATGGCGGTCTGGGCGATCGGTGACCTGCAGGGCTGCTACGGACCGACGCAGCGCCTGCTGGAGAAACTGAAGTTCGATCCCGCGCGGGACCGGCTGTGGTTCTGCGGTGACCTCGTCAACCGCGGCGGGGAATCGCTGCAGACCCTGCGCCTGGTGCACTCGCTGCGCGACTGCGCGGTGACCGTGCTCGGCAACCACGACCTGTCGCTGCTGTCCATCGCCGGGCGCAGCGAGGCGGAGCAGCGCAAGGTCAACCCCGACCTGCAGGGCGTGCTCTTCGCCGAGGACCGCGACGTGCTGCTGGGCTGGCTGCGCAACCAGCCGCTGCTGCACGTGGACCGTGGACTGGGCTGGATGATGGTGCACGCCGGGCTGGCGCCGAAATGGGACACGCGGACCGCGGAGCGCCTCGCCCGGGGGGTGGAACGCAAGCTGCGCGGCGACGGCGCGCACAAGCTGCTGCGCAACATGTACGGCGACAAGCCGGCGTGGTCGCCACGCCTGACCGGCACCGACCGCGACCGTGCGATCATCAACGTGTTCACCCGCATGCGCTATTGCACGCCGCGCGGGCGGATCGCGTTCGAGGAAAAGGGCCCACCCGGCACCCAGCAGCCGGGGCTGTACCCGTGGTACGAGGTACCGGGCCGCGTGGAGCGCGACCTGAGGATCGTCTGCGGCCACTGGTCCACCCTGGGCCTGTTCATCGGCCACGGCGTGCACGCGCTCGACACCGGGGCGGTCTGGGGCGGCAAGCTCACCGCGCTGCAACTCGACGCGGAAGGGATCAACATCGTCCAGGTGCCCGGGCGCGACGTCCCGCCGCCCGCCCGGCACGGCCGCTGAGCACGGTCCGCGTCAACCGGCCGGGCCTTGCGGCGGGCCGGCCCGCTCGTAGTCGGTGAACTCGAACGCATGCGCATGCCGCGCGTCCGCCGGATGCGGCTCGCGCGCCACGACGCGCCACTGCGCCGGATCGAACGCCGGGAAGAACGCGTCGGCGCCGTCCACGGCGGTGTCCACGTGGGTCAGGTGCATGTGCGTGGCCAGGGGCATGGCCAGCGCATAGACCTGGGCACCGCCGATCACGCACAATTCCCCGGCCCCCTGCTCCTGCGCGATGCGCACCGCCTCGTCCAGGCCGCCGACCGCGCGCATGCCTTCGAACGGCGCCCGGCCGCCGCGGGTGAGCACGAGGTTGGCCCGCCCGGGAAGCGCGCGCCCCAGCGACTCCGCGGTACGGCGCCCCATCAGCACAGGCCTGCCCAGGGTCAGCGCCCTGAACCGCTTCAGGTCGTCGGGCAGGCGCCACGGCAGGGCGTTGCCGCGGCCGATGGCACGGTTGCGGTCGAGCGCGGCGAGCAGCGTGATCCGCATGGATGCCTAGACCGCGACCGGCGCCTTGATCGCCGGGTGCGGGTCGTACCCGGTGATGCGGATGTCGTCGAACGTGAACGCGAACAGGTCGCGCACCTCCGGGTTGAGCTCCAGCCGTGGCAGGGGCCGGGGCTCGCGGGAGAGCTGCTCGCGCGCCTGCTCGAAATGGTTCGAGTACAGGTGCGCATCGCCCAGCGTGTGCACGAAATCGCCGGCCTCCAGCCCGCAGACCTGCGCCACCATGTGGGTCAGCAGCGCGTAGCTGGCGATGTTGAACGGCACGCCGAGGAAGATGTCGCCGCTGCGCTGGTACAGCTGGCAGCTCAGCCTGCCATCGGCGACGTAGAACTGGAACAGGGTGTGGCACGGCATCAGCGCCATCTTCGGCAGGTCGGCCACGTTCCAGGCGCTGACCACCAGCCGCCTGGAGTCGGGATTGCGGCGGATTTCGTCCACCACCCAGGAGATCTGGTCGATGGTGCGGCCGTCGGCGCCTTCCCAGGCGCGCCACTGCTTGCCGTACACCGGCCCGAGCTCGCCGTCCCCGTCGGCCCACTCGTCCCAGATCGTGACCCTGTTCTCCCGCAGGTAGGCGATGTTGGTCTCGCCCTTCAGGAACCACAGCAGCTCGTGGATGATCGAGCGCAGGTGCAGCTTCTTGGTGGTGACCAGCGGGAAGCCCTCGCGCAGGTCGAAGCGCATCTGCCAGCCGAACACGCTGCGGGTGCCGGTCCCGGTGCGGTCGGACTTGTCCGTGCCATGCTCCAGCACGTGGCGCAACAGGTCGAGGTACTGCCTCATGCCCGGTCTCCGGCCGGCGCTGGCTGAACGGTCGGCGCGCGCCGCGACTTCAGCAGAAGGTAGACGCCCAGCACGATCAACGGCGTCGACAGCAACTGCCCCATCGTCAGCCAGCCAAACGCGATGTAGCCGATGTCGGCGTCGGGCATGCGCACGAATTCGACCATGAAGCGGAACACGCCGTACAGCAGCGCGAACAGGCCGCTGACCGCGTAACGCGGCCGCGGTCCCGACGAGAACCACCACAGCACCACGAACATCACCAGCCCCTCGAGGAAGGCCTCGTACAACTGCGAAGGATGCCGGGCGTAGGCGTCGAGCGCGCCGGAAGCAAAGGCCTGGCGCAGCTGCTCCGGGGCCATGCCGGCAAGCTCCGGGTCGGTCGGGAACACCACGCCCCAACCCGCGTGCGTGTACTTGCCCCACAGCTCGGCGCCGATGAAGTTGCCGATGCGCCCGAAGCCCAGGCCGGGCGGCACCATCGGCGCGACGAAGTCCAGGGTGTCGAACAGGTTGCGGCGGTGCCTGCGGGACCAGTACCAGACCGCCACCAGCACGCCGATCAGGCCGCCGTGGAAGCTCATCCCGCCTTCCCAGACCTTGATCACCCGGATCGGGTCGCGGAGGTAGTCCTCGAAACCGTAGAACAGGACCGAGCCGAGCCTGCCTCCGAGGATCACACCCAGCAGGCCGTAGAACATCAGGTCGCCGAAGGCATTGGCATCCACGCCCGGCAGCCTGCCCTCGCGGATCCGGCGCGAACCCAGCCACCAGAACACCGCGAACCCGAGCAGGTACATCAGCCCGTACCAGTGGATCTCCGGCTGGAAGGTGCGGCCGAACAGCTCGAACGCCGGGAACCGGATCGCGACCGGGTCGATCTGGTGCAGGTGGATCATCGCTGCGTGCCGTCCTCCACGGGAATGGCGGCTATTGTGCGCCCGGGAGGGCGCCCGCTACCACTCGCCCGCACCCGGAACCTTCGCCCTTGCGGCATGGCGCCGCATCAGCAGGTTCAGCCACTCCACCACCACGGCGAAGCCCATGGCGAAGTAGATGTAGGGCTTCGGCACGTGCATGTCCACGCCCTCGAGCACCAGCACGGCGCCGATCAGCAGGATGAAGGCCAGCGCCAGCATCTTCACCGTCGGGTTGTTGTCGATGAAGTTGCCCAGCGGGTCGGCGGCCAGCAGCATGACCGCCACCGCGAGCAGGATCGCGAACACCATGATCGGGATGTGCTCGGCAATGCCCACGGCGGTGATCACCGAGTCGAGCGAGAACACGATGTCGATGATCGCGATCTGCACGATCACCATCCAGAACTTCGAGGAGGCCCTTGTGGTGCGCGGGTCGGCGTCCTCGCCGCCGGTGATCAGGTCGCGGATCTCGAGCACGCCCTTCACCAGCAGGAAGATGCCGCCCAGTATCAGCACCAGGTCGCGGATCGAGATGCCCATGCCGAGCACCGAGAACAGGTCCTGGTGCATGCGCGCCAGGAAGGCGAGCGTCACCAGCAGCATGATCCGGGTGGTGCAGGCCACGGCGATGCCGATCTTGCGCGCGGTCGAACGCCTGTGCTCGGGCAGCCTACCGACCGCGATCGAAATGAACACGAGGTTGTCGATGCCCAGCACGATCTCGAGCGTGCTCAGGGTGATGAGCGTCAGCCAGGCGTCGGGGGAACTCAGGAAACTCAGGTCCATTTCAATCCAGGTCGGTCAGGGGAAAAGGCGGGGCACGAGGATCAGGCCCCAGACCACAAGCACGTTCATCATCGCCACGAACACGGCCGCGGAGCCCATGTCCTTGGCACGCCCGGCAAGCTCGTGGGGCTCGTCGCCGTAGCGCCCGATCACGGCCTCGATGGCCGAATTGAGCAGCTCCAGGGCCAGCACCAGCAGGCAGCTGCCCAGCAGCAGCGCCCGCTCCACCCCGTCCCGGCCCAGCCACAGCGCCAGCGGCCCCATCACCGCCAGCAGGTAGGCCTCCAGGCGGAAGGAGGACTCGTGCAGCCAGGCCGCGCGCAGGCCCTGCAGCGACCAGATGGCCGCCTTCAGGATGCGCGCCGGGCGCCTGGGCAGGTGTCCGGTCTCGTCCGCCATGGCCACCATTCAGCCGGCCACGGCCAGGGACGGGTGGCGCGGGACGCCGGGCAGCGAGCCGGACGGGACCTGGAACGGGAATGACTGCATGAAGGCGAAGGCTCGCTGTTTCCGGGAGCGGGCGTGGGGCAATTTTGCCACACCCGCGGCCCCGGCCCGGTTGCCGCCCCCGCCGGGGCTCTGGTTCACTGGTGGCCGGACCACGTGGAAACACGGAAAATGCGCCCTGGAGCCATCCCTGCACCGCTGCTCGCCGCCCTGCTGGCCCTGGCGTCGCTGCTTGGCGCCTGCCGCAGCCCCGGGCCCGCGCCGGACCTGCCTCCGCTCGACCCGGTCTCGTCGCCTGAATGGCAGGCCGACATGGCCCGATTCGCCGCGGAGGACGCGGCCAGCCCGCCGCCCGAACGCCCCGTCGTGTTCACCGGCAGCTCCTCGGTCCGGATGTGGTCCACGCTGGCGGAGGACTTCCCCGGCGTGCCGGTGCTCAACCGCGGCTTCGGCGGCTCGCAGGTGCGCGATGCGGTCTGGTACGCCGACGAGGTCGCGGTGCGTTACCGCCCGCGCCAGGTGCTGCTGTACGCCGGCGACAACGACATCAACGCAGGGCGCACGCCGGAGCAGGTGCTCCACGACGTGCAGGCCTTCGTCGCGCGCCTGCGCCGCGACCTGCCCGGCGTGCGCATCGGCTTCCTTTCGATCAAGCCCAGCCCCTCGCGTGAAGCACAGCTGCCGCTGCAACAGGCCGCCAACCGCCTCGTGCGCGAATGGATCGCGACCCAGCGGGGCATCGACTACATCGACGTGGCCACGCCCCTGCTCGACGCCGGCGGCCGCCCCGACCCGCGCTATTTCCTCGGGGACCGGCTGCACCTCAACGCGCAGGGCTACGCGCTGTGGCGCGAGGCCGTGGCGCCGTACCTGCTGCGCGATCCCTGAATCCGTGCGGCCCGGCGCTCACTCGCCGCGGAAGATCGCGGTGCCCCGGCTGCCGTCCGGGCTGATCCAGCCGCGGTACATGCCGGAGGTGTTGAACGGCATGGCGATGTTGCCGTCGCGGTCGAGCGCGATCACGCCGCCGTCGCCGCCCATCCCGGGCACCAGCCTCATGACCACCTCGTCGGCCGCGGCCTGGAGGCTGTCGCCGCGGTAGGCCACGCGTGCGCAGATGTCGTGCGCGACCGCGTTGCGGATGAAGAACTCGCCCCAGCCGGTCGCGGACACCCCGCATCGCCCGTCCGCCCAGGTGCCCGCGCCGATGACAGGTGAATCGCCGACGCGGCCCCATTTCTTGTTGGTCATGCCGCCGGTCGAGGTGGCCGCGGCGATATGCCCGTGGACATCCAGCGCCACCGCGCCGACCGTGCCGAAGTAGCGGCCCTTCGCGTCCGCCGCGTCCGCGGCCCTGCCCTGTTCGCGCTCCTGCGCCCGCCGCAGCTGCTCGCGGCGGACGTCGGTGTCGAACCATTCGTTGGGCACCCGTTCGAGCCCGGGCAGGCTGTCGGCGAACTTCTCCGCGCCCTGGCCGACCAGCATCACGTGCGGCGAATGCTCCATCACCGCGCGAGCCAGGCGGATCGGATTGCGCACCGTGGCCACGCCCGCCACGGCACCCGCGCGGCGGGTATGCCCCTCCATGATCGAGGCGTCGAGCTCGTGCCGGCCCTCGGCGTTGAACACGGCGCCCTTCCCGGCGTTGAAGTGCGGCGACTCCTCCAGCGCGACCACCGCCGCCTCGACCGCGTCCAGCGCGCTGCCGCCGCGCGACAGCACCGCGTAACCGGCATCCAGCGCGGCATCGAGTGCGGCACGGATGCGGTGCTCAGCGTCCCGGTCGAGGGATTCGCGCTCGATCACGCCCGCCCCGCCGTGGATCACCAGGGCATAGCGCCCGGTCCCGGGCTCCTGTCCGCCCGCGTTCATCGCCATCGCCGCCAGCAACAGACCGATCAGGATGCGCATGGAAACACCACCTCGCATGGGAAAGCCCCGAAGCATACCCGCACGGGCGCCGCGGCGGCCGTGCGCGTGGCACGCGGGGCCCGCGCCGCGGGCCCCGCCTACTGCTGGCGCAGGGCCTCGATCGGGTCGAGCTGGCTGGCCTTGCTCGCCGGGTAGTAGCCGAAGAACAGGCCGGTCGCGACCGAGAACCCGGCCGCCAGCGCGATGACCTTGCCGTTGAGCTGGATCGGCAGGTCGGCGTTGAGCTGGCCGGCCACGAAGGCGCCGATGATGCCGACGAGGATGCCGATCACGCCGCCGCCCAGCGACAGCAGCATGGCCTCGGCCAGGAACTGCCGGCGGATGTCCGACGGCCCGGCGCCAACCGCCATGCGCAGGCCGATCTCGCGGATGCGCTCGGTCACCGACACCAGCATGATGTTCATGATGCCGATGCCGCCCACGACCAGCGAGATGGTCGCAACCGCGCCGAGCAGCCACGACATCAGCCGCGTGGTCGCGGTGCGGGTGGCCACGATCTCGGACATGTTGCGCACGCGGAAGTCGTCGTCGGCGCCGGGCGCGATGCGGTGGCGCTGGCGCAGCAGCGACTCGATCTCGCCCTGCACGTAGGACAGGTCGTCGGGATCGGCCACGGCCAGCGAGATCTCCATGACCGCCCCCGGGGGCAGGCCGGCCGAGCCCATCAGGCGCTTGCGCGCGGTGTCCAGCGGCACCATCACGATCTCGTCCTGGTCCCGGCCCCAGCTGCTCTGGCCCTTGGGCGCGAGCACGCCGATCACGGTCAGCGGCACGCGGCCGACGCGGATGGTCTCGCCGATGCCGCTCTCGTCGCCGAACAGCTCTCGGCGGATGGTCTCGCCGATCAGCGCGCTCTTCTCGTCGCCGCTGGCCTCGAAACCGCGTCCCTCGGCGATGGTCCATCCATTGATGACCAGGTAGTCCGGCTCGATCCCCTGCCAGCTGCTGTTCCAGTTGCGCTCGGCGTAGACCACCTGGCTGCTGCCGCGCAGGGTGCCGGAGATGTACTGCACCTCCGGGATCTCGCTGCGGATCGCCTCGACGTCGCCCTCGGTCAGGGTGTAGAAGCTGCTCGCCGCCATGCGCACGCCGCCCATGGCTCGCGCGACGTTGGGCGAGATGTCCAGGCGCTGCGAACCCAGGCCCGAGACCATCTTGTCGATCTCAGCCTGGGTGCCCTGGCCCACGGACACCATCACGATCACCGAGGCGATGCCGATGATCACGCCCAGCGAGGTCAGGACGCTGCGCATCCAGTTGCCGCGCAGGGCGAACAGCGCCGTGCGCAGGACGTCGATGAAGTTCATGCCCGGGCCTCCTCGTGCAGCCTGCCGTCGCGCATCACGCAGATGCGGTCGGCATGCGCGGCCACGTTGGGGTCATGGGTGATCAGGACCACGGTGTGGCCCTCCTCGCGCAGGCGCTTGAACAGCGCCAGGATCTCCTCGCCGGTCTTCGAGTCGAGCGCGCCGGTCGGCTCGTCGGCGAGGACGATCGGCGGGTTGTTGATCAGTGCCCGCGCGATCGCCACGCGCTGCTGCTGGCCGCCGGACAGCTCGTTCGGCCGGTGCGAGGCACGTCCGGCCAGGCCGACCGCGGCCAGCGCCTCCGCGGCGCGGCGCGCGCGCTCGGCCGGCGGCACGCCGGCGTAGCCCAGCGGCATGGCCACATTGTCCAGCGCGGTCATCCGCGGCAGCAGGTGGAAGCCCTGGAACACGAAGCCGATCTTGTCGCGGCGCAGTGCGGCCAGCTGTTCGCGGTCGAGCGTGGACACGTCGACGCCGTCGCACAGGTAGGTGCCCGAGCTCGGCGTGTCGAGGCAGCCGAGCAGGTTCATCAGCGTGGACTTGCCCGAGCCCGACGGCCCCATGATCGCCACGAACTCGCCGTGGTCGATGTGCAGGTCGATGCCTTCCAGGGCGACGACCTCGGCCTCGGTGCCCTCCGCGTAGACCTTGCGCAGCCCGCGGGTCTCGATCACCGGCGGCCGCGCTGGCGTTCCCGGTGTCATTTCGGCGCGCGCTCCCCGGTGATGATCTCGTCGCCCTCGCGGATGTCGCCGGAGATCTCCGTGCTGGTGCCGTCGCTGGCACCGACCCGCACCGGCACGGCCTCGCGCCTGCCATTGGCCAGCCGGTAGATCGTGGTCCGGGTGGCGCTGAGCGAGGAAGCCAGCGCCGCATCCCACTTCCTGCGCTGTTGCTCGTCCAGCAGGCGGGTGAAGCCCGCGAAGTTCTCCTGCATGCGCTCGAGCATGCGCTGGCGGATCTGCGCCTGCAGCTTCGGGTCCGGCGCCCCGCCGGACGCCATCCATGGCGGCGCCATTCCGCCGCCCTGGGACCGCGCCGCGGCATTGCGGCGCATGGCCTCGGCCCGCTCGCGCTGGGCGGCGATGGCGGCGTCGAAGGCGGCGCGCTGCTCGGCATTGAGGTCCAGTTCCCCGGCGATGCGCTCCAGGTCCTCGATCATGCCGGCGCCGCGGCCGGGGCCCGGTGCGGCCATGGCGATCTCGCCCACGGGCTTGTAGCGCAGCGCCGCGTTGGACACCTTGAGCACGCCCTGGCGGTTGCTGACCTCGATCTCGGCGTTGACCGTCAGGCCCGGCAGCAGGGTGCCGTCGCTGTTGTCCACGCTCACCACGACCGGGTAGGTGACGACGTTGTTGTTGGTGGTGGCGGCCAGCCGGACCTGTTCGACCACGCCGCGGAACTGGCGGTCCGGGAAGGCGTCGGCGGTGAAGGTGACGGTCTGGCCGGGCCTGACCTGGCCGATGTCGGCCTCGTCCACCGCCAGCTCGATCTTCATCTTCGACAGGTCCTCGGCGATGGTGAACAGCTCGGGAGCCTGCAGGCTGGCGGCCACGGTCTGGCCGGGCTCGACCGCGCGGGTCAGGACCACGCCGTCCACCGGCGAGCGGATCACCGTGCGGTCCAGGTTGACCCGGGTGGTCTGGGTCGAGGCGATCTGCTGGCGGATCTGCGCCTCGGTGGCCTCGACCTGGGCGCGGGCCTGCTCGTACGCGGCACGGGCCTGGTCGACGTCGGCCTGCGACACCAGCTTGCGCTCGCCCAGCTCGGCCTTGCGCCGGTAATCCAGCTCGGCGTTGCGCAGCGTCGCCCTCGCCTGCTCCAGCGAGGCGCGTGCGGCGGCGATCTGGGCGTTGCCCTGCTCGATCTGGGCCTCGTAGGTACTCGGGTCGATCCGCGCCAGCACGTCGCCCTTCTTCACCTGGCTGTTGAAGTCCGCCAGCACCTCGATGATCTGGCCCGAGATCTGGCTGCCCACGGTCACCGTCGAGGTGGCACTGAGGGTGCCGGTGGCCGAGATCGCCACGCGGATGTCGCCGCGCTCGACTTTCACGGTCCGGTACTGGCTTTCCCCGCCGGATGTGTCACGCCGGGCCCAGAGCCACACGCCGGCGGCGACGAGCGCCACCACGACCGCGGCGACGGCGATCCGCCGGGCCAGTCCGCTGCGTCCATTGGCCTTCCGGCCCGGGAGGGGGGATTTGCTGCTCATGGGATCCTTGGCACGGGAAGAGGGTTCTCGACGCAGGCTAACGTACCCGCGTGCGCGCGGTTGACACGACGAAGGGGACTTGCGGACCGACGTGACCTGCGCTTCAGGAAATCAGAAAACCGGCGCGTGGCCGAACCGGATGGTCGCGACCGTACCCTGGCCCGGCGTGCTCTCCAGCTCGACCGGCCAGCCGAAGCGGTCGCCCAGCCGGCGCACGATGGTCAGGCCGATGCCCTTGCCGGCCGGGTTGAAGCGGTCGGCGCGGAAGAACGGGTCGCTGGCCTGGCGGAGGGTCTCGGCGGACATGCCGATCCCGGTGTCGCGGACGCGGACCTCGCCCTGGCCCAGTTCGACCTCCACGCTGCCGCTTTCGGTGAACGTGCAGGCGTTGCTCAGCAGCTGTCCCAGCATCACCGCGAATACCCGCGGCGGGGCATACAGCCGCGGCGAGGCGTCACCGGTGATGCGCAGCTCCACCGGTTTGCCCGCCAGCAGCGGCCTGGCCTTTTCCACCTCCTCCTCGACCAGCGCGCGGACCTCGAATTCCTCGCTCTGTGGAGCGACGCCGCGCTCGCGGGCAAGGATCAGGAAGGCGTCCACCAGCACCTCCATGTCCCGGACCGCACGCTGGATCCGCTGCAGCGTGCGCTGCGCGTGCGCCGGGATGGTCGGGTCGCCCTGCAGCAGGTCGGTGGCCACGCGGACCACGGTCAGCGGCGTGCGCAGCTCGTGGCTGGCGTCGCGGGTGAAGTCGCGTTCACGCTGCACGAAGGAAGCGATCCGCCCGGCCAGCCCGCGCAGGGCCGTGGACAGGGCGCGCACCTCACGGCTGGGATCGACGGTCAGCGGGTACGGCAGCACGACCGGCACGGCCTCGTCCCATGACCCGGGATCCCATTGCGACACCACCTCGGCAAGGCGGTTGACCGGCAGCACCATGCGCCTGGAGCGGCGGTAGGTGATCCAGGTGATCAGCAGCGTCGTCGCAAGCCCGTAGGCGAGCAGCCCGGCCGTGGCCAGCAGCAGGACCCTGTCGACGGGGCCGGTGGACGCGACCAGGAACAGTTCCCCCTGCGGCGTCTGCCGGCGCAGGGAACTGCTCCCCCTGGCCATCGAAGTCGAAAAGCCCTCGGACAGGTCGAGCACGTGCCGCGGAATCGCGGCGGGATCGCCACCGGGCGGCAGCACCCAGCGCCGCACGAGCGCGGCCCCCTCCGCTGTCTGCGCCTGGACGGCCTCCGCCTCCAGCCAGTAGCGGACCACGGCGTAACGGGCACAGGCCATGGCCACCACCACGCCCACCACCACGGCGAGCGCGGCCAGGACCGCCTGGGTCATGAACGCGAAGCGGATCCGCCTCGGAAGTCCCTGTGGCATGGGATCGGCTCCGTTCCGGCCGGGTCAGCGGCAGCGCCGGGGGCTCATGCCGGCGACTGGTCGATGTCGGCGATCCGGTAGCCCGCGCTCTGCACGGTGTGCAGCAGGGGCTTGCCGTACGGCTTGTCGATCACCTTGCGCAGGTTGTAGAGGTGGCTGCGCAGCGTGTCCGAATCGGGCAGGCTGTTGCCCCAGATCTCGCGCTCGATCTCCTGCCGGTTCACCACGCGCGGCGACTCGCGCATCAGGATGGTCAGCAGCTTCATCCCGATCGGCGACAGCTGCAGTTCGTCGCCGTTGCGGGTGACGCGCATGCTCGCCGGATCGAGCACCAGGTCGGCCACCCGCAGCACCTCGCCCCCCACCTGCCTGCGCTCGCGCCGGATCAGCGCGCGCAGGCGCGCCTCCAGCTCCTGGATCGCGAAGGGCTTGGTCAGGTAGTCGTCCGCGCCGGACGACAGCCCGGTGAGCTTGTCGTCGAGCGTGTCGCGCGCGGTCAGCATCAGCACCGGCGTGGACTTGCGCGCCTCCTGCCGCAGCCGCTTGCAGACCTCGATGCCATCGAGCCGCGGCAGCATCAGGTCCAGCACGATCACGTCATAGCTGTTCTCGCAGGCCAGCCGGTAGCCGTCCAGGCCGTCCTGGGCGAAGTCCACCTCGAAGCCGCGGCTCTCGAGGTACTCGCCCACCATCTCGGAAATGTTCCGGTTGTCCTCGACAATGAGGACCAGTCCACCGTCCTGACCACTTCGCATGTCCTGCCCCTCCCTTGTCCCGGGATCGTCGTCTTCAACTTTGTGAAGAAGCCTGCCCCGGGCCGCATGCAGGGTTTGTGAAGAAGGAAACATGCGGGAAAAATGCCGTCATCTTCTCCGAAAATGCAGCCATCCACAAAGAACACGGATACCCCATGAACCCCGTCACCGCGACCCTGTCCGAGCGCCTGGTCCCCGTGGCCATGCTCCTGGCCTCCAACGTCTTCATGACCTTCGCCTGGTACGGGCACCTGCGCTTCAGGTCCGCCCCGCTGGTGGCTGCGATCCTGGCCAGCTGGGGCATCGCCTTCTTCGAGTACTGCCTGATGGTCCCGGCCAACCGCTGGGGCAGCGCGATCTACTCCGCACCGCAACTGAAGGGCATGCAGGAGGTGATCACCCTGGTCGTGTTCGCCGTGTTCTCCGCGCTGTACCTCGGCCAGCCGCTGAAGTGGAACCACTGGGCGGGATTCGCCCTGATCGCGGTCGCGGCCTGGCTGATCTTCCAGGAATGATCCCGTTCAGAACGGGATTTTCCCGGTGAGGATGTCCTTGAACATCACCCAGTCGCCGGCGAAGGAATAGAACGGGTGGCGGAAGGTCGCCGGCCGGTTCTTCTCGAAGAAGAAGTGCCCGATCCACGCCATGGCATAGCCGAAGACCAGCGCCGCCAGCAGCCACCACGGATTCGCCCGGACGATGGCCAGGGCGACGAAGACCAGTGCGCCACAGCTGCCGATGAAATGCAGCCGGCGGCAGGTGCGGTTGCTGTGCTCGCCCAGATAGAACGGGTAGAACTCGCGGAAGCTGGAAAAGCGGGCCATGTCCCTCCCTCCGGTCACGATGGTCCTGCCGGGGACATGATGGCCCCTGCCCTGGCGGCGCTCAACCGCCGCCGTCGCCCCAGCCGCCCGCCTTGGCGCGCTCCCAGTAACGCTCCTGCGCCTCCAGCGGCAGGTCCTGCAGGCGCGTGCCGTCGGCCGCGGCCAGGGCCTCCATCGCCCGGAAGCGGCGCTCGAACTTGTGGTTGGCCCCGCGCAGGGCGGCGCCGACGTCCACCTTCGCGTGGCGGGCGAGGTTGGCGGCGACGAACAGCAGGTCGCCGATCTCGTCCTGCAGCCGCGCCCGGGCCGCCGCGTCGCCGGGCGCGGCCGCCAGCGCCTCGAACTCGGCGCGGACCTCGCCGATCTCCTCCTGCAGCTTGTTCAGCACCGGGCGCCAGTCCGGCCAGTCGAATCCGGTCCACGCCGCGCGCGACTGCAGCTTCACCGCGCGCTGCCACTCCGGCAGGCCGCGCGGGATGCCCGCCAGCGCCGAGGTATCGTGCTCGCCCCTGGCCTCGCGCTCGGCCTGCTTGATCGCCTCCCAGTTCGCGGTCTGCTCCACGGCGTCCGCGAACTTCGCCTCGCCGAACACGTGCGGGTGGCGGCGCACCATCTTGTCGCAGATCGCCGCGACCACGTCGCCGAAATCGAACGCGCCCTGCTCGCTGGCCATCTGCGCGTGGAACACCACCTGCAGCAGCAGGTCGCCGAGTTCGTCCTTCAGCGCGGCCATGTCGCCGCGGTCAATCGCGTCGGCGACCTCGTACGCCTCCTCGATGGTGTACGGCGCGATCGTGGAGAAGTCCTGCTCGAGGTCCCAGGGGCAGCCGCCCTCCGGGTCGCGCAGGCGCGCCATGATCGCGAGCAGGGATTCGATGCGGCGATGGTCTTGGTTCATCGGTTCAAAGCCAGGTTTGCCAGGGCAGCGCCGCGTCGCCCAGGGCGATGAACTCGCCGTTGAGCAGCGTGGGCCGCAGGTTGTAGCGCAGCGGGCGGCCCTGCGGGTCGAGCACCACGCCACCGGCCGCCTCGACGATGGCCTGCCCGGCCGCGGTGTCCCACTCGCTGGTCGGCGCGAAGCGCGGATACACGTCCAGGCGCCCCTCGGCCAGCAGGCAGAACTTCAGCGCCGAGCCGATGCTGATGGCCTCGGTGGCGCCGATCCGCCCGATCAGCGCCATGGTGCGCGGGTCGGCATGCGAGCGGCTGGCGGCCACCCGCAGCGGCGCGGCCGCCGGTCGGCGGGTGGCGATGGCGCGCTCGCCGCCATCCGGGTCGCGGCGGTAAGCGCCCGCACCCGGTGCCCCGTGCCAGAGCGTGCCCGTCACCGGCGCCAGGACCAGGCCGAAGCACGGCACGCCCTGCTCGACCAGGGCGATGTTGATGCAGAACTCGTCGTTGCGGCGGACGAACTCGCGGGTGCCGTCGAGCGGGTCCACCAGCCACAGCCGCGGCCAGCCCAGCCGCTCCTGCGCCGGGATGGCGTGGGCCGATTCCTCCGACAGCACCGGGATGTCGGGGGTGAGCATGCGCAGGCCATCCACGATCCGGCGGTGGGCGGCCATGTCCGCCGCGGTCAGCGGGCTGTCGTCGTCCTTGCGCCCGACCTCGAACCGTCCGCGGTACACCTCGAGGATGGCCCGGGCCGCGTCACGGGCGATCCCGACCACCCCCTCGCGCAGTGCGTCCGGCAGCGCCTCAGCCACCGCGCTCCCGCCTCAGGTACTGGCGCGCGGCGAACAGCGCGGCCAGCGAACGCCCCTCGGAGAAGTCCTCGTGCAGCGCCAGCTCGTCGATGGCGTCGAACCGCCACGGCACCACTTCCAGCTCCTCGGGCTCGTCGCCGGGCAGGCGCTCCGGGTACAGGTCGCGGGCCAGCACCACGGTGGTCTCGTGGCTCATGTACACCGGCGCCAGGGTCAGGGTGCGGACCACGTCCAGCCGGCGCGCGCCGTAGCCGGCTTCCTCCTTCAGCTCCCGGTCCGCGGCCTGCAGGGCCGTCTCGCCGGCGTCGATCCGGCCCTTGACCAGGCCCAGCTCGTAGCGGTGCAAGCCGGCGGCATACTCGCGCACCAGCAGCACGGTGTCGTCGTCGAGCAGCGGGACCACCGCCACGGCGCCGTGGCCGCGGCCGCGCAGACGCTCGAACTGCCGGCGCTCGCCGTTGCCGAACTCGAGGTCGAGCCGTTCGAGCCGGTACGGGCCGGCCTCGTGCTCGGTGATGCGGTGGATGATCGGCAGGCGACGGCTCATGGGGTCCGGCACCGCCTCCCCTCGTGGGCGATAATGGCGGGATGGTGATTCACGATGGCTCCATTCTAGACGAGGCCGGCCGCTGGCGTTCGCGCGATCTGGCGGTGCTCTGGCATCCCTGCACCCAGATGCGCGAGCACCCGGACGTGCTGCCCCTGCTGCCGGTGGCGCGGGGTGAAGGCGCGTGGCTGGTCAGCCACGACGGCCGCCGCACGCTCGACGCCATCAGCAGCTGGTGGACCAACCTGCATGGCCATGCCGAGCCGCGCATCGCCGAAGCGGTCGCCCGCCAGGCGCGCACCCTCGAGCACGTGCTGCTGGCCGGCTGCTCGCACGCGCCGGCGGTGGAACTGGCCGAGCGCCTGCTGGCCATCGCCCCGCGCGAACCCGGCCGCGCGCCCCTGTCGCGGGTGTTCTATGCCGACAACGGCTCGGCAGGCGTCGAGGTGGCGCTGAAGATGGCGTTCCACTGGTTCCGCAACCGGGGCGACGAACCGCGGCGGACGAAGTTCGTGGCGCTGCAGAACGGCTACCACGGCGAGACCATCGGCGCGCTGGCGGTCGGCGACATCCCGCTGTACCGGCGCACCTACGCGCCGCTGTTGATGGAAGCGTTGTTCGCACCCACGCCCGACGCCTACCTCGCGCGCGAAGGCCAGTCCGCCGAGGGCTGCGCCGAGGACGCCGCCGACGCGCTGGCGCACATGCTCGACGCGCACGCCGGCGAGATCTGCGCCCTGGTGCTGGAGCCGCTGGTGCAGTGCGCGGGCGGCATGCGCATGCACCACCCGGCCTACCTGCGCCGCGTGCGCGAGCTGTGCGACGTGCACGGGATCTTCCTCATCGCCGACGAGATCGCGGTCGGCTTCGGCCGCACCGGCACCATGTTCGCGTTCGAGCAGGCCGGCGTGCAGCCGGACCTGATGTGCCTGTCCAAGGGACTGACCGGCGGCTTCCTGCCGCTGGCCGCGGTGCTGGCCACGGAGAGCATCTACGAGGGCTTCCTCGACGACTCGCGCGAACGCGCCTTCCTGCATTCGCACAGTTACACCGGCAACCCGCTGGCCTGCGCGGCGGCGCTGGCATCGCTCGACATCTTCGACGCCGACGGCGTGCTCGAACGCAACCGCGGCACCGCTGCGAAGATGGCGCGCCTGGCCGCCGGAATCGGCCGCCTGCCCCATGTCGCGGACGTGCGCCAGACCGGGATGATCCTGGCCTTCGAGCTGGCCCGCGACGGCGACCGCACCACGCCCTTCGACCCGTCCCTGCGCGTGGGCCTGCGCGCCTACCGCGCCGCGCTCGAACGCGGCGTGCTCCTGCGCCCGCTTGGGGACGTGCTGTACTGGATGCCTCCGTACTGCATCGACGACGCCCAGCTCAAGCTGCTGGCCGACGTCACCGCCCACGCCATCCGGGAGGCCACCGCGTGCGCCTGACCCGCGTCTTCGTCGATGCTCCGCTGGCCCCGGGCACGCGCGTCGCCCTGCCCGAGGCCGCCGCCGCGCACCTGGTGCGCGTGCTGCGCCTGCGCGAGGGCGATGCGTGCGTGCTGTTCAACGGCGACGGCCACGACTACGGTGCGCGGCTGGCCGAAACCGGCAAGCGAGGCGCCGTGGCCGAAGTCCTGGAGGCACGCAGGCTGGACAACGAGTCTTCCCTGCGCGTCATGCTGGTGCAGGGCATCGCCCGCGGCGAGAAGATGGACCTGGTCCTGCAGAAGGCCACCGAACTTGGCGTGGCCCGGATCGTGCCGGTGGACGCCGAGCGCACGGAGGTGCGGCTCGACGGCGAACGCCTGCGCAAGCGCATGGAGCACTGGCGCGGCGTGGTGGCCTCGGCCTGCGAACAGAGCGGCCGCGCGCGCGTGCCCGCGGTGGACGCGCCGGTCGCCATCGACCGCATCGCCGGCCACGTGGGCGACGCCACGGTCCGGCTGTGCCTGGACCCGGAAGGCGACTGCACGCTGTCCGGGCTGGGTATCGCGGCCGATGCCACCGTGGCCCTCGCGATCGGCCCGGAAGGGGGATGGTCGCCGCGCGACCGTGAGCTGCTGCGCGCGGCCGGCTTCCGTGGCCTGCGCCTCGGGCCACGCATCCTGCGTACCGAGACCGCCGGACTTGCCGCGATCGCGGCACTGCAGGCGGCCTACGGGGACCTGCGCGGCTGAGCTACGCCGCCAGCAGCGTCCGGCGGATCGCCGACTCGATGCCGTCGATGTCGGGGATGAACGCGGTCTCGTCGTTGAACCGCACCCGCGCCTTCGCGCCGGTCGGCACCTCGCCCTCCTCGGCGGCCAGGGCGTCGCGCGACACCGTCACCAGCCGCGGGAAGCCGCGGGTGAGCAGCGCGAAGTACGGCAGCGCCGGATCGCCGCCCAGGGTCTTGAGCACCAGCACCTTGCTGCCGATGTCGCCCTGCTCCGCGCCCAGCCCGGACAACGGGCCGAACGCGACCAGCGGCAGGCGCCAGCCGCGCCAGCGGATGCGGCCGAGCAGCCAGGGCTCGGGGTTCTCCACCGGTTCCGGATCGGCGTAGGACAGCACCTCGGAGATGGTGGCGTTGGGCAGCAGCAGGCGCGCCGTCCCGGTCTGGATCAGCACGCCTCGGATGTCACGCAGCTCGGGGTTCATGCCAGCGGATCCTCGATGTCGGGAGCGATCGCGTGCTGCGGCATCCAGCGCTCGACCAGCATCGCGGCCAGTTCGGCGGGCGCGCCGACACGCCCGCCGCGCTCAAGCAGGGCGAGCGCGGCGTCGGGATCGTACGCGCTGTCCGGCGACTGCCCGGCGACCAGCGCGGCGTCCCAGCCCTCCGCGGTGGTCGCGTCGGCCACGCGCCTGGAAGCGCCGCTGAGCAGCAGCACAGCACTGTCTGCGGGCGGCAGGGCCGGGGGCAGCGGCCCCTCGCCATCAGCGGAGGCATCGAAGCGCAGTTCGCCGCGCTCGCGGCGCAGGCCGATCCCCGGCGGCAGGAAATACACCGTCCCGCGCTCCGCCGTGCCCCCGTCTTCCGCCAGCGCCACCGGCAGCTGCGAGACGCGCTCCATCTGCTTCACCAGCCGGTCGTAGCGGCCGCCGTCGAGCTGCAGGCGCACCAGCACCGGACGCGGAAACTCCGCGGGGATGGCCGCCAGGAGCTGGCGTACGGCATCCGGCCCGCCGAGTCCGGCCTCGACCAGCACCGCGCCGCGTTCGGGACCGTGGCCGTAGCTGTCCTCGTCGGCCAGCGACAGGCCGGCGATGCGGCTTTCCAGGTCCTCCAGCGAAATCTTCGCCGGACGCTGGCCGGCCTGTTCGATCGGCCCGTCGTCCAGAGCCAGCGACAGGCCACCGGTGTCGAACGCGTCCACGCTGGACGCGGCCTTTTCCGTGGGCGCATCACCCCCGCCGGCCCCTGCCGCCCCGTCGGCCACGAGGCCATCGGCAGGCACGACGAATGGATCGTCGACGAGCGCCAGGCCACCTTCCGCCACGGACGGCACGGCCGCGGAATCGGGGCTTTCCGCGCCTTCGCCGGCTTCGCCGGACCAGCCCGGCGCCACGGCAAACGGGTCGTCGACCAGCGCGGGGGCTTGCTCCGCCCCGGGCCGCAGGAGCGGCGTTTCCCGCTCCACGGCATGGATGTCCGCGACCTCGAAGGCCACCGGGTCGAACGGAGACGACGGTTCCTCCGGCGGCAGGGGCTCGCTGATGGCGTCGCGGGGCACCTCGCTGGCGCGCTCGTGGGCCTCGTCCGCGAACGCGGCGATGGCCTCGTCGAAATCGACCTCGACCACGCGCGGCGGCAGCGGTCCCGGCGAGGGCTGCAGGTCGTCGTCCGATTCCGCTCCGGGCGGCAGCACGTCGTTGTGCCGGTGCAGCTTGGCGGAAAGGTGCCTGATCCAGCGTGCGGCGTCCCAGCCGGCCCGCTGCGCGGCGAGCTCGGCCTCCTCGAAGATCACCATGTACTCCGGGTCGGTGAGCAGCGCATCGAACCGTTCGAGCACCTCCTCGACCGCCGGCTCCAGCGCGACCATGATCGCCTGCGGGCGCGCCTGGCGCACCGCGGACTCGGACGACGCGAGCGGATCGGCGACCAGGACCACGTCGGCACCGGCTTCACGCAGCGCCTCGCCGATGCGATCGCAGGCCTCGCCGGCACGCGCCAGCAATGCCACCCGCAGGCTGTCCTCATTCATCGTCCGGCTTCACTTTCAGGAGTTCACAGACGTTCCGGATCAGCTCGTTCTCCTGGTACGGCTTGCCCAGATAGCGGTTGACGCCGATGTCGAACGCGCGCTGGCGGTGCTTCTCGCCGGTACGCGAGGTGATCATCATGATCAGCACGTCGCGCAGGCGCGGGTCGAGCTTCATGTGCGACGCAAGCTCGTAACCGTCCATGCGCGGCATCTCGATGTCGAGCAGCACCAGGTCGGGCACGCGCTCCTCCATGCGCTCGAGCGCGTCCACGCCGTCCTTCGCGGTCACCACCTCGAAGTTGTGGCGCTCCAGCACGCGGCTGGTGACCTTGCGCATGGTCACGGAGTCGTCCACCACCATCACCAGCGGCACGCGGCGCTGCTCGGCCGGCGCCTGCGTGGCCACTTCCTCCTCGCGCGGCTTCATCGCATGGCGTCGCACCAGCGGCGCGACGTCGAGGATGATGACCACGCGGCCGTCACCCATGATCGTGGCGCCGAAGATGCCGGGGATCGAGGCCACCTGCGGGCCGACCGGCTTCACCACGATCTCGCGGTTGCCGATGATCTCGTCCACCGCCACCGCCACGCGCAGGTCGCCCGAGCGCACCAGCAGCAGCGGGACCTGCAGGTGTCCTTCCGCCTTCGCCGGGGCCTGGCCGACCAGCCCGCCGAGGTCGTGCAGCGTGTACTCCTCGCCGCCGTACAGGTAGGTGGCGCCCGCCTCGTCGAAGCGCTCGCGCGCGATGCGGCCCACGCCCCGCACCGAGGCGATGGGCACGGCGAACGTGGTCTCGCCGATGCGCAGGAACACCGCCTGGGTGACCGCGAGGGTCTGCGGCAGGCGCAGGGTGAAGGTGGTCCCCCTGCCGGGCTCGGTGCGCGTGTCGAGCAGGCCGCCGAGCTGGCGCACCTCGCTCGCGACCACGTCCATGCCGACGCCTCGTCCGGCCAGCCGGCTGACCTCGGTGGCGGTGGTGAAGCCCGGGGTAAAGATCAGCGCGTCGAGGTCGCCGTCGCTGAGCGCCATGCCGGCGCGGACCAGGCCGCGTTCCTCCGCGCGCCTGCGGATCGCGGCACGGTCCAGGCCACGGCCGTCGTCGCCGATCTCCAGCACCACTTCGGAGCCTTCGCGGCGGACCGCGATGCGGATGGTGCCTTCCTCCTGCTTGCCCGCGCGGCGGCGCTCCTCCGGCGCCTCGATGCCGTGCGCGACCGCGTTGCGCAGCATGTGCTCCAGCGGCGCGGTCATGCGCTCCAGCACGCGCCGGTCGAGCTCGCCCTGCGCACCCTCGATCTTCAGCTGCACCTGCTTGCCGGTCTCGGCGGCGGCCTGGCGCACCACGCGGCGCAGGCGCGGCACCAGCGCGTCGAACGGCACCATGCGCGTGCGCATCAGGCCTTCCTGCAGCTCCGAGCTCACCCTCGACTGCTGCAACAGCAGCGTCTCGTACTGGCGGGTCAGGTCGTCCAGCGTGCCCTGCAGGCTGGCCAGGTCGGCCGCGGTCTCGGCCAGGGCGCGCGACAGCTGCTGCAGCGTGGAGAAGCGGTCCAGCTCCAGCGGGTCGAACGTGCTGTCGGCGATGTCATGCTCGCGCTGGTAGCGGGCGATGATCTGCGCCTCGGTCTCGATGTCGAGGCGGCGGAGCTGGTCGCGCAGGCGCGCGTTGGTCTGCTCCATCTCGTTCATCGCCGCGCGGAACGCACCGAGCTGCTGCTCCAGGCGCGCGCGGTAGATGGCGACCTCGCCGGCGTAGTTGACCAGCCGGTCGAGCAGGTCGGCGCGCACGCGCACCAGCTCCTGCGACACGCGCATCGGCATGTCGGCATCGTCCGCCGCCTGCAGGCCGACCTCGATCGGCTTCGACAGAGGCGAAAGATCCACCTGGGGCGCCTGCTCCGCCTGTGGTGCAGGAGCCGGAGCCGGAGCCGGTTCCGGCCCGGCCGTGGCCGCCTCCGGGGGAACCTGCTCCGCCGGCGCGGCCGGTGCGGGCATGGGCCTGCCGGCCGCGAGCGCGTTGAACTCGTCGATCAGCGCCTGCGGCAGGCCGATGGCCTGGCGCGCGCCGACGCGCGTGACCATCCCGTGCAGCCGGTCGAGGCCGCGCTCGAGCAGGCGCACGCCGTCGCGGTCCAGCCCGACCCGCTGTTCGACCACCGCCTCCAGCAGGGTTTCCATGGCGTGGCCGAGTTCGCCGATCGGCATCATGCCGGCCATGCGCGCGCCACCCTTGATGGTGTGCAGGTCGCGCTGCAGGCCGACCAGCGGCTCGCGGTCGCCCGGCGCATCGTGCAGGCGCGCGACCAGACCGTCGGCATGGTCGAGCAGGTCGATGCTCTCCTCGACGAAGATGTCGAGCAGCTCTTCGTCGATGCCCGTCAGGTCCAGCGGCGCGTCCGGATCCCCGGCCGGCGCAGGCGCGGACACGCGCGCCACCGGCTGTCCCACGGCGGCAGGTTCGACGGCAGGACGTTCGGCTTCCGCGCGTTCCGCCGCCAGCCGCTCCTCCTCGAGCCGCGCGGCCTCCTCCGCCGCGCGACGTTCTGCCTCCAGGCGCTCCGCCTCGGCACGCTCCGCGGCAAGGCGTTCGGCCTCGGCGCGCTCGGCCGCCAGCCGCT